>Ga0308167_1002790_pt1 | contig 15255 bp, 26 predicted proteins | sample PhyCR1_2_FD_202138 | JGI IMG/M metagenome (GOLD analysis project Ga0308167, IMG submission 202138) | Phyllosphere microbial communities from UC Gill Tract Community Farm, Albany, California, United States - DLSLRC.R1 | ecosystem: Host-associated > Plants > Phyllosphere > Unclassified | place... | reverse complement strand
TGTGGGTATCCATCGGCGGTCATGGGCCTGTTTACATTCATGATCTCTTCCATTACCCTGTAAAATATTTACCATCCCTACCATAAGTCCTATACGTTTGTCTAGCTGACAAGCGAACAAAAACACGAACAAAATTTCCTAATAACTTCTATACAATCTATTTTCATCGACATATAATAGAAAAGTAAAATAATTACCAAACAGCCGTTCGCGTAACAAAATTTATTTATTCTTTTTGTTGACACGTAAATACACGGCTGTTATATTATGGACAGGAAGTGACACGAACGTACACCGAAGCACTCGGTCATACATCACGATCACTTCAATTTGAAAGGATGGGAGGCAAGTGGACGAAAGGTTATTGACCACGAAAGAGGTCGCCGATTATCTACAAGTCAACGAACGCACGGTAACACGTTACATCCGAAATGGAGAAATCGAGTCTATCAAGATCGGTGGGCAGCACCGTATCTCGAAACAAGCAGTCTTAGATTTCCTTGCTCGGCATACCATTAAACCAACTATTAAAGGGGATCAATCAAATGACTAAGCAAACAAACACTACTGAAGTAATCGAAACTACATCACTCGTACCTACACTCTCACACGACGAAGCACGTGACGCGTTACCAGCTGAGGCTTTCAAACCGGAACACTTTACAGGTCAAGGACAAGCGCTCTTCTCAACAATGCCTGATAACGGTAAACGTGCAGATCGTATCAAACTCTACAACGCGGTCGCAAACGCTGAAAAGAAAGTATCGGACTTGATCGGTGAAACGATTACGGTTGTTCACATGGTCGCACACCCTACTACAATGCTTGATGAAAAAACTGGAGAACTCCGTGACCTAACTCGTGTCGTACTGATCGGACCTGAAGGTGAGTCTTACCACTCGATGAGTAACGGTGTCGTTCAGTCGATGAAACGTATCTGCGACATCGTAGGTGCTGGACCATGGGAAGACGAGCCGCTTGTCATCAAGGTTAAACAAATCAACACGCAAGCCGGTAACCGTACATTCAACCTTGAGTTGATTGGATAACAAACGTCACACGATAATCACAAGTGAAGCGCTCCTAGCAGGGCGCTTTTATTTCTATCTATAAGAAAGCGGTGACGGCATGAACAAGCGGCAGCGGAAGAAACAGGTCAAGCAGCAGAAGATCAGTTCCCTCACGCGTCGCGACGTTGATAGAAGGAAGGCGCGAGAACTCGCTCGCCCGTCCAAGGAACGTGAGTACAAAAGAACGATTACCACGTTCAAGACAAAAGAAAAGCGTGAAGCCCGGTTTCAAACGTTACTGGATGCAGGCTACACGCGCTCGGAGGCGCACAAGCTAAAGAGTCGAAGCGATGCGAATATCAAGAAGCTCGCTAGTCAGAAGCAACGATCGTCGCGCGCGAAAGCGTTACGGGAACAGAAGTACACGCGACTGATCACGGCCGGTCTACCGGAGCGAGAAGCAAAAGCGTTATCCGGTAAGTCCTGGGACGTGGTCCGTAAAGCAGAACGGGAATCGAAAGGGTACGGATCGTACTTGATCGTGAGTTATAAGGAGAAGACGGAACAGTACAGTCAGCAAGACATCAATGACTTTAAGATGGGTTATAAGCGAGACAAGCGCTCTACCAGTGCAAAGATGGATTCGGCGATCGGGATGTTAACAGAAGAGTTTGGTTACATCGGGGACTATAAGATGTCCGCCACCGATGATGCTGACCGAACGACACGTTACCATTATGGACTCGGTTATCATCAATTGTATCGTGGTAAGGGTGAGAACTACGGACCGCTTGTGACGCTCATTGATCAAATGATGGTGCTGCTGTACAAGCCGTATGAGAAGTATGAGTTTATCCGGGAGCTGGTGAAACACTTACGGATGCTCGACAGTGAGAAGGCACATGTCAACGCGGACCGCATTGCAGACGTCTTCTTATAAAACGTAAGGGACGTGTCAGCATGGCAAAGAAGAAACAAACAATAGAAGAGAAGCCGTTACGTCTCCTCACGCTGGATACGGAAACGCGCGGTTTGTTCGGTGAAGTGTTCAAGGTCGGTTTGTACGATGGTGAGACGTATTATAGTGGTTACACGTTTCCGGAAATCTATCCGATCATCCAAGACCTCGCGACGCGGTGGGAGTGTCACGTATACGTGCATAACCTTGATTTTGATTTAGCGAAGATTGCAAAGGACTTCATCACGAATGAAATGGTACTCGACTTGAAGAAAGCGGTCGCGATCAATAACCAGTTCATCGTGCTACCATCGGAGCATATGATTTTACACGACAGTTTGCGGATACTTCCGATGTCACTGGAACGGATCACGAAATCGTTTGGACTCGATAAAGAAGGAAAGATTGATTTATCGGATTACCTGAAGACGACGCCATACGCGGTGTATAAGGAAGACGGAACACTCGATAAACGGAAGTCGCAAGGGAAATACTTTGAGAACGTGGACCCGGATGAACCGATGTTGAATGAATACCTGGAGATGGATTGTCGGTCTCTTCATACGGTACTCACGATGATTATGGAAATCGCGCACATGTCACTCGAAGATTTTGTACGGTGTCCGACGGCTGCCAGTCTATCCATGAGTGTCTACAAGGCTCAGCAACCGGACGAATACGAAGATGCCACGTCGAGTAACTATTACGGGGCGACGGGTGAAATGATGGAAGAGTTTGTACGTCGTGCCTATTACGGCGGTCGGACAGAAGTCTTTACCCCACAACTCGAAGACGGGTATCACTATGACGTGAACAGTCTGTATCCCCACGTAATGAAGGAAAACGAATTTCCGATTGGTTACTATGAACACATTTACGATCCGGAGAAAGCGCGGACGAATTACCGGTTTTGGAAGAAGTACCGGAAAGGTGCCGGGATCGCGGAAGCAAACGTAACCGTTCCTGACATGCACATCCCACCGTTACCGACACGGGTAGAACACGGGAAACTCGAAAACAAGTTGCTGTTTCCAGTCGGAAGCTTCACTGGAGTATGGACGTATGACGAACTCGAAAAAGCGGAGCAACTCGGGTGTACGGTCGAAGTCACGCAAACGACGTACTGGTATAAGACGGCTCCTGTATTCAAAGAGTTTGTCGGGTACTGGGAAGACATCAAGAAGAACGCGCAAGGTGCGAAACGTGAATTCTCGAAGCTCGTACAGAACTCGTTATATGGAAAGTTCGGGATGCGGCGAGAACGTGAGACACTGGCACCGTATGCGATGCGCGATGAACTGGAAGACAAGGATGAACTGTTTGATACGTTTTATCATACAGAACTAGACATGCGGTTCCTGACGCATATCACGAAGTCGAAAGCGAAATATATCCAGCCTCATATCGCGGTATTCGTTACGAGCAAAGCGCGACTGTTGTTACTGGACGGATTACTCCAGCAAGAAAAAGCCGGAAGTGTATCCTATTGTGATACCGATTCAATCGCCGGTACAGCCGTGATGCCTGACCATATGGTGCATAAAGATGATTACGGGAAATGGAAACTTGAGAACACGATCAAGCAGGGTATTTTCTTGCAGCCGAAATTGTATGCAGAGATCAAGGGTGACGGAAAGACGGTCATCAAGGGTAAGGGTATCCCCGGTGAGAAACTGGAGGACATCACGTTTACACACTATCAACAGTGGTTAGAAACGATGGGAGCTAAGAATCAGGATTCGATTCACCTGTACGATGGGTACGAGTCACGTCAGAAGTTCGTGACGTTACTGAAGGCGAATAAAGACTTTGACAGCAAGGTCGTGCTACGCAAGACGATCAACCTACTCAATGAACAAAAGCGGGTGATGGATTACGTGAACAACACAAGCCGTCCTCACAACCTCGACACGTACGAAGATTACAGTCCATCGGAAGTCCAGGAGATACTTGCTTATACGTATCTCGACGACGACGTGGATCAGTTAAAAGAATTCGTGAAAGAGATGGGACACATTCGGATCCCCGCACAAAAGACAAGTCGCTTCCGTTTTGAATACGAGCAGATGAGTCGGAGCGTGCGGAGCAAGTATTTCCGAAAGGAGGGTAGGCTTGACCTGGACAGTTTTGCTGAAGCAATCGGTTGGGAAGTAAACGAATTAGTAGAAGAGTTACGGATGAGTTGAGGGAGGAAACGGAATTGAGTGAACGAACAAAAGAGGTTTTAGATTACGTCTACAAGCATTATGTCGAAGAAGGGTACATGCCAACGACACGCAAGATTGGGAAGAGCTTGCACATGTCACACCAGGTCGCCCACCGACACATGAAGAAACTAGAAGAAGCCGGTCACGTCAAGTACCTGGGACGTTACTGTCTCCCTGTCTTGAAGCAACCGACTATCGAAAAGAAAGCGGTGATCGCATGAATCCACGCAATCAGATTCTATTAAATGAATGGTTAGACACTCAACACGATAACTACGTGTTAAACGGAGTCCCTGCACAAGCAGCAGTGATTCGGTCCGTACAATCCAAGCTGGCAGGCTTGAATGGTGTACAAGCGTCATCCCATCTGACTCGACTGAATACGATTGATTTTCTACAACCGTATACAGCCGTATTCGTTCACTCGCTTGATGGCAGTCAAACGAGCAAATCGTATTCGACACTATCCGAAGCACTCGATCATATTCGACATACGGAAATGTACGTCGGTGACTATTATACCGCAAATCTGTACTTCCAAGGCAACAAAATTATGACACGCAAACAGATTGAAAAAGAAGTCCAGTATGTAGCGTTTGCGAGCAAGGCAGGTGTTTCGTCATGACACCGACGGAAACCGTCATGCTGTTAGTTACCCTGAATGGTTCCATGTTAATCGGGTTTCTGATTGGGAAAGCCTCAAACCATCCCGTGTTTCGAGGTGAGAAGTAATGGTACACATCGTCCCGTTATCTAAACTCGATAAGGTACAAATCATGCTGCACACGATTGAAGAGATTCAAAACGGTGCGGAACGCCTACATGATTTAGTGGAAACGAATGACTTGTATGCCACACGTCGTGAGACGGAGGAGATCCGATCCCGGTTACTCGTCACCATGCAATTCGCAAAAGAGATTTACGATGATTCTTTTTAACGTCGGTTTGGTAACCGTGTCATTGCTGCTCGGACTAGTCGCCGCCCTGTTCATCGGGGCGAGCGTCTACCAGGCAGACATGGACGATGACGACGAACGCGTCCAGGAGCTTTTATCGCTTGCCAAGGTAGGTTTCGTAATTACCATATCCGTGATGGCCGCGTTACATCTCATCGCCAACCTGATAACTTAATTTTACTTTTATTGAAGATATAGGTACTCAGTCGTAAGGCTGATTAGTATCGTACCATAAGGATGATTTAGCTCACGCGTAACGCGTGGGCTTTTTCTTTTGTCTTCAAAAGTAGACAGGTGTCACCTTATGGTAACGCACGTAACGCGATATTCTGTTAACAGGAACGACAGCCGATCAACGATTGATCCCCTGCGGTGTTGGTCGTTCCTATTCCCTTTAAGGAGGACACAATCATGCCTGAAGATGAAACAAACGATACAGCAACAAACGAGGAGGAACCGAAGTGGCTACAAACCTTGATGAACAAAATCGACTCGATCAAACCGCAACAAGCGGAGGAGAATCCGGAAATACAAAAGGTAACACTTCCACTGATTCCCGATCCGATTCCGGACGTACCGGACGAGGACGAGGAACTGGAAGAGGAACAGGCTCCACCGAAGAAAAGCTTCCTAAGTTGGCTCCTCTAAGTGAACCGAAACCGGTCACGGTAGATATTCCTGGAGAATCACCTGAAGAGAAAAAAGCCCGTAACGCTGCCAAACAAAAAGCGTACCGGGAACGAAAGAAAGCGGAGAAAGAAACGGGAGCGAAGAAACCTGCTGTTAAGAAGGCGACGGCTTCAAAGAAGTCACCGGTCCTCGACAGTAGCAGCGTACACGTCAAAGCGATGTTATCGGCGTTGTTCGGTGTCGTCGCGTCCCGTGAAGGAATGGAAGTATGGGCTTTATCCGAAGCAGAAATCGATTCCATCGTTAATCCGTTAACGAACATGATGGCGAAAAACGACGCCGTCGGTCAAGCACTCGAACAACACGGGGATGCGGTCGCACTCGTTATGGCAGTAACGGTCATCGCTCTACCACGCGTCTTAATGATGCAACAAATGAAGAAACTAAAGGCACCAACCGTGACGTTACCGTCCACGGTGCGGAAGGGAGAAAAGAATGGAACTGACAGAACTCAACCTCGAACCGAAAGCAACAGTCAAGGAACGCCTGGAAGTGGTAACGGGTCAAATCCTAAAGAAAGCACCCCTACACATTCAGTTTATGGCGAATCCGTTTCTAGCCACTTATCTGCACTCAGCTACTGATGAGGACATGGAAACGAACACGAAACAAGCCCTTGCTGCGGTAAAAGAAATCATCGCTTATATCGAAGGGTGACGCGTATGTCATTCATCGGTACGGACGAACATGTTTTCATTGCCGGTATGACCGGCTCCGGAAAGTCCGTTACGGCGGAACACTACCTAGCCGGTTACGATCACGTCATCAAACTGGATACGAAAGATGAAGTCTCCGAACGACGGCGCAAGAACAAACCGTTATGGAAAGGACTTCAAGAGGGGAAGGATTACGTCGTGATCACACGTTTGGCAGAACTGGATCACATCGAAACGCACAAGGTCATTTACGTTCCGGATATTGATGAGCAGTCACTCGAACATTACAACGCGCTTTTCAAGTGGGTGTACGAGCGACAGAACACGATTCTATGGATTGATGAATTGATGAGTGTTGCGGACAACCCTTCCCGTTACCCTCCCTACCTCAAAGCGCTCTACACACGCGGTCGCTCACGTGACGCAGTGGTATGGGCGCTTACGCAACGGCCGATGGATATTCCCACCATCGTTATGGCCAACTCCACGCACTTCTTCATCTATAACCTCAACATGCCTCAAGACCGGGAGAAAGTGGCAAAGGCTACCGGTTACCCCGAATTTTACGACTTGCCTGGAAAGTATGTATTTTGGTATCTCAACATCACAGCAGCCGTTCCTCCTGTTCGTGGTCAACTCGATCTGTAAAGGAGGTGAAACCAAATGGACTCATCTAAATTCGGTGGCGTCGGTATCATCAATATGATCGTTATCGCGTTATTCGTTATGCTCTTCATCGTCATGGCAAAAGTCGCACTGACGAAGAAGCCTATCGCTGGTGTATCAGAATTCGTTCATACCATTTAAAGGAGGTGAAACAGTATGGGTTCAATCCGACTCGGCTCACCTTCCTGGTGGGTATCCATGTTCATTAACGTATTCATTACGATGGTGTTCATTTACATCATCAAAAAAGCTTCAGTAAAATACGACATCCCCGTCGTCAAAAATATTGCTCAGGAGGTTTAATCAAACATGGCTCAACAAGCACAACTCACGCCGCAACAACGCGGCCAATTATTCGCACAGGGTACGCGTCAAAATCGCCAATCCATCCCTGCTAAAGCTGCTACCGGTGAACTCGACACACTGACGTTTGATTTACCAAAAGCTCGCCTCTTATCGAAGGTAGTCCTTCACATTGAAGCGGTCGTCAACGTCAAGGCGACAACTGGGACAACGGTCCAGCTCGCCCCTACGGGTGGTTACGAATTGTTCCGCCGGATTTCGGTTGACTTGAACAACGGTTTCTCTCCTTATATCCTCGGTGGACGCGCGCTGTACCATTTGTCAATGTTACGGATCAATCCGGATGTCATCATGCCTCAAGCAAACGTACGCGGTGTGAACTACATCGAACGTGCTGCAAGTGTTGCAGGTGTCGATAACAAAGTACGCTTCAGTGTCGAGTTACCGCTCACACTTAATGACCGTGACCCGGTCGGTTTGATCTTGCTTCAGAACAACGAAACGAACGTCCAGGTCAAACTCGATCTCGACAGTGTCGCGAAGATTTACAAACTCAACGCGGCAAACGGTGAAGTCGCAACCTTCAAATCGGTTAAGGTGCAGCCTGTTCTCGAAACGTACAGCATCCCGGTTATGAAAGAAGCGTTCCCGGACATCTCGGTTCTCAAATTGGTATCAGAGAAATCAGAGACGGTCCAGGGTGGCGGTCAAACGATCGTCCGTTTGAACACGGGTAACACGTACCGTCGTATCGCGTTCTACGTCGAAGACGCTGCAGGTGTCCCGTTCACGGAAGAAGACTTCTCCGGTAACATCGAACTCGTCTTCAACCAAGCCGACATTCCGTATTCGGAACCTGCCCTCTCCCTCGCACACCTCGCACACCGTCAACTCGGTTACCCTCTCCCTGCTGGAGTATTCGTGTTCGACTTCACGTATCAAGGCTTCCCGTCATACGGTGGTTCACGTGACTACATCGACACGCAGCGTCTCACAGAGTTTTGGTTACGATTCAACTCAACGAAAGCCGGTAAGATTACGATCGTATCGGAAACGTTATCTCAACTAGTCTAATCACAATCCGGGGGAGCGTTTTGCTTCCCCTTTACTATCAGAAGGAGTGAAGAACATGTCACAAGGATTGAATCACTACATGGCGGATCTGTACCCGGGCTCAGGTATGTCTACGGAAATGGAAACGCTCATGGAACCGGAAGAACAAATGCACATGGTCGATGACCAGGAGCTTGCCGCCAAAAATCCGGCTACCGTTACACCGGAAACGAACAAAGGCGTTTGGCTCGGTGTCCTAGCGATCGTCTGTATCATTGCTGCATTAGGAGGTCGTAAATGATGGACCAGTATGTTCAAGTGGTTTCATCTATCGGCTTCCCGGCGGCTATGTGTTTCTATTTTATGTTCAACACGCAAAAGACACTGGACGCGTTACGGACAACCGTCGAACAAAACACACTGGCGACACGGGAGTTAATGCTCACGCTCGCGCGTGCGAAAGGTGATGACGCGGCATGAGTAAGACACTCGTACTCGTTCTGATCATCATCGCGTTTTGGTTCTTCATCTCACGAAAGAAGTGATGACACATGGAAAGAGGAATGGCATTTTTAATCGGAGCGATTGGGATCATTTGGTTGATCCTCGATGACTTCTATGGAAAAGGACGCGTGACCTCGATGGCCAACAAAATCGCAGAAGGGGCAAAAATCCCTACAGCAGGTGACATTGCAAATGATGTCGTCGATACGGTCAAAGATAACGTGGACCTCGTTAAAGACAAAGTCGAAAACATTCCCGGAGCAGACGCGGTTGTCAATGGTGGCGTCAAAGTCGTCAAAGACCCGTACGAACTCAGTAAGGAAGCGCTCGAACGTTGGAAAATCGTGTTGGGCTTAAAAGGGGACAAAGCCAAGGAGAAGTTAATGGAACAGGACAAACAGGAATTACTTGACCTGTTGCCGGACTTTAAACTCCCCGACGTTCCGAAATTCGGCGCGTTACCGGCTTTACCTTCCCTGCCCGGCTTCCATCCAGGAGGGAAATGATATGCAAGAATTCACACGACAGTTACCGTTCATCGTCGCGTTTCTCATCGCGATCCTCTTCATTCAAATGATGATGGGGGAAAAGGTAACGAACTATCTCCTGGTGCTCGTCCTTGCAGGGATGGTCGTCAAGAACTCGGACAAGGTAACTAAATTAATGAATGGAGTGACATCACTATGAATAAAGTATTTGACGTAATCGGTGGAATGGGACTACTCATCATGTTGTATCTCTTCCTATCGAACGGTAAACAAACAACCTCGATCATCAACTCGGTCGCCGGTAACTCAATCAAAGGAATCAAAACGTTACAAGGACGTTAATCACTAAAGGAGGGCTTACGATGGAAGATACCTTATATCGTTCCCTTCTCAATGCCCAGGGTTTCAAAGCGCTGAAGGAACCGATTGAAGAACCTTCAGCGCGCCTCGGTGTTGGGGAAGCGGAAGAAAAAGGGTCACTAAAATTACTCGTTGAGTATAAAAATAAGCTGCCCGTTGCGGTCACGCCGATGCTCGATGAACGCGCCTACCAACTGACCGGTTACACGGCTCAGGATACGTTAAGCGAAAAAGACTTTCCAAGCTCCTTCTATTTAGGACCAACGACAGGAGGTTATTAAGTGGAAGCTCCATTCAAAGCGCCAGGTGGCGGAAAGAAAAAACTCGATAACAAGAAAGTCATGTTCCTCGCCGTCGGTGGAATCATCGTCGTCGTACTCGTCTTGATGCGACGTCCTGCAGCAAGTAACCCGGACGCTCCGACAGCTTACGTCACGGCGGACGGTTACGAGAACTTTGGACAGTCAAACGGGATTGGTGTCGAACAAGTCGATGCTCGCGTAGACACGGCGCTCAATGCAGCACTCGCATCTCTTGAAGCCGACAACAACGCAAGCATGAACGGTTACTTCCAAACGACGAACGATTACATCAAGGATCGTGATGAAGCGTATGCGAAACAACTGAAGAAGCTTGCTGCCGATAACAAGAAGCTCAATTCGGAACTCGATCAACAAGAAAAAATCGACAAGGCCCAAGCGGACGCCCTGAAGAAACTTCAAGCGAAGAAACCGATCAAAGCCCAACCGACAACGCCGATCAAGAACCCGATTCGCACGACTCCGAAGAAACCCGTCAAAGCCCAACCGACGTCAGGCTTCAAGAACGTCAAAATCAATTACTCCGGTAACTCGATTGTCGATGCCTTGAAGAAAGCCGGTATCGGATCAACGATGACGAACCGGGCAGAGATTGCTGCCGGTAACGGAATCAAAGGGTATCGCGGGACAGCCTCACAAAATACCGCTCTCCTGAAAAAAGCGAAAGCCGGGAAGTTGAAAATTACGCCGTCCATGCGGAAGTAAGAGGTGATCACATGGCACAAGTCAATGCAGGCTCAAACAGCTATGACGCGTATATTGCAGCAGCCGCGAAACAGTACGACGTTCCGGAAAAGTTAATACGGGCCATCATCACGCAAGAGTCACGCTGGAACCCGAACGCCCGGAGTGGCGTCGGGGCTGGCGGTCTCATGCAATTGATGCCGAAAACCGCAATCGGTCTCGGTGTCAGTAACGTGTACGATCCGAAGCAAAATATCATGGGTGGTACGAAATATATCAGTCAGATGCTGAAGAAGTATAACGGTGACGTCAGCCTGGCACTCGCCGCTTATAACGCGGGAGAAGGGAACGTCGCGAAATATGGTGGTATCCCACCTTTCAAGGAAACGAAAGATTACGTCAAGAAAGTCCTCGGTTTCTATAACGGAGATACGTCAATCCCCTCACCTTCAGGTAGCACCGGTTCAACGGGTGCCGCATCAAACGACGGTCTGATCTCTTCTATTGTACGGGGAGTCTTCATCGTCCTCTTGATCGTGTTCCTGTTCTTACTCCTCTTCATGGCCTTCCCTTCTATCGCGAACGTGACACCGGTTGGTAAAGCCGTACAAGTCGCGAAGGCGGTGACGTAATGCTAGGAGTAACGGAATCAGCCGCGAGTCAGAAAGCGTACGAATACGCGAAAACGTTAGGGCTCACCTTGACCAGTGGAAAGCGTAACCTTGGTGATTTTGGAGTCCCTGTACAATATGACTTCCACGGTCACGGGCGCGCTTATGATTTTGCCGGTTCTCAAACGGCTATGAACCTATTCGCGAAATGGGCGAAAGCTTCCGGTCTGTTTGCGGAAGTCTTATGGCAGGTTCCCGGTCATTACGATCACGTTCACATTGGTTGGGGCAAAACGCTCTACACCGGTCACGAAAATGAAACGTACGTCGGTAACAAGAAATATATCCCTCGGAAGTTCACGGAAGGTGACAACGGGGGAATGATGGACCTCCCTATCAACCAAGCCGGAAAAACGGAAACGACAGGGTGGGTATCCGTCGCGATCCGTACGACGATCATCGTCGTCTTATGTATTGCAGCGTTCTTATTCCTCGTCGGTAGTTTTCCGGTCGAGAAAATCATGTAAAGGAGTGTCATCATGGCAGCACAAACTTCCAGCTACCGGGAACAGATCGTCACGATCCTCCCCGGACAAGTTCACACAGTCCAGTTTTCAGACACACAACCGAATCATTATTACATCAATAACCTCTCTACTTCAGACGTTTACCTCGGAATCACGAAACTTCCCAACCCGACAAAATATGATTTATATGTCGGTCCCTCGGAACAACGGGTAACGGGTCGCGAAAAAGGTGTACAACAAATTTACTTGCACAATGATTCAGCGAACCCTGCAACGGTCGAACTCACGACGTTTGCCAAACCGTTTGACCCGACGATCTTGCTTAGTGTCAGTCAACAATCCGGTAGTGCTGCACGTCCCTCCAGCAACATCATCACCGGATTTACCGCCTCACTACCGCAAGGCTTTAATCATATCGGAAGCGTTCGAGTCGATGACCTCCCACCTATTCCAGCTGGTACAAATACGATCGGTAAAGTCATCATCCCGGAACCTATCATCATTGGAGCCATGCCTCCGATTGAAGTCACCAACGATCCGGTCCGCGCCTATCATCACATGTTTGATGGAACCGTCGATAATGCACAAGTCGTAACCGTAGACTTCACACCTCGTACCGTTACGAAGTTCTCCTATATTACGAATGATGACGCCGTCAATGACTTATTCATTGCCTTTAATGAAGATGAACTAACAGCCGTTCCCGGTTCAGGATATAACGGTGTCATTCGATTAAAACCAGGCGAATCACTTTCAGACCTCGGACGCATGGCCAGTAAAATTAAATTCTTGCGTGCTGCCGGTTCAGGAGCAGTTCGCATGTTAGGAGTGTAACCGATGGGAATCAAAACAAATGCCTTACCCTTTATTACGGAACTCGACAATCGATTGTCCAAGAAGCTCAGTTATAAAGAGAAGCAATCCGAATTACTTGCCAAGTTCTACTACAAGCTCACCACAAAACAAAACGTAACCGTCGTGACACAAGGTGATTCACTCACCTACGGTCACGATACAACGTCAGCAGACAAGAAGGCTGCCGATACAGTACGCGCCGATAACGGGACAGCTCATTCCTTCACACGTGCAGCCGTCACCTACCCGGAACAATTACAAGCCAATTTACGAGCCGTCTACGGAAATACGAGTACTGTCATCAACAAAGGGTACAGCGGTGACTATGCCGATCTAAGCTATCAACGTTGGAACCGAAATGATAATGCTGATGCTGCCATTCTCATGCTCGGTACAAACGACGCCTCAAATGATTCCTATATTCCCGTAATCAAACAACGTAACGTAGAAGCCTACCTTCAGGATATGAGAAACATTGTTCAACGTTTCTTAGAGTGGAATACTCCAGTCTTTTTAATTGCTCCACCCCGTACGCAACAACCTGAATCAGCAAGCACCAACGCACGTTTCATCGAACCATTCCGAAATGCACTTCATGGTTTAGGTGAAGAATTCGGTTGCCCCGTCATCGACATGGAGGAGTTTTGTAACGGTCTCGACAATACGTATTACTCCGACGCCTTGCATTTCAATGGTAAAGGGTACACCTACCTCGCCAATCGTTTAACAACCGTATTTGTAGGATTCCTAGATACTCCACGTATCTCGCCTAAATCCGTCATCGGTATCCGGCACACACGTGACAACCTCGTCTTAAACAACGTTACCGTATCCAACGCTACTAACTCCGACTCAGCAGAAGAGGGAGCCATTAACGGTAGCAGTTTGCTCGCCACCATTAACCCTGGAAGCTCCATGCACCTCAGCTTTTATTCTGAAAACGATAACCTCGTCTTACTACCAATCCACGGGTTGGTATCAGGAGCAACCGCTAAGTACACCTTAGATGGTGGTTCCCCTCAAGGATCAGTACCGTTACTTTCAGCCATCAATAGAAAGTATGACGAAAGAATGTATCCACCTTCCGTAATCACAAGCCTGATCTCTACCAACGGAACACAAACGTATGACGGTTCCATAACTCCAGCTAAAACAAGTGACCACATCCATATCACGAATAAAGGCTATCACACCATTAAAGTAGAAAACGGTGCTGCCGCCGGTAGCGTATTATTTCAAGGTTTCGTCGTCATCTCTTACAAGGACTTTATTTCCGGTGAAACGTTTGACGATGCCGTGTACATGCCAGTACTCGGAGGGACCACGACAGCAGGGACGCATACCTATACAAAACGAATCTCTAAAATTCGTCGTGTCGGGTGTATGGTCTATCATCACGTCACGATGACCATCAACGTGGACAATACGATTGCCGGTTCCGTTTATGTAGCCTTGAAATTCAAACCTGAAAATATCACGGACCTTAAAATCCATGTACCGATCTATCAAGGAAATGGAATGTTCAACGACGCTACACTCGTAAACGGAATGTTGTTTGCAAACAACTCACTCATGTATCTTCAGAAAGTCGTCAACGGTGTTGGAGCCAATTTAAACGGTTCTGAACTACAAGGTAAAACGATTGATCTCACATTCACGGCCGTCTACTCAGCTACCTAATTAAAGGAGGAAACCCTATGTATTACAACACACGTAACCACAAGACCATTGCAGAGCTTGCACCACACACACGATCGGCAGCACTGAAATTGTACGAGTACGGAATTAAGATCGGTGTAGACATCCTAATCTATGACGCACGTCGTACGATTGAGGAACAACGGAGAAACGTTCTGAATAAAGTAAGCTGGACAATGAAGAGTTACCACCTATGCGGCCAGGCCCTCGACTTCGTACCCGTCAAGAAAGGGAAAGCTGACTGGAACGGTTACAGTGACCCACTAGTCATCAAATGGGTAGAGTACGCGATCCGGTTAGGCTTCGAATGGGGAGGAAGCTGGAAAGGTGCAGTCGATAAACCTCACCTTCAATTCGAGTACCTCGGGTACGGTACGGACGAAACTTCAAGCGCTGCCACGAAGCCGGTAACAAAGCCTGTTGTTACTCAGAAGCCGGTAACAGTGAAACCACAACCGAAACCAGTTAAACCGAAGCCCGTCATCACGTCACCGGTCTCACTGGTAGATTGGATGAAGTCGCACAAGATGAAATCCGGATTCACGGATCGCGCGTTACTTGCGAAGAAGTACGGCATTGTACGATACGCAGGGACGGCAGAGCAGAATACGAAATTGCTGAAGCTACTTCAAAAAAGTATCTGATAATAAAGATCGTCGAGAAATCGGCGGTCTATTTTTATGGAGGAGGTGGCGATGGATACCCACAT
>Ga0308167_1002788_pt1 | contig 15267 bp, 12 predicted proteins | sample PhyCR1_2_FD_202138 | JGI IMG/M metagenome (GOLD analysis project Ga0308167, IMG submission 202138) | Phyllosphere microbial communities from UC Gill Tract Community Farm, Albany, California, United States - DLSLRC.R1 | ecosystem: Host-associated > Plants > Phyllosphere > Unclassified | place... | reverse complement strand
CAAATTGCCCAACGGACAACACAAAGTTGTTTGGCCGCGCCATTGTGCTCGAAGTAGCTGATGGTTGCGCCGATGCAGTACCGCAGGAGTCAGAGTGGAAAGCTCTGGCTGCAGGCACCAGTAAAGGTTTCGACTTCTCGCCCAACAGCGTTACTTCAGATGCTGATGACACCAAAGGCTATGTAGAGAACATCGTTACCAACGCAGACTTCACTATCTCATTTGAAGGTGAGGTGCGCCGTAACGATAAGCTCGACCAGTATGGTGTTGGTCGCCTTATTAAGTATTTCAACACTGAAATTCAGGCAGCGCGCCAGCCCACTCTGTGGGTTCGCATGGAATTCGGTCCTATTACTTTCACCGGATACATGCTGATCAACGCATTGAGTTCTGACGGTGGTACTAACGACATCATCACTTTCTCTACTGAGTTTAAGGTGGCGGCAGCTGACACCATCCAGGTGGTCGATACGGATGACAGCGTTCCTGCTACAGGCGTTACCGTGACTCCAGCAACTACCTCAGTCGTAGTTGGTGCAACTCGCCAGCTGACCGGCACCGTGTTACCAGCTGATGCAACTGACAAGTCCGGCACGTGGACAACCTCAGACGCCACGAAGGCAACCGTCAGCAGCACCGGACTGGTTACTGGCGTGGCCGCCGGCACCGCGACGATCACATTCAAGTCGAATGACGGCAATTTCACTGGCACCACAGCAGTAACGGTTACAGCCTCGTAGCCATTCCAAATGGGCTGGGTTCAGCCCATTGATAATGATTATGGAGATCACATGACGCCGTATAAAGAGATTGGTGAGTGCCTGATCACCGCTGGCGAGAATGAATATTTCTTCCGGCCGTCATTCGCCGCAATGAGCCGAATTGGTGAGCCACAGGAAATCGTTTATGCATTTGCAGACCTGCACAACGATGAGCTGACGCCGCTTATTGAACGAGCTACAGCAGCATATGGGCATGTTCCAGCCTGGCTAATCGAGCATATCCGCAGTAGCAGTTACGGAAAGAGGGCGCTCATGGCTGCCATGACCGTGATGCAGGCGTGCTGCGAAGATGATTTGACGGCTCTTATTGGTGAGTTCCGTCCGGCCAGAACCAAAGGCAGGGCATTTAAGCGACGCATGGGGGCGATGGGCGATTTTGAGTTGTTGTTAATCTCCCAGTCGCTAATAACGCACGGCATCATCGGTAAGGCAAAGGTTCGCCAGCTACAGCGTCATGAAAGTGGCAAAGCGACGACAGAGTTCAACGCCTTCGACTATGTCAGTGCGGCCCGTAATCATTTCGGCATGACACGCTCAGAAGCAGAGCAATTAACGATGACCGAGTTTCAGCACATGCTTGCAGCTAAATACCCTGACCAGAAAGGATTCACGCGGGAAGAATACGATCAGGTTGCAGATGACTACCTTGCTAAAAAGGCAAAAAGGTTGGCTTCTGGAAAATAGTAGCCAACAAATGCTTGTAGTTACTTCTGTCTAAAATCGTTATCCCATTTTTTGTTTCTAGAAGCGACTTCAACCGTCATTTCTCCAACAATGATACTTAAAGCAAGGCAAAGCTTTTGCTTGTTGCTAGGTTCTGCGGAATCAAAAGTTACGTATTTCACTTCGTCACCCTTGTCGCTGGATGTTTGGATGTAATGCTTTTCAGTCAAGTCTTTATTTTTTGATTTTAGGTGATTATCTAAATGGGCGCGTATGCTTGAAATCTTGGTGTCGGGAATGTCCTGCCTAGAAGGGTTGTGAGCGACATCATTTCTTAGAGTGTTTATGACTTTGAATGCTTTACACAAGCCTTCAGGTAAACCAGTGTTCTTAGCTAATTTTAATTTAGAACTGCACTCAATCAATAGCTGATTACCATCATCATCAAATAGTTGAGCAAAGCCCGTAGAAGCACACACCCATGCCTCTATCATTTTCTCACATAGCAGATGTACCCGCAGCACAGTGCCGGTTGAGTCCTCTGTTTGAGATGCCCTAATTATGAATCCATTTACATCAATGGATGTAAACACATCCATGTAGATTTTTGCGTCCAAAGTAACCTCCTACCAATATATTACTTCTGTTAATTCTGAAAACTATAACTTAACTGACCTCGCTCCGGCGGGTTTTTATGTCCGGAGATAGATGTATGGCGAGCGAGCAGCAGGTTGGAAACATCGTTTATGAGATTGAAATGAATGTCGCCAGGCTTATCGAGGGTCAGCGTCAGGTAGGCGATCGCCTCAACAAGCTCGACCAGGGCTTTAATAGCACAGCCAAATCAGTTGGGAATGCAGAGAAGTCCTTTGCATCATTGACTAAAGTCGCCTCAGCCTTGGCTGCTGCCATTTCCGTACAGCAGATTGCCGAGTATGGCAATGCATGGGTGACGGTGAACAACAAGTTGGCCAACTCCGTGCGCGCCAATGAGCAGCTTGCGGATGTTACACAGCGAGTCTTCGATATTTCTCAGGATACAAGGTCAAGCCTGGAAGCAACAGCCACCCTCTATGGACGCCTTGAGCGCTCAACAAGGTCCGCAGGAACAAGCACAGCCGATCTGATTAAGCTTACGACGACCATTAATAAGGGTCTTGCCGTATCTGGCGCAACCACCGAAGAAGCCAGCTCAACCATGACGCAGTTGTCTCAGGCGTTGGCGTCCGGCGTTCTGCGCGGGGAGGAGTTCAACTCCATCTCAGAAAACGGCAGTCGTCTGGCTGTTGCCCTGGCCGATTCTCTGGGCGTGACTATTGGTCAGCTTCGTGCCATGGCCGCACAGGGCAAGTTGACGACAGAGGTAGTGGTCAATAGCCTGTTGAAGCAAAGTGATGCCATTGCGAAGGAATTTGCCAACACAGCGCTGACCATGGGGCAGGCATTCACGGTCGCCACAAATAACATCACAAAATTTGTCGGCGAAAGTTCCAGCGTCAGCACGTCAATCAAGATTTTTAACCAAGGTGTCATTTCTTTAAGTGAGAATCTGGATATGGTTGCTAACGTGGTTGCTGCCGCAGCAGTAATTTTTGGCGGTAGATTCACCGGCGCGCTTGCAATGGCAACCAAAGCAAGAGTGGATGACGCATTAGCCGCCAGAGCTCAGGCAGTTGCAATCGCAAAATCAACAGCAGCCACCGCCACAGCGGCTGAAGTAGTTGCCCGCAAAGCGCTGCTGGATAAAGAAGCAGCGCTGTCTTCGCTTGCACTTGCTCAGGCTGAGTACAATGTAGCCAAAGGCTCCTCAGCAGAAGGCTTTACTCTGCAGAATCTCAATGCTGCTAAGTCAGTGGCTATCCAGCGTTCTGCAGCATATGCGGAGGCTCAGATTGCGCAGGCTGCCGCAACCAGAACAGCAACAGCTGCAGCAGTGACTGCGACTACCACGATTAAATCTCTTGCCAGTGGCGCACTGGCCCTTATCGGTGGGCCGGTTGGAGCGGCAGTAATAGCAGCAGCTGGAATCTTCTATTTCTATCAGAAGATGCAGCAGGCACGGCAGGAAAGTATCGACTTTGCTGACAAGCTCGATGGTGTCATTGCCAAAATGAAAAACATGAGTCAGGTTCAGCTGGCTGCTGAAATCGACAACGCCAGCAAGTCAATCCGTGCTCAGGCTGATGCCTTAAAAGACAACCAGTCCACACTTGGGGCTAACGAGCTTCAGCAGTCGCGGCTGCGTCGTACCCTCGGATCTCTTGAGGAGGGAAGCCTTCTCTATAAGGTCACGCTCTCTGAGCTTGCTGATGTCCAAAGTGAGCACACTCAGTTGCTGGCGCAGAACGAATCAGCGCAAGAGAAGCTCAGCCAGACTGTCAGCAAAACCGGAATTCTCCGCGCTCAGATGAATGGTACTTTTGCCCAAGGAATCGACTTACTGAAGCGTGACGGTGACGCTGCGGGAGTTGCTACCGGGCTAATGAATCAATTCGGTCACGCAATAGACTTCGCCAGCCGTGCAAAGGATAAGTTTAACTCTACCAGTCTGGAAATCCCTCGCAGCGATAAAGCTGATGCATATAACAAAGACCTGGAAGATGAAAACACGCTTCTTGCCATTACCGATAAGCGCCTACGAGCAGTTACCAAGGCCCGCATGGAGGCTGGAGAAAAAGGCGGAAACCAGAATCAGGTAAATGCAGCGGGCCAGTTGGCTGGGGCGCAGTACGACCTTCAGGCAGCAGAAGCAGCCAGAAACAAAGAAACTAAGGATGGTTTGGCTGCCGGTAAGAAAGCCGAGACTCAGGCAGAATCAATAGCGGAGAAACTGGCTAATCTGAAGCAGCAGTCAGAGCTGGCTGGCGACTCAACGCGTGAACTCAGCAGAGAGCAGGCAATTCTCACGGCTCAACAGTCACTGGGTAGCGCCGCAACGCAGAACGATATCAAACTTGCCGGGCAGTATGCCGCCGCCAAATGGGATACCGGCAACGCAATCCGTGCGCAGGCGGCAGCTGAAAAGCTTCTCCCCGAAACAAAGGCAAATGCCAGCTATAAGCAGGATGTATCGGACCTGCAGACTGCACTGTCAGCCAAAAAGATAAGCCAGGAGCAGTACAATGCAACCTCTGAACGTCTTGAGCAGGAGCATCAGGCCAATCTGGCAAAAATCCGCGCTGACCAGGCTGTAACCCCTCAGCAGGCAGCAGCGGGCACCGTCGACCCGGTTCAGGCTCTAGCGAATGAGAATGCACAGAAGCTTGCGCTGATTCAGCAGTTCGAGAATCAAAAGGTAATCACCGAGCAGCAAAGCCTTGCTCTCAGAAACTCTCTCAACACGCAGTATGACCAGCAACGCACTGCGGCCATGTGGCAGATGTGGCGCAATCAGAGTGTAGGTAACGAGGCTGTCGCTGCCTCATTCGACTCGATTGCTGGCAATGCTTCCAATGCATTTACTGGCATGGTTACGGGCAGCATGAGTGCTGAAGAAGCTATGTCATCTCTGGCAAGCAATGCTTTAAATACCCTAATCAACTCTTTCGTACAGATGGGAGTGGAATGGGTTAAATCTGCTGTGATGGGTTCGACTGCTCAAATCTCAGCAACAGCTGCGACAACGTCCGCATCGGTTGCTGGCATAGCCACTACTACCGCAGCAAGCACAGCATCTGCAGCAACAACTACGGTCGCATGGTTGCCGGCAGCGGCAGCGGCGTCAATTGGCTCATTTGGTGGGGCTGCAGTAATTGGCATCGGTGCATTGATCGCGGGAATGGCTTTGGCAGGAGGCTTGGCTGGTAAGCGTAAAAACGGCGGGCCGGTATCAGCGGGTTCCATGTATCAGGTAGGTGAGGGTGGTATGCCTGAAATCTACCAGGCCAGCAGTGGCAAGCAATACATGATCCCTGGTGATAACGGCTCAGTGATTAGCAACAAAGACATGACGTCATCAGCGGGTGGTTCAGGTGGTGTGGTTATCAACATACAGAACTACACAAGCGCCACAGTTGATGCGCAGGCCAATAACACAGGTGGCGGGGTGACAATAGATGTCATCGTGGCAGACCTGAACCAGGGCGGGCCAATCCGTCAGGCAATAACCCGCAACACAACAGCGTCAGCGAGGGCTACAGAATAATGGCTATTGATTATCCTGACTGGCTCCCGCTGGCTCAGAAGTCTAATAAAAACGTCACCAATGATACGGGGTTCCGCACTGACCAGCCTCAGGTTGGTGCGCCAATATTCCAGAAGCTTACTGACGACCTTAAATCCTCATTCAGCCTGACATGGATATTTACACGCGATCAGCATCGTGCATTTTACCAATGGTTACGCAGTCCTAACTACCTGGATAACGGTAATCAATGGTTCAGCATGAGGCTATCAACCGGGACTGGAGACTCAGGGCTGGAAGTTCAGCAACTTCATTTCACCGCCTATCCAACATGGAACCAGAGCGGCTCTGTGTTTACCTGGACGGGCAGCGTAATTACCAGAGAGCTGAATAACTCGGATGACGAATTTGACGACATCCTGGTTGAGCTTCCGCCGCCATGGGGTAGCTGGCTGGACATTGTCGTGACTGGTTATCCCGATGGGCGGGATAAGGAATCATTACCAAGGGTGCCTTAATGCCGACCTTCAGAGAATTCAAAAGCCAGCGGCCCAACAGGGTGCTGTTCGATACGCTGACGTTTTATAACCAGACATTCGGCTATATCAGGCTGGTAGACAAGCAGGTTTTCCCCAAAACCTTTGCCGGTCAAATCTACACACCGTGCCGGATGGAAATAAACGAAAGCCAGCAGAGCAGCACACCTGTTATCGATTGCAGCGTCAAATTCAGCCGCCTTGCACAGGACTTTAAGCAGCAGCTTAAGCTCTGGCGGGGGTATGCGCGCATAACTCCAATTTCGGCCACATACCAGCGATTTGATTCGGCGGATATGAACACGCCACTCAAGCCATGGACGCTATATGTCAACGATGTAAGCATGGATCAGAACGATGTAACAGTGACGCTGACGCTTAAAAATCCGCTTAATAACAACGTTGGCCGGTTGTACACGCCAGAGGAATTCCCGGGGTTGCAAAATGCTTAAAGCTGAGTTTATCGAGAGGGTGACGGGAGTTCCATGGCGCGACAGGTCATGCACTTTTGAGGCAATGGATTGCTGGGCATTGGTAGTTCTCTATTACCGTCATGTGATGGGCGTAGAGATTCATCATAAGCCTGACTACGAATCTGGTGCTGACTTCCTGACGTGCTTTGCGGGAGAAGTGGTTTACTGGAGGGAAACGGATATCTTCAGCGAACACGGGATCTTTATTGCCTGGTACGGCAGCCAACCGGTTCACGTCGGACTGACTCTTGATGGACGGGCCTTGCACAGCCGTGGAGAGAGCGGGCATGTGCGTTCAGACAGCATCCGAACAATACAAAAACTATTTACGCGCGTGGAGTTCTATCAGTATGCCAATTGTCCAGATTCAGCGTATTCCGGGGCTGCCGAAAGAGAGGGTTAAAGCCCCTGCAGGTGTTCCATTCAATGAGTGGCTGGCATGCCAGAATCTTCATAACGAACTACGCATCAGCATTAATGGTCAGGAACTGCGGGACGATGACGATATCGGCTTCAGCCTGCAGGAAGAAGATAGGGTTATCATCTTCGACCAGCCTAAATCAGGCGATCTGGCTAAAACCCTCCTTAACCCGCTTGAGCATTTCAACCCGATAAAGTTTACTCAGAAAATCATGAGCGGGCTCATCAAACAGCCCGGAACAGGCAATATCGGGCAAAGTAAAACGTCATCGAATAACAGCCTCAAGGGTCAGTCTAACCTCGCACGAAATGGTGAAGCTAAGCCCGATAATTACGGACTGATCAGGGCGTTCCCTGACCTGATTCAGGAGTCTCTATTCGAGTATTCAGGAAATCTCAAATACCTGACAGAGTTCATGAACTTCGGCATTGGAACGTACACTGTCAGCTCGGTCAGATATTCAGAAAGTAACCTTGGTTCGATGGCTGGAGCATCGTTCACCGTATACAACCCGGGTGATGTGATCGGCACTGTAAATGAAGGATATCAGTTCGATGATGTTGACGGGCAGGAAGTACCCGGAAAGAACGAGTCTGATGATTTCCCTATTGAGAGTGCTACTGCAAGTACTGTGATAAGCGGAAGTTACTCCGGCGGACAGATTCTGATGAAGATAGTTAAGCAAGCGAGCTTTGACTACTTCATGGGTCTGACGCTGCCCCATGCCGTATCCTTTGTGGTAAATGCTACATACCCAACGGCTAGCGGAAATGTTACTCAAGACTTCACATTATCAGGCAATCTGATATCGGCCACACAGACCTCCAATGGATCCGTCACTGCTCCGATTTATTACTACAATTTCGTCATCGACAGCATTGAAGGCTCGAACGCCTCATACATATCTACAGCAACAATCAATACGACAAAGTTCATTCTTAACGACAATCAGGCACTGGCAATTGGCCCATTCTTTTCACCAGTAAAATCCTCGCAGCTTTGGCTGCACACGCAATCAGGATTGGGCGGTAAAAGCGAGACTAACTGGCAGGTTACGATCTGGAAGGTGGATGATGACAACGTTCAGGTGCCGGGAACAACTCAGACGTTCCTTTATCGCCAGACTACACCGCATCAGTCTACGTCTGATACCTTCTATCGCACAGACAAGTTAACTCCTGTTGCCGGATACGGGCGATACGCGGTGACGTTCCAGCGCACAGATAACAGTGGTGACAACAGCAGGCTTAAAGTTGAGGCGATTCACAGCGTAAATATACGCACCAATGTCATTTATCCTAATGACACGCTTGTGCGCGTTACGGTGAGACAGACTGAGAACGCCACCAGTGCACGAGATAGGAAATACAACGCCCTCATTAATCGGCATGTGATCACATACAACCTGAGCACGCAAAAAGTCGATTACGCGATTAGGGCATCGCGAAAGTTTGCAGATATTGCGCTGCACAACTGGCTCGTAATTGGCGGTCAGACAGAAAGCTCAATCGACATATATGGCCTTTATCAGATTCAGGCAGAGCTTGACGCCCGAGATCAGAGGCTAAGCTATTTTGACTACACTTTTGACGATGAGGATGTGTCGCTGGGTCAGCGGATGGAGACCATCTGCGATGCGGCAGGTGTCAGCGTGTATTGGGATGACAGCGTTCTTTCTTTCACGCTCGACGCAAGAAGGAGTGTGCCGGCAACCGTATTCAATCGATCCAACACTGTTGATTCGGGATATTCTTTAAGCTACGACATGACGCTTCCTGGCGGCTATGACGGCGTTGAGGTCCAGTATCGAAACCCTACCACTAACAAGCAGGCCTACATACGTTACCGGGTAAGAAACAATCAGATCGAAGCTGGCCAGCCAGTCAAAGCCAAAAAATTCGAGATGATGTATGTGCGGGATGGTTTTCAGGCTGATTTCCGCGCTCAGAAGGAGTGTCGGCGGCTGCTTTATTCACGAATGAGCATGGCTATTTCAGCCCTGGCTGACGGGGAGTGGGTGAACGTCGGGGATATGGTTCAGGTGCCTGACACCTACGATACCAATCAGCAAGCCGGTTACATCGTTGCGCGCGCAGGAAATGACTTCGAAACCAGCGAGCGCATCAGCTTTACCGGATCTATGTTCGTGATGATCACTGATAACCTCGGCAACACGACGGCGCGTTATGCCGCAACGCCGCGCGCGGACACGGCATATGGGTTTACAGCGTCTATCCCTCAAATCGCGCTAAACATATTCGACGGCTACAACGTGCAATCTCCATCGCGGTATGTAATCGCTACAAGCGAAGAGTTGAACGCGACGCAATGGATCATAAGCGAAAAGCAGCCCAACAGCGATGGGACAACAGCTTTAACATTGGCTGAGTACAGTGACCTGATTTACCCCTGACAGTAACTAATCCAACACCATACCAGCCTAAGAGCTGGTTTTTTTATGGAAAAAATATGGCTACTCAACCAACTCAAAATCCGGTACCAAGCGAATCACCTCGTGACCTTAAATTTAATGCGAGCAAGATTGATGGGTTTGTGACATCGCCCGCACTTCGTTACGAGGACAGGCTTGGAAATGAGCATTATACGATAGAGGGACTGCGCGACCTTGCGCAACGGGCTATAGCCCAATACGGATATATTACAATTGATTCATTTCAGGGTGGAGCAACCCTAACTCTTCCCAACCAGGTGTTAAGAGACACTGCAACTGGTGAGTATTATCGCTGGGACGGGGCATTTACTTCAGGAGGAAAATTAGTTCCTGCGGGTTCCACACCTTCAAACTCAGGCGGCATTGGTTTTGGAGCATGGATTTCTGTTGGGGATGCATCGCTTCGTTCTAGCCTCGCAAAGCCTGACGGGGCCAATATTATTGGGTTTGGATCTGAGACAGTATCGAGCGCCCTGCTAAAAAGACCAACGGCTTTAGACATATCCAGTGGGAATGGTTCTTTAATTGGCTATCAATACTCAGCTGATAGTTCATTAAGAACTTTGAATAACAGATTATCAGAAAATTTAAGCATTTTAGACTTCATCAAGCAAAGCGATAATGGAGATGTTTCACTGGCTCTGAATAGAATATTCAGTAAGTATTCTTCAACTGAAAGCTTTCAGGTTTTATTTCCGACAGGCAGGTATTCCTTTAAAACTCCGGCGATTTATAGCGGTAGTGCTCTAGTTGCGTTGGTGGGACAGCAAGGAACTACACTTTCTCTTGAAAATAATTCACCTTCTGCAAATTTATCTATAACTTCTGTAAGAAGGACTATTCTTCAAGATCTGGAGATCGAGGCAACACAAACCACAGCTGCCTCTACAAAAACAGCAATATACATTAACTGTACAGGTCAGGATGTGTCGCACACCCTCGTCAACGTGAGATGCTCCACAACGATTTCCAAGGCATCGACAGGGATTATCTTCTTTGATCTGGTAAATGTATCTTTGAGCAACTTCAGCTCTTGTTACGTAAGGTATTTCGGTGCTTTCTCAAAAGCAGAGTTCAGCAACAACATAGCTTTCAGGGTTAGTGCAACAACAAAAATAAGCACCGATAGCAGATTTGATAACTGCTCGGTAGTAGGTTGTGAATATCCATACCTCATCACCCCACCCAATGCCACATCTGGATTTCTAGAAGGCATAGCATGGAATAACTGCACGGTTGTAGATTGCCTGTATGGACCTGCAATTAGGGGCGACAACTCTCAGCCATACAAATCACCAATGTATCGCTGGATCGGCGGCCACATCTTTGCCTACAAAACATGCCTCGATGTTTACTGGGTGAGCCAGATAATTGTGGACGGAGCAATCCTCTATATGGTTTACGACAGCACCATATCAGGAAGTCAGGGGAGAACGGCAATAACACTGAATGAGACAGTTACATCAATGATTGATAATACAATAATCAGGCTTGTTAATCAGCCAAACGATGGTAACTCTCAGGGCGTTTATGTCGGAACTAACTGCAACTACACTAAAGTAAGCTCTCTTGCAGTATATACCGCGTCTCAAGGTAAGGGTGTAGTCAGTTCGCCCTCATCAAAGTACAGTAGAGTTTTTGATATCGTCGTGCTCTACTCAGGCTCGGCTCCCTCCGCCGCTGTCGCGCTTGGAGGTGCGAATGATGTAAATCTTGGCGGAACATCCGTTTACCCTGCCTAATTTTTAACTTCAACGTGGCGGGATGAGGATCTTATTCTGAATCCCGTGCCTTAATTTTTCTATCCTCTTCTCAATCAGGGTGGAGATAATAGCGCCAAATATCAAAGATGATATAATTGATATAAACATCCAGCCAAAGCTATCTGAATATCTTTTAGCTAACTCAGAAAATATAAACCAGTGGAATAAGTATGTCGAAAAACTATGCGAACCTATCATTCTCATTATTTGGCTGGATAATATCTTTGATGTAAAACCAGAGTCGTGAATGGATAAGTAAATGAATACAGCCCACAGCAAACTTAAAGTCATGTAGCTAGTAGGAAGGTTATCTAAAACAACAAAGTTTAGAGTCATATTTGAAAATGATGGGATTGCGATTAGTATTCCAAGTATGCAAAAAGCTATTGGAATCCCAAGTTTTCTTGATGTTAAATTAAATCTTGCTAAGAAGTATGAGGTGAAAATGCCAACAAGGAAGCTGGATATATACCATCTTGTTTCGATAGAGTTGCCTGGTATATTGATTTCAGGGTAAAAATATCTTGCTGAAATTATTAGTACGCCTGTGATAATCAACAATGAAGTTATGCCAAAGTGCTTTATGACTTTATTGAATATGAGTATTAATAATGGCAATAAAAAATAGAACTTAAATTCTACGGGTATAGTCCATAAGTGCGCAAACCCTTCCTGGAAGGATACTACTTTTAAAAGAGTTCCAAAGTCATAATATCCTAAGGAATAATAAAATGATGCGGCTATTAAGAATAACGGCAATATCCTTACCGTTCTTCCAAATACATATTCCATCAATGAATGCTTGTTTAAGCCAGTTTTTAAGAATTTATTTGTAAGCAGGAATGCACTAAGTACAAAAAAAAGCCATACGCCTATCTTGCCAGTACCGCTAAGATATGGCCGGGTAGCAGGTATAAACATTACCAAAGCATGAGCCATCAGCACAATCAATACAGCAACCCCCCTTACACCATCTGCAGCAGGGAATTTCTTTAAATGAACCGTGTGCATCTCACCCAAGATTAAAATCCTCTTTACTTAATTGTTATCGATCTGATTTCAAAAGCCTTCATGAACAGCTCTAATCAAAATCCCTTCAAGACCATGCTAAAAAAACAGCCCGTATCCGGGCTGAGTTTCAAAGATTATACATTCTTCCATTTCCATCCGGAGCAATCACATGAATATCCGATTTAGATATCTTTCCTGATGCAACGTAATTAAATAAGAATCCTGAGCGCTTACTTACACCGGGTACCGCAGCAGTTACATCAGGCCTGTCAGTGTCAGGTTCAATCTTATCGACAAGCTTGTTTTTTACAAACACATAAACTTTAGTCTTCTCGCCGCTCAGTGATGAGGCCCAGCCAGAAATCGTGATTTGAGTAGACGGAATTCCCATCCCCCGATCCATCTCAGTCAGAGTATCAGTTAATGTTATCAAATCAACATGACCTACTACTCTTCCGCAAGTTATGCTGCAGGTTTGAACATCCTCAACCGTAGGCTTTGCACTGTATGAAAATCCGCAAATAGCAATAACAATCAGTAACAACTCCGGGTATATGAGAGAGGGCCTCAATGATTCCATTTTGCTTTCAAGCAATCTGCTTATAACCAGCCCAACAGTTACTGCAGCCAATGGCACGATACCATAGGCGAAAAGCTGACCGTTGAGATGATAGTGAAGAACCATATGACGCCAGGCAAGAATTTGCCATGAGAATACGCCAGCGACTATTAATAGCGCGCCAAAGGAAAGAACGGATTGCGCTTTTGTAGCCGTCTTATCTTTCATGAATAAACGCGGAAGCCATACAAGAGAGGCCAGCGATGCAATCAGAGCAAAAAACTTGAAAGGTAGTGAAATCCCGGCAAACTGAACGGCAGGAAGATAGAAATACTCTTTGAATGCGGTTACTGCAAACAGGAGCTTATGGTTAGCTAAATCCGATGACAGCAGTGATATCAGAGATTCATTACCTGGACGGGATGCGAGGTGGGCGATCAGAATATCTGCCTTTTTATCATCACTGTTTGCACCCGTATGCGTTTCTGCGCGGTTAAGGATAGTATTGAAACCAAGTGAATCATTGATGCTATGCAACTGAATAACGTGTAATAGTATTGCGGCCAAAAAACCAGCTATGCATGCAGCAAATATAAGAGCCAGGTGCTTAATTTTAACGTCTTTACCATTAGCCGCACATGAGAAAACATAACCGGCGCAGGCGAAAAGGGTCACAGTGGTAATGTATTCATAACCACATAAGCATTTAAGAAACATCGCCAGGAAAACAATGGCGAACGCTTTCACCCCCTTGTCTTCATGCCAGAAATTGCCCTTATTGAGCATAAGCATGAACGGCAACATGATGGTGAAAGGGACCCAATACAGTGAATATGAGAATGTGAGTGTCCATGGAGACAGGGCTAGCGCGAGCCAGTAAGCCACTACGCCTGGAGTTCCTGCAAGCCGATATATTTTTGGAACCGCCATCGCAAAGGTGATGGCAGTAATTGCAGATATAATGCTTGCAGCTACTAAACTAATATTTTGAGTGCTTGCGCCAGGAAGTAGGTCGTGAACCCCAGCCAATAATATTCCTTGGATGCCTAACTGTGATGTATAGGTTTGCTCAAACCAGCGGAGAGACATAAATTCATGTATCTTGCTGACGATAATGAAAGAGTCTGACCCAAGAAAGTTATCTCCATGTCCCTGGATTAAAAAGCACCATGTTACGTACAAGGCAACCGCGAAAAAAATTGCGATAGCCATTTCACCCTCAAGCCGTTTTTTAATGGCCTCAAGCGTCTGATTCATCATCATTCCTTGTTTTTTTTCATACTGAATTTATGGTGCACAACATACTTGATTGAGTCTTAAGGTCAACAATCAGTTAAGACATTTATCAATGTGTGTCATGTGGTGGCTTTAGGGAAAGAAGAAAGGCCCGGCGACCGGGCAGTGACTCATCCGATCCTGCCTGATAAGGCTACGGGGTGGGTCATTTGAGATTAGTCACTATCCGCGACCCCGGCCCGATTAAAATCCCTTCCAGCTCAACCTCTTAACAAATCTGTGAACTGGTCCGCCTTGATCAATCCTACCGATCGATATTACTGTTTATTCATACAGTATTTATCAGAGGAGGATTTATGATGGCGAGAGAAGGTGATATTAAGGCGGCATTCATGGCTGCCATGAGGCGAGAGCCGGGGCTGGGCGTTATCGTCAGGACGCAGGAGTTTGTCCATCAGCTGGAGCTGGTTAACTGGCACTTCAGCCTGCGTGAGGCTAACCAGTGGATAAAGGCAAACACGGCGACGTTCCGCGATGCATCGACTCAGGAGGGTGAGGCTAAGACCTACCGTCAGTTCAACCCGAACGGGGGAATCTGATATGGGATTCCCATCACCGGCCTCGGACTACGTTGAGGGCCGTATCGACCTGAACAAACTTCTTATGCCACATCCGACTCACATGCTGATGATCGAAACGCCGCTCGGCTTCGCTATTGTCGACAGAACGGTGCAGGGAAGGACAGGCGAAAAGGTCGCATTCCAGCTCGGAGACTATTCGCAGCTAGGGAGATTGTTCAAAACAGGAATTATCACCTCGGATGGCGAGACGATCGACGGAGAAGGTATGGAAGGGATTATCGTGCTGGGGAAGGTCACGGCTGAGATAGTGTCCGTATACGAACCGCTCCGGCCGATAATTTAACGATACCGAAAATTTCCCGAACCGGAAACGAAATAACTCGCAAGCGTTTGATCTTGAACGACTGTATTAGTAAGTATTGCAACCATGAAAAGGGGTGCTTTTGTTATTCAACCCACTGTTAAATAACAGGAAAACCCCTATGCATTGCAAACAGGAATCGTATTCGGTCTTTTTTTGGTTGGCATTTAAAAACAGCAACTTAGATTAAAATCAATGAGTTAAACGCCACCCTGTTGCCTTCTGTTCTACTCTGCTGGACTCTGTGCCGCCACTTTGTCGCCATTTTTCTTCGCCATCAATGCCAGCGGATTAAGTTTAACGAAC
>Ga0308167_1002785_pt1 | contig 15291 bp, 14 predicted proteins | sample PhyCR1_2_FD_202138 | JGI IMG/M metagenome (GOLD analysis project Ga0308167, IMG submission 202138) | Phyllosphere microbial communities from UC Gill Tract Community Farm, Albany, California, United States - DLSLRC.R1 | ecosystem: Host-associated > Plants > Phyllosphere > Unclassified | place... | reverse complement strand
TATGGCCTTTATCCTTAAAAAAACTGTGACTTTGCCGCCGCTTTAGGAATACGTGGAGCTCCAGCGTAAAACCCCGTATCATTGCGCGTTTTTAGTACGCGCAAAAAGTGAAGACAATGACGCAAACAGGATATTAAACACACAACAAATTGATTTTTATTGAAAATAACCAATTAAAAATCGGTGAAATTCAGTTTTCGGCCCCACCACGTACCCCACAGGAAATTGTGAACACCCTGCAATATTATTCCATCGGTCATCATCCAAACTGGCAAGATGATTGTTTTTTAACCGCCAATTTAACACTTCGATTATGGATTTCTTTCCTCAAAAATCCCCCATATATAACCAGAAGGTGGTGGGTTCGGTAGGTTCAGTCGGTTCACGCGACTAACGCAATGAATTTAATCAAGATTATTTTTTGTTTTGAACCGACCCATGGGTGGGTTCATGAGACGAAAAAGTCGGTTCAGCGGCACCACAAAGGCAGACAAACTCGGAGCATGACAAAGACAACTCATTGATTATAATCATGAGCACCGGGTGTTCTTTGTTTTCAAGGAGGAGCAATGCGAATTTATGTTGAGGTTCGAGTGGACAAGAGCAAGCAGCTTCCGCCAGGCGCAGCTTCGGCATTAGCTATCGAACTGAACGAACGCTTGCAGAGGAAGTTTGCTGATATTGAAGCTACCGTTCGTCTAGCAGGCATGGATGGGCTGTCAGTGCGTAACGGTACTCCGGCAGACCGCGAAGAGATCGAGGAAATATTGCAGGAAACGTGGGAAAGCGCAGATGACTGGTTTCAGCTTTAGCATTGAAACCTTGGACAGGGTTGTCTATGTTACAACCTAGCCAATTGACAAGGATATGTAATGGATACGGTTGAGGAGTTGGGCGGAACATATTTCTATGCAGGGCGCGTAAATTTAAGCGCCGGCGAACTTTTCTTTATGGTTTTCTGTGAGCAGGTAGCTGAACAGCTAGGGGTTGATGATTTTGGCGCTGTCGTTGCGATTCTGTCAGGTCTGAATATTTCCAAAACGCGTGGTAAATTTAGAGGCAACATTGCCGATACGTCATATGCATCCCGTGGCGCTCGCAAGGCGTTCGGTAATAAAACCTTTCCCGGCAATCTAAAATTACCTTCTGTCGTAGGCGGGTACCCACCATCCACGATGAAAATCATCCTGACCCGTAAAATCGGAACCTTTGTCGGACGTGCAGTCCCCGTCGTTGGCTGGATAATTCTTGCAAAAGATGTAACAGAAATAGCATTCCGTTCTGTGACGAGATACAACAGCATTGCGAGAGGTAATGATAAATTATGGTAACTGACGAGGAAGTCTTAGAGTTTTTTCGTGAAGAACTCTCTACTCCTGTATCTTGGGCGGGAAAAGTCGAGCATCTAGAATTGGATACCCCACTCCAAGAATACGCTGAAGGTGATGAATTGCCATATGCAATCAATGACTACGATGAAAAATTCGGAGTTGATGTGTCTGTTATCGACATGTCTATTTATTACCCTTGGGAAAATTTATCCTTCTGCGAACGTTTGTTTAAATATAAAAAAACGGACGTGAATAAAACCAGAAAACCTTTAACAGTCCGCATGTTTGCTGAATCCGCTAAGGCGGGTCGTTGGCTCTATTAGCGCTGCCCCTGCCGATGTTCAACCTGACTGAACACTACGAGGCCGGCGACGGGGCAGCGGATTTTAGATAGGGTCAACGTTCCCATTTTCAAGAGCGGCAGTTTCCTCGACTGCTTCCGGTGCTTCTTCAACCTCGCGCACAGGCACTTCCAGGCGCAGATCAATCCAACGCCCCGCCGGAATATCCATCGGTTCACCGGCCACAATCGCGGCTGTGTCGATGTCAAAACGGCGTTTGCTGACCTTCACATAGATTGTGCCATCCTTGCCGGTGTTGGCTGAGACAAAGCACAGACGGTTGCCGTTCACGTCCTGCGGCACTTCGATGTTCCAGCCCTCTTCCGCAAAACCTAAAGCGCCGGTGACTTTGTAAACGCCAACTGAAACACGTTCAGCTGATACCCCCTCAGCTTCACCGTTAACAGCCGCATAACCCGACAATGTAAAACCGTCCAGGTAGTCATCAGCCATCTTTTCCGGCGCGCCAGACAGTCTGGCGATCGGAGACGCTTTCTTGATGAAGCCGTTGGCGTCTACGGTTGTATTGCGGGTATCCCAAACCCTGGCCCACGGCGCTACAGTACCATTTTCATTCGTTCTGTAATGCAGACCAAAATTTCCGCGAGATGCGATCTGGAACGCATAGTTAGCAAGCGATGTATGCGCTATATTGATCCCCATAAATGCCGAGGTAGTGGGGGCTGGGCCATCGTTTGCCGCGGTATTTCCCGCAGTTAAAAACTGCCCCTTCGCTGAAGAAAGCGCTATATCCCACCCAGTATTTACCCCCTTCCCACCTATCCCATAATCCCCAGGCTTTAACGCACTTGCTAGCGTAACCGCCGCATTGTTTTCACTGACTTTTGCAGCTGCTGCCGAGGCCGCTGATTTATCAGCGGACAAAGCCGCCTCAGCACGCAGGCGATCGACCGTCTGCACAATTTCCGGTGTAATGTCATTTTCACCAGGGCGGCGCAAGAAGTCATTGAGCGTACCGGGTAGAGAGTCGGTATAAACCTCTATCGTGCCTACTCGCTCCGGTTGTGCGCCATAAACTGACACAATCACCTCGTAGGCACCAGGCTCTACATTAAGCGAATACCGGCCCGTATCATCGGTGACAGATTGCGACTTTGCCAAATTCAACACCGTGGATGATGTTTTCATTGAGCGCATAGTAATAGTTACGCCAGAACGAGAATCACCGTAAGGCCCCTTTAAAACTCCGCTGATTAATACCATTTAATAATCCCCATGCTTTTTATTTTTTCAGGTTATCCATTGCAGCTTCCAGTCGTTCTATTTTTTCCATCAACGCAAGAATCGCTTCGTGATGTAGTCCAGCTGAAACACCTGAACTGTCTGGGGCTAGAACGTCTTTTACAATCGTGCCGTCACTCAACTCCATGTCGCCGGAAATAAACACTGATTCGGGAAACACTTCTTGTATTTCTTGTGCAATAAAACCAACACCTGCGCTTCCATTAGATTTAAGATTCCACATATAGCCGCGCAGCTTTTTCATTTTCCCAAGTGGGTCTTCTATGAGGCGAACATTATCCTTAATTCTTATATCTGAACTCTCTACCCATTTCCCGTTCGCAGCATAGGCATTCCCATCAGATGACATTGAAAATGCCACTACCAGCCCGCCTGTTGCATTTGCGATACGGTATCTGAACCCCCCAGTTCCCTGTCCTCGGTTATTGACGAATTCACTGACGCCATTGGAACCATCCCAGCCTATCGCCGTGCACGCATTCGATATGATGCTTCCCGTTCCCTGAATTCGTACTGCACTGGTAATCAGCCCGCCGGTTTTATTGTCTATGGTCCCCAGCCTCACATCATCACCAGCGGCAACAGTCCCTGATGTTGTGCCGATGTTTCTGGTCGCAGAGTTGCCAAGGCCAAGATTTGTGCGTGCAGTAGCAGCGTCTTTTGCTCCCGTGCCTCCCTGCGCAACTGTGATTGCTGTGCTCAATGCCTTCAGCTGGGTTATATCGTTGTTTAACCCTTTAGCGGCTTTATTTTCCAATGCAGCGGTAAAAGTATTCCAGGCCGGGCCGGTGTAAGTGCTGCCGTCAGGTAACGTCACCGTAATGTTTCCGGTGCCGCTGAATACCTGTTGCCAGTTGTTTTTATCGAGGTTCAGCCCGCGTAGCGCTTTCGCCGTCTCTGCGGCCAGCTGGGCGGTGATGGTGTTCATCGCGTCGCGCGGTACGGCATACCATGCTGCGCCCGCCTGCGTTGGGCCGTCATAGGCTTTAATCAGCGTCGCCTGTGTGGCGCTATCAACGGTTTTCACCGGTAGCGTATAGGTTACGCCGCCGACAACGCTCACGATGAAATCACCGGCTTTCAGCTCGGTATTGAACGCTGTCCCCGTACCTTTCACTACGGCGGAGTTGTTCGTTAGGGTAAGAGTGCCTGCGGGCATGATGCTCTCCTAAATCGTTGCATAAAAAAACCGGCTCAGTGGCCGGTTGTTAGAAGTAATGGGCTGCGTTTATAACCATGAGCGGCATCTGTGACGAGTACCATCGGTTTGAGGTATTCCACTGGGTCTGTATTTTTCTCCCTGATTCAGAACGCCAGAATTGAACGGCGCTGCCGTTAAACCGATAGCCGCAGCTGTAGTAGTTATAAACCCCGCCGCTACCTTGAGAATCGCCACGCATAAATGCATTAACGGCCAGGGGGATCATTGGCTTGGCTATCCCCGTATCGACCAAATCCTCTGGGTTCCTGCCGACATTAACCGAGCGACCATCCCAGACTAACGGCTCTGTATCGCTGGTGAATGTGTTATTACCGGCAGCGTTCTTAATCACCATTCCGTAACCGCGTGGCGTCGGTGGGTAATAACCGCTGTTCATAATGACCACTTTCACATTGGCTGTGGTTAACACCGCTTCACCCGAACCATTATCACGCGATACCGTTAATTCGTTATATTGCACAGCATGGTAAATAGAAACGCCGGGGTCATCGCACCGTACAAAGACAACCTTGGTATTATCGTTTTGAACGACTGGCAATGTCCATTTGCCGTTAATCGTCACTTCCCCTTTCCAGGCAACAAAACCCAGCCTGGACGAACTGTTAATGCTCATCCAGTCCACCGAGTTTTGAATCATTATTCCATACGTACCGGAAACTGATTGCGGCGGTTGAACCTGGTATATGCTGAACTCGGTAAAGAAGGCCTGCTGATTTGCATTGGTAAAATCAACAATTATCCTACTCCCATCAGTTCGCCATCCAGTAACCCCGCCGTAAGACGGGGGAGTTGTCTGACTGCCGAATATATACCCGGTCTGACCAACCAGAAATACCGGGTTCCCAGCGACGTAATCAGGCGGGGTGTAAACTTTTTGTTTATTGCCATCCGCCCAGGGTTCTTTATCGTTGACTAATAGTGAAATGCTATTAACCGCCGCCAGCTCTTTGCCATTCATCCACAGGCCATACGCCACGCTACAACCTCCCCATTCTCACCCGCAGATTACCGCCAGCGTCATAAACATTGATCTGGTCGCCGCGTATCTCCATGCGCCCGTTACCGTCGCCGCCGTTAATCTGGATTTGACCAGCCCCTGCGCCGCTTTTATCTAAGCGCCAACCACGAACGCCTGCAACATAATCATCTGACTGAATGAAACCACTGATTTTTGCATTCACAATGGCCCCATCCTTAATATGAGCAGTGTCAATGGATGCATATTGAATAAACGCATCACTAAGAAATGCTTGGCCATTAATCACTGCGAACGGCGAGTATTGCGTGTCGCCGCTGCCGCTCATCAGCACGAACTGATTGGCGTTAAATCCGATGCGCGTGATAACGGGTTTGCCGGTTTCCGCCAGCACGGCGATCGACATGCCCGCGTTGTAGAACACGCCGTTAACCCTCACACCAGCTTTCAGTGTGTGGATTGCCGTTGCGCCGTCGGCATCAACCGTGGCCGTCAGCTTGTCCTCCAGTACCGCTGTAACGTCATCAATTTGCGCCTGCACCTGCGTAGACAGTTCGGCCATTGCCCGATCGACTTCCGCAATCGTGGTTTTCACGATGAGGATGTCAGCCCGCACCGTGCCGTACTGCGCCCACTGGTGTTCAACCGTCGCGTTGTTGGCCAGCGCGTTCTGTAGTTCAGCCTCAATGTTTGTGTTTATATCACTGGTGAGGCGGTCGCCGTCCTTGTCGGTCAGGAACCCATCGCCAATGCTCTCCAGGTAGTCACCGGCGTTAGCGTTCGACTGCCCCTTAATCCAGCCAGTCCAGTCGCCTTGGTTGCCAGTACGGTCTTGCAGACGAGCGCGGAACCAGAACTCCTGCCCCGCCTTCAACCCGGTCATGGTGTGGGTGTGCAGCGGATACGGGATATCGGCCAGCAACATCGCGTTATTCCCGGCGGCGTTATCTGCATACTGAATTTCGGTTTTCAGCGTGTCCTCGGCCCCGTCTGGGAATCCCCAATCGAGCTGGATACCCCAAAGTAACGGAGAAGCCTTGAAGCCGACCGGCACCGGCGGCTTGCCTTCTTTCCCTTTCAGGTAGGTTTCCATCGACGTCGCCCAGACAGACGATACGTCACTGGCGTTGATGGCCCGCACGCGCACCAGGTAGCGCCCGGCGTAAATGCCTGGCACCTCGAATCCCAACGCAGACGTGCGCGGCATCGATACCCAGTTACCATTATCTTTCCGCCATTCCGCCTCATACGCTATCGCGTTATCCACTGCCCCCCAGGCGGCGCGCATGGTGGTAATGGCGATACCCTGGCTCACCGAGGAGTAGCTGTCGATGGTGATGTTTTTCGGCGGGGCTTGCACGCCAGGAGGAATAATTGATATCGGGCGATCGTCGATACGCGCGCCAGTATCGATACGAGCGTATTTGTTCGGGTCATGCTCGGTTGCATTAATGGTAAAGGTGTTGTCGCCATTGTCAGCGATACCCACCACGCGGTAGAGCTGCACCGCCAGATCGTCAGCGTCGATAGACCAGGCAGACTCCGGCACGGGTATCTCGCTATAGGCAGTGGTAACGGTCACCACGCGATCATTCACCGCCTGCACGGTGCGTGCCTGCGCTTTACCTGAAGGCAGGTTAACGATCAGGCGGTCGCCGACTTTAGCGCCTGGCTTTCTGTCCAGCTTCAACTTGCGACCGTCCACCGCACTGATACGGCCACCGATCACCCGACCGGCAACCATCTGATCGGCCACGCCGACGATATGCCCAGGCATGGGGATCATGCCATCGAGGCCAACAGAGAAAGTAACCGTGCGGTCTTTGCTGTTGGTCAGCAATGCCCAGCGGCCCCGGCGGTTTGCCTCGCTCTGGCGGGTACAACCGATCGCTGTCAGCTCGGTTTGGTTCACGTCGTACCGGCGCACCAGGTCGCTATCAAATACGGCCTCTATCGCATCGGCGTAGTGGTTCGCCGGATCAGACCAACTGACCATCGCGGTGCTGTAGCGGGTGCGCTCGCTGGCCGACGAATAGGTAAACTTGCCGTCGATAACGTTGGCACGAGTATAGGTGAAGTCCATATCGCGCGGCATATCCGCCAGGGCGACCATTTGGTTTTGTCCCCAATAGGTCATGCCACGGAAGATACCCGCCAGATCGCTCAGCACCGTCCAGGCATCCTCGCGGGATTGAATGTAAACGTTGCAGGTAAAGCGTGGCTCCATGCCATCACCGCCGCGACCATCTGGCACCGGCTGATCGCAATACTGCGCGATGCGGTACAGTTCAGACTCGGATACCTGGGTTGAGTCGATGCGATCTCCCAGGCCAAAACGGTCAGCCAGAATAATGTCGTAGAACACCCAGGCCGGATTATCGCTGTAGGCCCACTTAAAGCCCCCCGACCAAACGCCGGTATAGCTTCGCGTTTCCGGGTCATAATTGTCAGGCACGCGGATAACCCGTCCGCGAGGCGCACAGCTGATCTTCGGGATATTCGGAAACTGTTTGGAGTCGAACTCAACGTACAGCAGCGCTGTGTTTGGGTAACGCAGCTTGGCGTCGATAATTTCGGTCAGCGCCTCGATGTTCATACGGTCGGCGATCCGGGCGCTGTTGGCGTTAGGCGTCAACCGGCGAACGCGTACCTGCCAGCCCGTAGTGGCCTTCGGTAAGTTGATGCGGTGAGAACGCTCATACAGCGAGGTGGTTTTATCGTCGATTGCTGCCGTTAACATTTCCTGATAGCTGCCGCCATCGGTGGCCACATCAATGGCGTATTCGATGCGGTAGCCGTTAACGTCGCCGTTGTCCTCTTGCTTTTGCAGCATCGGCCAGCCAAAGCGCAGACGCACAGCGGAAAGCTGCAGGTTCGATACTGACCGCACCCACGGCGTGCCGCTTTTCAGTTCTGTGCCGACGGTGATCTCGTTTTCGACAGCAGGAATACCCTGGATATATTCCTGTGCCTGCGTTCCTGGGCGAAACTCCCAGCGGAAGCCGGGGAAATTTTCAGAGCCATCGGCATTAAGTACGGGGGTGCCGTCAGCAAAAATGTTTGTGCCATCCAGCCCACCGGCAAACTCTCCCTCTCCCAGGGCAAATAACATCTTCGCTCTGGCTATCGATTGAATGCTGTCCGGCGATTCTACCGGCGTGTGGCCACCGCCACCGCCGCCTTTGCGGCCTTTTATCGTTACATTGTCCATATTGCACCAATGAAAAAAGCCGCGATAAGCGGCGTAGTGAATACACTGATCAAATATCAGGGTTTACGGATAAAATTAAGGCACTATCTTGTAATGACTCAGCACGACCATGTAGAGGCATGGTGGTTTGAAATCAGATGGATGGCTGAATACCTTTCTAAAGGAAACGAAATGCTTATAAACTTTGATCCATTACGAGATTTGGAAAAAGACAGACGGTCTCATCCGTGGGGGAAAACGGCTTACAACGAAAGATCTGGGTTTTACTCAAACTTTATTGAACACCCAGAGCTTATAACTGAAGTACTTGAAGACTTTAAACCCCATGAGGATAAGGAAGCAGTTCAAACATTCTATAAATTTCTAAAATGGATAAATGGCTCTGAATCAGCTTTTGAAACCAATGATTGTGCATTAAGAGAAAACGTCATAGCTAACACAGATTCATTATTTAAATTCACACACAAAATTGATGGTCGTGTAGAGTTTTTTCTGAGAGAACATCAGTATAACTGTCGCAAGGATATCTCTACCTGGTTGATGAGAATGTCATCGCTTTATTTGCAGGTAGAAAGGCCCGACTTCCTCAATGCCCTTGTCGATATCCAACTCGCGCCGACAGACTTCATCACATTGCCTACTGACCAAAGTAACGGCTACAGAATCAGGTTGGTCTTTAATGCTTATGGGAATGGTGATGTTGAAGTATGGGAGGCTCTGAACACTACGCTCAACAACATCTTTAAATCCACAAAAAGGTTGAACAACGCCCTCTCTGAAGGAGCTAGCCCCACATTCCCTTAAGGGAAGGCTTTCCAGTAATTTTAACAAATACATACGACCTCGCATAAGGCTGATTCTTCAGCCTTTAATCCTACATCCACAGCTTACTGTTGATCTTCAGTGTAAATACCAGCAGAAATAATAGCTCCGCCTATCTCGCGTGTGCCGTATAGCACACCAACAGGATTACCCTGTGCCGTTGTGTTCACCGGCCCTCCAAAGGCATAACTCGGTTTGTTGTCCTGGTCTTGGCGCATGCGCAGTCCGCCAGCTTGAGGGGATAGCATTTGCACAATGCCGCCAAGAGCAAGAGAGGCTCCCATCAGGCCAACGGAAGTTGCTGTAGTTGCTGACATCATTGCCGCTCCACCTATAACTGGGTTCCAAGCAGCCAGTGCAATTAATGCTACCCCTGCAATGGTTTGAAAAAGCCCTGCACGTTTACTTCCAATGACCACTGGCACCAGGTGAATGTCTTCCGTGCCTTTTGTCAGCTCCATTTCATCTTGACCAACGTTCCGTTTCCCCACAAATACAGCGAAGGTCAGCCCTCGCTTATGAGCTTCCAACATATATCGTTCAAATCCGTCTATTAGATTTTTCATAGCATCGATAGCTTTTGGAACATTGTGTGCACGATATTTAAAATTTTCACCAAACAACCTAACCATCGGGCCGTGGAAGTGAATTACTCTTAATGGCACTTCGATAAAACTCATATAACCCCCAATAAAAAACCCGCCTAGGCGGGTATATAGCGAGAAACCAAGATATTATTTACATGCATTAACTGCCGACTCATAGAAGTCCATATCGCGTTTTTTATAAAATAAGAAATCGCTGCCAGAGTCAGTGTTTTCCACATCAATTAACATTACAACACCTCTAGACATATCATTTATCTGAGCTGTATACCCATGCTTCGTAGGTTGTGGGTTAATTGGTGAGATGGTGTTTTTTTCATTCCAAACATTAAGGACGCATCCAATATATGCATCCGCTGTTTTAATTGTATGGCCTTGGATAGCCGGTGTTGTCAATCGAAGTTCGTTAGCCGTAGTTGAACAGCTAGACAAAATTATTGTGGCAATTACAGCGATAATTTTCTTCATTACCCTTTTCCTTAATCTGAAAAGTGGAATGATAGCATCACATCAGTTCTTTGTGGCGCAGCACCTTCACAGTTCGCTCTTTCCAATAACCACCGTAAGGCACCCGCTGGCTGAGCATGCCGTACATGTGGTGTAACAGCATACCGTCTTCGAGCAGAATACCGGCATGGTTCGCCACCGGCGCGGAAACCTGCATAATCACCATGTCACCCGGCATCGGTGGGCCGTCGAACTCCCGAAAACCGCAGTCGTGCCAGTTGTCCATGTAGAGATTTTCGCCCCGCTCCCACCACGGATAATCAACGCGGTAATCCTGGAGCGCTATGCCGTGCTCCTGCCGGAAATAGCTCATAATCAGCCCCCAGCAGTCGGTATGCCCCAGCACGAACTGGCGACCGATCAGCGGCAATTCCCCGCGCGGCATGATCGTTCTCAAGTCACCCTCCGGCCAGCTTGCAATCGCCCAGGGCAACTCCATCGCGTCGCACTGGGCTTTGTCCAGCTCGCTCGGCTGCGTGGTGGCATCCGGGTGACTGTGCACAATCATTGTGATCGTCCCCCACTCGGCAGCGGTCACATAATCCTCTGGCGACAGGTGAAACTGTTCTGTGGGATTATCCGCCAGGTTGCGGCAGGGAAAATAACGCTCAACGCGGGATTTCTGCGCCACTATGCCGCAGCACTCGCGCGGATACTCTGCCTCGGCGTGCGCCATAATGGCCGCTATGGTTTTCTCTTTCATAACATTACCTACTGCTTAATCAGCGCTGCGCCGGGGAAGCCGCCGAACGGTAAAGACTCAGTCTCACCAAAACGTTTTTGGCAATCACTCAGCAGACCACCGCACCGGTCTTTGCTCGGGTCATCCACCGGATTTCCCTTGTCGTCAAAGTATCGCGTGCCTGCATAATCGCAGCCCTTGCCTGTGCGATACCATCCACGTGAACACCAGGTGCACAGGCTGTGGATTTGGCGGGTCGGGATGCGCAATCCTCGCAGGTCTGCCGGGCTGGAGAGTTCGAACTCCACCGCTTCATCGCTTTCCGTCGCCTTGCGATCGATGTAGAACACCTGTAGCTTTTCCTGCACCGGGTCAGCCGTTGGGTTCCCTTCTGGAAAATTTCGGGCATCAAGGTAATGCACCAGCGTATCGTGGATCAGCACCTTCGCCTGCGCCATATCTTCAAACTGAAGGCAAAGCGCAGTGATCAGGCCGTTGATATTGGCAACCGTCAATTTTGGCTCCGTGCTTTGGCTGTCGGAGGATATCTCTAGCCCTTCAACGGAAAACGGCCACGGCCCGTACTCCTTGCCCTGCCACCAGATCGATTTTGCGGGTAGTTTCGTTTCGTCACCGCCAGCAGCGGCAAGTTCCTCCGGCGTATAGGGGAGAGTGTCGCTGTGAAAACGCAGAATATCAGCACCGAACTTCGTACCGTCCACTTCAACAAGGCGAACGCGGTTGCCCGGCTCCAACTTCTGCAGGTCTGTATTCAGCATGATTAATCTCGGTTAAACGTGGAAGGCCTCGGTAAACGTGGCCGTCAGTGAATAGTTATCGCCGCCCATTGCGACAGGCTTATAGCCTTCGCAGCGATAGAGGCCGGGAACGTTGGTCGGAGGTGTCCATTGGAATGACTTCACCCCTTGATGATCTTCAAGAAAGGCGATGATAGACGTGATGTAGCTGTACTTACCGATAAAGGTCAAATCCCATGAGCGAATGATCGGGTTGATACCATCACCGGAAACCTGCATATAACCATCGCCGAACTGAGCTTTCCTGATACGAAACCGGGTATCACCGGCGGCATTGACGCGCGCCGGATAGTTGAAAGTCTTAATGGCCATTACATCCCCTTGATTGCTTTCCAGATAGGCTGGCCGGGCTTCAGGTTCCGGTTGATGACCTTCTGGCTTTCCTGCGCGGCGATATTGCCCATCTGCTTACCGAACTCTTCCCAGCCCTGATCGGCCTGAGTATTCACATTGCCGCCGCCTTCAATGGTGATGTAGACGTTCGGTGCAGCAGCAGCCTGCTGAGGCATACCAATAGCTCGCACACCCAGCGAACCGTCCGCCCCACGTTTGAGCGGCATAATCGCCTCCGGGCCAGCCTCGCCCATAAGGCCAGCGCCCTTAGCGAATGCAAACATGGTGGGATTGCTGACGATCTGCCCGCTGTACGCGCTCAGTGACGGCGATGAATAAACGCCTCCTTTGGCGTTGGCGAACATCGGTACTTGCCCTGGGTCATTGCCGGAGGGTGCGAAGAAGTTCATTCCGGCTTTCAGTGCGTTGAACATCGCCATCTTGATCATCATGCTGGCGAGATCGGTCAGGACAGACTTGGCGAAGTCGTTAAAACTGGCTTTGCCTGTGGTGACAAAGTTGGCCAACATACCGGTCATGCCGTCAAATGTTCGGGTGGTAGCGTCTTTCACCTGTCCATAAACGTTACCGGCATTGGCTGACCAGTCCATCATTCCCTTTTTCAGCCCTGCAGTGTAATCGCCCTCGATAGCCGCTTTTTCCTGCGCAGCATTACGGACAATATCGAGTTGCCTCTGCTGCTCACTGGCGAGAATGGCCGTCTGCTGTATGTACTGTTCGGACGATTTGTCAGTCACTTCCTTGTCCAGCTGCAAGCGGTGTTGCTGGAAAGATTCCCTGATTTGCTGCTCAGCCACCATCTGATCGTAGGCGTCAGTGGACATGGTCATCTGCGCATTACGGTTGGCGTATTCCTGCTGTTTCGCGGCCGTTTCCATCGCCAGGCTACGGGTTTGTTCCAACAGTTTTTTGCCAATCTCCCTTTCGCGGCTTGCCTTTTCCAGCGCCACATTCTCGGTTAATTGCGCCCTGATCTGGTCTTGCATGGACAACAGACTTTTTTGACCGGCGGTCAGCTTCTTACCCTGAAGGCCTGCTATCTCCTGATCGAAGGCCACCAGCTTTTTCTGCGATTCGGTCAGTTTGTCGGTATCTTGCGCCTGTGCGCGCAGCACTGAGGATTGTTGCTGCAACTGTTGCAGACGCCTTACGCCTTCACTATCGCTATACGCAGCCCCTTTGGACTTTACGCCATACTGCTTGTTAATGCCTTTAAGCGCCTGCGCGTATTCGTCTGCCGTCAGTTTTCCGGCCTTAAACTGCGCCGACACAATACTCGTTAGGCGGGCCTGTTCCTTTTTAGGATCAGCACCAGCCTTAATCGCTGCGGAGACTTCATTCTGTAGCTTTAACTCTTTACGTGCGGCTTCCTGTTCCTGTTGCCGCCGCTTGTACAGCTCTTCGTTGGTTTTCTTCACCTCGTTAGCGGTATCGTTGCTGATATCCAGCTTAACGCCCTGTGCCAGTGCCTGCGCCTGGCCGGTTTTCATGTGTGCCTGACCGATGATATCGAACGCGGACGCCACTTCATTTTTCAGCGACGTCCAGATAGACGCCAAGCCGCTGACGCTGTTCTCCTGCTCGGTGACTTTGGCTTTCACATCATCAAGGTATTTCTGCTGAAGTAACGCCGTCGCTTCACTGGTTTTGCCCTGCCTGGACAACGTGGCGATATGATCGATAAACGTGGTGTTGAGCTGAACGCCCTGATTGGTCAACGCCTCCATTGCCTTGAGAGGTTCACCGCTCAGGCTTGATAGCGTCGAAACAAGATCATCGGATGACATACCCAGCTCGTTCATCCGTGTGCCGGTTTCAGCTATGTCCGACAGCATATTGCCACCGAATCCTGCGCCGGCGGCGCTGGTGACAGCCTTAACCGCATTCTCTGTGCCGCCGAGCGTCATCGCCAGCATGCGCAGATCATTCACCGTCATAATGGCCTGAAGCCCTGACTTTTGAAGCGCTGCGGTATATGCCTTGGTCTCTGCCTCCCCTTTTTGGAACGCGGTATACAATGCCGTGGCACCGGCAACCGCCGCCATGATGCTTAAGCCTACCGGGCCACCTAGCAGGGCCAGCGCACTTTTCATCAGGTTAGTGCTGACCGCTGCCGCGCGCGCCGTAAAGGAAACTTCCTTGTTGGCCGCACTGATTTGGTTCAGGGAGGAAAGCAGGTTGGTTTTGCCCTGGGACTCAGCAATATCTGCCGCCAGCACCGCTTTTGATGCCTGCACCATTTTCTGTTTAGCATTGGCCTCCGCAAGGTTAGCCTCTCGTATGGCGCGGGCGTTTGCGGCGTGCTCTGCCGCATAGCTGACTCGACTATCAGCTAACTTGCCATAGAAATCATCGCTGGCAAATGCTGCCTCACGCTGGGTCTTTGCAAGCTCAATAGTTCGTCTGGCAGCTTCAAACTGCGCCTGAGCCTGCTGGCGTGCAGATTGCGCCTGTTCAATCTGGCCCTGCGCCGCCTTGTTAAACTCAAGGGCAGCAGCCTTTGCCGCTTCGCGTTGGGCTTCCCAGCCGCTAGTCAGTCCCTTAAAACCGATGAAAGTACGATCGAGCGTCGGAATTAACGTATTGGCCAGCGTGCTGACCGCGATGTTACTCCCACCGGCCAGACCGCTGATCACACTTCGCAGCCCTTCGAAGCCGCCCTGACTGGCGCTGAGCGCACCACTCAACGAGTTAAGCTGACCGCCGGTGCGCTTCGCCTGATTGCCTATCTGGGTCAGTGCTTCGGTGGTTTTCTGGCTTTCCTGCTGCGCCTTGCCCGTGAAGTTTTTTGACGCGGTTTCTGCCGTTCTGAATGAATCGACAATTTGAGATTTAAAACTGGCGGAATTTAGGTGCAGCGCTACCGCCAGAGTAGCTACATCGGCCATTACATGAGCGCTCGCATAACGGCAGCACACTGTTCATCAACATCAGGTGCGACAGGGGCTGACAGATTGACAGGGGGCGGGTTAGCAGTATCGGACGTTGCCTTATCCACCAGCGAATAGAACGCCTCCCAGTGCTGGATAATGGAGGCCGGGAGGGCTGCAATTTTTCTGACGTCAGGCTCACCGAAGCGATCGGCCAACTGATAGATCAGCCATAGCCACGGTGAGTGGGTCAGTTTTTTTCGGCTTCCTCCAGCGTGCCGTAGCTGTG
>Ga0308167_1002780_pt1 | contig 15344 bp, 18 predicted proteins | sample PhyCR1_2_FD_202138 | JGI IMG/M metagenome (GOLD analysis project Ga0308167, IMG submission 202138) | Phyllosphere microbial communities from UC Gill Tract Community Farm, Albany, California, United States - DLSLRC.R1 | ecosystem: Host-associated > Plants > Phyllosphere > Unclassified | place... | reverse complement strand
TCCGGCGACTCCGGCGGTCCGGTCCTCGACAGCGAGGGCGAGGTCGTCGGCATGGCGACCGCGGCGTCCTCCGGCTCGGCGAACGTCACCGGGTACGCGATCCCGATCACCACGGCGAAGTCGATCGCGGACAAGATCCTCGCGGGCGAGTCCTCGTCGACGATCACCATCGGCCTGCCGGCGTTCCTCGGCGTCGAGGTCAGCGGTACGGCCACCACCGGCGGCGTCGCTGTCGCCGGCACCGTCGAGGGGTCGGGTGCCGCGAGCGCCGGGCTCGCCGCGGGCGACACGATCACGAGCATCGACGGCACCGCCGTGACGAGCTCGGACGCCCTCACCTCGGCGATCCAGTCGCACTCCGTCGGCGACAAGGTGACGGTCGGCTACACCGACAGCACCGGCGCCGCGAAGACCGTGACGGTCACCCTGACCGCCGGCCCCGCCGCCTAACCCAGGAGCGCCCGCACGACCGAGCGGTAGACGTTGGCCGGGGAGTCCGTCGCGAAGACGGTCTCCCCGGCCTCCGTGCGTCCGACGCGCGCGAAGCCCTGACCCTCGGCGCGCACGACGACGATCGGGTTCGGCTTGCCCGGCCGCCGAAGCGACGACACCGTCCACGGCGCAGCCCAGAAGCGCGCGAGTCGCGGGTCCGCCTCGACGATCGCCGCCGGCAGGTCCGGAGCATCCTCCGCTCCGCCGGTGCGCCGCCCGAGCAGGTCTGCCCGGAGCGACCCCGTGCGGAACGGGAAGGTCCATGCCGGACCGATGCCGAGCCTCCCGGCCATCACCGCGACCACGCGCTCGACCGGCAGCCCGGTGACCACCGCGCCCGACCCGTCAGTCCCGTCGACGACGGTCTCCGACCAGGCCTGGAGGCGCGTGGTGCGCCCGTCGGGCAGCCGCTGCTCCAGCGTGACGGGTTGGGCATCGCCCTCCCAGGGGCCGAGCAGGGTCTGGGTGGACTCGGGCAGCGTGCCGAGGCGGCCGACGAGGCCGGTCTCGATGAGCTCCCGGCCCGCGGGGCTGCGCAGGAGGGCGGGGTTCCAGCGGCGGCCCGCGAGGCTGCGGAGTGTCGTGAGCGCGTCCGGGCCGAGGTGCGGTCCGTCGACCGTCGGAGCCGGGGCGGCGACCGGCAGGTCCTCGAGCTCGCGCTGCACCCGCGACGGTGCAGGTTCGGTCGCCCGGACGGTGTCGAGGACGGCGAACACGAGGTCGTCGGAAGCGAGCATGCGCGCCAGCGGCCGCTCGACGGTCAGGTCCACGCGGTGCCGTCCGGTGACGAACAGCAGGTGCGCGCCCACGACGTCACCGCCCTCGTCGGGGCGGACGTACTCGACCATGCGCGCCGGGGCCCCCGTGGCGGTCCACGGGTCGGAGCCGATGAGGCGGAGTCCCTCGACCGAGCCGGGCAGCCGTTCGAGCAGGCTCGTGTGCTCCTCGGCGATGGTCCGGTCGCTCGGACGGGAGCGGACGGTGAGCACGACGTCGTCGCCGGTGACACGCAGGTCCGCCTGGGCCGAGTCCTCGCGGCGCCACGCGTCGGGGCGGCGGAGGGTCAGACGGGCGGTGCGGTCCTCGGTGCCGAGCGGGACGGGGACTGCCATGGCACGAGGCTACGTCGGCGCGGGCTCAGCGAGCGCGGCGGCTCGCCGGGGGCGGCGGGACGGGCTTCGCGGCGACGACGTCGGCCAGCTGGACCTCGACGAGGCCGCGGCGGGTGTCGATCGTCAGGGACGTCGCCGTCCGGGCGACGAGGACCCCGAGAGCGTCCCGCGCTCCCCCGCCGTCGTGGGCTCGGACGACCAGGCGGTCCCCGATCACGGCCTCCCGCAGGACGCCGAGCGCCAGCGCCCGGGCGATCGCGTCCTGCCCGCTGTCCTCCACCCTCCCAGCGTAGGGCGCGCCTAGAGTGTGGGGATGGCGAAGGCACGCGTGGACAGCTGGATCTGGGCGGTGCGGATCACGAAGACCCGCTCCGCCGCGACCGCCGCGTGCAAGGCCGGTCACGTCCGGGTGAACGGCGAACGTGCGAAGCCCGCGCAGCCGATCGGCCCCGGGGACGAGGTCCGGGTCCGCCACAACGGCTTCGACCGGATCGTCGTCGTCACCGGGATCATCCTGAAGCGGACGAGCGCGCCCGAGGCCGCGAAGCACTTCGAGGACAAGACGCCGCCGAGGCTCCCCAAGGAAGAGGCCGGCTTCGTCCCGATGCGCGAGCGCGGTGCCGGACGTCCGAGCAAGCGGGAGCGCCGCGACCTCGAGAAGCTCCGCGGCTACTGACGCCGGGTCAGACGAACCGGACGGTCTGCTGCAGGCGGTCGCGGAGCTCGAACACGTCGACGGACCCCTCGGGCGACCACACACCGTTGAGGACCTGACCGAGCGCGCTCCGCCGCACGACGAGCGCCGTGGGCTTCCGGGGCGAGCCGACGAGTTGGACGTCCTCGTCGACCGCGGAGTCGGGCACGACCAGCAGTCGCCCGGTGAACTTCACACGTGTCTGCTTCTGGACGGCGCGGGCGGCGCGCACGAGCTCCTTCACGGGGCGCTCCCCGGGCGCGAGGGTCTCCCCCGTGATCTCGCCGTGCTCCACGCGGACCGGGGCTCCCCAGTCGATCGACTCGACCGCCCACAGCCCACTCGGGGTGAGGACGGCGTGATCGAGCTTGCCCTCCGAGCCGGCGTCGAGGTCGTGCCACACCGTCACGCCGATGCCCATCTCGGCGACGATCGAGGCGGTGGCTTCCTCGGCCAGCGCCTCGGCCAGCAGCCGGCGGATGTGCCGCGGGGCGGAGCGGATCAGCGTGGGGTCGTACGGGTCCTCGATCGGGTCACCCAGGCCGACCCACTCGCGTTCGGCCTGCAGGAAGACCTCGCGCGACCGACCGCCGGGGTGCCCGTGGGACCGGGCCCGGGGCCGTGAATCGCGACGCGCTGCCGGAGGTGCGTAGGCGTCGCGACCGGTGTCGCTCCTCCAGGCCGACGAACCCGACGGGCCGGACGCGCCCTGCTGGCTGCCACGCTGGGACCCCGCGTCGTAGGCGCGGCGGGCGGCGGGGGTGCCGATGCGCTCCCAGGCGATCTGGACCTGGCGGAAACGCCGGGCGTCACCGCCGAGGTCTGGGTGCGACTCGCGGGCGGCGCGGCGGTAGGCGCGGCGGAGTTCGTCGTCGTCGGCGGTCGCTCGGACGCCGAGGACTTCGTACGGGGTGGCGTCGGCCGGGCTGTCGGTCATGGCCCTGCGACATTACCCGAGGGAGCGTCGGAGTCCGCCGCGTGGCTGCTGGGTGCTGCCTGGAGGAACGGGGCGGCGCCGGCAGGTCGGCTCGCGTGCGAGTGTGGGTGCGTCGAGACGCCGCCCGGCCCGCGAGACGTCGCCGGGCCGGCGAGACACCGCCGGATTCGGGGGCGTCTCGCGCCGCCCGCGGCGTTTCGCGCCGGGGCCGGTGTCTCGTCTCATCGAGACGAGACACGACGGTCTCAGGCGACGGAGAACGACACGGAGGTGGCGAGGAACCGGGCGTAGCGACCGGCGGCGGCCTCGAGTGCTCGGACGGCTGCGGCGTCGAGCGGTTCGAACGGCGTCAGCGTGACGCGGACGTCCCGGGAGCGTTCCGTCCGGGTCCAGGCGCCCACGACCCGCCCGCGGAGGACGGCCATCGGCAGGAAGATCCCGTTGCCGCCGGGGACGACGCGGTCGGCGTGCACGGGGTCGAGCTGGGCGGAGCGGTCGGCGTACCCGAGCAGGTACTCGTCGAACCCCGGCAGGAGGTGCCCGGTCGGGATGCCTCCGGTGGCCGGGCGGTCCGCGAATGCGAGGAGTCCGTCGCCGAGGTCCTCCACGGTGTCGCCGGCGGCCGCTCGGGCACGTCGGACGTCGCCGAGCGGGAGCTTCGTCCAGCTCGCGGCGTCGGCCTCGGTCGCGGGGCCCCGGCCGCGGAGGTACCCGACGAGCACCCGGCGCAGCGCTTCGTCGCGGTCGGGCAGGTCGGTCGTCGCCGGCGCCCAGTCGTCGAGGAGCACGAGCCCCTGGCCGACCCGGGCGGTCGGGCCCCACGCGACGAGGCCCTCCTGCGCCAGGCGGAGCAGCACGTGGTATCCCCGTCCACCGGTCGGGTCGATGCCGGCCGCGCGGTAGGCGTCGAACAGGTCGTCGCGGACGAGTGACCGGCCGCCGGACAGGGCAGCCACGGTTGCGTCGCGAGCGGTGGCGAGGACGGCATCGTCGATGCCGAGCTCGGCCGCACGACGGGCGATGGCGCGGATCGTCCGCTCGGCGGTCAGGGAGAGCAGCAGCCGGAGGTCGTCGGGGCGCATCGCGTGCAGGGTGCCGCGCATCGGCCACGAGCGGACGAGTTCCCCGCGGTCGAACGCGGCGCGGACGTCGTCGCGCGTCGAACCGGGCGACCGGACGCCGATCGCCCACAGCACCTGGCCGAGGTCCTGCCCCTGCACGGCCGTCATCCGTTCGACCGCAGCAGCGGGGTCGAGCCCGGGCACGGCGACGCCCTGCGCGGCGAGGCGCATCGCGCGCAGCTGGGCCGGAGTGGTCGTCATGCCACCATGATGCCCGGCACCACCGTCACGCTCGACACCGCCGTCAGGCGACCGCGGCGGCGATGTCCTCGGCGTGCTCCTCGATGTACGCGACGTCGGCCCGGTAGAGGTCGGCGTGCCCGTGCGCCAGGTCGCTGACGAACTTCGGGTTGCCGGCGGCGGCCTCGGTCTCGATCGTCGTGACGAGGGCGACCAGCGACGCGGTCATCGTCTCGGCGAGGAGCCCGCGGGACCGGGCGTCGAGCTCGTAGGCGCGGCAGAACTCCGCCGCGCGGTCGAGTCGTTCGTCGAGCGAGGGTGCGGTCGACCCCTCGACGATGCCGGTCGTGAACGGGGCGAACCGGTACACCGCACTGGCGACGTCCCACACCCGTGGCCCGGGGTGGGCGGTGTCGAAGTCGATGAGACCCACGGCGGCGATGCCGTCGTAGACGCAGTTGTACGGGGCGAAGTCGCCGTGCACGATCGTCTCGGCGGGGGCCCGTTCCGCCTGCGACCAGACGTCGCGGGAGTCGTCGCGCGGGAAGGTCGCGGCGGCGTCGTGGTAGTGCCGCAGCAGGCGCGCGGTCGTGACGAGCGCAGCCTCGCTCGCGACGTCGGCGGTCCACGGGTACTCCCCCGCGGTGCCCGGCACGAACGACACCGTCTCGAGGGTGTCCCCGTGCTCGATCGGTTCCGGCGCCGCGACGAACCCCTGTTCGTGCAGGTGGGCGAGCAGCCGGTGCACGGTCGGTGTCCACGGCCCTGCTGGGCGGTGCACACGATCGTCGGCCCTGGTGATCCGCTCCATCGGAACCTCCTGTCGTACGTCTCCGTTGACGTGGTGGCCCAGCGTACCGGGCCGTACAGCCCGGTGTACCGGTCCACTGTGAACTCCGCGTGACGCTATCGCATGCACCGTTGCATGCAAGGCGTAGGATCGACGATCGTGAGCACCCCGAGCACCCCCGTCGCGAACCAGGCAGCATCCGACCGGGCCTACGACCACGTCAAGCGCGCCATCATCCGCGGCGACCTGCCCGGCGGCACCGCGATCAGCGAGAACGCCCTGTGCCAGGAGATCGGCGTGTCGCGGACACCCGTGCACGAGGCGTTCCTGCGCCTCGCCGCCGAGGACCTGCTCACCCTCGAGTCCCGGAAGGGTGCCGTCGTCCGGCCGATGTCCCCGAACGAGGCGGCCGACGTGCTCGAGATGCGGGAGGCCATCGAGTCGACCGCCGCGACCCGCGTCGTGACCGACGGCCGCGCTGCAGACGTCACCCCGAGCCTCCAGGCCATGCTCGCAGAACAGGCGCAGGCGGTCGCGACCGGCGACGTCGACCGGTTCATCGAGGTCGACGCCGAGTTCCACGGGGCGGTCATCGGCGCGTCGCGGAACGCGATCGCCGTCATGTTCGCCCGGACGCTGCGGGACCGACAGCAGCGACTGCGACACCACCTCATGCGGCTGCAGCCGTCGCAGCTGCAGGCGTCGCTCGAGGACCACCGGGCCCTCGCCGCCGCGCTCGAAGCGGGCGACGCCGGCCGCTACGCCGAGGTGCTCAGCGCACACGTCGCGTCGCACCGGGGCGCCCTGTGAGCGCCGGCACGGACTCGATCGCGGTCCCCAGCGTCCGCGTCCTGCCGTGGGTCGCGGTCTGGGGCGCGGTGTTCGTGTGCTCGTGGGGCGGCAACCAGTTCTCGCCGCTGCTGCTCATGTACGAGGAGCGCGCGCACTACTCGTCGCTGCTCGTCAACGTCTTCCTCGGTGTCTACGTCCTCGGACTCGCCCCGGCGCTGCTCGTCGCCGGCTCCCTGTCCGACCGGCACGGACGCCGCCCGCTCATGCTCGCGGGGATCGTCTCCGCCGTCGTCGGGAGCGGTCTGCTGGCGTTCGGACCGCTCGGCGCGGGCTTCCTGATGGCCGGCCGCCTGTTCTCCGGGATCACCGTGGGCATCGCGATGGCGGTCGGCAACAGCTGGGTGAAGGAGCTCTCGCAGGGCCGGTTCGACCCGTCCGCCGACGCCGGCTCCGGGGCACGCCGGGCATCGCTGGCGTTCACCCTCGGGTCGGCGTCGGGCGCCCTCGTCGCCGGGCTCATCGCACAGTGGGGACCGATCCCCGAGGTCCTGCCGTTCCTCGTGCACGTCTGCGTCGCGATCCCCTTCGCCGTCATCGTGTGGCGGACACCGGAGACGAACCGGACCGGCGGCCTCCCCGGGCCGTGGTGGAAGCAGCTCGCCGTGCCGAGCGCCGGTCACCGTCGCTTCACCCGCGTCGTGCTCGTCGCGGCACCGTGGATCTTCGGCTCCGCGGCGATCGGCTACGGGTACCTGCCGACCAAGCTCGCCGGCGCGACCGGGATGTGGGGACTCCTGTTCGCCACCGCCGCCACCGTCGTCGCCCTCGGGGTGTCGAGCGCCGTGCAGCCCCTGGCGGCGCGGGTCAACTCGCTCGTCTCGGCACGCGGACTCCTGACCGCCGTGGGGCTCATGACCGCGGGCATCGCCGTTGTCGTCGTCGCGATCCAGCTGCAGTCGGTGGCGATCGGACTCGTCGCGAACGTGGTGATCGGCCTCGGGATCGGGCTCGCACTCGTGTCGTCGTTGCTCGAGGTGCAGCGGATCGCCGGGTCCCGCGACCTGGCCGGGCTGACCGGGGTGTTCTACGCGGCGGCGTACGCCGGGTTCCTGGCGCCTGCGGTGATCGCGGCCGTGGCGAACGTCGTGGCCGTGCCGCTCATCCTGTGGGTCGTCGTCGGGCTCGGGGTGGTGTCGTGGCTGGCGATCCTGGTGTCGTCGCGGAAGCACATCCCGGAGTCGGCGGGCTAGAACTGGTCGCGCAGCCAGCTCGGTCCGCGCACCGTGGCGCCGATCGCCTCGACGCGGGCACGGAGCTCGCGGTCGGCCGTCACCACGACGACCGGAGCGTGACCGGCATCCACTGCGGCTCGTACGGCCTCGACGATCGCATCGTCGCCTGATCCGGGCGCCCGGACGACATCGAGTGAGCAGGAATCGTCGGGTCGGGCGTCCGCACCCGACAGTTCCTGCTCACTGAACGAAGCGGCTGCACCGGTCGCGCCGCCCGCACCCGTCCCGGGCGCCCCGTTCGCGGCAGCGCCCCGCGCCTCCCCCTCGAGCACCACCGTCCACCGCGGCCACCACCGGTCGAACGGCAGGTCCAGCAGCGCCGCCGGCACCCCGGCCCCGGCGAGCGCCTCGACCGACCCGAGCAACCGCGACGCGGCCCCCGCCCGGTCCTTCCACCACCCGTCCGGCACGCTGCCGACGACGTTCGCGGCGTCCACCACGACGTGCGGTGTCGTCGTGAGCCGTGCCCGCAGCGCTGGCCAGGAGGCCCCGAACCCGGGGTGCAGCGGCAGGTCGTCGACGTCGTCGACGGGCACCCACGCCAGTTCGAGGCTCTCGCGGTCCGCGATCACCGGTTCGAACGGCCTGGAGGCACGCCCCACCACCGTCGTGTACGTCCAGAACCCGAGGTCCAGCACGGAGGTGTGCCGCAGGTCGACGCCGTCCGACGGCACGCCGGCCTCTTCGGCGGACTCGCGGAGCGCTCCGGTCACGGCGTCCTCGCCCAGGTGTCGGGCTCCGCCGGGGATGCCCCACGTGCCGCCGTGGTGGCTCCACTCGACGCGGTGCTGCAGGAGGACGCGTCCGGAGGCGTCGTCGACGAGGAGCCCTGCGGCGCCGAAGCGTCCCCAGGCCTTGGTGCCGTCGGGGCCGATCGCCCAGGCGTCGCCGGGATCGCGAGGACCGGGAGGAGGCCCGTCAGGGGTTGCGTCTGGCACCCTCCAACCCTGTCACACGGCACCCACAGTGTGACCGGAGACGTCGGGAGCACGTCGTGTACGGTGTCGTCCGAGACACGGGGTGCCGCAACCAGCGGCTGAGATCACACCCGTCGAACCTGCTCGAGCTCGTACTCGCGAAGGGATCGTCCATGGAAACCGCTGCGCCCGAAGACGACTGGGCCCACCGAACCGCCGAACTGCTCGAGGCCGTGCGTGCCCGGGGTCCGCTGGTACACTGCATCACGAACACGGTCGTGCAGAACGTCACCGCGAACGTGCTGCTCGCGCTCGGCGCCTCGGCCGCGATGGTCGACGTGGTCACCGAGGCCGGGCCGTTCGCCCGGGTCGCCGACGCCCTGCTGGTGAACACCGGCACCCCGCACGCCGAACCCCGGGCCGCGTCGCTCGAGGCTGCTTCGGCCGCCGTCGACGCCGGCACGCCGTGGGTGCTCGACCCGGTGGCGGTCGGGTCGCTCCCGGTGCGGACCGCGCTCGCCCGCGACCTGCTGGCGCTCGGTCCGACCGTGCTCCGCGGCAACGCCTCCGAGGTCCTCGCCGTGCTCGGCGCGTCGGCCGGTGGCCGCGGCGTCGACAGCACGGTGGGCACCGACGACGCGCGGGACGCTGCGGGCGAGGCCGTGGCCGGGTCGACGGCCGGGAGGCGCGTGGCCGCGGTCGCCGTGTCGGGTCCCGTCGACCTGTTGGTCGCGCCCGGCATCGGTGCGGTGCGGGTCGCGAACGGCACCGAGCTGCTGACCCGGATCACGGGCGGCGGGTGCGCGCTGGGAGCGGTCGTCGCCGCGTTCACCGCGGTCTCCCCCGACGACGCCGGCGCGGCTGCGGTCGCCGCCACCGCGGTGCACACGATCGCGGCGGAGCTCGCGGCGCGGGAGGCCGGCGGGCCGGGCACGTTCCAACCGCTGTTCCTCGACCGGTTGGCGTCCCTCACCCCGGAGGACGTCGTGCGTGAGGCACGCATCACCGTCGAGGCTCCGGCGGTGGCAGCGTGACCGCCGCGACGGACGTTGGTGTCTACCTCGTCACCGACGGTGCACTGTCCGACCGGCACGGCATCGGCGTCATCGGTGTGGTCCGGGCCGCGGTGCAGGGCGGCGTGCGGATCGTGCAGGTCCGCGACAAGGACGCCTCCGCGCGTGACCTGCTCGCCCTGACCTCCGCTGTGGCCGACGCCGTGGGCGACCGGGCGACCGTCGTGGTCGACGACCGGCTCGACGTCGCCCTCGCCGCCCGCCACGACGGCCACCGGGTCGCCGGGGTGCACCTCGGGCAGTCCGACGTCCCGGTCGAGGTCGCCCGGGCCCTGCTCGGCGCGGACGCCCACGTCGGCCTGACCGCGAACACGCCGGAACACCTCGCTGCCGTCGCCCGTCTCCCCCGCGGCACGGTCGACCTGCTCGGGGTCGGGGTCGTGCACCCCACCGCGACGAAGGCGGACCACCCGCCGGCGCTCGGTCACGACGGTTTCGCCCGGCTCGCGGCCGCGACCGACGTCCCGTGCGTCGCGATCGGCGGCGTCACGCTCGACGACGTCGTACCCCTGCGCGCCGCCGGGGCCTCGGGCGTCGCGGTGGTGTCCGGCATCTGCGCGGCCGCCGACCCCGGTTCGGCCGCCGCGGCGTACGTGTCCGCCTGGAGCGCCTCGTGACCGCCGCGCGGCCGGCAGTCCCTCGCGTCCTGAGCATCGCCGGGACCGACCCGACCGGGGGCGCCGGACTGCAGGCCGACCTGAAGTCGATCGCGGCGCACGACGGCTACGGGATGGGCGTGGTGACGGCGCTCGTCGCGCAGAACACCCGCGGGGTCCGGTCGGTGCACGTGCCCGACGTCGCGTTCCTCCGCGAACAGCTCGACGCGGTGTCCGACGACGTGACGATCGACGCCGTGAAGACCGGCATGCTCGGTACGGCCGACGTCGTCCGGACGGTGACCGCCTGGCTCCGCGAGCACCGACCGCCCGTGGTGGTGGTCGACCCGGTGATGGTGTCCACGAGCGGCGACCGGCTGCTCGACGAGGACGCCACCCGTGCGGTGTCCGACCTGCTCGAGCTGGCAGACCTGGTGACACCGAACCGGGCTGAGCTGGCCGTCCTCGGGAGCCTGGCCGGTGCCGCCCCCACGGACCCACCCACCGCAACGGCGAGCACCGTCGCCCGGACCTGGGACGTCCTGGTGCTCGCGAAGGGCGGCCACGACGACGGCGAGACCTCCGACGACGTCCTCGTCTCGCCCGACGGCACAGTGCGGACCTTCGCCGGCCCACGCGTCGCCACGACGAACACGCACGGCACCGGCTGCTCGCTGTCGAGTGCGATCGCGACCGTCGTGGCCCGCGACGGCGACTGGGAGCTCGCGATCGGCACCGCCAAGACCTGGCTGACCGCAGCACTCCGCGGAGCCGACGCCCTGCACGTCGGGAGCGGCACCGGCCCGATCGACCACGGCGCCGTCGTCCGGGACGCCCTGCCCACGCCCTCGTGGACGGATCGCTGGTGGACCGACGTCACCGAGGTGCTGCAGGAGACGATCGACTGCCCGTTCCTGGTCGGCTTGCGGGACGGCACGCTCGACGCCGACGTGTTCGCGGGCTACCTCGCGCAGGACGTGCACTACCTCCGGGCGTACGAGCGGCACCTGTCACAGCTCGCGTCGTGGTCGTCCGGCGACGCCGCGGCGTTCTGGGCGGCGTCCGCCGAGGGCTGCGCCGACGAGGCCCGCGACCTGCACCACCGACGCCTCGCCGGCACGCACGCCGACGACCCGGTCGACCCGACCTGTGCCGGGTACCTGGCGCACCTGCAGGCCGCCGCCGACTCCGGGTCGGTCGGGGTCCTCGCCGCCGCGGTGCTGCCGTGCTTCCGGGTCTACGCCTGGGTCGGCACGCAGCTCGGCGTGGTGCCGGCGGACCACCCGTTCGCGGACTGGGTCGGGGCGTACGGCGATCCGGGCTTCGCGGAGGCCTCCGCCGCCGCGACCGCCCGCGTCGAGGAGCTCGCCGCCGCCGCGACGCCCGCGGAGCGCGGCGCGATGGCCCGAGCGTTCCGCCGCAGCACCGAGTGGGAACTCGCCTTCTTCCGCATGCCCCTGCCTGCCGCACCGCCGCGAGTCTCGGCCTGACCGACAGTTCTCGGACGCCGGAACCCGAGAACTGTCCGTGCGCGCGAGACTCGGCCCACGCCCGGAAGGTGGTGCGGGCCGGACTGGAGGCGCGGGGACGGGCCCGCCACGCGCCTCCAGGCCGTCAGCGGGTCGCGTCAGCGGGAGGGCGGCGGCAGCCGCACCAGCTCGACGGACAGGGCGCGCCCGTCCACCGTGCCGCGCATCCAGGTGTGGTCCGGCTGACGCCGGCGATCGGTCGGCGACCCGGGGTTCAGCAGCCGGAGCCCCGACGGTGCCACGGTGTCCCACGGGATGTGCGAGTGGCCGAACACCAGCACGTCGACGTCCGGGTACTCCGCGGTCATGCGGCGCTCTCGGCCGGTCGCCGCCCCGGTCTCGTGCACGAGTGCGAAGCGGAGGTCCTCGACCGCGAACCGGGCGACGAGCGGCAGGCGGTCGTCGAACTCGGGGCCGTCGTTGTTCCCGCGGACCCCCTCGAACCGGCGCGACCGGCCCTGCACGGCGTCGAGCGTGGCGAGGTCCACCCAGTCTCCGGCGTGCACGACCAGGTCGGCGGAGTCGACGTCCGCCCAGAGTGGCTCCGGCAGGTCCTTCGCCCGCTTCGGCAGGTGCGTGTCGGAGAGCAGGACGAACGAGGTCGTCACGGTGCGGTGCGTCCCGGGACGGGCAGACCCGCTTCGTCGGCGGCGCCGAGGCGTTCGAGCAGGCCGGCGAGCAACGCGATGTCGTCGTCCGACCACCCGGCGAGCCGTTCGTCCAGTGCGTCGCGGTGCAGCTGGACGGACCGCTCGAGTGCGGCGCGGCCCGCGTCCGTGACGCCGAGCGGCTTCGCGTTGCCCGTGCCGCCGTCCGTGGTGCGGATGAGCCCCGCGGCGAGGAGCCCGGAGAGCTGCCGCGAGATCGTCGACCGGTTGAGCCGCAGGTACCGGGCGATGTCGATGGCCATGCAGCCGGGGTGCTGCACGACGAAGTCGACGAGGGACTGGTCGACGACGCTGAGGATCGACTCCGACCCACGGGCCCGGATGCTCGCACGCCGGGTGATCCGGGCGAGTTCCGTGTAGGCACGACCGATGTCGCTGTTGCGGACGTCGGGCTTCGGGCTGCTCATCGCCGGGCCTCCAGCCTGTCAGGGCCTGTTCGTTGCTGCGCCGGTGCCGACCGGCGGTGTTCGGTCCCGCCACCATACCGGCGGGTACGGTTCGCCGGGGGTCAGCGACCCGCCGCCGCGGCCTGCAGCGCCGGGATGTCGAGCTTCTGCATCTGCATCATGGCCTGGAAGACGCGGGCGTTCGCCTCCGGGTCGCCGGAGCCGGTCATGAGGTCGCCCATCATCGACGGGGTGACCTGCCACGCGACACCCCAGCGGTCGAAGAGCCACCCGCACATCGACGGTCGCCCACCGTCGGCGAGCAGGGCGTCCCAGATGCGGTCGAGCTCCGGCTGGTCGTCGACGTCGACCTGGAACGACACCGCATCGGTGTGTTCGTGTCCGGGTCCGCCGTTCATCGCTCGGTACGGCTGGCCGAGGAGCGTGAACTCGACGACCAGGGTCTGCCCGTCGGGGGTCTTGCTCACGCTGTCGATGCTGCTGTCCGGGAACAGCGCGACGTAGTACTCCGCCGCCTGCTCGGCCTGGTCGTCGTACCAGAGGAACGGGGTGATCGTCGGCATGGGCGGGGCCTTCCGGGTCGGCTCAGTCCGCAGCGCCGCGGCTGAGCAGGTCTGCCTTTTCGGGGTGTTCGTCGAACCACTTGCCGACGAACCAGAACATCGGGACGATGCGCTTCGTGGAGTTCGCCTCGACGTCGGCGACCGCGAAGTCGACGAGTTCGGCGGCGTACCCGCGCCCGCGGTGCTTGGGCACCGTGTAGGTGTGCGGGAAGGCGATCGCGTCGCCGTTCTCGCGGTGGTCGAGGACGCTCACGAGTTCGCCGCCGACGTACATCGCGTAGCGGTCTTGGTCTGCCTCGTGCCGGAACTCGTGGTCCATGCCGCCATCATGCACCCGTGTGACCTCGCGTGACGGCAGCCGGGGAATGCGTGGGGCCGGCCGGCGTTGCTGGACCTCATGACAACGATCGGCATCATCGGCGCAGGCAACATCGGATCCCAGCTCGCACGGCTCGCGGTGCAGCACGGTCACCAGGTGGTGATCGCGAACTCACGCGGCCCGGAGACGCTGACGGAGCTCGTCGCGGAACTCGGCGACGACGCTCGCGCTGCCACCCGCGACGAGGCAGCCGCCGCCGGCGAGATCGTCGTCGTCACGACCCCGCTCGCGGCCATCGAGACGATCCCGGTCGAGCCGCTCGTGGGCAAGGTCGTGATCGACACGAACAACTACTACCCGCAGCGCGACGGGCACATCCCGGCCCTCGACGACGAGACCACGACCACCGCCGAGCTCCTGCAGGACCACCTGCCGGGTGCCCGCGTCGTGAAGGCGTTCAACCACATCGGCGCCGCGGACCTCACCGGCCACGCGACCCCCGCCGGCACCCACGACCGTCGTGCCCTGGTGGTGGCGGGTGACGACGACGCCGCGAAGGCCGTCGTGGCGGACCTCATCGACGAGTTCGGGTTCGACGTCGTGGACGCGGGACCGCTCGCCGAGGGCTGGCGCATCCAGCGGGACACCCCCGGCTACGTCGCCCGGTTCACCGCCGACGAGCTGCGCGGCAAGCTCGCCGAGGCGAAGCGCTACCGCGACCAGTAGCCGGCCACCGCGGGCCGCGACCGCGGGCGGCCGCGCGCGCCCGCTCAGGCGCCGTCGAAGATCACCGTCATCTCCGCGATGTCGTCCTCCGACGGCGCCCACGCCGTGCCCGCCTCGGCGTTCTGCACGATCTGCTCGGGCTTCGTCGCCCCCGCGATGACGCTCGACAGCCCGGGCTGCGCCAGCAACCACGCGAACGTCGCCTGCAGCATCGTGACCTCGCGCTCGTCGCAGAACCGCTGGAACTCCTCGACGATCCCCCACGGCGCGTCGGCGAGCAGCTGCGGCTTCGCCTTCGTCAAGCGGCCGTCCTCCGGCCCGCCGGACTTCGTGTACTTGCCGGTGAGCAGACCGTTGTAGAGCGGAAAGTACGGCAGGAACCCGAGCGCGTAGGCACGCACGGCGGGCAGGACCTCGTCCTCCACCGAGCGGGCGAGCGGGCTGTACTCGTTCTGGGCGGACACGAACGCCGTCGTGCCGGCGATCGAGGCGGTGAGCTCGGCCTCGGCGATCTGCCACCCGGCGAAGTTCGAGTGGCCGATGTAGCGGATCTTGCCCTCGCGGACGAGGTCGTCGAGCACGGACAGGGTCTCCTCGATGGAGGTCACGTCGTCCGGGCGGTGCATCTGGTACAGGTCGATCCAGTCGGTCCCGAGGCGCTGCAGTGACGACTCGACGGCGAGCCGCACGTACCGCCGGGAGCCGCGGACACCCCAGTCGGGCCCGTTCGCGCCCTGCATGTCCATGCCGAACTTCGTGGCGAGGACGATCTCGTCGCGGTGCCCGGCGATCGACTTGCCGAGCCGCTCCTCGGACAACCCCGGCCGACCGCCGTAGACGTCGGCGGTGTCGAAGAGCGTGATGCCGGCGTCGAGAGCGGCGTGGACGACGGCGTCCGTGCCCTCCTGCGACTCGGTGAACGTGCCGGGTCGGCCGAAGTTGTTGCAGCCGATGCCGACGGTGGAGACGACGAGCCCTGACGGCCCGAGCGGACGGTGTTCGATTCCGGTCATGTGTCGACCGTACCGGCGACCCCGGAACTGGGGCTGCGCCGGGCGCACGGGTTGCCGTTAGAACTGACGATGGATCAGCCTACGGAGGGAGCCGCAGTGGCATCGCATCGCATGCCGGACGAC
>Ga0308167_1002778_pt1 | contig 15348 bp, 15 predicted proteins | sample PhyCR1_2_FD_202138 | JGI IMG/M metagenome (GOLD analysis project Ga0308167, IMG submission 202138) | Phyllosphere microbial communities from UC Gill Tract Community Farm, Albany, California, United States - DLSLRC.R1 | ecosystem: Host-associated > Plants > Phyllosphere > Unclassified | place... | reverse complement strand
TCACTTCTTCCGCACCCGTTTTATCGTCAAAGCGCAGCATGTTTCCGTTGGTCGGCCCGCCATACAGCGAGTGGCTGAATATCCCGCTTTGAGACGCCATGCCCGGTAGCCCCCACGGCGGCATGGTGTCCTGGTTGTAGGTGCGCCCCACGATAATCGGTAAATCCGGGTCGCCGTTTTTGAAATCCACCAGCACTTCCTGGCCGATGCGCGGGATCTGGATCATCCCGAATCCTTTCCCCGCCCACGGGTAGCTGACGCGGATCCAGCAGGAGCTGTTTTCGTCATTCTTACCGTAGCGATCCCAGCCAAACTGCACCTTCACCCGGCCATATTTATCCGTCCAGATTTCCTGCCCCGCCGGGCCGGTGACGATGGCGCTCTGCGGGCCTTTGGTGTGGATAAACTCCTTATCCAGCTTCAGCCCTTCCTGGTGCCACTCCACCAGCGGCGAGTCCGGGCACGCTTTGTGGGCACTGATGGCGTCCGCCAGCACCAGCGTATGGCTGTTCTCGCTGTGCTCAAACCACCAGTAGATACCCCATTCCTGCATCAGGCGCTGGATGAAATCAAAATCCGTTTCACTGTACTGCACCTGCCAGGTGCGGATCGGGTAGTTTTCCACCAGCCGTTTTTCCACCGGAAAGTCATAATCCGCCAGCACTTCATCCAGGATGTCCACTACCGTTTTATTCTGGAACGCCTTGTAGTCGCTGCTGTGGGTCAGCAGTTTCAGCCACGGCTCAATGCGTAATTCATACGTTACCGAGCGGCCCTCATGGCCCACTACCCGCGCCGCCGTCACCAGCCCGCTGATATACCGTTTGCCGCCACCGTCCAGTTCGATATTGACGCACAGGTCTTTGCCCACCATTGGTTTAAGCGGGAGGTTGGCAGCAGGGGAGACATAGCCCAGATTCAGGGTGTCGGGCGTTTTAAGCTGTACGATGTAGGTAAACAGGCTGCCAAGTTTCTCCGAACCATTTATACTGGCAAAAAGCAGCATCTGCGGCGGCACAGCGCTACCACTTACCGTGACGTTATGCGCTCCCGGTCCACCGGCAGCAAGCGACACCGCCGCATCCTGAGCGGCACCCGTTATATCCGATATCCCTGCCACGGCGGCGGCGGCCTGTGCTGCTGCAACAGCCGCTTTTACCAGCCCAGAAGGTTCTGGCAACGCCCCAAACAGATCCGCCGCTGCCTGTTCTGCCATCTGTTCGGCGGCATCAGCAACACCGGTTGCAGCTGAACCTGCGCTCATACCACCACTTTCTCCGGCTATCGGCGGCGTAGTGATCTCTGGTCCATGACTCCCGGCAGATTTATTACCCGTAGATACAAAACTCATGGTGTTTACTCCTTTAATATCGGATTAAAATTTAGCGTCTGGAGGCCAAAAAAAATAAGAAATAACCCGCCACTGCCCATCTTTATAATGGAAAAAACACGTTAAATTTAAATCCTCATTCAAATTCCAGAACGCTTCCTTTATCGGAATATTTCTGAATTCAGGATTTATTGAGCGATACGTATTTTCAATCCCAACAGAATACTCCCCGACAAATGCATAACGAGGTTTTACAAACTCATATGCCGGGCGACCATATTTTTTGGTAAAAAAATCCTCACTCTCTCCATTCTGTATATAGCTTCTTTGTTCATATACAGGAGGTTGAGCAAAAGATTCCCCACTTGTAATAGCCACTATAAATGAAAGCATCAACTGCAAAATAAACCTGTTCATCCATTTACGCTCATGAGGGAAAAATGAGTATCCGGAATTATTGCATTCAACTGTACAGATACATGTTCCAGATAGCGTGGTCGAAGTTCTGCACCAATATTCATTAAACCATTAGCATCCTCGCCATAAATTTTATCTACCTTATCTGATTCATCATCGTTATAATATTCGTCATCCAACAAAAGTAGATGCCCAATTTCATGAGGTACCGATGAACGGGAACGACAAATATCCTGAAGCTTACCAAGACACCTTTCCACCGCTACTACATCATTTGAATCAAGCTGAATAAATTTATCCGCCCACCGAACAAAAGTGTAACCATCAACACCAGGATTAAGTTTTGTCACAGTAACGTTCCAGTGAGCATTACTCTCAACTGGAAGTATTTCTATGTAAAAAGGCAACTTTTTTCCTTGAAATTTTTTGGCAAAATCTGACGTTCCCGAAACAGAATAAAATACCCTCCCATTCCATTCATAACAAACAGCCATATATGCATTAGTTATGAATAACGATTTTTCTTCCGGTGTCCAGTCATCTTTTACATCACCATCTTTCAACCAGGTATATTTCCATCGTATTCTTAACCAGATAGTACCTGTAACACTACTTATCAAAACCTCTCCAAGAAGAGTTTCTTGTATAAAATCAGTTCCAATAAATTCCGTCTTAGCATAATCTTTCGCCAACGGACTGTCAGGGTTATATGATATTTTACTCATTGTTTTTCCTACATATTATTTATCTGTACAATCCAGCGTTATATCATTTAATTTTTAGACTTCATGTTTATCTTCCCCCACCAGCCGCAACGCATCCACATACCGCCCCTCGCTGTTCTGCTGCCAGAACCAGCCCTGCCCCTGCTGCGCCTGCGTCAGCATTTTGTCCGGCCAGCCCGGCCATGGCAGGTGGCGCACACCGGGCAGTTCCACTACCGGCACGTCCGGCAGCCCGGTGAGTTCCCGGCTGCGCTGCGGTACACGTCGCAAGCCGCGCAGCCACTGCGCCCAGCGCGGCCCCGGTCGCCACATCGCCCAGAGCTGGTCGGCCTGCTCTGCCAGTCGCCCGCGCCGTTCCGCCGTGGTACAACCTGCGCCGCCGTCAACCGCGCCAGCCAGTACAGCCAGCCCTGTGTGTCATCCAGGCTCTCTTCCAGCCATTCCCGCCCGGCACGCTGGTAAATCACCAGCGGCCACGGCCTGCCCGTACTGTCACGCGAGGCGGTCAGCACCCCGGTCAGCCACTCATCGCGCCCGCCAATGGGTAAAAATCCCGGCGACAGCACAAAACTCCACGGCAGCGGGTGGTGTTCCGGCAGCGCCGTTTCCTGCGGCGAAAGCCGCATCCAGCCGTCGTTTTCCCCGACCTTCGCGGTATCAGCGCCGTCCGGCAGAACAATATGCCGCCCCTGCCCCAGCCACGTCTGCTGGTTCAACCACGCCTGCCATATCTGCCCCTCGTTTGCACTCACCCGCCAGCGCACGTAGTCCCGCTGGTCCGGCAGTCTGCCGAACATCGCCGGAGCCGATACCACCACTGCCCGGCGTATCACAGCGCCCTCTCCGGGCAGGCGAAGCGTTGCAGCAGCCCGCGATTCACCGGGTCAAAGTCTCGCCCGGCGGTGATTTCCAGCACCACCCGACGCCCGTCAAAGCTGTACTCCACCTGCTGTGTTCCCCGCACCGCCGTCTCCTGCGCTTTCCCCGCATCCAGCAGGTGAAACAGCGCCCATGGCCCGTTAGTCAGCAGCGTCGAGGTGTCCTGGCGAATGCGCGGGCTGGCGGTGATTTCCGCCATTGAGCCGTTGCGTGGCCCCGGCCAGTTCACTTTCAGTGGCCTGACCGGGCCGTGAGCGTAGCGCAGCACCTGGCCGTCAATATCAATCACCAGTTCGGTGATAGCCGGGTCCATATCCACGACGCGGACCTGCATCGCCCAGGAAAACTTTTTCCCGCCTTCGCCGTTAAAAAACACGCTGCGGATCTGTTTCGCCTCCTGAAACGGCGTCAGGTCCGGCCCCTGTAAGGTCATGTTGCCTTCGGTCGGTTTGTAGCGCCACGGGTTGCTGGCGGTGTCCGCCAGCGGGGCCAGTTGCTTCGTCCAGAACGCATCCAGCACACCGCCGCTGGCAAAGATACGGTTAAAATCGTCCGCGCTGACCTCCTGCGGGCTGTCGGTAAAGGGGTAGCGCCCGTCAATGGCGTCGCGGCACTCATCGCCGATCACCGCTTCCATCTGCGCGTTCAGCACTTCACCGGTGCCGGCGTTGATTTTGCGCGTTCCCTGCTGCGTTAAATCCAGCAGAATATTTTTCAGCGGCGCGGGCAGTTTTGCCGCCTCCAGTTGCAGTTTATCTGCCGCCGAAATGCGGCCCGGCAGGGTGCTCGCCGTCAGCGCGCTGTCGGCAATGGTGAGCTGGGTGTAATACTCATTGAGCATCGTCAGCAGCGAATTTAACTGCGGCGCGCCACCACTCTGCCCGCTGTCCGTCCGCCCGGAAACCACTTCCCGCAGGGCGGCGAAACGGTCATCCACCAGTGATTTCTCCAGCCGCTCTTCCGGATGAATGTCCTGCAACAGCTTTGCCGTCTGCACCGCTTTCCCCACATTGCCGGAGAGCCGGTCCTGCGCACGCTGGGCCATCTGCTTTTGTCTGGCCTGCGCATCCAGCGGCGGCACCAGCGTGGTCTGCTCCACCACCGCTTTACTCAGGCGCATCAGCGGGGAATCCGGCGAGGCCAGGGTACGCAGCACCTGAAGGTCATACGCCAGTCCGGGGCTACCGTCTTCCCCGGCACTGTTGATGCTGTGAATGCTTGCCAGAAAATCCTGCCAGCGGCGGGCATATTCAGCCAGGTACAGGCGACGGACCTCACGGGTAACCGGAAGCTCCTGCCCCGGTAGCTGGCTCATCACGCTATCCATCGTTTTTTTTTGCGCGTTTTCCCGGCCCATCACCCAGGCGTCGTCCGCTGATGCGGCGGCGACAAACTCCGACAGCCGTTTGTCGAACAGTTCCCGGTAGCCTTCGCGGGTAAAGATGCCGGGCACGCCCCGATCCAGCGGCGCGCCATCCGTGCGGACAAAAACCGTGCCTGCATCCGCACCCACGGCGCGGACCAGCGAAAACTCCTGCGGCGCTTCACTTTCCATGGAAGCCAGCGCCCGGGCGTAGATACGCTCGGTGCTGGTATGACCGTCGAGGAAGGCCCGCGCCTGGCGGATCAATGCCGCGTCCTGTTCATACGGGGAATGCACCACCCGGCTGCCGTCAAACAGGGCGTCGATATGTTCCAGCACGGCGGCGCGACCGCCAAACTCCGCCACGCTGTCGCGGTTGTCCAGATCGTTCAGCACCCAGGCGTGGATCTCCGCGGCGTTGTATTTGTCCTCGTGGTCCTTATCGAGGTTCAGCAGCAGATAAACATGCAGGGCGTCATAGGCGGCTTTACTGTCCTGACGCGCAATCGCATCCGAAAGCACGTATTCCATGCGTTTCACCAGCGGCGGGAGCAGTAGCTGGTCCAGCAGGCGGTCATACAGGGATGCGACGCTCTCCATCACCGGCGGGACGCTGTAAAGACCATAACGCCAGGCCAGCGGCGGGGAATCAGGATCCAGACCCGGCCAGGCAGAGAGCGCCCGCGCCTGGTTCAGTAATGCGGGAACCGGCTGCATGGCGGGTTTTCCGGTATAGGCTTTGACATCAGTATCAAGCCGGGTCGTCCGGCTGGCGATTTCATTCAGATAACCGCTGTTCCCCTGCTGGCTGCCCTGCATGCCCTGCCACAACCAGAAAGCCAGCGCCAGTACCAGCAGATGCCCGCCGGTACGCAACAGACGGTAACGCCAGGCCCACTGAAGGTTCGGCTCCACCAGGTGCGCTTCGCGGAAGATAAACTGCGTCAGCAGATCGTGCAGAAAATAGCTGCGGTTGCCGTCCGGCAGGGTATGAGAGGGGGAATCCGCCTTCCCTTTTATAGCCCGGACAAAACGCTGCCAGATGCCCGTCTGATCGGCTACCGCGTCTGCCTGCGCCTGCGCGGCGCTGGTAAAAAATACGCCGCGCAGGGTGTTGTTAAGCTGGGTGGCGTCAAATTTTGAATCGAGGAAAATCTGCTCAATGGCTTCCAGCAGCGGCGCACCCAGCGCGGCAAATTCACGCGGGAAGCGATAGAGCCGCTGGCGGCTTTTAAGGTCGTACTCTTCCTGCAACCGGGTATCCAGCCCCTGATCCAGCCGCAGGGTCAGGTTTGCCAGTTCCTGGCTACAGAGCGCATGCAGCGACTGCGGATCGCTGGCGTGACACCTGCGGCTGTATGGCAGAGTAAAGCCCCAGACCTGGGCGCGCAGGTGGCTGGTCAGCCCGTGGAAATACTCCGTAAAGCCCGGCAGCAGATCCATCTTGGTGACGACCAGATAGACCGGAAAACGAATACCCAGCGTCTCCCGCAGTTCCGCCAGCCGCGCACGCAGGGCCGCACAGGCGGCCAGCCGTTCCGCGGGGGACTGCGCAGTCAGATCCGCCACGTTCAGCGTCAGGATCACGCCGTTGAGCGGTGCGCCGGGGCGGTGTTTACGCAGCAGTCCCAGAAACCCGTGCCACTCCCCGGCGTTGCGCTGGGTCGCGCTGATTTCGCCACCGTCATCGTGACGGGCATAGCGCCCGGCAGTGTCAATAAGCACTGCTTCGTTGGTAAACCACCAGTCGCAATGCAGCGTTCCGCCGCCCGGCACGGTGAGGATATGCGCGGTTTGCTCCATCTGCTCCGCCAGCGGAAACTGCAATCCGGTGTTGAGCAGTGCTGTGGTTTTACCGTCGCCGGGGCTGCCGATAACCATAAACCACGGCAGCTCGTACAGAAAACGCTTTCCTTCCAGGACTTTACGCCAGCCGGGCAGGTCTACGCGCAGTTGTTTCAGTTGCCGGATGGCGCGAGTGACAATATGGCTGACGGTACGCAGGTCGGCTTTAATTTCCCCTGCCACCGGTACGTCTTCCCCACGCGGATGCAGGAAACGGCGTAGCAGTTGTTCATCCAGACGCAGCGCTCGCCACAGCCGGTACAGGCCATACAGCGCATAAGACAGAAGGATCAGGCCGATAAGCGTCAGACGCAGCCACAGCGGCGCAAATGGATGAACATCACCGAAAGCCAGCAACGGTGAGACAAAGCCGATAACCAGGCACAGAACCGTAACGCCAATGATGCTCATAGACCAGTTAACCAGCCACAGTGCGAGGAACATCAGTAACAGAACGATGGTGACTAACCGACTTCCCACGGACGCGAGTGGATGCAGGGTGTCAAACGCGACCAGCGGCCCAATAAACCAGACCAGCAACGCCAGCATTACCACGCCAACAATGGCCAGCGCGCGGCGGGAAAACAGCATACTGAGAAATTTTTGCATTATTGTTCAGAACTCCATGCGATAATCAGTAATAGCAAAATGCCGCAAGCTGAAAAAATCCTTCCAGTACGGGCTACTGAAAGAAAATAAAGAGCAATCTGAACAATTATCAAAATAAAATAAATCAACATTTTGATTATTTCTCTGTTCCCATTTCCCTGAGGCAACGTTGTCATTGAAGGATCCATATCCTGCATCCATTGATACTCATTCCCGGAAAAAAGCATGATGATGATCAGACCCATAATGAATAACAACCATCCTGATATCTGAATTATTCTTCTCACGAAGACTCCTAATGGGCGATGAGTAAATTAGAGAAATGCAACCAGTTGTTGACAATAAAATTGCCATAGCTGGTATCTTCCTTTATTTTCTCCAGAGTAAGCGACATACCCCGGTTATAACGGGCACCAATAATTCTTATCTGCTCTTTCGTCAGGTGTGGTAAGGAGGACTGAAATTCATCTCTTTCAGCTAATTGATAAATATGTCTGGCCACAAGTTGAATATTAAAAATATCATGCTGGAGGCAATTTGCCAGTTCACGCAATTGAGAGGTATCCATTTTTGACTCATCAAGCCCAAGCGTTCTGGCTGCGGTTCGCAATTGCATACTCACTGCACCAAAAGATGTTTTTTCTGGTCTCGAAGTTATTGTGATATGTTCATCAATCCACTCAGGCCCACTCCAGTCAATAGTCCGAGCATCAAATGCCAGCATATCTACAATACTGGGCTCCCCCCCGACTTCTATCCAACACACACCTGCCAGTAAAGGTGCTGGCAAATTATATGTATTGGCAGCCGACGTTATCAGAAGATGGTTATGTTTTACCCAGTCATCTTTGAAATAACGCCCAAACGGTACACCACCGCCCCATTTTTTTGGCGCTAATTTCCAGAAAAGAAATTCGGTCACGCCCCATACCGGTGAATGATTCGATGCATTGCAGTCCAGATTATTCATTTTTCTCACTCCACCACCAGAATTTCCACCCGACGGTTCTGCGCCCGTCCGGTTTTAGTGCTGTTATCGGCCACCGGTACGGTATCTCCTTTCCCGACGACCCGAATCCGGCTGACCGGAACACCACCGGACGTCAGCAGTGAAGCCACTTCCGTCGCCCGTTTTTCCGACAACACCTGGTTGGAGGGGAATTCAGCGGAGTGGATCGGCTGACTGTCGGTGTGTCCGGTCACCGTCACCGCGCCGCCCACACGCGCAATCTCTCGCGCGGCCTTATCAATCACCGGGCTTAGCGCATCATTCACGGTTTTCTGCCCTGGTATAAACATCGTATCGCCACGAAAGATTACACGGCTGTGATGGTCATCTTCCTCCACCGTCAGCAGGCCACGGGCGATTTCGTTCGCCAGCAGGATTTTCAGCCGCAGTTTATGCACTGGAACGGGTGGCGGCGGTAGATTTTTACCAATGGCGTCGATACGCTGTTGTACGGTTTCGGTAGCGAGGTTCATCCGGTGGCTGTAAAGGCCAAACAGCGTCAGCATCACCAGCAGGGCGATTCCGGCGCTCAGCCAGACCGGCACGCGGCGCATCCGTCGCATTCGCCCACTGACGGCACCGGCAAAACCCGGCGAGAGCGTCGGCGTGATCGGATCGCGACGCTGGACCAGTTGAGTCAGCAGTTGCTGACGAATATCGTCCAGTTGTTTACGTCCGTCAGGCCGTACACTGTAGCGGCCTTCAAAACCCAGCCCCAGAATGTGGTAAATGATCTCCAGTACATCGTTGTGCTCCTGGAAGCTTGCGGCCAGACGCCCAATTATCTGAAACAGCTTGATGCCGCCTTCACTTTCTCCATGAAAAGTGACCAGCAGGCTTTTTCCAGCCCAGACACCGCGCCGCCCCCAGGTGGTGTTGTTGGCGGCTTCGTCCAGCGAAGTGCATAGGCAATAACGCACAGCCAGCACATGTTCGCGGCGAAGGTTTGCCTGATCGCATAACGTCTGATATCGACGAACTTCACGCTCCAGTAGGGCACGATAATGTTCGACAAAACCAGGGGATAGTTCACGGGGCATTTGCGCCAGCGCGCATAACAGAGGGCTGGCCGCCGCTAAAAGGGGATTCACGGCAGCGGTGATTTCAGCCAGCCGGATCTTCATATCCGGGCCGTCTTCAACCACCACCTTTATATCTTCCCTGCGAAGGCTGTCCTGTATTGCCGTATCGTAACCGTCACTGTCGGGCGGTTTTACTCCCCCGGCTGATGGCTGGAAGGGCAGGGTATTCGCCGCAGGCGGCGTCAGGATCTCATCGGTCATTTATCGCGAACTCCCCACAGCTCCAGCTCCAGCCCTGGAAACTCTCCGGCGGTATGCATTGCCATACCACCATAGCGGGCGATATGTTCCCACAACACGCCGTCGCGGCGGATGTCGTAATAGATGTAACCGGACTGGAACGGGATCTGACGCGGCGGCACCGGCAATACCTGTAAAGCAAGACCCGGCAGGTGCGAGCGAATCAGTTCCGGCAGGCGTTCTGACGGCCCTATTTTGGTCTGAGCCGAAAAATGTTGTAGTAAGGTGTCGGCGGACATCTGTGCCTTCACCGCCAATACTAACGAGCTGAAATCTGACAGTTCGGTAGGTTCAACCACCGCATTGAGAATACCGTAAATTCCCTCTTCCAGAGGGATTCGCTGCGCCCCACGTATTAGCACAGCATTCAGCAGATACTGAACCTCGTCCACTACCGATTTCAGCCCGGCATAGGGCGTCAAATGCTTATATTCTTTATATTCTTCCGGACGGCGTGTTTGCGGGCGCACGTAGGTAGAGAGTTCTCCGGCAAGTGCGCAGAGGTTACGATACAGCACCTCAGGCGACAGCGGTGTTTTCGACATATGGATCAGTAAGGGGCCGAAACGATTAAGAACTTGCAGAAGCAGGTAATCAGACACTTCCGCCGCTTCATGACCGTGTTTGTCGCTCCCCGTCAATCGTTCCGCCAGTGAATTTGCACGCATTTTAATCAGATCGTTGATCCACGACAGCCAGGTGCATATCAGCGCACTGGCCTGGTAGTTCGCCACCGGCGGGATCAAATCTTTGTCAATATCGACCCGGCCATCGGGATGCAGCGCCGTGATGCGCGTCAGCGGCAGGCCGATCCACGCATCCGTCACCGCTTTTTCCGGTAACAGGCGCAGGCGCAGGTGGCTGAGCTGCAACAGTTGTGCGCCGCGCCCCAGCGAGTTGGCATCGCGGATTTCATTTTCATGCACCGAAAAGCGCGCCAGCGATTCCGGGTTATTGTCGAAGCTGGTTTCTTCACTGTTCGGCGTGCGTACCGGCACCGCCAGGCAAATCTGCTGGTTAAGGTGTTCCGGCAAAATAGTCAGCGGCGGCGGCAGCGGTGTGTGGCCCGGCGCAGTAAACGGCGTACCGTCGGCAAACACCCCGGCCGCCTCTGTCAGTACCAGTTTGCCGATGTTCAGCGCCTCACTGTCAATCTCGTATTTGCTGAACCCCCAGAAAAAGGGCGACAGCGGCAGGCTGCGGTAATGAATGACGTGCTCCAGATAGCGTTCCTGCTGCTGAAACATCTGCGGCAGCAAAAACTGCCCTTCGCTCCAGACCACCCGGTTATTCCAGCTCATAATTTAATCATCCCGTTCTTTAATCACGATGGCGCTCTGCTCTATTCCGGCATCCAGTTCCACTTTTTTCTTCGGCATAAAGCGGCTGTACCAGCTTTTTTCCGGGGGATCAGGAATTTTATACGTGGCCCGCCAGACCGATTTTCCCAGATTGCGGTATCCGGCAAGGATCCCCAGCGCCGTGGTTTCCTTATTGAGCGGACGGCGCAGTTTTTTCTCCTCGCCCGGACGCAGGATAAAGCTGTCGCGGTGCAGTAAATCGTCGGCAAGAACAGCCTTGTCATTGTCCTGAAGGGACCACCAGTCCGCCGCCGTGAAAGCTGCATCATTTTTCAGTTCATAAACGCGTATCTCTATGGGCGCGGCTTTTTTCTGATTGTCAGGATTCACCTTATCGGAAGCCTTAATCACCAGATCGAGTCTTTGTGACATCAGGTCCGGCACGTCGTCGCTGTCAATGCTGCACCCAGAAAGCAGGCAGACAAAAGACAATGCTAACGCACATAACCACCCACCGGGGTTACGCCATTTATTCACTTTAATTTCCTTTAAAATCAAATAATAAAAACCGGCCAGGCTATTTTCCGGGCCGGAAAAGTACCGTTTAAATTTCTTTATTGGCCTTGAAGTCGTAGCCTGCGGTGATGGTGCCGCCGCTGCCACCTTGCTGGTTCTGCACCACGTATTCCTGCTTCACGGTGCTGAAAGAGAGTTCGACTGACTCACGAGAAGCTATTTCTCCCCCCTGACTCCCGCTGGGCGAAACCATTGCTACGATCAAATCAGTAAAACTGTATTTGAGGTATTCCAGTGGGTTGCCGCCTGCTTTGCGCATGGTCAGCACGGCTTTCGGAATGTGTTTGCCGGAGGCGCAGTATTTGAACAGGTTCGGGCTGGCGCGATCGATATAGTGTTCAAATGAAAGATTAGTTACGGATACCTTGCCGGATCCCAGACCGCTACCCGCGTGCATGGTGGACTCCTGGTGGATATTCCAGCGCCAGCTCAACACCTCAATTTCATTTTTATGTTTGTCATCCATTGACTCGCCGTCAATGCCGTCAATTTTCAGAAAAATATCATAAGACATATTTCATACCTTTTTTATTTAAATTAATTTTGGTTTATCCGCTTACAAATAAACCATTACTTTACAACACTCTTCCACATATGGAATCGGCAGAACAAAGGATTGAATATATTTCATTTCTTAACACTCCTGGAAATCAACTCATCCAATTCATTTCCATGAATGAAATCTATACATTTCATAGTGCTGAAGTCTGATGCTATAGAACCATCATATTTTAATGATGCATATTTTCTCGCTATCGCATCTATTTCACGATAAATTTCTACAGGTTGCTGACCATATTCAAGATAAGCACTAGCTGTAGCTCTGGCATCATCCTGAACGGCATCATTTTTATACACCAATGACAAACAATGACTCAAAGCCCAATTGTGTAAGAGCTCTGACTGAGAATATTTTTCAGTCAATGCTTCCCGAGCATAAGATAATTGACATATCTGTAGCCCACAGAGGCCCCAAAATATTAATTTCAGCCATTTCATGGTAGTACCCACAGGATTCCGACTTCAGGAACAAATGTTCCATTATCTGGATCATTTAGTAGATGACATTGATCTGAACAAACGCTACCATTCCATAATGTTACATGTCCCCGAGCATTGCTCCAGCCATGGCCTTTTACAACAATGATGCCTTTTTTACCTGTAAAGTCACCAGGAGTTGGATTATTAATGACAAGATCTGGCTTCCCCATAATCTGGGTCAGATGTTCAATCATATCATTCACACGATAAATATAAAATTTCTTATCAGAACCACTAACCGTTGCATAGGGAGAACTACGGGATATCGGAAATCCCGTAGCATTCAAAACATAACTCATACGAATTGGACAAGCATTTTCAAAATAGCCACCTGAAATATTTTGCCCAACATTTCCGCCAATTATACGACCGACATCAGCAACGGGAAAATTCACTTTTCCAAATGCCGACCATGCCTCATTAAATGAAGGTCTACCCATTTTCTTTACCCTCTAAAAAATCTGCATCACAAGCTTTATGAAATATAATAAATCAGGCATTACCCTGTTTTACCGACGGCAGTTTTGTCACCAGACGCAGTGATCCTGTTAACCCTTCAAGCTGAAAATGTGGGCGCAGGAAGAATTTAGCATCGTAATAACCCGGATTACCTTCCACCTCTTCCACCACCACTTCGGCAGCTGCTAGTGGGCGACGAGCTTTGGTTTCCTGTGAGGAGTTCACCGGATCGGCATCGACGTAGTTCATAATCCACTCATTGAGCCAGCGCTGCATATCTTCACGCTCTTTGAACGAGCCGATCTTGTCGCGCACGATACATTTGAGGAAGTGCGCAAACCGTGAACAGGCGAAAAGATATGGCAAACGAGCTGAGAGATTGGCGTTGGCCGTAGCGTCCGGATCGTAATACTCCTGCGGTTTTTGTAGAGACTGCGCGCCAATAAAGGCGGCGTAATCAGAGTTTTTGCGGTGGATAAGTGGGATAAAACCATTTTTCGCCAGTTCAGCTTCACGACGGTCAGAGATGGCAATTTCTGTCGGGCATTTCATATCCACGCCGCCGTCATCGGTCGGGAAGGTATGACAGGGTAGATTTTCCACCGCGCCACCAGATTCCACACCACGGATCAACGTACACCAACCATAATGTTTGAAAGAACGGTTGATATTTACACCCATCGCATAGGCGGCATTGCTCCAGACATATTTGCTGTGATCTGCGCCATCCGCATCTTCTTCAAAATCAAACTCATCGACAGGGTTTGTTTTCGCACCATAAGGCAAACGGGAGAGAAAACGTGGCATCGTCAGGCCAATGTAGCGAGAATCCTCACTTTTTCGCAGCGAGTTCCACGGTACGTATTCGAGGTTTTGGGTCACAATTTTGGTCAGATCACGCGGGTTAGCCAGTTCCTGCCAGGAGTCCATCTGCAACACTGACGGAGAGGCACCGGCAATAAACGGCGCATGGGCTGAGGCTGCTACTTTGGCAATGGAACCGAGCAGATCCACATCCGGTGGCGTGTGATCAAAATAATAATCCGCAATAATACAACCGTAAGGTTCTCCACCTAACTGTCCATATTCAGCTTCATACAGCTTTTTGAACATGGGGCTTTGATCCCAAGCGATCCCTTTGTAACGCTTCATATTTTTCCGCAATTCATCCTTTGAAAGATTCATAAAGCGGATTTTTAATTTTTCATCGGTTTCAGTGTTGTAAACCAAATGTTCCATCCCGCGCCAGGAGGACTCCAGTTTCTGAAATTCCGGATGACTCAGGATTAGTTTGATCTGCTCAGTTAATTTGAAATCAATCTGCTCAATAATCGTAGCAATACTTTTATAAGCGTCGTCACTGACGGTGACGGTATTTGTCAGAGCCTGTTGGGCCAGCGTCTGAACTGCTGCCTCAACAGCCTTTGCTGCCTGAGGTGTCTTGGGACGGAAGGCTTTATCCAGGAGCGAATCAAATTCAGTGTCCTGATAGGCAGTGGTTTGCGCAGCAGAGAGATCGCCAGTCGCCAGAAGAGTATCGTTTACCATGAAAGTTCCTTAATAAAATCGCAGTTAGTCTGCTGTTCCCGTTTCACCTGATAAGACACTTTCCTGTTGAGCGACAGGTTTTGGCGCACTGGCCAGAGCTTTCAGTAACGTAGGGTCTTGTAATAGTTTGTTGATAAGATTTTCTGCTCCCGCTTTACCATCCATATACGTTTGTAGGTTGGCAAGCTGAGTACGCGCTTCCAGCAGCTGGTTCAGGGCATCCACCTTACGGGCAATCTGCGCAGGCGAAAAATCGTCCATATTCTCCAGCGTGATATCGACCATTAACTGCCCTTCGCCCGTCAGCGTATTGGGGACAGCAAACGCCACGCGCGGCGCAATGGCTTTCATCCGCTCGTTGAAGTTATCGATATCAATATCAAGGAATTTACGATCGGTGACCGGTGGCAGCTCTTCGCGTGGTTTACCGGCCAGATCGGCCAGCACCGCCATGACAAACGGCAGTTCGATTTTTTTCTCGGAGCCGTAAATCTCAACGTCATACTCAATCTGCACGCGGGGCGCGCGGTTGCGGGCAATAAACTTCTGCGCGCTGTTGTTGATAGCCATAATCCTTCATTTCCTTATCAGTCAGCCGACGACCACCTGGGGAGTGGTCCGACGGTACAGTTTAAAAATCATACGCAGAGAGTATTTTTATAATCTCTTTGTTTTCTTTGTACTTTTCCCGCAGCACAGGGAGTGATTTCTTCGCCAGAGGACACCAGGTATCAACCCCCTTTTCGATGTCTCTTTTATCCTTCTCTGGTAAAGAACTGTCCCATTCACCAGCAAGATGCTGGCACATTTCCGCATTACTCAGAAAATGCTGCACATCCTGTGGTAAAGGCGGTTCCCCCTTAACACAGAAAGCGAACATCATTAACATGAATGTCAACAACATCGGATAACGAAATGTCATAC
>Ga0308167_1002776_pt1 | contig 15349 bp, 13 predicted proteins | sample PhyCR1_2_FD_202138 | JGI IMG/M metagenome (GOLD analysis project Ga0308167, IMG submission 202138) | Phyllosphere microbial communities from UC Gill Tract Community Farm, Albany, California, United States - DLSLRC.R1 | ecosystem: Host-associated > Plants > Phyllosphere > Unclassified | place... | reverse complement strand
TCACCGCGGCCGTGGCCGTCTGGCTCACCGTGCTGGTGCTCGTCGCCTCCCGCCGGCACCAGAGGAGGTGGTGGATCGGCTACGGGGCCGCCCTCGCCGGCGCGATCGTCACCTTCGTCCCGCTCGGCCTGATCGTCGTCGTGCACGGCGTGTTCCTCGTCCTCGCGCCGGCCCAGCGCCGGCGTCGGGGAGCCCGCCACCGCCTCCTCGGCTGGTCGATCTCGACCGGGTCTGCCCTGCTCGCCTCGGCGCCGGTGATCGGTACCGTGCTCTCCGAGCGGACCAGGCTGCTGACGACCGACGACCCGTCGACGGGTTCCGACATCACCTGGTACAGCGTGCTCGTCGAGCCGTGGTTCGCGACGTCGGTGGCGTGGGCGGCGATCGCCGTCGTGCTGCTGATCCTGCTCGGCACGCGCCTGCGGGACAGGTCGCGCACCCCCGGCAGCGTCGTGCTGCTCGGGGCGCTCTGGGCCGCGATCCCCGCGGGCCTCCTGCTCGTCCTCGGCGTCGTGCTCTCGCCCGTGTACCAGGCGCGGATCGTGACGTGGTCGTCACCCGGCATGGCCCTGCTGCTCGCCGTCGCAATCACCGGGTTCCGGCGCCGGTGGATCAGCGTCGCGCTCATCGCACTGCTCGTCGTCGCCTCGGCCCCGACCTGGGTCGCCCAGCGGCTGCCGGCGGCCAAGGGCGGCGGTGCCGATCTCGCGCAGCTCTCGACGTACATCGAGAGCCAGGCCCGACCGGGCGACGCGTTCCTGCTCGACGCCACGGGGACGGTCTCGACGAGACCTCGCCAGGCCCTCTACGCGTACCCCGAACGCTTCGACGAGCTCGACGACCTGGCCTTCGTCCGCAGCGGGATGCCCGAGGGGCGCTTCACCGACGTCACGCTCGACCTGGAGGACGCCGACGACGCCGTCGTGCTCCGCGAGCGCCTCGACGGCGTCGACCGGCTCTGGATCGCCCGGCTGCAGACCGACGCGCTCGACGACGCCGACCGGCGCACGCTCGGCGGTCTCGGCTTCACCAACGCCCAGGAGCACCGCACGGCGCGCAGCGTCGTCTACCTCTTCGTCACGCCGACCGGCCGCGGCTGAGGGCCGGGCGCCGGCCCCGAAGCTGGCGGGTCGCTGTAGCTCGCGGCGGGTCGCTGTAGCTCGCGGCGGGTCGCTGTAGCTCGCGGCGGGTCGGCGTAGCTCGCGGCGGGCTCCCGTGCCCCGCGGCGGGTCGCTGTAGCTCGCGGCGGGTCGGCGTAGCTCGCGGCGGGTCGCTGTAGCTCGCGGCGGGTCGGCGTAGCTCGCGGCGGGCTCCCGTGCCTCGCGGCGGGCTCCCGTGCCCCGCGGCGGGTGGGCGCCGACCCGCCACGGGCTACGGGAACCCGCCGACATCCTCGAGTCGGCGGCCGCGCTCAGCCCCGGCGCAGGTCGCGCAGCACCGAGCCGAGCGTCGACACGAGCTCGTCGACCTCCTCCTCGGTGATCACGATCGGCGGAGCGAGGCGGATGGTCGAGCCGTGCGTGTCCTTGGCGAGGACCCCGCGGCGCATCAGCTCCTCGCAGACCTCCCGGCCGGTGCCGACGGCCGGGTCGACGTCGATCCCCATCCACAGGCCGGCTCCGCGCACGATCACGACGCCCGAGCCGACGAGGGCCTCGAGGCCGTCCCGGAGGCGCGTGCCGAGTCGCGTCGCGCGCTCCTGCCACTCGCCGGTCGCGAGCATCCGCACCACGGCGAGGCCGACCGCGGCGGCGAGCGGGTTGCCGCCGAAGGTCGAGCCGTGCTCGCCGGGCCGCAGCACCCCGAGCACGTCGCGGTCGCCGACAACGGCGCTGACGGGGACGATGCCGCCGCCGAGGGCCTTGCCCAGCAGGTAGAGGTCGGGCACGACGTCGACGAGGTCGCAGCTGACCGTCGCGCCGGTGCGCCCGAGCCCCGACTGGATCTCGTCGGCGATGAAGAGCACGTTCCGCTCGCGGGTGATCCGACGCACCTCGGGCAGGTACGACGCGGGCGGCACGACGACTCCGGCCTCGCCCTGGATCGGCTCGAGCAGCACGGCGACGGTGTCGTCGTCGATCGCGGCCTCGAGCGCGGCGGAGTCGCCGTACGGCACCGTCACGAAACCGGGGGTGTACGGACCGAAGTCGGCCCGCGCCTCCTCGTCGTCGGAGAAGCTGATGATGGTCGTCGTGCGCCCGTGGAAGTTGCCCGCGGCGACGACGATCTTCGCGGCCCCGGGCCGGACGCCCTTGACCCGGTAGCCCCAGGCACGGGCGACCTTGATGCCCGACTCGACGGCCTCGGCGCCCGTGTTCATCGGGAGCACCATCTGCTTGCCGAGCAGGGCGGCGAGCTCGGCGGCGAAGGGGCCGAGCTGGTCGTTGTGGAACGCCCGGCTCGTCAGGGTGACGCGGTCGAGCTGGTCCCGTGCCGCCGCGACGAGCGTCGGGTGGCCGTGGCCGAAGTTGACGGCGGAGTACGCCGCCAGGCAGTCGAGGTACCGGCGCCCCTCGACGTCGGTCACCCAGGCGCCCTCGGCCGTCGACACGACGACGGGCAGCGGGTGGTAGTTGTGAGCCAGCGAGGCGTCCTCGACGGCGATCGCCGCGGCGGTGGACGAGGAGGTGCGGGTCGTGTCGGTCGTCATCGTCGCAGCTCCAGGGTGCAGCACTTCACGCCGCCCCCGCCGAGCAGCAGCTCGGACAGGTCGACGCCGATCGGGTTGTAGCCGCGCTCGCGCAGCTGACGCTCGAAGCCGGTGGCGGCCGCGGCGAACACGACGTTGTAGCCGTCGCTGTACGAGTTGAGCCCGAGGATCGAGGCGTCCTCCTGCCCGACGAGCACGGCGTCGGGGAACCGCTCGCGCAGCACCGCGAGCGACGGCTCGTCGAAGGCGCTCTCGAGGTAGGCGATGTTGTGGACGCCGTCGACGGGCTCGGGGTCGAGCACGGCGATCGCCGTGTCGAGGTGGTAGAAGCTCGGGTCGACCAGGGTGAGGCCGACGACCTCACGGCCGAAGACCCGGGCGACCTCGGCGTGCGAGTCGGACGCGCTGCGGAACCCGGTGCCGGCGAGGACGACGTCGCCGACGAGGAGGAAGTCGCCCTCGCCCTCGTTGACCTCCTCGGGCACGACCACCTCGAAGCCGGCCGCGGCGAACCACTCCATGTAGGCCGGCCCCTCGGGCTGGCGCTGGGGGTAGGTGAAGCTCGCCCCGTAGGCCTTGCCGTCGAGCACGAAGCCGCCGTTGGCCGAGTAGACCATGTCGGGCAGGCCGGGCAGCGGGTCGATCAGCTGCACGTCGAAGCCGAGCCCGAGGTAGGTCTCGTAGAGTGTCTGCCACTGCTCGACGGCACGCGACGTGTCGGTCGGCACCTGCGGGTCCATCCACGGGTTGATGCGGTAGCTGACGGTGAAGTGCTCGGGCCGGCACATCAGCACGCTGCGGTGCGACGCGCGTCTGGTCGGCGGCTGCGGGGCCTCGGGAGAGGGCTGGACGGTCTCGGCGGCGATGCTCACGGAGTTCAGTGTCACACCGACAACGCGCACGTTGGCTGCTCTCTACGCAATGATCGTGCGCCTGGTCCAGCCTGCGCGCAAGAAAATAGCGTACAGTGCCCGATGTGGACAATCTCGACTACGGCATCATCGACCTGCTGAGGCAGAACGCCCGCGCGGGCTACGGCGACATCGGGTCGTCGGTGGGCCTCAGCGCCTCGGCCGTCAAGCGCCGCGTCGACCGCCTGGTGGCGGACGGCGTCATCAAGGGGTTCACCGTCCAGGTCGACCCGGCCGTCGAGGGCCTCGGCACCGAGGCGTTCGTCGAGCTGTTCTGCCGGGGCACGGTCTCGCCCGCCGAGCTGCAGCGCATCCTCAGCACGGTGCCCGAGGTCGTCGACGCCGGCACCGTCACGGGCAGCGCCGACGCGATCGTGCACATGCGCAGCCGCGACATCCCCTCCCTCGAGGAGGCTCTCGAGCGGGTGCGCAACGCCCCGAACGTCGACCACACCCGCAGCGCCATCGTGCTCTCGAAGCTGATCAGCCGCCGCACCGCCTGAGGCCGCGCCACCTGCCACCTCCGCCTCCGCCTCCGCCTCCGCAAATGCCGACCGCGCCGCCCCCAACAGCGTGAATTCCAGGTATTCGAGGCGTTGAGAGCGCTCATCGGTCGGCATTTGCTGAGGGGGCGGGCGCAGGGGGCACAGCGAGAGAGATCTTCGGCCGCGAGGCCGATCTGCGGGGCAGGTCGCGCTCGGCGGGGCGGATCACTCTCGAACTACGGGGGGGTCGCGGGCAGGGAGACGGGCCGCTGAGACGCCGTCCAGGACAGCAGGCTGCTCAGATCGTCAGCCGGGCCGACCGCGGGCCGGGCCCGGGCCCGGGGCGCTCAGATCCTCAGGTCGCGCAGCTCGGGGTCGACGAGCCCCGACCGGTGGGCCGTGATCGTCACGCTCTGCTCGCGCACGAACGTCAGCAGCTCGACCCGGCCCTCGTCGGTGACGTCGCCGCCGTGCACCACGACGTCGACGCTGCCGCCGACCGCGCGGGCCAGCGCCCGGGGGTCGCCCCCGATCAGCCGCACGTGCAGGTCGCGGTACGCGGCGACCGCGGCGTCGTCGGGCGGGGGGACGTCGCCGTCGCCGTCGCCCTCGACCTCGGCGGCCGGGTCGCGCGACCCGGTCGCACGGGCGAGCAGGCTGAGGTCGTCCAGCTCGTGGGTCGCCTCCCGCGCCTGGAGCAGACCGGCGGAGGCGCGGGCCAGGAAGGCCCGGTCGCCCTCGACCACGACGGCGCCGACCCGCATCGGCGACGCCGGCGAGTGCAGCAGCCGGACCAGCGACGCCGGCACGGGCACGGCCGAGCTGACCGTCACGGGCGCGCGAACTCGGGCCGCCGCGACGAGGAGGCGCACGAGGTCGGACAGGTCGGCGTCGGACGACAGGCGCAGGAGCACGGGCCGCGGCCGGTAGCGCGTCACGTTGCGCTCGACCCGCAGGTCGGAGTCGTCGTGTGCCACGCCGACGTGGGCCTGCCAGGCGCGCTCGTCGCTGACCGCGCCCGACCGGACGCGGTCGAACTGCTCGAACGACAGGGACGACCGGGCCGCCTCGATGACGGGCACGACCACGTCGGGGACACCGGTGAGGCGCAGCGACGGGTGGGGCTCACGCGACAGCCGCCACCACGAGCCCTGCGCGAGCAGGCCGTCGGGACCGCCCGGCGCGACGGCGGGGCCCACGACGGAGCGACCCCACGAGGCGGCCGGTCGACGACGCACGACCATCGGCGACGTGGGTCGTCCCACCACGAGCGTGCCCGCCCGCACGCGCCGGAGCCACGTGTCGACCTCGTCGACGTCGAGGCTGTGGAGGGCGGCCGAGCCACCGGCGCTCAGGCTCTGCTGCAGCTCGATCGCGGTGTCCAGGTCGTCCACCTCGACCAGGCAGAGCACGGGCGCGGCGGCGGCAGCCGTGCGGGCCGCCCCCTCGGGCGTCACACCGACCTTGACGCCGGGCGACCACAGGCCGCCGTCGTCGTCGAGCTGACGGGGCTCGACGAGCCAGCTCTCGCCGGGCGCCAGGACCGTGAGCGCCTCGAGCACGGCGCCCTCGGCAGGGTCGATCACGGGGCCGACCTGCGTCGTCGCGTCGTCCGGCCAGCCGGTCCGCAGGCTCGTGGCCGCGTCGACGAGCTGGCGACGGAACCTCTCGGCGTGGGCGATCGAGCCCACGAGCAGCGCGGTGCGCGACGCGGACGGGGCCTGGCCGGCGAAGCGGAAGGCACCCGCCACGAGGTCCGCCGCCGCGAGGTCGGCGTCCGCGCTCGGGGTCACGACCGCGACGGCGGCCACGGCCACCTCAGCGACCAGGTCGAGGTCCGGTCGCCAGGACCGCAGCTGCCGTGCCTGGTCGAGCGAGCCCGTCAGCCGCACCCGGTCGACCGCAGGGTGGCCCACGAGGCGGCGACCTGCCTCGGAGTCGAGCTCGAGGTCGACGAGGACGAGCAGCGAGCGCGGCACCCCCGCGCCCCAGAGCACCTCGGCCAGGACGGCCGCCGTGCGGCGCGACTCCCGGACCGGGCAGAGCACGACCGCGCTGCCTGCGGCGAGCGCGGCGAGGACGGGCTCCGCCGCGGAGACGAGGGGTGCGCGCCACGAGGGGACGACGACCGTCAGGCGAGGAGGCGCGTGCCGGGCGCCGAGGAGGCCCGCCTCGCCGCGGGCGAGGCCGGCGTGGTGCCGCGCCGAGTCGACCGCGGCGCTGACCTCGGGGTCGGCGCCGTCCAGCACGGAGCCGGTCTCGCTGACGAGCACCTCGATCAGGGCGGCACGCTGACGTGCGACGCCGTCGGCCGCGAGCTCGAGCAGCTCGGCGCGCGTCGCCGGGTCTTCCCGGCCCCAGGCCGCACCGGCCTGGGCGGCGTCGGTCACGAGCTCGTCGACGAGGGCCGCGCCGTCGTCGCCGTCGACCTGGGCTGCCTCGATCGCGTCGAGACCGGCCTCCGACCGTCGGGAGGCGGCGAGCACGCGCCGGGCCCACGCACGGTTGCCCTCGAGCCCGGGATCGGTGTCGGGCTCGTTGCGGAACGAGGACGAGCCGTCGAGGTCGAGGTCGGCCCCGACGAGGTGGGGGCGGGAGCGGTCCTGACGACGGGCGGGCAGCGGCACGTCGCCGTCGTCCGCGGCCTCCGCCGCCGCGGCGGCGTCGCGGTAGCGCACGGCCTCACGGTCGAAGACCGTCCCCTCGGGGGCGAGGCCGGCCGTCGCGGCGAGGGGCGAGCCCGGCGCGGCGACCTCGGCGAGGCGGCGGACGACGTGGTCGGCCGCGGCCTCGAGGTCGCCGTGCTGCACGATCGGGGCCCGCACGACCAGGTCGCCGACCTCGGCCCGCACCGCCCGGAGGAGCCCCCGAGACGTGCCGAGGGGCATCTCGATCGTGAGGTGCTGCGTCACCTCGCGCCGCTTCGCCAGGGTCCAGGCGTGGGCCACGACGAACGGGTCGTCGGTGACGAGCCCCAGGTGGGCGAACTCGGCCGACACCGGACGGAGGGCGTGGTCGAGCACCCGGAGGAGCGCGGCGTCGGCCTCGGCCCTCGACGTGTGGGTCGCGACCGGCCAGTCGTGCAGCGCGGCGTCGACGGCCTCGAGCGCGACGCCGCCGACGGTCAGCCGGACGCGGATGGGCGCCCCGCCGCGGGCCACGCGTCCGCGGGCCCAGTCGGTCAGCAGCTGCAGGGACGCCAGGGCGTCGGGCACGTCGGCCTGGATCTCGATGCCGGCCTCGAGGTCGGCCAGCTGCGGCTGGTCGAGGAGCCGGGTGAAGACGTCGATGGCGAGGTCGAGGTGCCGGTGCTCGCCGACCTCGAGGTCGATCGTCCTCGGCGGGTCGGACGCGAGCGCCAGCTCGTAGAGCGGGGTGAGCGCCTCGACCGCGGCGGCGGCGCGCTCGTCGGCGCCCCAGGCCGCACCCGTCCCGACCACGGAGGCGACGGGCACGGAGACGTGGTGGACGTCGTCCCGCTCGAGCAGGGCGCGCGTCGCCTCGACCCTGCGGCGGGCGGCAGCCTCGCCGAGCACGGGCTCGCCGAGCAGGGCGAGGTCGAGGCGGGCGCCGTCGGCCGCGGCGGCGAGGGCCGCGCCGAGCTTGTCGGGGGCCGCCTCGACGACGAGGTGCTGCACGAGCCGCCGCAGGGCCTTCCGCGCGACGGGCACGACGGTGCGCGGAGCCAGCGGGCCGAACCCGCCGCCCGCGGCGACGGCGGCCTTGAGCTGCCACGGCAGCGAGGCGGGCATGTCCCGGCTCAGGCGGTCGAGCTGCCGCGCGGCCACCGCAGGGTCCTCAGGACGCACCACGCGGTCCGCGAAGGCCACGGCGAAGGCGAGCCCGTCGGGGTCGCGGAGCAGCGCCGCGAAGCGCTCGGCCGCGGCGTCGCCCGGGACCGAGGACGCGACGACCAGCCACCGTCGCACCGTGTCGACGACCTGGGAGGTGAGATCGGCGGCGCGCACATCGGACATGGGTCGAGGATAGGCCGGACCCCCGTCCCTACACTGGGCGAATGGCCGAGCGACTCTCCGACGACGAGTGGGCCGTCTGGGACGCCTTCTACTCGATGCGCCGGCGTCTCGACCGTGCCCTCGAGCTGAGGCTGCACGACGACTCCGGCGTCTCGGCGCCCGAGTACGAGATCCTCGTGGGCCTCGGCCGCAGCGACGACCGGCGGCTGCGGGTGCGCGACATCGCCGAGCAGATCGGCTGGGAGAAGAGCAGGGTCAGCCACCAGGTCACGCGGATGGAGAAGCGCGGCCTGGTCCGCCGCACCGACTGCGCGTCCGACGCCCGGGGCACCTGGGTCGAGCTCACCGCCGATGGCCGCCGGGCGATGCTCGCGGCGACCCGGGGGCACACCGCCGCGATCCGGCGCTACTTCGTCGGGGCGCTGGACGACGACGCCGCGACCCTCGAGTCGTTCTCTCGGCGCGTGCTCGAGGCCATCGGCGACGACGCGTCGCCCGACCACGCGACCTCGCACGACCACACCGCGTCGCCCGACCACGCCGCGTCGGGGGACGACCCCGGCGTCGTGGCCCGCGCCTCCTAGTCAGCACCCGAGCGCGATCGCGCCCGCCGGGCGGCTCAGTGCCGGCGGTGGTCCTGGATCGTCATGCGGGGCCCGAACCTCGGCTTCGCGAAGCCGCTGGCCCCGATGAGCCGGACGACCCGCTCGCGGTGCCCGCGCCACGGCTCGAGCAGCTCGAGCATGCCGTCGTCGTCGACGGGCCGGCCGATCAGCGCCCACCCCACGAGGGCGGCGAGGTGGTAGTCGCCGACGCTCGGCGAGTCGGCGTCGCCCAGCGCGCGCTGCGTCGTCTCGGCCGACGTCCACACGCCCACGCCCGGCACCGAGCGCAGCCGGGCCTCGGCCTCGGGCCCGCCTCGGCCCAGGTCGACCACCCGCTCCAGCGAGGAGGCGACGGCACAGACCCGCATGACGGTCGCGGACCGCTGCGGCCCCACCCCCGCCCGGTGCCACTCCCAGCTCGGCACACGACGCCACGTCTCGGCTGAGGGCGGCACGACCATCCCCTCGGGAGCCGGCCCCGGGGCAGGGTCGCCGTGCGCCCGGACGAGCTGGCGCCAGGCGCGCCAGGCCTCGGTGCTCGTCACCTTCTGCTCGAGGACGGCAGGCACGAGCACCTGCACCACCTGCCGGCCGCGGGTGAGCCGGAGCCCGGGCGACCGCCGGCGGGCCTCACGGAGGAAGGCGTTGCCGGAGACGTCGAGGCCGCCCCAGTCGTCGCCGTGGCCGAGCAGCTCGGGGACGCCCTCGATCAGCCACTCGGCACCCGGGCCCCACGCCGTCGCGCGCACCTCGGACCGTCCGCCCGCGAGGCAGAGCGTGCCGGGACCGGAGGGCGTGCGGACCGCACGCCACACGCGCTCGCCCTCGACGCGCCAGGCGGGGTCGCCCGCTCCCCTCGCCAGCGTCCGCAGGGTCGCCCGGACGTCGACGGGGTCGGCCGGTCGGTAGACCGTCTCGACCGGTCGGAGGGGGGCGGCGCCGACGGACGCCTCGGGGACCAGGACCACCCGGTGATGGTAACCCGCGCCTCCGTCAGCCCTCGCGGTCTCGTACCTACGTGTGATATTTTGCGTACTCCACATTGGAGGAACATGCCTGTGCCGGCCTACGCCACCCGCCATCCTCGACGTCTGCTCCGCGACCTCACGTTCGAGACGATCCGCGACGCCATCGTCGACGGCACCCTGACCCCGGGCGAGCGGCTCTTCGAGGACGACCTCGCCGCGTGGCTCGGCGTCTCCAAGACGCCCGTGAAGGAGGCCCTGGCCCGGCTGTCCGCACAGGACCTCGTCCAGATCGAGGCCAACCGCTTCACCCGCGTCGCCACCGCGGACGACCTCGACCTGCTCGACACGCTCGAGCTGATCGGCGTCCTGCACGGCGAGGCCGTCCGGTCGTTGCCGATCGCCGCCTCCGAGGGCGCCGCGCAGCGCGCCGACCGGGCCCTGGCCGTCCTCGACGCGGGCCCGACCTGCCTCGGCCTGGTCGAGGCCAGCGGGGCGTTCCTCGAGCTGGCCCGGAACCCGCTCGTGAGGCGGGCGGCCGAGCCCCTCGACATCCGGGCCGCGTTCCTGTGCCGCCACCTCGCCGTCGACTGGTCGCGCGCCTCCGTCGCAGGCCACCTCGGCGACCTGGGCCGGTCGTTCCGCACCCGCGACTGGCCGAGCGCCGCCGACGCGCTCCACCGCGTCTTCCGCCGGTCGTCGCTGCACGACGCGATCATGCCCCGCCCGTCCGCGACGCCGTCGGTCACCGACCACTCGCCCGGCGCCGACCCGACCCCCGTCGACCCGACCGGCACCCTGCCCCGCATCCCGGCGGTGCGCCGGTGACCGCCACCCTGTCCACGACGCGCCGGGGGACGACCGGCGACGCCAGGGGAGACGGCCATCTCGCCCGGTCGTCGACGTCCCGACGACACACCGGCGACGCCCACCCCCCACGACCGATCGAGGCCCCGGCCCGCCGGGGGGCAGCCCGGCGTGCCAAGCGCGTCGTCGACGCGGTCGCGGCCCTCGTCGGCCTCACGCTGCTCCTCCCCCTGCTCCTCGTCGTCGGCCTCGCGGTCCGCCTCGACAGCGGCGGCCCCGCGCTCTTCCGTCAGCAGCGCACCGGTCTGCACGGGCGCGAGTTCTCGATGCTGAAGTTCCGCTCGATGCGTGCCGGCCAGTGCGCACCACCTGAGGGGCGGCACGACGGGGCCGGCCCGCTGTTCAAGCTCCACGCCGACCCCCGGGTCACCAGGGTCGGCCGGGTCATCCGCCGGTACTCGATCGACGAGCTGCCCCAGCTGGTGAACGTCCTCCGGGGCGAGATGAGCCTCGTCGGCCCGCGTCCCGCGCTGCCGTGCGAGGTCGCCCTCTACGACGACCGGGCACGCCAGCGGCTCCTCGTGCTGCCCGGCCTCACAGGCCCCTGGCAGGTCGGTGGCCGCTCCGACCTCGACTGGGACGCGAGCCTCGACCTCGACCTCGGCTACGTGCACCACTGGACGGCCGCGACCGACCCCGTGCTGCTGCTCCGCACGGTCGGCGCGGTGCTGCGACCGGTCGGCGCCTACTGAGGCCGGGGCCCGCGTCGGTGCGGCGCCCTCATGCCGTCGCCACCACCCGTCGGGTCAGCTGCGACACGGCGTCGCCCCAGGCGTCGGCGTCCCGCGCGACGAGGGCCGCGACCGACGACGCCGCGAAGTCGTCCCACACGCGCAGCTCGACGACGCAGCGACGCGACAGCAGGCCGTGGGCGAGCCGCAGCTCGGCCACGTCGAGGGCGGACGCCACGACCTCGCTCGACGACCTCGCCGCGAGCCCGCCGACCGCCAGGCCGAGGCAGCACAGCAAGGCCCCGGTGACGGGACGGCCGGAGGCGCGTCGCACCAGGGGCCGGACCGCCGCCACGCTCGAGACGACGTCGTCGAGGGAGCGCCCGTCGAGCCGCGGCAGGACCCCCACGGCGGCGGCTCGGTGCAGGGCGGCGACGACCGACGCGCTGCCCCTCAGCCACGAGCCGTCGGGGTCTCGCACCCTCGTGTAGCGGTTCGCCGACAGCTCGACGAGACCGACCCCGCGCAACCGGTCGAGGGCGCTGCGGATCGGCGTCCGGGAGACCCCGAGCCAGGTCACGAGCTCGCCGTCGTGGAGGTGCTCGCCGGGCTCGAGGGTGCCGTCGACCACGGCGTCGCGGAGCGCGCGGAACGCGTCCTCGCTGAGCAGCCGTCGGTCGTCGACCCTCGAGGCGAGGTCCACGCCGCTCACCGTCGCCACCAGGACGACCGCGGGGCCTCGAGGGAGGGTCGTGACGCGGCCGTCCGCCGTGCGAGCCCGTCCAACGCCGACCGCAGGAGGCGGGGGTCGCCCGCCCGCACCGCCGCGTCGACCTCGTCGAGGCACGCCGCCAGCGGGCCGATGTCGAGGCCCCGCCCGAGCGCGGCGGCCTGGTGCCGCAGCCGGGCGCCGAGGTCACGGAGGAGCTGCTCCGTGACCTCGGGCAGTCCGTCGCCCTCCAGGTGCGCCACGCAGGCGAACGCGGCGTCGACGACGGCCCGCGACTCGTCGACTCCCGGGCCCGGCGACTCGCGGAACGCCGCGACGACGTCGGCGCAGCGCGCGAGCGACCGGCGGGCGTCCTTCGACGCGGCCGGGGACAGGAGCCCGTGTCCGGCGCGCGGCAGGTCGCGCCAGAGCGAACAGAGCGCCACCACGAGATCGGGGACGACGGCGGGGCGGAGCCGCGCCACGCGCGTCCAGCGCTGCGGGGCCGCCTCCACGAGGCCGATCCGCTCGAGCCGGGCGAGCGCGGTCCGGATGGGAGTGCGCGACACTCCCGACCAGGCCTCGAGGTCGGCGTCGTGCAGTCGCGAGCCCGTCGGCAGTTCTCCCGAGACGATCGCGGCCAGCAGCCTGTCGTGGACCTCGTCCTTGTGCAGACGGCGGGCGATGACCTGTCGTCGTCCGAGCGGAACGGGCACGGCTCCTCCTCGCGTGTGATGTGTGAGGTGTACAACACTAGGGCACGAGTGCCCTGTCGCCGATGTCGTCGACTACGATCCAGCAGTGCCCGTGTCGAAGATCGTCCTGTTCTACGCGTTCGTGCCGCTGGCCGATCCCGAGGCCCTGCGCCTCTGGCAACGCGACCTGTGCGCGTCGCTCGGCCTCCGCGGTCGGGTGCTCCTCTCGCCGCAGGGGGTGAACGGCACCCTCGGCGGCGACATGGCCGAGGTCAAGCGCTGGCTCCGGAAGACCCGGGAGTACGCGCCGTTCCGCGACCTCGACGTCAAGTGGAGCGACGGCGGCGCCGACGACTTCCCTCGGCTCTCGGTGAAGGTCCGGGACGAGATCGTGACGTTCGGCGCCGTCGACGAGCTCGTCGTCGACGAAACGGGTGTCGTGGGAGGCGGGACGCGCCTGTCGCCCGAGGAGCTGCACGAGCTCGTCGCGCGCGAGGACGTCGTCTTCCTCGACGGCCGCAACGAGTTCGAGTCGCGCATCGGCCGGTTCCGCGACGCCGCCGTGCCGGACGTCGCGACGACCCGCGAGTTCGTGGCCGAGCTCGACAGCGGCCGGTGGGACCACCTCAAGGACGAGACCGTCGTCACGTACTGCACGGGCGGCGTGCGCTGCGAAGTGCTCAGCTCGCTGATGGTCTCTCGGGGGTTCGGCCGGGTCTACCAGCTCGACGGCGGCGTGGCGCGCTACGGCGAGCGCTACGGCGACGACGGCCTGTGGGAGGGGTCGCTCTACGTCTTCGACCGGCGCGGGTCCGTCGAGTTCAGCGACCACGCCGCCGTCGTCGGCCGCTGCTCCGTCTGCGGCGAGGCGACCAGCCGGATGCAGAACTGCTCCGACCTGCAGTGCCGCGAGCAGCTGGTCGTGTGCGAGCCGTGCGCGGGACGCGACGTCGTCCTCTGCGACCCGCACCGCGCCTCCGGCTACCGCCCCTCCCCGGGCCCCCGGCGGCTGAACCGCCTCTCCGCCTCCGGCGTACGGTCTCCCGCATGACTGAGACCAACGACATCTCCCGCGTCGCCGAGGTGCTCGACGCCGGGCGCATCGGCATCCTGACCACCCGCAGCGGCCACGGCCGCCTCGTGAGCCGGCCGCTCGCGATCGTCGACCGCGACTTCGACGGCAAGGTGTACTTCTTCACCCGCGACCCCTCCCCCAAGGTCGACGACATCAAGGCCCACCCGCAGGTCAACGTCGCCGTCGAGACCGGCAAGGGCTGGCTCTCGCTCGCCGGCGAGGCGTCGGTGACGAAGGACTCCGCGCTGGTCGACGAGTTCTGGACGGCCGGCGCCGAGGCGTGGTTCGACGAGGGGCGCGACGACCCCACCGTCGCCCTGATCGAGGTCGACGTCGACACGGCCGAGTACTGGGTCAGCAACGAGCCGAAGGCCGTGACCCTGCTGAAGTACGCCAAGGCGGCGCTGACGGGTGGTCACCCCGAGAACGTGGCGGACACGGGCACCGTCCAGCTGTAGCAAGGGTGCCGGGCAGCGCCCGGCGCACCCCGACGGGCGCACGGTCAGCCGCAGGTGACCGTGCGTCCGTCCGCGTCGACGTAGTCGCCCGGGCCGAGCTGGGCGCAGGTCGACGAGAGCCGCGTCACGTAGTCGAGGGCGGAGATGCCCCACACGAGGGTGCCCACGATCACCACGCCCGAGATGACCATGCCCACCAGCGCCAGGGTCGGGGCGTGGCCCGCCTGTCGTGACCTCCGCGCCGAGACCAGCCCGAACACGAGGCCGAGGGGCGCGGCGACGACTCCGAAGACGACCGAGGCGATCGCGAGGCCGCGTCCCGGGTCGTCGCTGCGGGGAGGTCGGCTGTCCCAGAAGTCGTCGTCGTCGAACGACGTGAAGAACGAGCCCTGGCCGCCTGCGGCGTGGGACGAGGACGAGGACGAGGAGGCGCCGGCCGACGGGCTCGTCGGCTGCGGTGCCCAGAGGCTCGCCTCGTCCGACGGGGCCGGCGCCGGGGCAGGAGGCCAGGCCGCCTCGGGGACGGCGGCGGCCTCGTGGCGGGCCCGCGCCTCCTGGTGCAGGGTCGGAGGCGGCCCCACGACGGACTGCCCGCGCTGCTCGCCCGGCACCGGCCGTGCGAACCGCGCCCACGGCGACGGGGGCCGCGGCGGGGGATGGTCGGTCATGCACCGAGGGTAGTACGCGGGCTCGCGGTGCCGCCGTGCGGGCGCGGGCGCGGGCGCGCAGGGACCCGCGCACGCAGCCCCCGTGCGCCATGATGGGACGCACCTCGGCCCGACCCCGGGCCCGACATGCGACGGAGCGACACGATGCGGATAGGGATCCTCACCAGCGGCGGCGACTGCCCCGGACTCAACGCGGTCATCCGAGGGGCGGTGCTGAAGGGGACGCAGATCCACGGCCAGGAGTTCGTCGGGTTCCGCGACGGCTGGCGCGGGGTCGTGGACGGCGACGTCATGCCCCTCACCCGCAAGGAGATCCAGGGCATCGCGAAGCAGGGCGGCACGATCCTCGGCACGAGCCGCACCAACCCCTTCGAGGGCGCGGGCGGGGTCGAGCGCATCACCGAGAACCTCGAGCGCTTCGGCATCGACGCCATCATGGCCATCGGCGGCGAGGGCACGCTCGCGGCCGCGAAGCGCCTGACCGATGCCGGCCTGAAGATCGTCGGCGTCCCCAAGACCGTCGACAACGACCTCGGCGCCACCGACTACACCTTCGGCTTCGACACCGCCGTGCAGATCGCGACCGACGCCATGGACCGCCTGCGCACCACCG
>Ga0308167_1002773_pt1 | contig 15358 bp, 15 predicted proteins | sample PhyCR1_2_FD_202138 | JGI IMG/M metagenome (GOLD analysis project Ga0308167, IMG submission 202138) | Phyllosphere microbial communities from UC Gill Tract Community Farm, Albany, California, United States - DLSLRC.R1 | ecosystem: Host-associated > Plants > Phyllosphere > Unclassified | place... | reverse complement strand
CACCAGGCAGAATTTTAGTAACAGAAGTAAAGAAGTAAAAAATCGGCGAGTAGCGCAGCTTGGTAGCGCAACTGGTTTGGGACCAGTGGGTCGGAGGTTCGAATCCTCTCTCGCCGACCATATTCGAAAAGCCTGCTTGAAAAAGCAGGCTTTTTTCGTTTGCGTGTCATCCGCGGCCAGGGTCGCATAAATGCGACCCTTACAAAACCGTAGGGGCGCCATTCATGGCGCCCTGGTTAAAAGCGGATGCGATACGTAATGACGTAAACCCGCAATACGATCCGCGGCCAGGGTCGCATGAATGCGACCCCTACAATTTTGTAGGGGCGCCATTCATGGCGCCCTGGTTCAAGACGGGTACGATACGTAATGACGTAACACGCGATACGATCCGCGGGCAGGGTCGCATAAATGCGACCCTGCGGTTTTTGTCGTATTTTTGCGACAAATAATGCTTTGATAAAATTAAATTTATTCCGTAAGAGATCGGTTTGTCGTATTTTTGCGACGAAAATGACCGCAATGGCATACTGCCTGCGGCATCCCGCTTTTCAGATAAGAGGACAGCAGCGTTAACTTCCTGAATCTGAGAAGCTTTTTAAGAAAAATGCCAATCTGGCACATCTTGTGCAATACTTCCTGTCGTAGATGCTCATTCCACCTCTTATGTCCGCGTATGCGACATAAACCTGGGAATGATGCAGAGCCCCTTACGGTATCCGTTGTCCAGCCTGGCAGTAACGCTCTGCGCTACTGTAGTTAGACGGACATTACGTTGAGTCGGATACCATCAGTTGTCTTACGACCTGATCTTACACCTGCTTCTGGCAGGTGTTTTTTTATCTGTTTCTGGCGCAGCGGGCAGGGCTCAGGCAAAAAAAAGCCGGGACAAGCCCGGCAGACAAACAACAAGCATAAATCAGGTGGCCGGATTATTCTTCAGCGTCAGCAGCAGGCCCTCGCGGCGCATGCTGGCCGCATCCTCCGGACGCTGCAGACGATCATAGACATCCGCCAGCCAGGCATAATCAAACGCATCAGGACGTTGTGCCAGCGCCTGCTCAAACGCATCAGCGGCCTGTTGCCACTCACCGTGGCGCATCAGCAACTGCCCGAGCGTACTGTGCAGCAGCGGCGTGGCGCCATGCTGTTTGATCTGCTGACGCAGCGCGTTCTCCAGCGCATCAGGATTGCCGCTTTTGATGCGCGGCATCAGCAGCACCAGCCGATCGTCATACTGCTTTTTCAGACCATCCAGCACAATATCCTGAGCCGTATCGGGATCGTTGCACTCGATCAGATGCTCACTCATGGCAACCTGCAGCGCAGTCTCCTGACGCGTCTTGCGGCTCTGGCTCTGCCACCAGCGCTTCAGGCCCTCGCTACCCTGATCGGCCATCGCCTGGTTCATCAGTCCCAGCCACGCCTGCTGCTGCAGGGCATGACGCTGCGCATCATCGTTAACTTTGGCCTTTTGCATCGCCGGCAGAATATCCAGCAGGGCACCCCAGGCACCGGTACGAATATAGGCCTGCTCTGCCAGACGCAGCACTTCCGGATGACGCGGCGCGACCTCCAGCAAACGGTCGACACCGTGACGCGCCGCATGATCTTCATTGCGTGCCAGCTGCAACCGCACCCGGGTGATCTCTACCGGAATAGTATTGTTATCTGCCAGTTCAGAGGCGCGCTCCAGATGCTGATTAGCACGGCTCTCATCACCGCGCTGCTGCGCCGCTTCGGCCGCAAGCAGATAGTTTGCTACCGGCTGATCGGCGTGATCGGCATTCTTCGCCAGCAGCTTTTCTGCCTGCTGGTAGTCGCCTTCCGCCAGCTTCATCAGCGCATGCTGCGTATGACGCTGCGCGCTGCGACGTTTACGGCCGGTGAACCAGCCGCGCGTGCGGACGCCGGTGCGGAACAGCCGGCGCAGGATCCACTCTGCCAGCAGAATCACCAGCAGGCTCAGGATCAGGATAATCCCCAGCCCCGTCACGCTGGTCTCAATATTCCAGTTATCAGTCTGGATCAGCACATAACCCTGATGCCCGGCTACCATCGGGCCCAGCACGACGCCAGCCAGCAACAGCAGGAAAAGTACCAGTACTTTCAGCATGGTCAGCCTCCCTGTTGTTCAGCCGCAACCGATGGCTGCGCCAGCAGATTGCGCACGCGCGTTTGCATCAGTTTTTCCAGCAGCGGCTGACTCTCCAGCGAATCCGGCACGTCCATAGAGATGGTCTGCTGGCTCAGCTCATCCAGCTGTGCAAGAAACGCCCGGGTCGCTGCATCGTTGGTGTCATACCAGGCGCGTACCCAGCTTGATACCGCATCCAGCGACTGTTTATAGATCTCTTCCTGGTGACGCGGTACTGCCTGCGCGGCGATCAGCAGACGCGAGCGAATATTCTCACGCAGATAGACGTCCTGGTTAGGGGCCAGAAGCGGCTGAGCAGTATTATCGCGGCGGCGGATAGTAATGAAATCATCCATAAAGTTATGCCAGCTCTTCACCAGGTTCTGCCGCCATTCACGCAACGAGCCGGAGAGTTCACCGCCATCGCTGTCCATGGGCGCATCGTCGTTGTCATCGTCCGCCAGGCGCAGATTGTCTACACCGTTAGAGAGCTGATTCAGTTTCAGAATAATGCCGTCGTAGTCGACCTGGCTGACGGTTGAAAGCGAGCTGATATCCTGCGTCAGCGCCCGGCGGACAGTGGTCATGCTGGGATCGTTCATCTCGGCCAGGCTGGTATCAGCGCTTTTCAGCAGAGCAGCGGCCGTGGTGACATCCTGATCGCTCCAGAGCTTGCGACCCGCCAGTTTCACGAGATAGTCGGCTTGCGCCAGCAGCCAGGTGCGGGTGTCGTTACCTGAGATAGTGGCGACTTTTTCACGCAGCGTCTCCAGCTCTTTTGCGCTGTTATCCTGCTTGGTGCGCGCTTCCTGCAGGGCGGTGCCGGCGTCAGTCAGCTGCTGCGTCAGCTGGCGCTTGTCGCTGCCAAGCTGCTGCTGCAGCGCGCTGAGCTGCTCACTGAGCTGCTGGTTAGTCTGAGCCTGTACATCGGCCTGGTGTTTCCCGTTCAGGTAAAGGCCTGCGCCAATCGCCAGCGCAATTACAATTGCCACCGCGCTTAATACCCGGCCATCGCGCTGTTTTTCGCGTGGCGGCTGGTTTTCTGGCGTCGGGGAAGTGTCCGCTGGGGTAGTTTCTTCAACCATGGCGGAGGAAGCTTTGTGTTCCGTCATTGTGGCTCATCCCATTGTTAAGTTCAGCGTAACGCACGCAGCAGCGCGTCGTTATCGGCACCATCGGCTACGTCTATCTCCTGCCAGCCCGCTTCAGCGGCCTGGGTAGCCAAACGTTCACTGACGACCACCAGTCGACAGTGCAGTAACCACTCCCGCCGGTCGATTGGCGGAAACAGTGCATGGAGTTGTTTTAACATTTCACCGCTGGTCACTACCAGCGTGGTAATCCCGCGGTCGCGCCAGCGCCGGCCCTCGATAGCGCCGTCATAGTGCTTCTCATTGCGCTGATAGCACTCACAGTATTGCACTTCTGCGCCACGTGCGATGAGAGTTTCAGCTAATAATTCCCGACCGGGACTGCCGCGCAGGATCAGCGCGCGCTTGCCGCTGACCTGCTGCAGACGCTGCAGGCGAACCAGCTCTTCGCTGGTCTCCCGCGCATGAGGATAGTCTACTTTGAGATTTGTGACGGTGTGCAGCGCCAGCGCAGTTGAGCGGCCAATCGCATAGTAATCAGCGGCCGCGGGCCAGACGGTCTGGCTGTGCTGCAGCGCCGGTTGTGCAAAATGCACCACCTGCTGTGATAGCAGAAAAACCAAATCGCCCGGCCGCAGCGCCGTCAGCTGTTGCGATAACTGTGCTAAATCGCGACCCGGCGTAAATTCAATCAGCGGGAACGCCCACGCCAGCTTGCCCAGGCTGCGCAGGCGCGCAACCAGTTCGCTGGCAGCCGGTTCCGGACGGGTCACGAGAATAGTCATACCGGCGGCTGTCCCTGATAGACCTCATGCAGAATTTCACGGGCACCCTTATTCAGCAGCTCTTCAGCCAGTGAAATGCCCATCTGCTCCGCCTGCTCACGCGGACCGCGGCGCTCACCGGTAACCATCTGGCTGCCGTCGGGCGCGCCCACCAGACCACGCAGCCAGAGCTGGTCATCTTCCAGTACGGCAAAACTGCCGATCGGCACCTGACATCCGCCCTCAAGCCGGGTGTTCATGGCGCGTTCAGCACGCACGCATACTGCGGTCTCACTGTGATTCAGCGCTTCCAGCAGCGTAATTAACGCGCTGTCATCAAGCCGGCACTCAATGCCTACTGCGCCCTGTCCCACGGCGGGCAGCGACAGCTCTGCAGGCAGCGCCTGACGAATGCGATCTTCCAGTCCAAGGCGTTTCAGGCCGGCAGCGGCCAGAATGATGGCATCATATTCACCCGCATCCAGTTTGCCGAGGCGGGTGCCGACATTGCCCCGCAGCGAACGGATAACCAGGTCGGGCCGGCGAGCGCTCAGCTGACACTGGCGACGCAGGCTGGAGGTGCCTACCACCGCGCCCTGCGGCAGTTCATCGATCGCGTTATACCGATTAGAGACAAAGGCGTCGCGTGGATCTTCACGCTCGCAGATGGTCACCAGCCCCAGACCTTCCGGAAAGTTAACCGGCACATCTTTCATGGAATGCACCGCCAGATCGGCGCGATTCTCCAGCATGGCCTGTTCCAGCTCTTTAACGAACAAACCCTTGCCGCCCACTTTTGCCAGCGGGGTATCGAGAATAACATCGCCTTTGGTCACCATCGGCACCAGCTCTACCTGCAGGCCGGGATGAGCTGCCATCAGGCGTTGCTGAACATATTGTGCCTGCCAGAGTGCGAGAGGACTTTGACGGGTAGCAATTCTGAAAATTTTGTTTAACATACCGTTAACCATTTTGATCGTTCATCGATTATCCTATCATCGATAGGGGAATGCTGTCAGTTTCAACGGATTGAAAAGGCCGCACTATTCATCTGTGGCTCGCCACTCCTCATCAGGCGCGGCGCAAAAAAAGCGGGTTGCCCCGTGGCAGATGCTAAACTGTCAGGTAGCGCAACTTTCTTTACGGTCAATCCTTCTGGTGTTAGATTGATCACGTTTCCAGCAATGATTTGCCTGCACACCTTATTATTAAAATGGCAAACGCTGGAAGCAGGGTGCTTAACACTGGGACAATCAGGCGAAACGTCTTGTACCTCTACATTGAGACACTTAAACAGAGACTGGATGCAATTAACCAGCTGCGCGTTGACCGCGCGCTGGCTGCTATGGGGCCTGCCTTCCAGCATGTCTACAGTCTGCTGCCAACATTACTGCACTATCATCATCCTCTGATGCCGGGTTACGTTGAAGGTAACGTTCCACACGGCGTCTGCTTTTTCACGCCTGATGAACAGCAACAGCAGCTGTTGCATACCGTCACCGGTAAGCCTGCGGCAGAGCTGACGCCTGCGGCCGAGGGTGAACGACCAATTACCGCTATCTACTCTATGGGCAGCACCTCATCAGTCGGACAGAACAGCGTGTCCGATCTGGATATCTGGGTATGCCACCACTCCTGGCTTGATAATGAAGAGCGTCTGGCCCTGCAGCGTAAGTGTACGCTGTTACAGAAATGGTGTGTGTCAATGGGTGTGGAAGTCAGCTTTTTCCTCATTGATGAAAACCGCTTTCGACATAATGAGAGCGGCAGCCTCGGGGGCGAAGATTGCGGATCGACCCAGCATATTCTGTTGCTTGATGAGTTCTATCGCACGGCGGTGCGCATGGCAGGCAAGCGCATTCTGTGGAATATGGTGCCGAATGAGGAAGAGCATCATTATGACGACTATGTCATGTCACTCTATTCTCAGGGCGTACTGACTCCTAACGAATGGCTCGATTTAGGCGGCCTCGGTACGCTGTCGGCAGAAGAGTATTTTGGTGCCAGCCTGTGGCAGCTCTATAAAAGTATCGACTCGCCCTATAAAGCTGTCCTGAAAACGCTGCTACTGGAGGCGTACAGCTGGGAGTATCCGAATACGCAGCTGCTGGCAATGGATATCAGACAGCGCCTGCATGAAGGCGAAATCGTCAGTTTCGGGCTGGATCCCTACTGCATGATGCTGGAGCGGGTTACGCGCTATCTGACCAGCGTGGAAGATCACGCCCGCCTGGACCTGGTGCGGCGCTGCTTCTATCTGAAAGTGTGCGAGAAGCTTTCCGGAGACGATCAGCACGCCCGCAACGGCTGGCGGCGCGAAATCCTGCTGCAGCTGGTAAAATCCTGGGGCTGGGACGAAGAGAAACTCGCCGTACTGGACAACCGCGCCGGGTGGAAGATCGAGCGCGTGCGCGAAGCGCATAATGAGCTGCTGGATGCGATGATGCAGAGCTATCGTAACCTGATCCGCTTTGCGCGCCGGAACAATTTAAGCGTCAGTGCCAGCCCGCAGGATATCGGCGTGCTGACGCGTAAACTGTATGCCGCTTTTGAAGCGCTGCCGGGTAAGGTCACGCTGGTCAACCCGCAAATATCCCCTGATTTGTCAGAAGAGAATCTGACCTTTATCCACGTGCCCGCCGGGCGTGCTAACCGGTCAGGCTGGTATCTCTATAACCAGTCGCCGGATATGAGTTCAATTATCAGCCATCAGCCGCTGGAATATAACCGTTATCTGAACAAGCTGGTGGCGTGGGCATGGTTCAACGGCTTACTGACGCAGAAAACGCGGCTGCATATTAAAGGGAATGAGCTGTGCGATCTGGCGCGTCTGCAGGAGCTGGTCAGCGATGTCTCTGGCCACTTTCCGCTGCGCCTGCCGGCACCAACGCCAAAAGCACTTTACAGCCCGTGTGAAATTCGTCATCTGGCGATCATTGTCAATCTTGAGCACGATCCCACTGCCGCATTCCGCAATCAGGTCGTGCACTTTGATTTCCGCAAGCTGGACGTCTTCAGCTTTGGTCAGCAGCAGCAGTGCCTGATTGGCAGTGTCGATCTGCTCTACCGTAACTCGTGGAATGAAGTACGCACCCTGCATTTCAGCGGTGAACAGGCGATGATTGACGCGCTGAAAACCATTCTGGGTAAGATGCATCAGGATGCCGCCCCGCCCGATACGGTTGAGGTATTTTGCTACAGTCAGCATCTGCGTGGCCTGATCCGCACGCGGGTACAGCAGCTGGTGTCAGAGTGCATCGAGCTGCGCCTGTCGAGTACGCGGCAGGAGCCGGGTCGCTTCAAAGCGATTCGCGTCGCGGGACAAACCTGGGGGCTCTTCTTTGAGCGCATGAGCGTCTCGGTACAGAAGCTGGAGAACGCGGTAGAGTTTTACGGTGCGATTTCCAATAACAAGCTGCATGGATTATCAATCAAAGTGGAATCGAATCAGACCCCGCTGCCGCCGGTGGTAAACGGCTACGCCAGCGAAGGCATCATTCAGTTTTTCTTTGAAGACACCAGCGACGATCGCGGATTCAACATCTATATTCTCGACGAGAGCAATCGCGTGGAGATTTACCACCACTGTGAGGGCAGTAAAGAGGAGCTGGTGCGCGACGTCAGCCGCTTCTACTCTTCATCACACGATCGCTTTACCTACGGCTCAAGCTTTATCAATTTCAATCTGCCGCAGTTTTATCAAATCGTGAACACCGGCGACCGTTTTCAGGTGATCCCGTTCCGCAGCCAGACGCTGACGCAGCTCTGTGCGACCCCGCCGGACAACGATAACGGCGATTTTATGCCGCGTTATCAGGTGCACTGAGCGTCTCTTTTCTGACGGCCTGCGCGGCCACTCTGTCCGATATTTCCTGTTGCTTTTACACCATCAGCTGCGATGATAAGCAGCTGAGAATTGGACAATACGAGCAGAGAAAATGAGACGAGTCATAAGCCAGTTGGGCATGGCGCTGATGCTGGTCAGCCTGGCAGGCTGCGGCCTGAAAGGCCCGTTATACTTCCCGCCCGCGGACAAGCCGCAGCAGAACGACAAGCCGACAGAACAGCAGCAGCAGGCCGCTCAGCAGGCGGATACCGGGGGCCTGGTCACCGGCAGCTCATCAGGCGTACAGTCAAACTAAATTCAATGAGTAATCCGGCGGAGCAGAAAATGCAGTTCTCGAAAATGCACGGTCTCGGCAATGACTTTATGGTCGTGGATGCCGTGACACAAAACGTCTTTTTTTCGCCGGAATTGATTCGCCGCCTGGCGGATCGGCATCTGGGGATCGGCTTTGATCAGCTGCTGATCGTAGAGCCACCCTACGATCCGGATCTCGACTTTCACTATCGCATATTTAACGCTGACGGCAGTGAAGTGGCACAGTGTGGCAACGGCGCGCGCTGTTTTGCCCGCTTTGTGCGCCTGAAAGGGCTGACCAATAAAAGTGACATTCGCGTCAGCACGCAAACCGGACGTATGGTATTGAGCGTGACCAGTGATGAACTGGTACGCGTCAATATGGGCGAGCCTGACTTTGATCCGCAGCGTGTGCCGCTGCGCGCGAATAAAGCGGAAAATCTCTATCTGCAGCGCGTCGCTGAGCAGACCGTGATGTTTGGTGCGGTCTCAATGGGCAATCCGCACTGCGTGATCCAGGTGGAGAGCGTGATAACTGCAGCCGTTGAGACGCTGGGACCGGCGCTGGAAAGCCACGAGCGTTTCCCGGAACGCGTTAACGTCGGCTTTATGGAAGTGGTCAGCCGCGAGCATGTGCGCCTGCGCGTGTATGAGCGCGGTGCTGGCGAAACGCAGGCGTGCGGCAGCGGCGCCTGTGCAGCAGTGGCCTGTGGTATTCAGCAGGGGCTGCTGGCAGAAAAAGTACGCGTCGATCTGCCGGGCGGGACGCTGCATATCGCCTGGAAGGGGGCCGGACAGCCGCTGTATATGACCGGACCCGCCACCCACGTTTATGACGGATTTATTCATTTATGAAATACCCGGAAGAGCAGACTGACAGCGCGGTACAGCCCGACGATCGCGCGGTCAGCGCTTATCTGCAGCAGAACCCCGACTTTTTTATCCGTAACGCCCGTCAGGTTGAACAGATGGCGGTGCCGCACGCGGTGCGCGGCAGCGTCTCGCTGGTAGAGTGGCACATGGCGCGCCAGCGCAACCACATCCGTCAGCTGGAAGAGGAGATCACGCTGCTGATGGAGCAGGCCAACGCCAACCATCAGCTGTTTGATCGCTTGCTGGCGCTGCAGGGGCATCTTGCCGCCGCTGACAGCCTGCAGGAGATGCTGAACCGCCTGCAGCGCTGGGCGCGCGAGCTGGGTCTGGCAGGCGCCAATGTGCGGCTGTTCAGCGATCAATGGCGTCTCGGCGCACCCTCCGATTTTATCCAGCTGGGTCTGGCACGACAGGCGTTTGAGCCGCTGCGTATTCAGCGCTTTGGTCAACAGCAGCACTATCTTGGCAGCCTGAACGGACCGGAGCTGCTGCTGCTGCTGCCGCAGGCGAAAGCGGTCGGCTCGGTTGCCATGTCGCTGCTGGGCGAGCGGGGTGAAGCGGGCATTGTGATCTTCAGCAGCCGCGATAATCAGCACTATCAGGCCGGTATGGGGACACTCTTACTGCAGCATCTGGCCCAGATGCTGCCGGCGCTGCTGGCGCGCTGGATCGAACGCGTATGAGCACGCTACTGCCCGCTGTCGATGCCTTTCTGCGCTATCTGCAGGTAGAACGTCAGCTCAGTCCGCTGACGCAGAAAAACTATCGTCGCCAGCTGCTGGCAATCGTCTCCCTGGCAGAGGGGATGCAGCTGACAGAGTGGTCGACGCTGGAGCCGGCGCAGGTACGCAGCCTGGCTGCGCGCAGCCGGCGCGATGGTCTGCAGGCGAGCAGTCTGGCGCTGCGTATGTCCGCTCTGCGCAGTTTTCTTGACTGGCAGGTCAGTCAGGGCATGCTGAGTGCAAATCCGGCGAAAGGTATCGCCACGCCGCGTAACGCCCGCCATCTGCCAAAAAATATGGACGTGGATGAAGTCACGCAGCTGCTGGAGATTGACCTTAATGATCCGCTGGCGGTGCGCGATCGCGCGATGCTTGAAACCATGTACGGCGGCGGCCTGCGACTCAGCGAGCTGGTAGGGATCAACTGCCGCGATCTCGATGCGGAGTCCGGTGAAGTTCAGGTGCTGGGTAAAGGCAGTAAAGAGCGGCGCGTGCCGGTTGGCGCAACGGCGGTGACCTGGCTGCAGCACTGGCTGGCGCTGCGCGACAGCTTTGCTCCGCAGGATGATGCGCTGTTTGTCTCTTCACGCGGCAGCCGGATTTCTGCGCGCAACGTGCAGAAACGGTTTGCCGAATGGGGCATTAAACAGGGTGTGGCGAGCCATATTCATCCGCATAAGCTGCGCCACTCATTTGCCACGCACCTGCTGGAGTCAAGCGGCGATCTGCGCGCGGTACAGGAGCTGCTGGGGCATGCCAACCTCTCGACCACACAAATTTATACCCATCTCGATTTCCAGCATCTGGCCTCGGTCTATGATGCCGCGCACCCGCGTGCCAAACGAGGAAAATCAGAATGAAGTTTTACCGCTCTCTGCATCCGGTTAAGGCGCTGACCTTCGATCTGGATGATACGCTGTATGACAACCGTCCGGTGATTCGGAAAACCGCGCAGGAAACGCACGCGGCGCTGCAGGCATTTCATCCGGCGCTGCGCGAATTCACACCTGCAGACTATCAGCAGCTGCGTGATGAGCTGCTGGCGCGCGAGCCCGATATTTATCACGACGTCTCAGAGTGGCGCCGCCGTTCGGTGGAACTGGCGTTGCTGAATGCTGGCCTGCCGACTGCCGATGCTGCCACGGGCGCAGGAGAGGTCATGCGCACTTTTCATCACTGGCGCAGTCAGGTTGCGATGTCGGAAGAGACGCATCAGACGCTGCGCTGGCTCGGCGAGCGCGTGCCGCTGGTGGCGATCACCAACGGCAACGCCGATCCGGAAAAGCTCGGTATTCAGCACTACTTTCAGTTTACGCTGCGCGCCGGTCCGCACGGACGCGCGAAGCCGTGGCAGGATATGTATCATCTCGCAGCGGAGCGTCTTGCTATTGCGCCAGAGGCGATCCTGCACGTTGGTGATGACCTGACGACCGATGTGGCAGGCGCGCTGCGCGCCGGCCTGCAGGCGTGCTGGATCAACCTGAACAGCGGCAATCTGATGCAGATGGATGACGCCCGTCTGCTGCCGCACGTTGAAATTCATCGGTTGGCATCCCTGACCTCACTGCTATAATGGCTGTAAATTTATCCAGTCGTATCCTCCGGCGCACGGCTTTACGGGCTGTGCCGGTTCACTCTGACGACTTACCTGCGTAAGCGCGCGACCATTCAGAGACCTGCAGCATCGCTGCAGGACGAATGACTCAGGGTACGCAACTCTATTCTTTAAAAACGGTGCTTATGGACGTTTCTGATCTGCTCGACGGCTTGAATGACAAACAGCGTGAGGCGGTTGCCGCACCGCGCAGCAATCTGCTGGTGCTGGCCGGAGCAGGCAGCGGCAAAACCCGTGTGCTGGTGCACCGCATCGCCTGGCTGCTGTCGGTGGAGAACTGCTCACCTTACTCCATCATGGCGGTCACCTTCACCAATAAAGCAGCGGCCGAGATGCGTCATCGCATCGATCAGCTGATTGGCAGCGGGCAGGGCGGCATGTGGATTGGCACTTTCCATGGCCTGGCGCATCGCCTGCTGCGGGCGCATCATCTTGACGCCGGGCTGCCGCAGGATTTTCAGATCCTCGACAGCGAAGATCAGCTGCGGCTGCTGAAGCGCCTGATCAAGTCAATGAACCTGGATGATAAGCAGTGGCCGGCGCGCCAGGGCATGTGGTACATCAACGGCAAGAAAGATGAAGGTCTGCGGCCAAAACATATCGAAAGCTACAACAACCCGGTTGAGCAGACGTGGCTGCGTATTTACCAGGCTTACCAGGAAGCGTGCGATCGCGCCGGCCTGGTCGATTTTGCCGAGCTGCTGCTGCGGGCGCATGAGCTGTGGCTGCATAAGCCCCAGATCCTCAATCACTACCGCGAGCGCTTTAGCAATATTCTGGTTGATGAGTTTCAGGATACCAACAACATTCAGTATGCGTGGATCCGCATGCTGGCCGGCGACAGCAGCCGGGTAATTATTGTCGGCGATGACGATCAGTCCATCTACGGCTGGCGCGGTGCGCAGGTCGAAAATATCCAGCGCTTCCTGCAGGACTTTCCCGGGGCGGAAACTATCCGCCTGGAGCAGAACTACCGCTCCACCAACCATATTCTGAAATCTGCCAATGCCCTGATCGCCAACAACAGCGGGCGGCTTGGAAAAGAGCTCTGGACCGACGGCAGCGACGGCGAAAAGATTTCAATCTACTGCGCGTTTAACGAGCTGGATGAAGCGCGCTTTGTGGTTAACCGCATTAAAACCTGGCATGAGAACGGCAATGCGCTGCAGGATTGCGCGATTCTCTATCGCAGTAACGCCCAGTCGCGCGTGCTGGAAGAGGCGCTGCTGCAGGCCAGCATGCCCTACCGTATTTATGGCGGTATGCGCTTCTTTGAACGTCAGGAGATCAAAGATGCGCTCGCCTATCTGCGCCTGATCGCCAACCGCAACGACGACGCCGCGTTTGAACGCGTGGTCAATACGCCGACGCGCGGCGTGGGCGACAGAACGCTGGATGTGGTACGGCAGACGGCGCGCGAAAAACAGCTGACGCTGTGGCAGGCCACGCGGGAACTGCTGCAGAACCGGGCCCTGGCGGGCCGGGCGGCGTCGGCACTGCAGCGCTTCTGCGAACTGGTTGATGCGCTGGCGCATGAAACCGCAGAGATGCCGCTGCATGTGCAGACCGATCGCGTGATCAAAGACTCCGGCCTGTGGCTGATGTATGAGCAGGAAAAAGGCGAAAAGGGCCAGGCGCGTATTGAGAACTTAGAGGAGCTGGTCACGGCCACCCGACAGTTCAGCTATCAGGATGAAGATGAAGATTTGATGCCGCTGCAGGCGTTTTTATCGCATGCGGCGCTGGAAGCGGGCGAAGGCCAGGCGGACAAATGGCAGGATGCCGTACAGCTGATGACGCTGCACTCGGCAAAAGGGCTGGAGTTTACGCAGGTCTTTATCGTTGGCATGGAAGAGGGCATGTTCCCGAGTCAGATGTCGCTGGATGAGGGCGGGCGTCTGGAGGAGGAGCGACGGCTGGCCTATGTTGGCGTCACCCGGGCAATGGTTAAACTGACGCTCACCTATGCCGAGACGCGGCGGCTTTACGGTAAGGAAGTGTATCATCGCCCGTCGCGCTTTATTGGCGAGCTGCCGGAAGAGTGCGTCGAGGAAGTACGCCTGCGCGCCAGCGTCAGTCGCCCGGTCAGCCATCAGCGCATGGGCACGCCCACCAGCAAAAGCGACAGCGGTTTTACGCTGGGTCAGCGGGTACGTCACGCGAAGTTTGGCGAGGGCACTATTGTTAATCTGGAAGGCAGCGGCGAACACAGCCGTCTGCAGGTCGCCTTTCAGGGGCAGGGCATTAAGTGGCTGGTCGCCGCCTATGCGCGACTGGAGGCGATGTAGCGCGGCTGCGCTACCTTGACGACTTTTTCGTCTCAGCGTAACATGCGCGCACTATTATCATGAGAGGACAATGCCTTGGACGCGCCCAGTCGATGCTGGCTCAACATCCTGTTTACCAGGAATATCTAAGGCTACCTCTTTACGCAGGTAGCCTGAAAGGTTATCCGCGACCTCCTTTGCTTATCCGTCGCATGAGTCAGCACTGATCACATCCTGAAGCGAAAGTTTCCGCGTTAAGGCTTTGCCGTGTCCGTTACGTTTCGGACGTGACGGGCACCGCCCTGTCCCATTTGGTCTGCAATGGGGAGTATTGCTATGCTGAGCGCATTTAAACTTGAGCGCGATCGCCTGACGCGTATCGAGCTGGAAGACAACAACGATAAACTCAACACGTCGGTATGGGTCGATCTCATCGAGCCGGATGACAGCGAGCGCGAGCGCGTGCAGTCGGAGCTGGGACAGAGTCTGGCAACGCGTCCGGAACTGGAAGATATTGAAGCCTCGGCGCGCTTCTTTGAAGATGAAGATGGTCTGCATATCCACTCGTTCTTTTTCTTTGAGGATGCTGAAGATCACGCCGGTAACTCAACCGTGGCCTTTACAATCCGCGAAGATCGCCTCTATACGCTGCGCGAGCGCGAGCTGCCGGCGTTTCGCCTTTACCGTATGCGGGCACGTAATCAGCAGCTGACTGACGGCAACGCCTATGAGCTGCTGCTGGATCTGTTCGAAACGAAAATTGAGCAACTGGCGGATGAGATCGAAAACATCTATAGCGCGCTGGAGAAGTTAAGCCGCGTGATTATGGAAGGTCAGCAGGGTGAAGAGTATGACGAGGCGCTGTCGCGCCTCGCCGAGCTGGAGGATATCGGCTGGAAGGTTCGCCTCTGCCTGATGGATACCCAGCGCGCGCTGAACTTTCTGGTACGTAAGGCGCGCCTGCCGGGCAACCAGCTGGAACAGGCGCGTGAGATCCTGCGCGATATCGAATCGCTGCTGCCGCACAATGAGTCTCTGTTTCAAAAGGTCAACTTTCTGATGCAGGCGGCGATGGGCTTTATCAATATTGAGCAGAACCGCATCATTAAGATCTTCTCGGTGGTATCGGTGGTATTCCTGCCGCCAACGCTGGTGGCTTCCAGCTATGGTATGAACTTTGAGTTTATGCCTGAGCTAAAATGGAGCTTCGGTTATCCCGGGGCCATCTGCCTGATGATGCTGGCGGGCCTGGCACCTTATCTCTATTTCAAACGCAAAAACTGGCTGTGATCGCGGGGCGCATAAATGCGCCCCCTACGTTCTGTAGGGGCGCCATTCATGGCGCCCTGGCCAAATACCGCACCCGTTCAATGACGCCATTCATGGCGCCCTGGCCGAATAACCGCACCCGTTCAATGACGCCATTCATGGCGCCCTGGTTGAATACCGCACCCGTCTGATGCCAGGGGCGCATAAATGCGCCCCCTACGTTCTGTAGGGGCGCCATTCATGGCGCCCTGGCCGAATAACCGCACCCGTTCAATGACGCCATTCATGGCGCCCTGGTTGAATACCGCACCCGTCTGCTGCCAGGGGCGCATTAATGCGCCCCCTACGTTCCGTAGGGGCGCCATTCATGGCGCCCTGGTTGAATACTGCATCCGTCTGCTGCCAGGGGCGCATAAATGCGCCCCCTACGTTCTGTAGGGGCGCCATTCATGGCGCCCTGGTTGAATACCGCATCCGTC
>Ga0308167_1002767_pt1 | contig 15384 bp, 3 predicted proteins | sample PhyCR1_2_FD_202138 | JGI IMG/M metagenome (GOLD analysis project Ga0308167, IMG submission 202138) | Phyllosphere microbial communities from UC Gill Tract Community Farm, Albany, California, United States - DLSLRC.R1 | ecosystem: Host-associated > Plants > Phyllosphere > Unclassified | place... | reverse complement strand
GCCTTGAAAAAATCGGCCACATAGTTCTCATAATTTTCTACGACACCCGACTCAATGTTTATACCAGATGCTACTTTTTTCTCTGCCCACAGTGTAAGCAAACTACTTTTAAGCCTACTTAAAGTTGATATCATTTTAATTTCCGTCCTTCGGCTTCTTGGGTTTTTCTTTCGTTTATAGAACCATCCAAATTCAGAACGGCCCTGAAGTTTCCTCGTTTATCAAAAACTTCAATATGATCCTTATGTAAACCATCCAGATAAAACTGGTCGCCTTTTTTAATATAATTTCCAACATCATCAGTGGCTTTGTAAATAGTTTGCCCCTGATACTGCTGATTGGTTTTTTGGGTATTATCCTTAACTGTACTACCGAATCCCGATTGTTTCAGGAATTCACCCATATTTCCAACAGCGTTTTTATTTGGTTCATAGCCCTGACTTTCCATGTAATTTGGTAAATCAGGAAAACCTTCAGTGTTACCTGTATTGTTCGGCAACTGCTCTACCGACTGATCCCCACCAGTGTGGTTTGGTCCGGTATTAATCTGACTGCCACTATTGCCGGTATGATTCCGTCCAGCATCAACCTGACCAGCAATGTTCCCTGTATGATTTGGCCCGGCATTAATCTGAGCATCATTATTATTCCCTGTATGCGAAGGCGCATATTTATCCTGCAACGAACTCAGATATTTACCGGTGATCTCATCGTTACCCATCATTTCCAGGGTAACAAGATGATCCAGTTCATCAGACGTCATCTTATCGGCAACGTCCTTCATGGCAACCCCGGCAAGGCCAGCTATTCCGGCTTTTGCGCCGATCTCCAGCAGTTGCTCTGCAACCTTCGTCCGGCAAGGAGCCGCTACCGCACATCCTTCAATCAGAACCTTACCCAGCAGGTTATTCTCAACAGCATTTTTACCCGCCTGCGCGCCCGCCACCGCATCCGCCGTGCTGTCACCCGCTGCGCCGCCCGCAAGGCCCGCCGCCAGCGTACCCAGCGCAATGACCGTATGCTTCTCTGTTTCCGACAGATCGCCGACCGCTTTACCCGGATACAGCTGCTTCATCACCAGCTGCGCCATCAGTTCACCGCTGACGCCGCCCGCCGCACCCGCCAGCGCATTGTTCCCGGATGCGTAAGACGCTACCGCCCCGACAACCGCGTGGGCCATCGCCTGCGCTTCCGGGTTGCCTTCCGTCAGCTTATGTATCTGCTCAGCAAGATACGGGCTTGCCGCGCCGCTCACCGCCTGCGCCAGGTTCCCGCCAGACAGCCCCTGCACCGCCGCCGTCACCGCGCTGATGGCCCGCTGCACCTTACCGCCTGTCCCGAATCCGCTGTCAACGAACGCCTGATTGTAGAAGCTGCTGTAAACCTGTTTACTGACGTCGTCTGCGCTGTACTGCTTCGTCGGATCCTTTGCTTTAAGCTCAGCCAGCGCCCTGTCGCGGTCGGTCTGCGTGACGCCGGACATCTTCTCGTTCGCCTCCCGGGTTGCGATGATCTGACCCTGCGTCCGCGCAATATCCCCCGCCTGGCTGCCGATTTCCCCTATCAGCTGCGCCGCCTTCAGCCGGTTCTGCTCCTTCTCCTTGTCGAAGATGACGTCCAGCCCGGGATTCGCATTTTCCACGTCGCGGCTTAAATCTGCAACGTCCTGCGCCTGTTTCTCCTTATCGCGGATAACGATGGTGCCTTCGCTCACCGCCGACTTCGTCACCGAGTCCGCGCTGCCGCTGTCGTTCAGCCCCGCCAGCATCCCGTTCGCCATGTTGCCGGCAAACTGTCCGCCCACGCTGCCGCCGGTGCTGATGCCCGCGCTCTGGTGCTCCACCTTATAGTCCGCGTGGTTCTCAATATCGCCGAAGCCCAGCGTGCCGGTGTCCAGCTTATTCTTATCTGCGGCAGCAGTGGAAGCGATGACCGCCCCGTTGAGCTGGGTGTGCTCACCCACGGTCACGTCAAAGCCGCCCTTCCCGGCGAAGATGCCGGTCTGCTCCGCCACGCTCTGCCAGGTGCTGTGCATCTTATCCCGGCTCACGTTCACGTTCACCGACCCGGTCATTGAGCCGAAGGTGACGCTGCCGCCCGCGCTGGCGCTCTGCTGTCTGCTGTCGTAGCGGTCGCTGTCCTGCTCCGAGGCCAGCGTCAGGTTGCGGCCCGCGTCCACCTTCACGCTCTCACCGCTGGCCTGCGCGCCCCTGAGCGTGGTGTCGCGCCCGCTGGTCAGGCTGAGCCGGTTGCCCGCGTCCAGCGTGGTCTCGCTGTGCGTCAGCCCGTTGCCTTTTTCACTGCCCTTCGCCGCGTTGACGCTCGCCGACACGCTGATGCCGTAGCCGCCCGACCCCGCGCCGATGCCGACGCCGAGGCTGCCGCCTTTGCTGCTGTTTTTGCTGTCGGTGCTCTGCGTGTTCTGCCCCGACTGCAGCAGGATGTCCCGCGACGCATCAAGCCCCAGGTCGCCGCCCGCCTTCAGCTGGCTGCCGGTGATGCTGATGTCGCCGCTCTGCGCCGTGCCGTTTTTGCCGGTTGCCGTGACGGTCAGGTTCCGGCCCGCCGTCAGCGTGCTGCCCTGCGACTGGCTGCTTTCAGTACGCGTCTCGCTTTTCGACGACTGGCTGCCGTACGAGGCGCTGACGCCGATGGTGTTGCTCCCGCCTTCTCCGCCGTTCTGCAGCCCGTCCATCTGAGCCGCCTGCGCCGCCTGCACCCCGTTCAGCGCCGCCTGGGTGTTCTGCAGCGCGCTGACCCGACCGTTGCCCGACTTCCTGGCCTGCTGCGCGCTGCTGACCGCCGTGTTGAGCGCGCTGCCCGCCGTGCCTGACAGGGCCAGCGTCAGTCCGCTCTGCTTCGACTCGGTCTTCTCGGTGCGGGTCCGCTGGTCAACGCCCGGGTCGACAGTTACGCTGTCGCCCGTCAGGTTCAGGTCCTGACCCGCCACCAGGTCTGCGCCGCCGACGTGCAGCCGGTTGCCCGCCGTGATGTCTACGCTGCCCTGACTGCTGCCGACGGTGCTGACGCTCTGGCTCTGGGTCGTGCCCTTCTCATCGATTTCATGGCGGGTGGACTGCTTGCCGATGGTGAAGCCGATGCCGCCGCTGCCCAGCAGCCCGCTCTTTTTATTCTCCTGCAGCTGATAATGGCTGTCGGTCTCGGTTGCCGCGCCGATCTCCACGTCGCGCCCGGCCCGCAGACTGACGTCCCGATCGGCAGCCACCGCCGATCCGGTCACCGTCAGATCACGCCCGGCGATGACCGTGACGCTTTCGCCGCTCAGCAGGCTGCCTTTCTCACGGGTGGTAACGTCCCGCGTCACGCTGTGACGGCTGCTTTTTTTCAACAGACTTTTATTCTCTGAGCGCTCTTCGCTGTAAAACGACTCACGTTCGGTGGCGCTGTTCAGCACCACGTCCCGCTTCGCCTGCAGCCCGACAGCGCCCTGTTCGCTGTGCAGCGTACTGCCAGTGACGGTAACGTCGTTCTCCCGCCCGCTCACCACCACGCCCTGCTGCCCGCTGAAGGTGCTGCCGGTGCTGCTCTCGCGTGTGCTTTCCTCCTCGCGGTGGCTGCGGGTATTGCCTTCGCGCTTGTTCTCGCTGTCCTGAGCTAACAGGCTGGCGCGCGCATCCTTAATGGTAACGTTCTGCGCGCTGACGCCAATGTGGCCCTTGGTACTGTCAACCTGCGCGCCTTCGGCCAGCAGGTTATTACCCGCCACCAGCGTCACACCCTGAGCGCCGCTCAGGGTGCTGAGCAACAGACGATCTTCCTGGCGATTGTTGCTGACCGACGAGGTGCGGCTGTCAGCCTCAAGATGGGTGGTATTGGTGGTGGTTTCAGCCCTGATAGTGATATCGCCCGCTGCCTGCACATCGAGCTGGCCGCCAGCATTGGCCTGACTGCCGGTGAGTGTGACGTCCCGCCCGGCTGAGAGAAGGAGATTGCCTCCGGCGTTGAGTTCACTGCCGAGCGCCTGCTGCCATTCACCACTAACATGCGCCAGTCGTGAACCAGCCTCTTCCATGCCGTCGCGGGTACGGTTCCCCATCGAGCCCGATATGAAAGCAAGATCAGCGGTATGGCTGCTTTTCGCAGCGGTAATGGTCAGGTCGTTGCTTGCCAGCAAGCTAAGATTATCGGTGGCATCCAGCTTCGCTCCAGCGAGCGTAATATCAGTACCGCTGAGACGAATATCATCGGCGCTCATCGTCGCCTGACGCAGCGCATCCTGCAAATTAGTGCTGATTGTCAGTTGGTCGGCCCGCACATTAATGCTGCCCGCCTTGATATCGCCGCTTTGATGCAGAAACTCTCCGGCATCGATGGACAGCGCTTTGTCAGCAAACAGGTTAGCGGCATTGGTCACGCTGTCTGCCGAGAGTTGCAGGTTGCCTCCACCAATCACTGCCCCATCCCCGGTTAACCGCAGCGTGGTCTGTGCCAGATAAACTTTCGGCACCCACACTGTCTGAGGGCCGTCTGCCGTATCAACAGTTTCGCTGACCAGCCAGACGATATCCTGTTGCAGCGCCGCGATTTGTTGCGGCGTCAACGCCACGCCCGGCACCAGATGGAAATCCTGCGCCACTTTAGAGCCGTTGTTCATCAACTCCTGATACTGCGCCATCGCATCCCAGCCGTTAACGGAAGGCCTGCCGGTCAGTTTCAGCACCTGCTCGCGCACCAGTCTCTGCTCGTAGAAACCGTCACCCAGACGTTTATGCACCTGTGACGGATCGTAACCCACCTGTTCGAGCAGATAGTCGCTGCTGATAAATTTGCTCTGGCTGGTAAAGCGCTCGTCAGTCACCACCAGATACGGGCTGCCCGCCGCGGTATGCTGACTGAACAGGCCGTTATTGGGGAGGGTTGTGGCGACTCTTTCCAGTTGTTGCAGCGCCGTCAGGGCCAGCTCTGCCGGTAACAGCAGTCGTCCTGGCTGAGATGGGGAGCTGAGGCCGGACTGCGTAAGCTGGCCGCCCGCTGCAAGTTCTGTGTCGCCGTCATGACGGGCAATGCCGTCTACGGCAAAGGCCAGCGGATTTCGTTCATACTCCGCACGCTCAGCGTCCACTGCCTGCAGCGCCGCTTCAAGCTGGCTGATCTGCGCCTGATTAACCGTGGTGTTGGTGATGCTGAATCCGTTTATCGTGACGTTTCCGTTGCCGGTAATGATGCCGTCAACGGTTGCCAGGGCTGTGGTCTCATCGGAATTGAAGGTCGGATACCAGTGGCGCGTGCTTCTGTCGTAATGATCGACAATAACTTCCTGCCGCCGCTCATTGATCGAATAGCCCCGGTTGTCAATGCTTCCGCCGCCATCCAGTGTCAGATTGCCGTTAGCCGTGATCACGCTGGCGTCATTAAGTAACGCTCCGGTGATGCGCAGGAGCATGTCGCCACCCGCCAGAATACGTGCGCCGATACCTTCATTGACCAGTCTGTCACGCGTCAGGGTGCCGGTTACGCTACGCTCACGCAAGGCGCTGTAGTCGCTGATAAAGAGGGCGCTATCGATATCGATATGTTGTTCCGGGTCCCATTGTTCGATACGACCACGGTCATGTTCGCGCCATACGGTGTTCTGGTAAGGGGTCGGCACACTTTTCTGCTTAAATCCGCGCGTTTCATAGAACGTCATGGCATAACTGCCGTCAGCGCTGGGACTGAGTGCCAGATAGTTAACCCATAGATCGATCAGCACGCCCTGATTGTTCATGACCCGTACCTGAGCGCGTTTGCCCGCCGCGTCAATTGCCAGCAGCGTGCCGTAAGGATTACTCTGCGCCGCTGCCTCATCCTGGAAAGTCAGTTGCTGGGTGGTCGGTGCCATGTTGCTCTTATCGGGCATTATCGTCGTACCAAACGAGCGCCAGTAGTAGTTATATCGATGCCACTTGTAGTCGCTGGTCTCAGCCTCACGCTCTATCACCAGCCCTTCGCGCAGGTTATCGAGCCGCCGCGCCTCAATCGTTGCATCACCGTCCGTTTCGATAAAACTTGCCCGGTTCTCAATCAGGTCATCACTGTGAAGGTGCATCCGATCGCCGCTATAGAGCAGAGCGCCGTCCCGGTTGGTCAGGCGCTCACCGGTCTGCAGCGTCAGACTTTCAGTCGCCGCGATGACCGCAGGCTGTCCGTGGTTGTCAATCACCCGGCCACGCACGGTGACCTCATCGCCCATCACGGTGGCGCTGTTATCCAGCGAGTCGACATTCAGCGTCAGGGCATCAGCTTCAAGACGCCCGCTGTTCAGCAGCGCACCGGTAGTGAGCTGAACTGTTTTGCCCACCAGCATCGCAGGATTGGTTATGGCCGAGGCATTCAGCACCAGATTACCCGGCAGCAGCCAGTCAACCAGGTTAGTCAGTGCCCCGCTTAGAGAGAAGGTTACCGTCCCGTTACTGCTGATAGTTTCGCCCGCGTTGTGGGTATAGTCCTGTTGCGCGGTCAGCGTCAGCGCCTGCAAGCCCAGCAGCGTGCCGCCCTGATTATTGAAAGAGTGTGCATGGATGCTCAATGCGCCAGCACTCTCCAGCCTTCCGCTCTGATTGAGCAGCACCAGCGGTGAATCAGTCGGTGAGAGATCACCGTTGATGGTGAGATCGCCATTCGCCAGCACCCGTCCCTGCCGGTTGTCCAGCTGTGCAACACCGCGCAGCATGAGCGTACCAGCGCTTTGCAGCCGTCCGGCGCTGTTATCGATATCACGGACAGAAATGTCGGTGTAGGTGGTGCCGAGTAACAGGCCACCGTCGCGGTTGATAAAGCGATCGGCCTGCAGTGAGAGTCCCGCCTGGCTGCTGATCATGCCCTGTGAACGGTTATCGATCGCCGTGGCATTCAGCACTAAATCCTGAGTGGCGACCATCTGTCCGCTCTGGTTGTTCAGCTGCGTGGCATTCAGAGTCAGCACCGCCCCGCTGTGAACTTTGCCCTGCTGATTATTGAGCGTGTCGACATGATAGAAGCCCGCGCCCTGGCTGATCAGCGTGCCGCTGGCATTCTCCAGCAGCCTGGTAGTCAGGTTTATCGTCTCAAGACTGCTGAACACGCCCTGACGGTTATCGATCGTCGCGGCATTGATTTGCTGTCCGCCGTTGCTGCGTACCGCACCGCCACTGTTATCAATCTGACCAGACAGCTGCAGGGTAAGCTGTTGCTGACTGTCGATATTGCCGCCTGCGTTGTTCAGCACCTGCGCATCCAGCTGAAATACTTCGCCGCTCTGCACTTTACCGGCCCGGTTATCCAGATCACCGGCCAGGTTCAGCCGTGACTGCCGCTGACTGTAGAGCAGACCGCCCTGGGTGTTATCAAGACGCGCAGCGGTGATAGTCAGCGCCTCACCAGCCAGCCACTGGCCGCCCGTATTGTTTATGTTACCGGCGCGACTACCGTCGGTCTGACCTTGCACCGTCAGTTGCTGCTGGGCAGAAATCTTACCGGCAAGGTTGTTGATGTCCTGAGCAACACGTAACACCATGCCAGCTGCCGATTGCAGCACGCCGCTGGCGTTACTGAGCCAGTTCGCCGTGAGTTCCGCCTGCTGCTGACTTTGCACACTGCCCGCCGTGTTATCGAAACCGGCACTGGTGGCAGTCCAGCTCGCCTGGCTGCCCATCCAGCCCTGGGCATTGCCCATCTCCTGCGCCTGGAGGGTCTGGTTTAACCGGCTGAAAATTCGGCCATTGCTGTTATCCAGACGGCCGGAGAACTGCATATCCAGCATGTCCAGCGCATTGATCGCGCCTTGAGCATTCAACAGATTCGCGGCGCTGGCCTGCGTGGGGCCATTGCCGGTAAGGCTGCCGCCCTGATTGTCCCAATCGCCCGTCAGATTGAGCGTAAGTGCCTGCTGGCTAAAAATCAGTCCTGACTGGCGATTGGTCAGCGATCCACCCTGCAGGAGAAGATCGCCACCGCTTTGCAACGATCCGCCATCGTTATTAAACAGCGTCGCTGCGGTGCCACGGATCGCGAGGGCGTTTTGCGCCGTGAGTTTGCCACCCTGGTTGAGAATAGTGCCGTGGTTGGTAAGGACGAGATCACCGCCAGATTGCAACCGGCCGCTGGCGTTATTGAGCTGGTCTGCCGTCGCCGTAACCCGCTCACCGCCCTGCGCCATACCGTCACGGTTCTGCCAGAGTCCGCCGCTGTTGAGGGAAAGATGATGACCCGCTTCGATCCAGCCGCCGCTGTTATCCAGGTCCTGTGGCGCCGCCAGGCTCAGATCTTGCAGCGCAATCAGTTTGCCCCGGGCATTATCGATTTGGCTGGTGTTAAGCAGCAGTGATTTACCGCTGATTTCACCTGAATGGTTGCTCAGCTGGCCCGAGGTATTCAGCGTCAGCTGCTGGCCGCCGAGAATCTTACCTGCCTCATTCTGCATCTCACGCGCCGCCAGTGTGGTCAGATCGTTACTCTGAAGCGTTCCACCACGGTTATTGAGTTCGCCATCGGTACGGATAGTCAGTGCGTCACCCGCACCCAGCAGCCCCTGAGTGTTGTCAATCCCCTGACCGGCAGTGAGATCCAGCGTCTTCTGGCCAATCACTTTGCCCTGAGTATTATCGAAGCTGCTGCTGTTCACCTTCAGCGCGGTGCCGCTGATTTCACCTGTGCGGTTGCTGATCTGATCGTGCACGGAGAGGCTTAATTGCTGGCTGGAGAGCAGTTTGCCGTCGTCGTTATTGAGGCTGCTGGCTTGCGCGCTGAGCTGCGTTTCGCTTTGCGCCGTGCCGCCACGGTTGTTCCATTCACCGGTGTGAATATCCAGCGCCCCGCGCGCTACGATCTGGCCAGCCTGATTGTCCAGTCCACTTACTGTCAGGCCGAGGTCGCGCTGGCTGACGATCTCGCCCTGCGCGTTATTCAGATGCTGCACATTCAGCAACAGCTGACCGCCGTTCAGGGTGCCAGACTGATTATTCAGGTCAGCATCCGCGCTGAGCGTCAGCGCATCACCGGCCAGCAGCTTACCCTGACTGTTGTTAATAGCCGCGCTGGCATTAATAGCCAGCGCGGCCTGGGTTTTGACGGTACCACCCTGGTTAGTCAGGCTGCCTGTCTCAAGCGTCAGATCGCCGTTGTTACCCAGCTCGCCTGCAGTGTTGTCGAGCAGACCGTCAATCCGCCAGGTTTGCGCCACGTTGTCGAGTGCGACCATGCGCCCACGCTGGTTATTCAGGGAGGCGGCCCGGAAGCTGAGCTGCCGGCTCTCAATCGTTCCGTCGCTGTTATCCAGCCCACCACTCAGTGTGAAGCGGCTTTCGCCACTTCCGGTCTGTGACCATCCAGCCTGCTGGCTGAACAGGCTGCGTCCATCGATCTGCCAGCGCCCGGCGCTAATCTGCGCCTGCTGCGCCTCAATATCACCTGCCGTGTTAATCACCAGCTCATCACCATTGATCACCGCCTGACGCACGGCAACACCCCCTTCCTGAGTCGTCAGCGTTGCGCGGCTGGCTGCGATCTGAGCGCCACTGAGATCGACCCGGCGTCCGCGCACGCTGACCTCTTTTTTGCTCAGCAGGCTGCCGCTGGCGCGAATGACATCCTGGCTCTCAAGCTGCAGATTAGCTTCCTGCACAACCTGGCTGCTGGCATCGCTGCCTGCCAGCAGGTGTCCGCTGCTCTGTATGCCGCGAGCCGCGGTCAGCTGCACATCACCTGCCGCCGCCAGGGTGCCGGACTGAGTGATTCCGCCTTCGCGGCTCCGGACCGTCAGCTGACCACCACTGTGGAGTTTGCCCTGATAGTCAATATCCTCTCTGGCCGCCAGGCTGATGTCGCCTCCAGCCTGCGTCACGCCATCCTGTGCCGCCGATTGCCAGACGAGCTTACCTTCGCTGCTCACCACCAGCGTTTTACCCGCCTGAACCTGGGCATTCTGATTACGTACGCCAACGCCCGCTTCGGTGCCAATCATGCGGATCTGGCCGCTGTACATGCCGCTCATCTGCCCCATGTCGATCGCCAGTTCAGGTCTGGCGCTGCCGTCGTCAGCCAGCGGTGTGACCGTCTGTGCGTCTGCGCTTACGCGGTTGCGACCGGCCACCATCGCCAGCTCTTTTTTGGCCCAGACGCCCGCATTGATCTCCACCGCGCGGGCCAGTACATCAACGTACTCAGTATCGTGACGGGGATCGCCGTTGAGTCCGCCGCCTTCAATGCGCACCACGCCACGTTCGACCTGATAACCCGCCAGGCTGCCGTCAGCATTGAGTTGTGGCTTGCCAGTGGTCAGCGTCATGCGGCCGGCGTTGATGGTGCCGCATCCGTTACAGACAATCCCGGCCGGGTTGGCAACGATCACCTGCGCCCGTCCGCCCGCCACTTCCATATAACCGCGTAGCTGGCTGGGATTATTGCTGTTTACTTCGTTGATGATCACCCGCGCCGCTGGGGCGTTTGGGTTGAGTTTCGGGTTGCCCTGAATCATTCCGGCCAGTTGTGTTGAGGTCATCACTGCGGAGTTATTCAGGATGGCGCCGTTCTGCGCGACGTCGAATTGCTGATACTGGTTATGCGAGATACCCGCCTGATTGGGGGCCGTGATATTGACCTGTGGCAGCCCGTTCTGGGTAGCGATGATGTCCGGCCGCTGTCCTGGCGTAGCATTACTATCCGCTACAATGCCGTTCGCCATTGCTGGCCCGGCAAACAGGGCCAGTCCAAGCAGCCACGTCGCACGGCGTACAGTGACCCAGAGGCGCGCCGAACCGTTGCCACAACTCTGGCCCGGTTCAGTGCTGCAACTGCGGGCCAGTTCCGATACCACACGGAGTTCCCCATGGGTACGGCTGAAGATAATACGATAGCAATGTTTATTCATGGGTCACATCCGTGAGAAAAAGCGGTCCATTCAAATCGTTAGCGAAGCGGGAAAGCGGGCTTTGCCGATCAGATTTCCAGATTAATGCTAAAACCTGCCGTTACGCCTGAAGTATGAAAGCCTGCAGGCTTATAGAGCGGCATACCTGCAAACAGGTCATAGCTGAACCGTTGCCATAGTGCGCCACGCACGCCAAGTGCGCTGCCAGCCAGTTGATGTCCAACCAGGTAGTGCGTGCCAGGTCCGCTTACCCGGCCATAATCGGCAGCCAGATAGAGCTCATGTCCGCGCGAGAAAAGATTCCAGCCGATTTCGTTACGCCATAGCAGTCCTTTTTCCCCCGACAGCATCTGTTCACCGTCAAAGCCGCGTACTGTATAGCGGCCAGCAATCGCCATTCGCTCCTGCGGCGTCAGGGCATTCGGACTCCATTGTCCCCGCACGCTGCTGTAAACCCGCCAGGGCTGCTCGCCCACGGCGAAAGGCTGATTAATGCTGAGGTCGCCCAGCAATATGCCTGTACGTGCGCTGCCCTGATGTCGCGACTCTTCCGGCGCAGGAAGCGCATTAAACGCACCGGTACCGCGCCGCCAGGCAATATTGGCGTCCAGCGTGCTGCTGCCCAGGTAGCTATGCTGATTCAGACCCAGCTCCCAGCCCGCGGTGCGCCGCTTTTGCTGCTCAATATCGATATCGTTGACGGCGTTGGTGGCATGCTTTCGATAGCCGCGCAGGTTAAGCGTGGTTTTGTGCGACCGATCGCGGTAGAGCAACCGGCAGACCGTGAGCTGGACATTGTCGCTCTTGCCGCTGTAGCGCAGCACCTCGTTGGCATTGGGGATGTTCTGGTGATAGGTGTAGTCGTTGTAGTTGGCGGAAACGGCCCAGTATCCTATCGGGAAAAAGTAATTCAGGGTGTGCGAGCGGTTGCCGAAAGGCCCATGCTCAAACAAATTTTTGCCGATGTTGGCGTAGAACAGATCGTTGTGCGCAAAAGGCGCATCCACTGCGAGGGTGGCGGAACCGAGATAGCGCCCGGTAGTTCTGGAGCCGCTGTCATCCAGCCCCAGACTGAGCCGCACCAGGCGGCCTTCCTGCCAGTTGACCTGCAGATCGCTGGTGGCTTCCTTGTCGCCAGGCACGATTTTAATGTCGGCACTGGCACTCGGCACCTGCTTAAAGTTCTCCAGACCCTGCTCAATATCCCGCAGATTCAAAATATCGCCCAATGATGCCGGAATCGCATTCCACAACCGTCCGCGCCAGGACACCGGTTCATCAAAGCGGATCTTGCTGATACGGCCCGGCTGTAACGTCAGCGTTAACACACCTTTGGTCAGATCCTGCTCCTGCGCCATCACGCGCGTGGTGACATAGCCTTTGGCGAGAATCGCATTCTGCACTTTGTTGATGGCGAGGACGATCCCCTGTCCGCCCAGGCAGCGGCCGGTGGCATCCGCGGCGGCGTCGAGCGCCCACTGAAACTGGCTGGCTGCCTCGCCAGTCAGTACAAGGCGATCAACGATAAAACAAGGGTGCTCACTGGCAGGATAATCGGGCAACAGCCTGTCGGGTCGGGGAAGATGCTCATTCGCCTGCGGCGCATTCTGCTGTTGCAGCTCGCGCTCGCGCGCCTGCTGGCGCAACTGCTCGCGGGCATCGATAGATTGGCTTTCCTGAGGAGAAATAGCGGTCGGAATGGCAGCGATTAACGGAAAGGTGATCACTGACAACGCGGCAGTCAGCAGATTAATCACCCCCTTTGGTTGACGCCAGAATAAGAGGAAACTCCTTTTCATGAAAAATCCGTTTCACAAGATGTTACTGAGTGTAAATTTCGGCGCATTATCCACCGTAACGCTCATAACACAAGCGACATGCTCATTTTTCAGGCGGTTTCTTAGCGATTTTCATTACGCGCTTTTTCAGCGTTTTGCCGTGCATTACCCGGACTTTTCAGCGAAAAGTAAGCGCAGCTGGCGCCTGAAAAAAGCATAAAAAAAGGGACGATAGCTCGTCCCTTTTCCATACAGCACTCAACCTCTTACTGCAGCAGTGAAATATCCGCCACCTGCAGGAACAGCTCACGCAGTTTCGCCAGCAGCGTCAGGCGGTTAACCCGCACCGCCGGATCATCCGCGTTGACCATCACCTTATCGAAGAAGTTATCTACGGCTTCACGCAACTGCGCCAGTTCAATCAACGCATCCTGATAACGGCCTTCGGCGAAATAAGGCTGCAGCTTGCTGCTCAGCGCGGTGACGAAGGTCGCCAGCTGAATCTCTTCATTCTCTTTCAGCAGCGACGCCTGCACGCTGTCATTCAGCGTTTCGGTCGATTTTGCCAGAATGTTAGAGACGCGCTTATTGGCGGCGGCCAGCGCAGCGGCGGCATCCAGCGTACGGAAATGCGACACCGCTTTCATGCGGGCATCGAAGTCTGCCGGACGGGTCGGACGACGCGCCAGTACCGCCTGCAGCGTATCAATACTGTGACCTTCTTCCTGATACCAGGCGCGGAAGCGACCCAGCATAAAGTCGATCACATCATCCACCACGCGGGCGTTGCTCAGCTTGCTGCCATACAGACGTACCGCTTCTTCGGTCAGGGTTTGCAGATCGAGCGGCAGATTTTTCTCGACGATAATACGCAACACGCCGAGAGCAGCACGACGCAGAGCAAACGGATCTTTGTCGCCTTTTGGATGCTGGCCAATACCAAAAATGCCAGCCAGCGTGTCCATTTTATCCGCGATCGCCAGCGCACAGGCGACCGGGCTGGAAGGCAGCGCATCACCGGCAAAGCGCGGCTGGTACTGCTCATTCAGCGCCACCGCCACATCTTCCGCTTCGCCATCGTGGCGCGCGTAGTGCATCCCCATCACGCCCTGAGTGTCGGTGAACTCGAAGACCATGTTGGTCATCAGGTCACACTTCGACAGCAGGCCGGCGCGGGTGGCGTGATTCACATCGGCACCAATTTCACCGGCAATCCAGCCCGCCAGCGCCTGAATGCGATCGGTTTTATCGCGCAGCGTGCCCAGCTCTTTCTGGAACAGCACCGTTTCCAGCCGTGGCAGATGATCTTCCAGACGCTTTTTGCGGTCAGTATTAAAGAAGAACTCCGCATCGGCCAGACGCGGACGCACCACTTTCTCGTTACCCCAGATAATCTGGCGCGGATCGCTGGATTCGATATTGGTGACAAAAATGAAGTTCGGCAGCAGGTTGCCGTCATTGTCATATACCGGGAAATATTTCTGATCGCCTTTCATGGTGTAGACCAGCGCTTCAGCCGGCACCTTGAGGAATTTCTCTTCAAAGGTGGCGGTCAGCACCACTGGCCACTCCACCAGCGACGTGACCTCTTCCAGCAGGCTGTCGCTGAGATCGGCATTACCGCCCAGACGGCGCGCGGCCGCTTCAGCATCGGCCTTGATCATCGCTTTACGGGTCTGGTAGTCAGCGATCACTTTACCGCGTTTCTCCAGCACATCCGGATACTGATCGGCGTTATCAAGGGTGATGTCCTGTTCGCCCATGAAGCGGTGACCGCGAATAGTCCGCGCCGAGGCGATGCCCAGAATGGTGGCCGGGATCAGCTCCTCGCCGAGCAGCAGGGTTACGGTGTGAACCGGACGGACGAACTGCACGTCGCTGTCGCCCCAGCGCATCAGTTTTGGCACCGGCAGCTTGCTCAGCGCGGTAGCGATCATCGCTGGCAGCAGGGTTTGTGCCGCTTCGCCCTTAACCTGAGCGCGATAAACCAGCCATTCGCCTTTGTCGGTGCTCAGACGTTCAGCCTGATCAACGGTGATACCGTTACCACGTGCCCAGCCTTCTGCAGCTTTGGTGGCGTTACCGTCGGCGTCAAACGCCGCGCTGACCGCCGGACCGCGTTTTTCCACTTCCCGATCGGGCTGGGAAGCGCTGAGGTTAGCGACTTTCAGCGCCAGACGGCGCGGCGCGGCAAACCAGGTCACCTCACCGTGGTTCAGGTTAGCGGCATCAAGTTCCGCAGTAACCTGCGCAGCAAAGGCTTCAGCCAGGCTGCGCAGGGCTTTTGGTGGCAGCTCTTCGGTGCCGATCTCCACCAGGAAAGTTTTGTCAGTCATGGCTGCCTCTTACTTATTTTCTAGTTTTGGCGCTTTACGAGCACACATCGGGAAGCCCAGTGCCTCGCGAGAGGCGTAGTAAGCTTCAGCCACGGCTTTCGTCAGGGTGCGGATACGCAGAATATAGCGCTGGCGCTCGGTGACCGAGATCGCTTTGCGTGCATCCAGCAGGTTAAAGCTGTGTGCGGCTTTCAGAATGCGTTCGTAAGCGGGCAGCGGCAGCGGTTTTTCCAGCGCCAGCAGATGCTGCGCCTCTTTCTCATACTGCTCAAAGCAGGTAAAGAGGAAATCGACGTCAGCGTATTCGAAGTTATAGGTGGATTGCTCCACTTCGTTCTGATGGAACACGTCGCCGTAGGTGGTTTTACCCAGCGGACCGTCGCTCCACACCAGATCGTAGACGCTGTCGACGCCCTGGATATAC
>Ga0308167_1002764_pt1 | contig 15393 bp, 10 predicted proteins | sample PhyCR1_2_FD_202138 | JGI IMG/M metagenome (GOLD analysis project Ga0308167, IMG submission 202138) | Phyllosphere microbial communities from UC Gill Tract Community Farm, Albany, California, United States - DLSLRC.R1 | ecosystem: Host-associated > Plants > Phyllosphere > Unclassified | place... | reverse complement strand
ACTCATAATCGCTTGGTCGCTGGTTCAAACCCAGCAGGGGCCACCAAATAAAACAAGGAGTTAGATGAGAAATCGTCTGACTCCTTTTTCTTTGGGTGCGATTCAGGTGATGTAGTGGGTGACGTAAGAGAATGGCTGGGTGACGTAAGCAGTGTGGGTTTGAATTTCTGGCTGGCCGGTTGCCAGAAGCCTGATTTCCTTTTTCGAAAAGCCTGGCAGCCGTTCAATTCCATCATCAATACAGTGTTATCTGAACCATCCCAGGATTGCAGGACAAAAACAAGCCATGAGTTTCGACGATTCCATTCAGCAACTGCGTAATGAGCAACTCGCGCGCCAGTCCGATACAGAACGCTTCATCAGTGTTAAGACTCTTTTTGAACAGCTCAAACAGCGTTATCCAGATCAGAGCTACAACGCCCTGTGTCTTTTAGCGTTGAAAAAGTATCGACGTTCAGAGCATCAGCCTTCACTGTACTGGTTTAGATATGAAAGCTGGTATGACACTTCACCCGTTGCCCCATACCAGCTCCTGGACAAACATGGCGCGCCAAACATCGGTGCTCCTGACTATTATCCTAATGCCGAGGCGGCACTGCGGGCGGTAAGTGATGATGTCATGAATACTGATAAGCTGGCTGATTGTGGTTTTCTGCGGACAGAAATTGCTGACGCGCTTGGAGTTTCGCTTGATACTGCAAGGCCAGAAGCACCGATGTTTGAACAAGATACCCTGGACTTGAAAGCTGAAAACCTGTCACTTAAAGAAAAAATTGAGGCGCTGGAAAAACGTCTGGCAGCTCCTATAGAGAAAGCCGAAACTTATGCAGCTAAACGGGAAGAGTTTCTCATTGCTGTCATAGCCAGTTTGTACGATAAAAACAGGCTCACCTCTTCAAAAGATTTACTGCCAAAAGCACCGGAGCTTTTGAGGTTGGTCGAAAGTAAGATCCCGCTATTCTGGCCAGCGGAAGGGTGTTTTCCAATGAGTGAAGAGCAATGCCTGAAAAATCTTCGGGAAGCGATTAGCCTGCTTGAACGTGACGTGACTGATCTTCATCAGTTGCGGGCTGAAAAGAGACAGATGCAAAAAACAAGAAAAATTAAATCATCTTAATCAGCAGGATAACAAAGGTCACCAAGGTATCTTTCTAAGGTATCCACGACATAAACCCTCTCGGTTTTTAAGATACGTTTCATATTGATTCGCTACCGAGAGATTTAACATGAAACACATCAATTCTTTATCAACGACTATCAGCCACCTTCCGGGCCCTCAACGTCTGATCCGTATATGTGAGATGCTTGATCTCCTGAATTGCAGCCGAACCACCCTTTACCGCTGGGTAATCAGCGGTGAGTTTCCTGCGCCAAAAAAACGTGCAGGCAGAACCATGGGCTGGACCGTTACGCAGTATGAGCAGTGGCTCGATAACTGTTGCTAAACCTCTAAGCAGGGCTGGAATTTCCAGCCTTTCTTTTATCTGCTGATGCAACCATTTGAAACAACCAGCGCATCAAATCGTTACCAATCTATGATTCTTATACAGCCGTAACCCTATGATAAACAATAAAACTGGCACTCTGCATTCAGCCATTCAGGAACCGGTAATTAATAATATTACGCGCAGTACGGTTTATCCGGATATCCGGGCTAAAGGCGAGTTTCTGTATGACGATATTCTCTGGCCAGTCATGCCTGAAGAGTGTCAGCAGGATGTGAAGATCATGAATTCTTTGTTCAAGGCAGTTGATAGAACCTATGGCAGTTGCTCTCGCTTTCTTGCAATCCGATATGATTTTCATCTGCCTCAGTACACGGCTGACAACCGCGTTATTACCCGCTTTCATCAGCTATTGATTCCTGCTCTAAGGAAGGAGTATCCCAAAAGCTTTACTCGGGTGTTTTGGGTCAGAGAACAGAATCAGGCACCAGCACAGCATTATCATTACCTGCTGATGGTTGATGGCAACTGCGTGCGTCATCCTCTTAAAATTAACAAGCTGGTGGAGAGTTGCTGGAAAATAGCAACGGGCGGAACGGTCTGGTTTCCAAAGCATGGTTACTATTTAATTCGAAAGAATGACACTGAGGCCATGACCGCATTGTTACTGCGGGTGAGTTACTTTGCTAAGCGACACTCTAAAGAAGGAATTGCTAAAGACATTGCGCGTTCAGGAACCCGGCATTACCCGTTTTTAAAAAAAGCCAAACACACTAAAACTGCGCAATTACGTACTCAGATTGCCCATTTTGATCGGGCACAAGCTCATTGCCCTCTTCCCGGAAAGCTGGATTCGCTTTTCACTCCTGCAGAGCCTTCTGCTGGTAAGCCTGCGACACTGCCCCTGAAAGATAGCCAACGATTGGATGAGGCTGCCTTACTGCCAATGAAGGCGCTCAGACTAGCGCTGCAGCGTTTTAGTAAAATCAGGGGCCGCTTGCGTGACGGTAATAGCATTGTGGCAAGCGCTCAACTCAGCCCTCACTGGCACCGTCATTTTGAGCGCTACTACCGCTATTACTGGCCATGCAATATCAGCGTTGCACAGTATTGCCGCTGGTATTACCTAAATCCGTCTACTGCAAGCCGCTATTTGTGTAACTACCCGGCTAATTTAATTAATCCGTGGCTTTTAGCACACTGGCTATAAGCACCTATGAAGACTGGTAAAGATGGAAAAGATAAAAGAGAAGTACAATGCAAAAATTGCGATGCCCTACTCTCTTAATCGTAAGATGAAGACTTATGTAGGCCGCATTGACTGGCTAACCGGTTATGAAATTGTGCCGCTGACTGATAAACAGCGACAGCAAAGAAAGCAGCATCTGCATGCTCTGCCTGCAACGCTGGATGAGTTGTTTGAGCGTTTCCTGCTGCCTGCCATAGAGTGCGACGTGCATTACAAGGACTACAACTTCTGGAGCGATACGTGGCGCATCCAGTGGGCTTACCACAAACAAAATTATCGTCGTGAAGCAATATTAAGTGGCATAACGCAGCAGCAATATGCAAAAGCGCGTAAGCTCCCTCAACGTGTGATGTATGACAACTTGCATAAATGCGGTGGCGCGGCAATCCGTGTGCTGTTTTGGGTTTATCATCGTCGACAGTTCCACCAGCTGCAGCGGCTTACGGTTCAGGAATATATTTCTGAGCATCAGCTTCCCCAACGTACAGCGTATCGTCAGTTGTCGCGACAGCCAATGAGTGATATCTGGGCTCAGCATTTTGATAACTATTACAGTGATGCATGGCTGAGGCATTGTAACGTTAGAGAATATGCAGATTTCTATAGTTTGAACGTTACCACTGCCCGCCAGTATCTGTTTAACTTTCCCATTGGGCTTTTTGACCCAATGTTGATCAAGCCTTGGATGTGACTTTTGCAAGGCATTAGCTCAATGATGTGATCACTGGATAATGATCAAACCGTCAAACGGTAAACAACGCAATGATCAGAATTTGGAAACCCTACCATCAGCCTTTGTATATAAAACAAGCATGTCTTGACTGGTGTGAGAAAGACACACACCTTGCGTTTTAACTTAGTAAACAGCACTCGAAATCAGCGGCAGTTAGCACTGCAGATGAAATGCCTAGCTTTGCACGCGACTGTGCGTCTGCATGAGGTAGTAAGCTGCTGGTAGTGGAAAACTCTGAAGCCAAGGCTTCCCGTTGATTAAAACATTATGATGTCAGTGATTTCTTGCAAATTTCCACTATGCGCTCTCAGAAGGTGTACCCGGTTGAAAGTCCGCTGGGTGCCAGAAGCGGACGTTGTTATTACACTCTTTATTAATCATATGGGAGCAGATAAGAATGAACATTCAGTGTTTTACTTTTATAAAAAGAGGGCCTTGATAGAGAACTATAATTTTCAAGGGAATGTGATTTTTCATTCCGGATTATTTATTGACTTGCACTGTTTAGTCTGGATAATTTTTAGCAGATTTAAATTATTAGATAATTATTTTCTCGTAGCATCACCATTTGGTTATTTTTTGTTAATTAATGAATCAAGGTATTCAGCCAAAGATAGCACTACCATTGAATATAATAAGATCAAGATTATGACTGATAGTAATGTTGCAGTACTTCTTCTTACTAATCTACCGCCGCTATGATGAATCATTCTCAAGACTTCTATATCGATCGGCGATATGACGCGAGTTTGCTGATGAAATATTTATCGAGAATGGTCGTTTCTTTCAGAAGGTGATTAAAATTCAGAACGGCTGTATGCCTGTAGTAATCTTGCTGCAGAATCAGTGGTATAGTAGTCTTTTTTCTGATTTCTTATGAATTTTTCCGTGAATCGCAATAATCTTTGCGCTGCGGCGTTCTGCCTTGGCGCGTCTAAAGGATAAGCAATGGCCGACATTTTTCAGTGGGATCGCTTTGCGTTGTTACTGGCACACTCTTCGTTTTCTATGGACCCCACACTACGTGATATTCCTGCCGGTACGCTTGCTTTGGGATTAGGCGACGGTGCCTCAGAAGGAATTGCGCTGAACTGTAAAAACAGCCAGCGGTATCGATCCGTTTCCGCTTGGCTATGGAACCTTAACGACGCCGAGCGGCAGGTATTGAAAACCCGGACGCAGGCTAGTCCGGTATCCCGGGTGGTGATTGAGGACTTTTCGCTGGACAGCTGCTTCGCCTGGCTGCTGTATAGCGCGCTTACGCTGAGTGAAACCGCCGAGTTCCCAAAAGGTCTAGAGAAATGGGTTAGCTACATTGACCACTGGGAGCAGGGCAGCTATCTGGACGGTGATGATTTTTCTCGCTCAGCCGCCTGCCTGCACACGGTCTTTGCCCACGCACAATTAAACGCGGCCCGCAACGAACGGCATCAGTACGATCCGCCGGGGCTACAGTCCGGCTTTACGCGCTGCATTCAACTGCTCAGCGAACTGATCAACCAGACCTACGCGCCGCAGAACGGTATTCAGCCGGTAGCTTCTGCGGAATATCAGGGCGCCGCAGCTGCCCTAGCCTATGAACATCAACTGTATCAATTGGCCATACCTCGTGCCGCTACCTGCCAACTGCTGGTAGCGCAGTCAGACAGCCAGCGTAAGGTGCTGATTGATGCACTTTTCCTCAACGAACAGTACGCCAGCGGCCTGTTTAAGATTTTTGCACGCAATGACCGCACGCGTTCTTGGAGTAAAAACGGTTTTACACTGCTGGGAATTTATCGCCCGCATGAACAGGGCACTGGCAATGACGTGGTGATTTCCGTCGATCCGAAAAGCGGCGTTTCATTGCAAAACATCTGGCAGGCGCTAGAGCAGGAAGAAAATGTGCGCTGGAACGGTCAGCGGCCCTGCGATAAGCCGCGCCTGCTGCGCAGCTACAGCAGCGAATCTGGCCCGCTGCCCGGTTCGCCGAATCAGCCCTGGTGGGATGATGCTGGCAGCTACACGCTGCTGGGCGCGCCGAAGCGGTTGGAGTCCGGCGAGCTGGGGTCGAAGCTCGACTGGTGGCAGGATATTCTGCCGCTTATCTGGCAGAAGGGGTTTGTTGATAATCTTACCCCGCGTCTTGAGCAGGTATACGACATACCGATGCTCAACGAAGGGCAAAAAAGGATATGCGTATGGCGCTGGTCGCAGCCCGATTCACGTCTCCAGCAAAGCGACACCAGCAGTTATCTAGTCGACACGCCTTCCTTCCAGGCGTGGCTGGCCGGAACCAGCCAGACAACGCCGCCAATGACGCCTTATGCCCTGCCGCAGGCAGACTGCTTTGACGCCAGGTGGCAGTCCGACGTGCTGGTGGTGGGTCATCAACAAGGGGTAAGTCTGTTCAGCCGCTCGGCCGACAATCCAGCCCTAGACGGCCTGCTGATGGTGGCTCAACGCATTGCCACGCTGAGCGATGACTATGCCGCGTTCCTGACTCAAATCCGCGAGATCTTCAAAAAATGGCCAAAACAGCTTAAGCAGCACGCATCTGCGATTGAAGACAAGCAGTGGGAAGAGGAAATCTTCACGCTACGGGTTAATGCGTTGAATGTGCTAAACAGCAGTGAAACGCTGTTTAGCACCGCGGATGAAAACCGGTTGAGTGAAATGCTCCAGCGCCAGTGGGGTCTGCATGATCGGCGTGGCACACTGTTCTCCCAGCTCGATCGGCTTGATCAACTGATGCAGAATGCGATTTCCCGGCAGAAAGCTCGCCGTCACCGTATTTACGGCTCGCTATTCTCTGCGCTGGGGATGGGCATTGCGGCCAGCCACGTTTGGGAGCCGGTGCGAGATATTTTGACCACCAATGAATACGAGTGGCAACTGATGTTGTTTAAAGAGCCGGATGTCAGTACTCAGCATCTGGCCGATATCGCCGGGCAGAGCGCACATTTTGAGCTGATCACTCTGGTGGTGTTTTTGGCTTTTGCCCTGCTCGGTTTTGTTCTGTTCTGGTTCTTCGATATCCGTAGCCAGGAAGATTAATGCAGTAATCCTTCTTTATGCTGATGGCCCTTTTATCAAGGGCCATTTTTTTGAATATTACTTCACTACGTTATAAATCACCCGCTGTGAATGGCTCCAGTTATCACCGATCCCGATGTTGGGCTTGCTGTTGGCCTGCTTATTGCAGAAATCATTCACCTGATTGCGAATCTCACCTAACGAGTATTCTCCCATCATCAAATGGACTTTAAGGTTCGCTAGCAGTGTGTCGTGGAGAGAGAATGTAGATGAGCCTGACAGCGAGAACTGCGCGGCTTCACTCATTAATGGCTGTGCATTATTCGCCATAAGACGGCGCTCGCAGCGATCGGCGGGTTCAATTTTGGCCATTTCGTTGTCATATGCTTTCTGCTGGTTTTTCTCGAATTCTAGCGCCCCATCAAGCTCGTCTTTCAGCATGCTGACGTTTTCAGGTGACGAGCAGAAGGTTTTCAGGAACTGCATCTGCATTGGCGTTAAGGCGTTGCCATGACTCACGCTATGGCGTAGTACAGTGTTCATTCGCACGCAGCCCTGCTGTTCATCCATCAGCGAGGCGTGCTGCAGGAGGACAGCCAGCGTGTCTTTGTGATCGGCAATCAGCGCCTTTTCAGCGTAATACAGTTTCCAGTTCATGCCGCCATCCATAAACAGGCTGACCACTCGTGTATCTCCACGTTCAATAGCAGCGCGGATATTTTTTTCTTCCCAGGCAATGCCGATATTCGCCAACTCTTTACGCGGATCGGCACTGGTTTCCTTTTTCACCCCGGCAACGGTTTTACCAACCTCGTTAACGTCGCTGCGGATGGTTTCCGTATTGACCAGCGTGCGGGTAGAGGTGCCGAAGGTCAGCACAGAGACAACGATTAGCATGCCAGTTCCCCCAAGAACCCAGAGAATTTTATTGCGCAGGAAACCTGTGTCCTGTTTGATATCGTCAAGCTTCTCATCTTGCCGCTCAAGGCTCTCTTTCACTTCCTGAAGGTCATCGCCCAACCGATCCATTTTTTCTGCCAACTGATTAAAATACTGGCGAACTTCCGCCTCTCCTGCGTCAAAATAGCGGTCCGGATTGACCTGCACGCGGCCTTCATCGAAGGCTTCCTGAACCGGGTCGGCAATTTCCTGATAGTAATAATTCATTAGCGTCGTATGTACCGAGGTGACACGCTTGTGGTGTACCAGCCGGTTGCGGATGGAGCGAATATCGTCGAGGAAGATTTGCAGGGTTTTCCGCTTATCGTTCATAAAGCTGAGCAGAGGTGTGAACTGATACAATGGCGAATAGTGGGTGGCGTACTCTTTTTTATCTACGAACAGGGAGGAAAGTTCGCTGAACATCGTGCCGCTCAGCACATCATCACGATCGGCGACGTTAAGCCAGGTTTTCACTCGCTCCTCGCCGAACAATGTTCGCAGATGATGTAGCAGCACCTGCTGGTTGCTGTAGGCCTCATTTATCAGGCTGCGGATCATCAGCTCCAGCGCGCGAACTTGCTGCAGGCTGCGCAGCTGCTTTTCTTCGCCATCTTTATGCAGGTCTGTAGCGTAGGTCAGTAGCGGCTGCTTTTCCTTAAGTCGCTCCAGCTGGGCAAGAAAACGCAGTGCGGCAATAACGAGGTTTTTACCGGCGGGCTGATCACTGCCGTGACGCTCCAGCAGTTTGTTCAGTGCACGTAGCGTCTGGGTAAACTGCGTTATTTCCTGCTCACTGAGGTTTAGCTGCTGTGCCACATCCATCCAGGAACCGAGATTTTGCCGAGCCTGCTGCAGCGACTGATAAAAGGCTTCTGGCGACGGCTGTTTCTGGGCGGTAATTCCCAGCAGCGGCAGAATCTGGTCGAAGGCATCGCCGCACAGAGTAAGGCTGCGGGTTAAATCATGTTGGTAAGCGGGAGCAGTGAAATCGGGCATGGTATTCTCACGTTGATAACAGAGATGTTCCCGGCCAAATGCATTGCACAACTTCAGGTGATGGTCCGCGGGGCAAGAATATTCTCAATAGAGTGATTATTTGAGATTTTCCATCAGTGAGTCAATATGAAAACATCAGATTAGCTTCTTCCTTTATGGAGCGATTATTGAGCCACCCGCACGCATTACGCAGCGGCAAGCAGCTTTTTGAATCTGGTGTTCTTTTCATCAAGTAACTTCAGGCGCATAACTATAGGTATCTCCATACTGACCTCCTCCCTGTTATTTTACACGCCATGATTTAAGTAATGCCTTTATGAAACTGTCAATGTCTGCTGTTTGCTCTTGGCGGGCCGACCTTAGCTTTAAACCAGTCCGCTTTGTGCCAGCAGCAAACATTACACCTGTTATGACCTGCTCCCTGTTGATAAAACTTTATGATTTCAGTGATTCCTTGCAAATTTCCACTATGCGCTCTCAGAAGCTGTACCCTGTTGCAAGTCCGCTTTGTGCCAAGAGCGGACATTCGATGTGTCTAGAAACTGAGTGACATTCAGCCGAGCATAGAGTCTAAAGATACACTTGCTAAGCTTTGCGCATGCAAATAAAGATAGTTGAGGTATTATCTCCAGATAATTTACCTCATATACCAAAAATAGCCCTACCCCAGGTAAACTTGAGGAATGTCAGTTAGCCTAGATAACCAATATAAAGTAAAATTCTACAATTCAAGGCTTAGTTGAGCCACAATATCAATCAAGGAGTGGCTCACCGAATGACAGCAGTTATAGATGATGGCCTAAACTCACCTGGAACCCATGCGCTGATCATTGGTGTAAGCGCTTATGACTATCTTATGGGCTCAAGTGAAAGTGAATGCAGTGAGCAAGGCTCTGATTCTGGCCTCGGACAGTTAAGCGCAGCCGCAAGATCTGCTTCTCAGTTTGCAACATGGTTGATGACGGATTATCGACGTAAGAACTTTCCGCTTCGGAGTTTGCGGATACTATTATCGCCATCGACTGAAGACGAAGTGAGTTTAAGTCTTAAGGAACATCTTGAAGAAGATTCAATCCCAACAAGGGAACATGTATCAACCGCATTTCGAAAATTTAAACAGGCAGCAGCCAGAAATCCGGATAATGTCGCAATCGTTTATGTGGCAGGGCATGGAGTTCAATTTACTAACACTGGAGCAGTACTCCTATTAAAAGATTTTGCCCACCCTGATCATGAGGAAGAGCGATATAGGGGGGCTGTTGATATTAGAGCTATGCATGAAAGCATGACTTATACAAACGGAGCGCGGAGCCAGTTTTGGTTTGTGGATATATGCCGGCAAAGAGCCCCGGATGCTAAAGAGTTCGAGGAATTAGCTGGCGTATTAAAATTCAACAAAGTTATCAATACAGGTAGTTCTGGGGCAGCCACATGCTCTCCATTATTTCTATCAGCATCATCGGGGGAGCAAGCATTTGCCAAACCTGGAAAGCTAACTCTTTTCTGCGAGGCTTTGATGTCAGCCCTTGTTAAAGGTCATGCTGCTTCCTCCGATGGGGAACGCAGTTCACCTTGGCTGGTGTCAACTAGCGGATTACAGATGTATCTTCGAAAAACTGTAGAATTGTTAGCTACCTGTAATGATGAAAAACAATTAATCGAATGCACTGGTATTTTTAGCGATGAAATCTTTCATGAATGCGAAAAAGCTCCGGACGTGGATTTAACAATACAGATCAGAGACGGCTTACCTGTGGCCCACTATAGTGCAAAATTGTCTCATATCGGCAGGGTTCTCTATGATAATCATACAGCATGGCCGCTTCACGCCAGCATACCTGCAGGCCTTTATAAGATTGAAGTGACAACTCTTACCACCAATGAGAAAGACTCAGATAATCTCAACCTTTCTCCTCCAAGTCGGATAAAGGAACTTCCGCTATGAATGAGATCGCACCTAAAAACGTAAATCTTAATATTAGAGTGAAGTCTAAGTTCAATTTCGGCGGACGAGACACTAAAATCGACATCCGAGATAGTGAACTGATTCTTATTGAGAAGCTGACTACAAGAAGAGAGTTCAATCTCCCCCCTGGACTATATGAGATCAGCACGTTTCTTGGAGATGGAAAGAGAACATCGCAGGTCGTTGAAGTGTTCGAATCACAATTAACTGTGATAAATTTAGAACCAGATCTTGATTATCAACCTGCGCCTCCAAAAGATAACAGTCAGTTTAAGAAAATCGAAGAGTTAAATCAGGATAATCAATTAGGTTTGACTATCCTTGATGAAGATACCGACTTTACTATCTATTCGGCTGAAAGCTATTGGATTGTGCAGCACAAAGATGCAATGCAAAAGATGCCGGTAATAACACTCGAAAAAAATGGGTCATATATTCAAGCTAGCCTCCCTATTAGCCAAGGCCACCGTTACTCCGTAACTTGTCATGTGAAACAGGTCTTGAATTCGAAGTATGGCCACGTAGAAATAAACATCTCGCAGTCTAGAGCTATGGCTTTTGGCTTAGAGTGCATGCTTAAAAGTGGGCAGATTATAAAGGCAGCTGAGGTGGCTTCTAATGCACTAGAAGCCTTGATTGAAAAATACACGGACCCTACAGGAGCAACACTTGCAGCACTGATTCTTTACAAAACACGCCGTCTGGATGATACTAGCAAAAAAATGTTAATTAATTTGGCAAGAAATCATGATTGGTTACCAGATGCCAAAATAATATTAGCTCTATATCTCGCACACACTGGCGACTTAGATAAATCAATGAAACTTGCGTGTGAAGCCAGTAAAAAACGCATTCTTTTAACTGAGAGTTTTTCATTATTATTTGATCTTCTTCGCTATTGGCCTGACACAGAACACAATGAGAAAAGAAATGAAGCTCTCGCACGTTTAGCGCAAATCGCGCCACTCGTAGTTTGGAGGTCTATGTATCTTACTACCACTGTGAATGGAGATTAAATTGTTCTCAATACAAATGCTGCCTGCACGTGAAGGCGATGCAATTTTGGTGCGCTGGGGAGAGGAAAACTCTCCTTATCAAATGCTTGTCGATTTGGGAACTGAGGAAACTGGGAAAGAGTTTATTGATAAAATAAGCGGCCTGCCCGATTCACAGCGGACCTTTGAAGCAGTTGTAGTTACGCATATCGATGCAGACCATATTGGAGGATTGTTGAGCTGTTTTGTTGACTGCGATAAGCCGTACGCAATAGTGAAAGACTTTTGGTTTAATGGTTATATGCACCTGGATGGTCGCAGAAGTGACTCTGCTTTAGAAGGGCTAGGCGCAATTCAAGCCGAAAGGCTTTCCAGATGGTTGAGCACACAGCCTTGGAATGAGTTGTATGACGGTGGCTCAATTTGCAGAAGAGAGGGAGAATCCCTTAAAGTTATTGAACTGGCAGGCGGCATGAATGTAACTGTCCTTGGGCCTACAATGCAAAGACTTGAAAAGCTTAAAACTGAATGGGACAAAGAAATAAATAACGCCTTACAAAAAAAACATAATAAATCTTCAGTATCTAATTTAGAATCCATGGGATCGAGTTTACCACTAGATATTCCAGACGCTCAGTCCCTCAAAATTTTAGCCAAACAAAGGCCCTTGCGAGACACTAAAGCTGCAAATGGGAGCAGTATTGTCTTACTACTAGAATATGAGGGCAAAAAAGTTTTACTCGCCGGCGATGCGTTCGCTGAAGACTTGGTTGATGCTATTTCACTTATATCGAGTGAGCTTCCATTAAAGCTCGAAGCCTTTAAAGTACCCCACCACTGTAGTCGTGGAAATATCTCAAAGAAACTTATTGAAGCTGTTGATTGCACAAATTGGCTTATATCAACAGATGGCAGCAGACATAAGCACCCCGACGACGAAGGGATAGCATCTATCTTGATTCATAAGAAAGTTGATTTTGTAAATTTGGTTTTCAATGTTACTAGCGAATACAATTCAAAATGGTCTAACGACAAGTGGCAGAAATGCTTCGGTTATTCAGCAAATTATGGCTCTCCAGATGCTGGTTTTTTTTTGACTCTTTAATTTTATAAATTTATGCTATTACAGGTGGGCGAGTGTTTGTGGTTTCAATGCTCGCTCATAGCGGATATTAACCTGTACAACGTCCGCTTTGTGCCAGAAGCGAACATCGCGGACGTTATGGTACGTTAGGCCAAATATCTAAAAGCGCATGAACCACATAGGTCAAAGATCCATAGCATAACTTCTAGCTTGAGCTTTTGCCGTTCCAGCGATCTAGAAATCGAAAGCGTCGTTTTCTCTTAACCCAAGCCATCCTTGTAGATGCCAAAGCAGCGTTCGCATAGATTCTTCGTGCTCCGGGAACTGTGCAGGATTAATTGCATCACATTTAGCTTTCGCCACGTCAATGCCAATAAAGTCGTTAATTGTCTCTTTGTTAAAACTGTTATGCTGTGTGGAGACCCAATCCCCGTATGTGTGGCTAGTGCCACGACTCATTAAGCGTGTAACTATCGTTGCGAAGCCCTGATCCGTTTGAATCGCTTTCATCATCCACTCACGTGGTTCATCCATTGAATCGGTATATTTTTTCCAGCGATAGAGCAAGGATATGAGATCCGGTTCAGCAATCAGCGTCTCGCCATTTGCTGCGCGTATCCTTATCAGCCGCAGCCATTCAGTCTTCATTTCCACAACGGTATCGTAATCTAATGCCGGATCGAAGACTCCCGTCTCGCCCTCATTCCGATCAGTGGGGTCACTGAGATGGATCAGGAGCGAGGCAACGGATAGAGCTTCAGTTTTACGGAGTGCCTCTAAAGCCAAACTGCCTCGCACATCCTCAGGAATGCGCTTCAGGTACCAACTTGTGGCTCGCCATGCTGCCATATATGACGAATCGAAAGTGCCGCTGTTCGTCCCTGCGAGTTTTTCAGCGAGTAGGTACATACCTGGAAGCAGAACAGCAGCGTGCTCGAAGGGTAATCGATCGACGGATTCATCGAGTCTCGCAACGAGCGAACCTAGCAGCCCATCAGCTTCGAGGTCATTGATTGCAGCTAAGAGCTCATCCTCTGTCGCTGTTGCATCGAGAAAATCAACGAAACGGCGTTCAGACATTTCTCCAACACTAGTCTGGAGTTCAAAATAACGTGGGAAGTAGCGCGATGTGCATACTCGTTTTTCAGTCAACCACTGGCGATTGAAGCCGTCCGCATATCTTGTTCCTCCATATGCCCATTCAATAGGTGGAAATAAGTCTTTGAGCACATTACTAATGATATTGCGGCGTTGTTCTGAGACTGTCTCAAGAAGCTCCTTAGCCGCTGCCTGGTCTACCTCTCGTCGTCCATCACTGGAAAAACGCATTTCTTGAAGAACCAATTCTCGCTCACGAAATAGTGCATCGTGGAGATCTGGTTCGAAGACCCGGAGAGTCTCAAGAAGCAGAAAATCTACAATATTTACCTCGAATACGTTGCCGACCACATGCAATGGCATGTGTACAGCAATTGACGAGATGAGACGGCGTGCATCGCGCATGTTGCGAAGCAGGGGCTGGATACAGCCGATGCAAGCATTACCCCAGCGTCTCTGAGAGAACCCGTTGGCCTCAGTCGCGTATGAGCCCGCTATGTCAGAGAGTTCCTCCTTGAACATACGATGCACGAACGATGCTGGGACGGCCGGTAAATCAAAGCTAACCTGCACGATCTTTTCAAGGAAGGCTCGCCCGTCGTCGGCAGCGACCGGATCGAGTGCCCTTTCTACGATACTGGGCTGAAATAGGAGCACAAAAACAATGTTAGGGAGGTTAGCATTTGCCTTTACCTGCCGAAGTAACATCCTGATCTGTTCTGGCTCAAGCCTGTCAATATCATCGACAAAGACAACCAGCGGTCGGTCAAGTTCGCGAAGGCGAGCTTCAAGCGAACTGCGTATCTTGTCGAGAGACTCGCCGGTATGGTCTCGCCCGAGATACGAAAGCACGCGTCCAACAAAAGGTATTCCGACTGAGAGAACGGCAAGAACAGCCGCAACCTTTGTGACCGTAGGAAGGCCATATCCAATGGCCGAAGCGATTGTTAAAACTGAGGCATTTGTTAGTACCATCGAGATTAGATGGCCTGAGCCTCCAGCCTCTTTAAGAGGCTTACCGACTCCGGTTAGGATCGCGCCGTAGCGTCGTAGTGCTTCGGCACGGTCATGTGCAGCCTTCGAATGCTCGCCTCCCAGGCTATTTGCTATCTGGCCAAATAGCGCGCTGGCAATTGCATCGCCGTCCCCCCATTGCCAGGGGTTGAAATCGAGCCAGTCCGCTCCGCTGCTCTTAACATCGAGTTGTTCGGTAATGAGGTTTTTAAGAGATGATTTCCCGAAGCCCCACCCTCCGCGAATAGCAAATACACGGCCTTCGCGCAAACTAAGCTCCGAAAGCACGTCGGCTATACGAGCCGCAAATTCAGCCCTTCTGAGACGATCTTCGGATGCTTTTCGAATAGGAGCCTCCGCCCCGATCCCTTCGTCCGGCTGCCCGTTACTTACCACTTCAGTATTAGGCTTCGCGCGACGATGAGCGCGCCATGTTGCCAGACGGAACAACCGTTTACTCATCGCACACTTTCTCCCAAGAATACATGTAACAAGCGTCCTATCGTTAAATGCGTTACTGATTGAACTTTTCCTAAGCCAGCTAATTGAAGAGAACTCTCTGCTGCAATTACAAGCCAGTATAGCGGTGCCCCCCTAAACATTGATGAACACAAGAGGATAATCAATAAGGAGGGTTTAACAAAAAGCACCAAGCTGCATATTTGACTTAGTAAGGGTAAAGATTTCACCAAGCTGATTTTGTTGGCTAAAAGCATTAACGAAGCACGCTATTTGTGCAAAAATCGGTCCATCTTCCTTCACTTTTATCTGACCGGAAATGCTATGGCTGGCGTGAACAAAGCTCAACTGACTGAAACCGACATCGTAACTAAATTTATTCTGCCTGCGGTCAAGA
>Ga0308167_1002763_pt1 | contig 15403 bp, 8 predicted proteins | sample PhyCR1_2_FD_202138 | JGI IMG/M metagenome (GOLD analysis project Ga0308167, IMG submission 202138) | Phyllosphere microbial communities from UC Gill Tract Community Farm, Albany, California, United States - DLSLRC.R1 | ecosystem: Host-associated > Plants > Phyllosphere > Unclassified | place... | reverse complement strand
TGTCGGTACGCGCTAAAAACGGTGCCAATGTGTACGGCAATACTGCCACGGTGAACACCGCGCAAAGCGGCGGCGGCAACAATACCGAGGGCGGTGGAGACGGTGGCACCATCGTGGATGAAACCGCGGCGCCGAGCATCAGCGACGTGGTCATGAGCGGTACGCTGAAGGTCGGCGAAGCGCTAAACGGCCGCTATACGTTTGCGGCTAATACCGGTAACCCAACCGATACTTCCGAGTATCAATGGGGCGTGAAAGGCTCAACCGCGAGCGTAGTCAATAACGGCAACGGCAGCGCGATTAGCCAGAGCGGCGTGGTCCCAAGCTACACCGTGAAGAGCAGCGATGCGGGTCAGGTGTTAGAAGTGTCAGTGCGGGCGAAAAACGGCGCTAATGTCACCGGTAATAGCGCGACCGTCACCACCGTTCCGGATAGCTCAGGTAATGAAACGACCGGCGGCGGAGAAGGAGGCACCGTTGTTGATGAGACCGCCGCACCAGGCATCAATAGCGTGGCTATCAGCGGTAAGCTGGCGGTGGGCGAAAAACTGAGTGGCCGCTACACCTTTGTGCCGAATACGGGTAATCCAACCGATGCGTCGAAATATCAATGGGGTGTGGAAGGCACGACCGCAAACGTAGTCGATAACGGGAACGGCAGTGCGATTAACCAGAGCGGCGTGGTACCAAGTTATACCGTGAAGAGCAGCGATGCGGGTCAGGTGCTGGAAGTCTCTGTGTTGGCGAAGAATGGCGCAGGGGTCATCGGTAATACGGAAACGGTCACGACCGTTCCGGACAGCACGGGAAATAACACTACCGGTGGCGGCAATGGCGGCACTATCACCAATGAAACTGTGGCACCTGAAATTAACAATCTCAGCATCAGCGGTGAGCTGACTGTGGGTAGTGTCCTGGCTGGTAGCTACACCTTCGATCCGCGTACCGGAAATCCGGCCGATGCCTCGCTGGCTCAATGGGGCAGCAAGAGCAGCACCGCTGGCACCGTGGCTTCTCAGGGCAAGTTGACTAGTAACGGTACACTACCGTCTTATCTCATTAATAAGACGGATGCCGGCAAAGTGCTAGAGGTTTCGGTGCTAGCGAAGAATGGCGCAGGGGTAACTGGTAATACCCTGACTACCGATACTAGCATGACTGGAAATAAGCTCGAGGGCGGCAACAATGGTAAGGTGATTGATCTCGCGGCAGAGCCCGCAATTAGTAATCTGTTGATCGTCGGTAACTTAGAGGTCGGCATAGAGTTAACTGGCACCTATGCCTTCAATGATAATTTTGGCAGCCCAAAAGATAGCTCGGTTTATTTATGGGGATATCAGGGATCGACGAGTAAGAATGTGGCCACCACAGGCAATACGGTGACTTCATCTGGCAAAGTTCCCGGCAGAATGCTAGTGCTGGCTGATGCCGGTAAAGTGATGGAGCTGTCAGTGCAGGCCGTCAATGGTCTTAATGTTCGCGGTAATACCTTAACTAAAGTTGCCGCATCAGTAGTAAATGCACCGGTTGTTATTTCCGTGTCGACTGACAAAGCGATCCAGAAAAAAGGCAGCCCTATTAACCTGGTGGTAAAAACCACATATAAGAATACCCAAACGGCTGCAGCCAACGTTAACGTTAAGTTTGCAACACCCACTATTAAAGACCGTCAGAATCAGGCGCGAAATGATAGTGGTAAGCTGTTGTTAAACAATACAGTTGCAACCAGCTACACGGCCAAAACCGGCAGCGACGGTAAACTTAATGTCACCGTGACCGATCCTAACGGTATTGGTGTACAAACTACGTTACAGGTTAGTTCGACCGATAGTACGATTAGCCCGGAATTAACGAATGTGACGTTCACCGTAGTCACCAGTCCGGATACGGCCAAGGCGAATATGTGGGGACACATGCCAAATACCTTAACCGCTGGAGGCGTTGTCTTTAAGCGTCCGTTACTGACGGCAGAAAATAAGACAAACAAAAACTATCTTGAAATTAATGAAAACTGGGGTAAATACACTCTTAGTGAGGCACAGGCTTATTGTTCGAAAATGCCGTCAAAAACACAGTTGGTTGCACTGTACAATGCGTATCCATCTAATACGTTGAACACGGTTCAAGGCTGGCCGACTCAACTTTATCGTTATCGCTCAGGCACTCCTGCGTCGGATTCATCGTACGATGTGGTAGGTATGACGAAAGCTAATGACGTTGGCACATCATTTAACACCTCTCCTGATACTGTCAGTTGTCTTCAGTAATAACCTGTAGTTAAGTGGTTTAACCGATAACCGCCCTTTTGGGCGGTTATCGGACTCAGGGAAAGATAAAAATGATAGGCTCTTTACAATATACATATTTGAATTTTGGTGAAGTGTGTGAAAAAATTTGTATTCGTTATACTTCTTATTATTAGTTATCCTTGCTTGGCAGAACCAAGTCTGAGTCTGCTATTTCATATGGGCCTTGGTGCCAATGGCCATTATGAAATTGGCGGAACGATGGAGAATAATAGTTCAGAGACATTGCCATATAGCGCGCTGACTTATATCACCATCGATAAAAACTGCATACCAAGCGTTGCGAAAGTGGCGAATCTTGGAGCAATAAAAGCGAACGGTAAGTTGGAATTTAGGATCCCCGTTGAGGGTGTTTTATCCGCATACCGCGTTTTAAGCGTATCGGCCTGGAATGATATGGGGATTCCCGTCAATGTTGATGATAAAACAGCGGAGGTCATTAAAAACCGAGATGCGGAGTTTATGAATAGCTGCAAGCTAAAACGCGCGGGTGGCGCTCATTGATTGATAATTTATGACAAATTAAAAGGGAGTCCACGTAATCACACGGACTCCCTTTATTGTTCCAGAATAATGGTTTACTCATTAATTGTAGAACGAATTATATTTCGTGAAGAAGCAACCAAAAGCTATAAATTGAGTCACTGAGCAAAGTGAGCATAGTCGATACTTCTTTGGATAGCCCTTTCGGTAAATCAGGCAGGGTCATATTATCGTTTTTCTCCCCCGTTTTTAACCGTTTAGCAATAACGCCGATGTTCTCTACATTTTGTTGGATAAAACATCCAACTACGGGATTAACCGGAGCATTTTGCTGACACCAAAGCACCACAGCATCAGTATTTATCAGCATGCTTTTTGCCTGTTGCATAACCTCCTGCAACTTCTGACAAGTCCCATCATGGGAACCTTCTGCTTTCATCCAAGTGGGCTCAAGGGCAATCTCGGTGGCTAAATCCTTACACCCTTTAAAGCTCACCATTAATGCGCCTCGTTTATCTTCGGCAGCATTTTTCATGGATAGGCTGGTTTTCATTAAGTCCATTAGGCCAGCGAGTTTAAGCTGTAATACTTCGCCATTTCTTTCGGGCTTGATTAAGGTTTGAATCAGCCCTGCTATAATAATACCTAAAATGACGCCGACAATTCTGTCGCGTACCTCCGTGAGATCGTTGACCGGTGTAAAACCATTGAGAACGGCGAGTGAGAAGGTCAGCAACATTTGGATGCCAGCATAGCTAATATTCTCTGGGCCAGTGGCAACCCATGAACAAAGCATGAAAATAGGAACTGAAAGTAATAGCAGCCCAAATAGCGTGGTTAAATTAGGCAGAATAAAAACAATGGCAACCAGCGCGGCGATACTTCCAGCAATAGCACCTAATAAACGTAGTGTGATTTTTCGCTGTGTTTTTCCTAAACCGGGCTGGGCCACAACGAGGCAGGTCAGCATGATGGTGTGAATACCAAACCAGTCAGTGGCGGTATAAAAAACATAGCAAATCAGCGCGCTAAGTAATGTTTTTAATGCATAGGTAATATAGATTTTATTTGAGAATGCATCAGGAACGAAGAATGAGAAATTTTTCTTTTGGCTCCGGCTATTGTCGTAAGAGACATTTTTATTTTGATCGTAATTATTTATCACCTTTGCCATTTGGTTTAAGGTGACATTTTCTGCATTCGTATTGATGATCGTTGGTGTAAGGCAATCTGAGGTTTTTTTTAAACCGACTGCCATACCTTCGCAAACAGACTTAATACTTAAGGCTGCGTCACGGGCTTTAGGATTAATCAATTCCACAGGCAAATGGCACGAAAGAGAGCGTAGTTCTGAAACCATAGTCACCATTGCTAACTGCGCCGTATGATCGTCGGAACTTAGTCGATCGCGGGATTTGGTATATTGCAGTAGTTTATACAGCGATTGCAAATCTTGACCAATCGAGGCGAGGGTATTTTCTTTTCTCTTAAGCTCACTGTCGGGAGTTAAGAGTCCCGCTATATGGTTAAGTTGCGATATAAGCGTTTTATTGAGTAATTTCTCAGGCTCTGAGGGAAGAAATAAAGCATTAATAATGAGAGTGACTGCAATGGCATAGGTCATCGCCACCCATACCCACAAAATATTTCTGATGATTTCTTCTGAATCTGAACTTACATCAACAAAACTTTGTGAAAAAATAACGATTAGAGCGACTAAGTAGAATATCACCCCATACTTTGAGGCTCGCATCATAAATAGGCTGATAAAAGCCACCAATGATGCCAGTAAAATGCGTAAAAAAGGCACGTCCCAGGTTATTTTTAAAATTAACAGCGACGCTGCTACGGCCAGCGCGATAGAGATAATAAAAAATAGGCCGGTGAGTTTGGTCACCACAATATTGGTTTGGGTGACAAAAAAGACCACGATAAGTGATAGGGCAAGATCGGGGATCTGTAACGTTTGGCTGAGAATAACCACAATGATACAGGCCACGGTGGTTCGCAGGATCTGGTTTGCTCGGCCCGGATAAAACCCAAGCCTCTGATAAAATCGAGAGACGAAGAGGTCAAATGACTTCATTTTGATTTCCTCTAGGGTGCGGTATCTCGATACACGATGGCAATCGCCGAGGCACCAACGCGAAAGAGCGCAGGTTCTGGGTTATCGACACGAATTTTGACAGGGAAGCGTTGGGATACATGCACCCAGTTGATGGTACGTGCAACTGACGGGAGTCCGTTACTCACGCCGCCATCTTGAGGAGATACGCCGTAGCCTACAGAATCAACGCTACCGGTAAAGGATTTACCTGTATCGCCCATGACGTATATACGTGCAGGAACACCGCTACAGACATTTTTTAGATCGGTTTCACGGAAATTGGCTACGACATACCATGCTTGGGTATCAATGAGTGTCATTACCGACTGTTGCGGCGATGCATACTGCCCAATCGTGGTATTCAAGGAGGTCACTCGGCCATCGAAAGGCGCACGAATCTCACTGTATTCAAGGTTTAACTGGGCTTTTGCGATGTCCACACAAACAACTTTACGCTGTGCAATAAGTGCATCTACGCTGCTTACCGCTGATTTGGCCTGTTCTACTTCGCTGCGAGAGGCATTATACATCGCCTCGGCGCTATTTTTTGCCGTTCTAGCTTGATCAAACTCTTCTGCGGAAACGTATCCCTTGCCTTTAAGCGCCAATATACGTTGGTAGGTGCTGAGTGCCTGCAGGTAGTTCTCTTTGGCGCTGATTTCTTTCGCTGAAACGGCCTGAGCATTGTATTGCTGAGCATCAACAGTTCGCTGTGCGAGCTTTATTTGTTCATCTAAGGTAGCAAGCTGGGCGGTGCCAGATTCAATGGCATGCTCATAGGGTCTTGGATCAATTTTAAATAGCAGATCGCCTTTGGAAACCAGCTGGTTATCTTTGACGGGGATCGTCACTATATGCCCTTCAATGATAGGAACCACATTAATGGTATCCGCATAGATATAAGCATCGTCAGTTTGTGGAGCTTCATCGATCTTTAGCATCACAATGCATAGCGCAATTAACGTTACAAATACGAGCAAAAAAATATAAAACTTATTCTTAAGGGACATTCTGTATTTCTCTTAATGGGAAAAAAACAACAACCAAGTCAACATTGCGCTGAGAGCCGTAACACAGGGGTAGACAATCACGGCAGGCTCAAGCCAGCATTGGTGTTCGCCTTTCCTTAACATTGTGTGCATAAGTGTCATAGCAATAACGCCAATGCCTGAACATATCAGCCAGTCAGGAAATGATGCGCCAAAGAGAACTATTGATGGTGCACAGGAACAACCCGTTAGAGACAGAATAATAAAAGCTAAACCGATCGCTTTTGCTGAATGGAACTGGATGCATTTAGTCGCTAATTTCTGCATATAAGTTTCTGCATGGAGTTTTTCATAAAATCACGAGGGGTTAATAGAAATGAAATAAAAGAGATTCATTAAGAATCTCTTTTATGGGTTATTTTATAGTGCGACTTAGTCTTTTAGTGCCCATATATAATATTGGCCATCTTTCAGCTCAGCGCCTTCAAGTTCTTTTTCGAAACCTGGGAATTTTTTGCCCCATTGCGCAATGCTATAAATATATTGCAGCCATGGTTGCTCAGTGGTGCCGAAGCTTTCGCCTGGCATCACAATCGGAATACCCGGTGGGTAAGGGATCACCCCAACGGCGGAAATACGGCCTGCAAGTTTATCAAGCGACAGTAATTCGCAGCGTCCGGCCATATGATCTTGGAATGCAGCACGAGGAAGTTTAACCGGCGTTGGGATGTGGCTGAAGGCGGCTGCCTGAAGCTTATCCATCTGGCTGGTTTTCATGTAGGCAAACATCTCATCACACAGATCTTTCATGCCCATACCGGCATAGTTCTCAACATGAGATGCGGCAAGATCGGGCAGACAGACCGATAGCGGCGTATTGCTGTCATAGTGTTTTTTGAATTCGATCAGAACGTTAATTAACGTTCCCCACTTGCCTTTGGTGATCCCTACAGAGAACAGGCATAACACCATGAAATCTGTAGTGCGCGACGGAACGATGCCGTGCTGATACAGGAATGCGGTTACAACAGCGGCAGGAATACCGGTTTCCTGCATCTCGCCGTCATCGCCCATGCCAGGTACTAAAATGCCGGCTTTGATTGGGTCGAGCATGCACCAGTCGTCTTCCAACTGTTCAAAACCATGCCAGTTTTCACCCGGACGAAGCACCCAGCACTCAGGGTCGGTGGTGAGCTGCTCTTTTGACGCATTCAAGAACGGTACTTTTTTACCCGTTTCTGCATCAATCACGTCTGGCGCATTCCACGGAGAGAAGAACCATTCCCCTTTGGCGGCAAAGGCGGCATGAGCTTTTGCTAATGCCAAACGGAAATCGACCGCTTCATCAATCACTTCCTGAGTCAGCGCCTCACCTTGCTGGCCATCCATCATGGCTGCGCCGATTTCATTGGCCGCGATAATGGCATACAGCGGCGAGGTGGTGGATTGCAGCATGTAAGACTCATTGAAACGTGAGTGTTCAATGGGTTTTTTGCCATTACGAATGTGAATGTAGGAAGCCTGAGAAAGCGCCGCTAACAGCTTATGAGTAGACTGCGTAGCAAATACCGTTGGGCCTGTTGCGTCGTGTTCTGTCGGATTTCCACGCATCGCGAAACGATCGCGATAGAGTGGGTTAAAACGCGCATAGGCATACCATGCTTCATCAAAATGAATAGTATCAACGCTTTCAGCCAGAAGATCTTGAGCCTGCTTCGCGTTGTAGCACATACCGTCATAAGTACAGTTGGTGACCACGGAATAAACCGGCTTAGGGTCAACGGCAAGCTGTTTCAGTGGATGCGCATCGATTTTCTGCTGGATAGATTCTGGTTGGAACTGTGACTTAGGGATTGGCCCAATGATGCCAAAACGGTTACGTGTTGGAATGAAGAACACCGGGATCCCGCCGGTCATCACCAGCCCTTGCTCGATGGATTTATGGCAGTTTCGGTCGCAGAGCGCAAATTGCCCCTCGCCAACGACGGCTGACATGACGGCACGGTTAGAACCTGATGTGCCATTCAGAACGGAATAGCTTTGGTGAGCGCCAAATACTCTGGCGGCATAAGCTTCGGAGTCTTTGATTGGGCCGCTGTGATCTAGCAGCGATCCGAGCGAATCACGTTCAATTCCGGTATCGGTACGGAAAAGATTTTCGCCGAAGAAATCAAGGAATTCACGGCCAACTGCCGATTTGGTAAATGCGACACCACCCTGATGACCTGGTGCTGCCCATGAGTATTCTGGAGAACTGTTAGTGTAATCGAATAAGGCTTTTGTGAAAGGAGGTAACAGTTGATTGAAGTATTTTTTGATCAGGGCCTCACTGCGTGCGGCAATGAATTCAGCGGTGTCTTCTTGCATCCACACAAATTCATTCGCTAACTCCATGGTATCGAGCGTCAGCGTTTCTAGGCAGGCGCGTTCCGCCATCAGTAATATGGGTACGGTTTTATTTCGACGACGAGCTTCCTGCAAAAGTGTTAATGCGTGGCGGTGTGAATCTGCATTATTCTCTTCAGAGGTCCAATCTACGAATACACAGCAAATAGAGGCGTCAGAGGTAATGCTCGCTATTCCATCGTTATAGGTTGTTGCAACGATAACCGAGAGGTTTCTTTCTTCTAGAGCCTCGATTAAATTACAGATGGACTGTCCATTAGCAGTATTTTTATTTGTAATGTCACTATTTACCACGAGTACTTTACGTTTTTTGAGATGATTTAATTCAATCATGTTTAGTCCTATCTATTAATTAAATAAACTATTAAATAACTTTTCATGGCCTAGCGATAACTAGGCCACTTAGTGTTGTTATTAAGCTTGAACATCCAGCGGGAATGGATTTTTGTGTGTTCGGTTATAATTCAGAGCGTAAAGTGCGGTTACGATCATTAACGCAACAAATGACCACATGACTTCTTGTGCGCCGGAGCCAACAACAGCCCATATGCAATAAGCAAAGGCAACCGATGTGATAAACGCAAATAACCCTTTTTGATTTCCTAAGTGCCCGTGTCCCACAAGCAGGAGCGCTGCACAGGTGTAAAGATAAGGTACTAAGGTAAAAATAACGGAAACTGAAGAGACAATACCAAATTGCGCAGCTGCATTAGGCGATATCGAAGCGACTTGGAATATTGTCATCAGAATGCCGATCACAATAAGACCTTGTACCGGAACACCTTTTTTATTCACTTTAGCGAAGATTGGTGGGAATAGACCATCGTCAGCGGCTGCTTTAGCGGTTTGGCTGGCAAGTAATGTCCAGCCACCTAATGAACCAAGGCAACCGGCTGCGGCACAGAATGTCACGATAGCGCCCGCGGTTTCACCCAATGCCATACGCGCGGCATCACCGAACGGAGAGGTTGAAACACGCAGCGCTGCATTCGGGATCATACCCATAATGGCGGTGGTCGAGAGTACGTAGCAAACGGCGGCAATCAGTACACCACCAATGGTGGCAATTGGGACGTTTTTCTTCGGGTTTTTTACCACGGCGGCAGCAACGGATGCGCTCTCTACGCCGATAAATGACCATAGCGTAACGTTCAAGGTGCTTTGAATGGCGCCCAGCGTGCCTTTCCCACTGACGTTCCATGCGGCCATATAAGTATCGCCGCTGAACCAGAACCAGCCAAAAATAGCGACCGACAGAATAGGAACCAGTGCTAGCACCGTTGCTACAGCCTGTACGCGCGTTATCATTTTTGCGCCGATAATGTTCAAAATAACAAAGAACCAGAGAACTAAAACGCAGGTCAGCGTCATGATCATTGGGTCTTTTAGCGCAGGGAAGAAGTAGCTGAGATAGCCCACGCCGATAACAACCATCGCAATGTTACCGACCCAACAGGCTAGCCAATACAGCAGGTTAGTTTGATATCCGATAAATGGACCGAAAGCGCGACGAGCATAGGCATAAGATCCGCCAGGGCTGGCATCTAACGAGGACATTTTGGCGTACACCATCGATAGCGCTAAAGCTCCAATGATGGTGACCAGCCAACCATAAATAGCAACGCCGCCCGTGGATGCTAGGTTTGCAGGAAGGAGAAAAACACCTGACCCCATAATATTACCTGAAACCATTAAAGTTACAGGTATGAGACCTACCTTATGTGAATCTGATTCAATTGCCATATATATAACCTTAACGGTTCCTATTTGTTTAATTAAATATTAGGTTGAGCAACGTTATTTAAGTGAGTTTTAATATTTTTAGTTACGGTGGGGCCTATATTAAACTCTCACTAATATAAACAGATGTCGTTCTGATTAGAGGTGGATTAAAAATATGTGAGTGAAGTTTATGTAGAAAATTATAACTGTTGCAGTAATTCAAATATATAAGACTCAGCATTTTTTATGGGTAGGTGGCGTCCTACGCTTGTAGGTGTCAGGTAGCGTATGTATAAGATATATGAGGGAATAACGTAGCCCCGAGCAGTGGGTAACAAATAAAATTAAGCATGTGGAATATATAAACTAATGGTTTCATTTAGCTACTGTTTATTTTATTAGCATATAATCAACTCAATTCTACATTCGCGCTATCGAGAACATATTACTATTCTTTTGTTTATAAGATGACGTTGTAGCGTGCTTCTTGTTTGCAATCAATGAACCCTTCCTCGTAAAGCTGGAGCCGATAAGGCGTGTTCAAGGTTGTCTACATCAATAAAAGTGATAGGGCTCTCATCACGAAAAACGTTATGGCCTTCGCCATTGCTGAAATCGCTGTTGAGGTTTTCCTCTATATTTATCAATACAGTACGGTTTATTTTTGAGGTAGCAATGTTGAGTGAAAATAACAAGTTGAGCGCAATAATTATAGACGATCATCCTCTGGCGAGAGTGGCAATCAGAAATTTGCTGGAAAATGATGACATCAACGTGATTGCTGAATCAGGAGATGGCGCGGAAGCTCTGCAGGTCATTAAAGAAATGCAGCCGGATATTGTCGTGGTCGATATTGATATCCCTGTTCTGAGCGGAATCGAAGTTGTCGAGAAACTAAGACGACAGCAAAATAGCTGCATTATCGTGGTGGTTTCTGCTAAAAACGATCGCTTCTATGGCAAGCGTAGCGCTGATGCTGGGGCAAACGCGTTTGTGAGCAAGAAAAAGGGCATGTCTAATATTGTGGCGGCGGTAAAGGCTGCGCGTAATGGCTATAGTTATTTTCCTTTTTCACTGGATAGCTTTGTTGGTAAGTTAACGTCAGAGCAAGAAAAGCTGGATTCCTTATCAACACAAGAAATCAAAGTTATGCGCTATATTTTAAATGGCGTGGATAACATGCATATTGCTACTGAGATGAATATTAGCAGCAAAACAGTAAGTACCTACAAAAGTCGTCTAATGGAAAAACTGGAGTGTAAGTCACTGATGGAATTATTTAATTTATCAAATAGAAATAAAATTGGCTGATTTTATGCTGCAACGCTTGCTCAGATTTACTCTGTTTTTCATTGGAACGCTATTCGTTGCTCAGGGTGCAATTGCTGGTAAAGAACCCATAAGGCTTGAGATTTTCAGTAATAGCGGGCCCATGCTCCCTAATCTCAAATTGAGCACTGCTGAGCAGTTGTGGCTGGCGAAGAAAAAAACCTTAGTTGTGGCTGTCTATTCCCCTGAGTCGCCACCGCTGATGTTGGATAGTTCCTCTGGTCGTTTCCGTGGGATGAATGCTGAATATCTGTCTTTGTTGCAGAGAGCGTTGGGTATCAACGTTAAAATTGACCGCTATGAAAGCGAAGAGTTTGCTTTGAATGCAGTCAAAACAGGTAAAGCTGATCTAGTGCTGACTTCGCTTAGAACAAATTTTAATGCCGTGGCACCATTTATTGCATCTTTGCCCATGGTGAGCGCCTATCCTGCCTTAGTCACCACGCAAAAAAATGTTATGCAACCGCTACATACGGATAGTCCGGTAACCATTGCTATTGCAGAGGGTTATCCTAGCGAACAGTTTGTAAAAGCTTCATTTCCGAATGCTAAAATTCTTCACTATGAGACTGCGTATCAAGCGCTCGCCTCGTTATATAACGGAAAAAGCAACTATTTCATTGGTAATAATCTTGCCAGTGGCACGACTATAATGCGTGATTTCCATCAGTCATTAAGTATTATAAAATTCTGGCGTACATCACCGATACATAATCAGTTTATTGCTCTAGATACGCAATCGCCTCTAATCCCTATTGTTAATAATTTTTTAGCAGGATTGACAAATCCTATTACTAATCATATCTCTCAGCCGTGGCTAGAGAGCGGTAATCCTGCGCTTTTGACGAAACCTTTATCACTAACACCTCAGGAACAGCGTTGGTTAGAGAAACATCCCAAACTTAAAGTATTAATTAATCCGTATTATGCACCGTTTACACTCTTGGATGAGAATAATGAAATCAGAGGTGTGACAGGCGATATCCTCAATCTCATTCATTTGCAGACGGGGTTAGAGTTTGAAACGGTGACGGCTAACTCCAATACCGAAATGGTTGATAAAATGCTAAACGGTGATTGGAATATACTCCCTACGGCCACATATAGCCCTAGCCGTGAGGAGTTAATTTCATTTACTCATCCTATTCTTCTGGCAAAGCTGAGTTGTTGCCGGGTATGAAAGTAGCAGTGACTACTATGCATATACTTACGGAAAAATTGCATACTAAATATCCTGGGATCGATCTGGTGCAGGTCGAAAATACCAGCATTGGACTCAATCTTTTGGCTGAGGGAAAAGTTGATGCTGTCATATCAACGCAGCTAACCGCCCGTTACATGATAGACCACTATTATCCAAATCAACTCAAATATGAGATCATGGCGGATGAAGCGCCGGCTTTAGTCAGTTTTGCTATCCCGCGTGGGGATCAAGAGTTAAAGCAGATATTGAATAAAGCGTTAGATAATATCCCGCCAAAATCGATATTATTTATTTCCTCAAAATGGGTTAAGCTACCTGATATAAAAATTGACACTTGGCATCTATATAATAAGCAATTTTATATTGTCATTACGTTGTCTATTTTTATTATTTTGAGCTTCTTGTTATGGGGTGGATATCTATCACGGGAAGTTCGTATGAGAAAACAATCTCAGGCGGACTTAGAGAATCAGCTCAGCTTTAGAAAAACATTATCTAATTCGATCCCTATACCGGTTTATACCATTTCTCTCGATGGTGAAGTTCAAAGCTATAACAGTGCTTTTATGTCGTTTTTTTCAACTGACCAGAAAAATGTGACCTCTACATCTTTGTTTGATAGTCGTAACCCACTGTCTGATATTTTTTCGGTTCTCAACCGAGACATTCAACATGGTCTGATCCCGGATAAGGTTATTGAGCACAGCATTATGCTGAACAATGGTCGAGAGGATCGTCATATTATTCATTGGATTACGCTTTGTGTTATGCCGTCAGACAATGTTATGCCAACGCTAATTTGTGGGTGGCAAGATGTGACGGAATCCCGACAGTTGCTCAGTGCATTGCAAACTGAAAAAGACAAAGCGATCCAGGCTAATGAGGCGAAAAGTACCTTCTTAGCCAGCATGAGCCATGAGATTCGCACGCCAGTCAGTGCGGTAATGGGATTCCTTGAATTACTGGCGCTACATAACCAAAGCCCTGAAGAAGATAAAGAGTCTATCTCGTTAGCTTACGCCACGGCTCAGTCATTGCTGGGATTGATCGGCGACATTTTAGATATGAATAAAATCGAATCTGGGAGCTTTGAATTATCTCCAGATTGGGTCAATCTCGATGTGCTGATTACGACGGTGATGAGAGGATTTGAAGGTCTTGCCAAGCAGAAACAGCTCAAACTCACCTTTGTTAATCGACTGGTCAAAGGGGAATATTTACGTCTAGATCCTCAGGCAACCAAGCAATTGCTCTCCAATCTGCTAAGCAATGCTATAAAATTCACAGAACACGGTGGTGTTGAGGTCAGTGCAGAGTCCATCGCCACGCGTTCTGGCCAAACCCAGCTTATTTTACGAGTGACAGATACCGGGGCGGGCATTAGCCAAGAAGATCAGGAACGGCTCTTTAAACCATACAGTCAAACTGAAACGGGTAAACGGCAGACAGGCTCTGGGTTAGGGCTTTTGATTTGCCGAGAGTTAGTGACGCGCATGAATGGAAAGCTGGGGCTGGTGAGTCAGGTTGGACAAGGGACAACGATGACGATCGATCTGGTCACGGCGGTATCTCATGAAGCGATGATTAGCTCGGTTGAACTGCAGCCCGCGGTATATCCTGCCAAGAAACTAAAAATATTGATCGTTGACGATCATCCGGTGAACCGTCTGTTGTTGCGTCGTCAATTAGATACGCTGGGATATAAAGTCGATGAGGCGAGTGATGGAAATGACGCGCTGATACTGATAAATGAAAATAGCTATGACTTGGTAATAACGGATGTCAATATGCCGAATATGGATGGGGTGACTTTGACCCGTCATATTCGAAGTTTTGATAGTGATATCATTATTTGGGGCTTAACCGCAAATGCCCAAACGCAGGAAAAAGATCGATGCCTAGCAATTGGTATGAACGCATGCCTTTTCAAACCGATTAATTTACAACAATTGGCTTCTGCATTGGCCTCTGTGGGAACGATAAATATGACTTACCAGCTAGACGAAATTATTGATCTTGCGACGCTACGATCGCTGGCATTAAATGATCCAAAATTAATGCAGCAGATGTTGGAACAGTCTCAGCAAGAAAATAATAAAGATTTTCTTGCTGCGCAGGAGGCTAAAATGGCCGGTGATTGGACTGCATTCAAAATGCATATGCATCGTATTAATGGCACTGCCCAAATTCTTGGTGCGGCGAAATTACAGGAACTAGCCGAAAAGTTAGAGAACTATTTAGTGGTTCAGACTGATGATTCAGCCATTGAACATGGAATGAAACTGCTTGAGGTTGAGCTAAATCGTTTAAGAGAGGCGATTAATAGTTTTTCACCGACATGAATAATGTTTATGTAAAATAAATGGCTCCATCGAAATCGTCAAAATTTAGAGAGAAGATGGAGCCATTAAGTTCTTTCATCTGTTTCAGCCGATTTATCTATTGAGCGAGCGAAACAGCGGCGTTGGATTTTAGCGATTTTTATACAGGTTATAACCCAATTGCTGAGTGAAGGCAGCTGTCATTTTTTGGCCTCGCACGCTGTTGCCCATGGCATCCAGCGGTGGAGAGAATGCCGCAATTCCCATCACACCCGGAACTACTGTGAGAATTCCACCACCGACGCCGCTTTTTGCAGGCAAGCCAACGGTATAAGCCCAATCGCCAGAGCTTCCATACATTCCTTCCATGGTCATTTCAGCAAGCAGGAAAGGAATATTCGCTGCGGTTAATACTTTTTTCTGTGTCATTGGATTTATACCGCCAGCGGCAAAGGTGGCCGCCATCGTCGCAAGCTCAACGGTATTAACTAATGTTGAGCACTGACGGGTATACACATCGCAGGCCTCCATGGGAT
>Ga0308167_1002761_pt1 | contig 15414 bp, 9 predicted proteins | sample PhyCR1_2_FD_202138 | JGI IMG/M metagenome (GOLD analysis project Ga0308167, IMG submission 202138) | Phyllosphere microbial communities from UC Gill Tract Community Farm, Albany, California, United States - DLSLRC.R1 | ecosystem: Host-associated > Plants > Phyllosphere > Unclassified | place... | reverse complement strand
TTATAATCACGCCATTCGGGCGATTAATTATTTATTGAGGCATTGTTATGGTACCTGTGGTCGCGCTGGTTGGGCGTCCCAATGTGGGAAAATCTACGCTATTTAACCGTTTAACCCGCACTCGTGACGCGCTGGTAGCGGATTTTCCTGGACTGACTCGCGATCGCAAATATGGTCGCGCCGAAGTGGAAGGGCGCGAATTTATTGTTATCGATACCGGTGGTATCGACGGCACCGAAGAGGGTGTTGAAACGCGGATGGCTGAGCAGTCACTGCTGGCGATTGAAGAAGCGGATGTGGTGCTGTTTATGGTCGATGCGCGCGCCGGCATGATGGCCGCCGACCAGCAAATCGCTAAACACCTGCGTTCACGTCAGAAAGCCACGTTCCTGGTGGCGAACAAAACCGACGGACTCGATCCCGATCAGGCAGTTGTTGACTTCTATTCTCTGGGCCTGGGCGAGATCCATGCCATTGCGGCCTCGCATGGTCGTGGTGTAACCAGCCTGATCGAAACGGCGCTGTTGCCGTGGATGGACAAGGTTGAGCCGGTTGAACTCACAGAAGAAGAAGAGAACCAGGCTTACTGGGCGGCGCTTGACGCCGGGGAGAAAGCTGACCTGGAAGCCGCAGAGGAAGAAGAAAACTTCGACCCGACAGGCTTGCCGATCAAACTGGCGATTGTCGGCCGTCCTAACGTAGGTAAGTCAACACTTACTAACCGCATCCTCGGTGAAGACCGTGTGGTGGTCTACGATATGCCGGGCACCACCCGCGACAGTATCTATATCCCGATGGAGCGTGATGGACGTGAATACGTTCTGATCGACACCGCAGGTGTACGTAAGCGTGCCAAAATCTCTGACACCGTTGAGAAATTCTCGGTGATTAAGACGCTGCAGGCGATTGAAGATGCCAACGTGGTGATGCTGGTGATCGATGCTCACGCCGGTATTTCCGATCAGGATCTCTCGCTGCTGGGCTTCATCCTTAACAGTGGTCGTTCGCTGGTGATTGTGGTCAACAAATGGGATGGTCTGTCACAGGAAGTGCGTGATGAAGTGAAAGAGACGCTGGACTACCGTCTGGGCTTTATCGATTTCGCCCGCATCCACTTTATCTCTGCGCTGCACGGCAGCGGCGTCGGTAATCTGTTTGAGTCGATTACGGAAGCCTATGACTGTTCGACGAAGCGCGTAAATACCTCGCTGCTGACCCGCATCATGAACATGGCAGCCGAAGATCATCAGCCACCCTTGGTTCGTGGTCGCCGCGTTAAGCTGAAGTATGCGCATGCCGGGGGTTACAACCCACCTATTGTGGTGATTCACGGTAATCAGGTTAAAGATCTGCCGGATTCATACAAACGCTACCTGATGAACTACTTCCGTAAATCACTGAGCGTGATGGGAACGCCGATTCGCATCCAGTTCAAAGAGGGTGAGAACCCGTACGAAGGGAAGCGCAACCTGCTGACACCCACGCAGCAGCGTAAGCGTAAGCGCCTGATGGCGCATATGAAGAAAAATAAGCGTTAAGCAAATGAGGGCCGGAAGGCCCTCTTTTTTTGGCCTAAGCTAAAGCAACGGGCGGGGAATTATCATGACCATCAACTGTGAGAAATGTCAGCTGCCGTTGCAGCTCAGCGACGGCGAGTTTATCTGTAGCGGGTGCGGCGCACATTATCAGGCTCAGCCCATCTGTCCGGATTGTCATCAACCGCTGGAACGGCTGAGCGCCTGCGGTGCGGTGGACTATTTCTGTCATCACGGACACGGTTTGATTTCGAAAAAACGTGTCGATTTTCAGCCGCAGAAAGCATCAGGCGGCTCAGAATCACTATAAGCGATGTGAATAAAGAAATCGTTGTAGCAAAAATGCTATTGCAGCGTAACAAGTGCGTTATAGATGTTCACTCTGTAATGTACCAGGTGGTACAATCCTGCCGCGTCGTGGGGAGGGGCCTGCCACATACGTTTTTTCCGGTCCAGGTTACTCCACAGACGCGGGTCTGTTTATATTCGATTTGAAGCAGTGCGGCACACCGCATGTCTCTTTGACAAGGTTGCGCAGTTCAGGCGGCAACCGGCGTGAGCGCTCTGTTTATTCAGGAGAGTGAGTGTTATGGCTGAAACTTCGTCCCGCTCCGCTAAGGTGCTGGGAATCGTATCCGTGTTGTTCGGACTGGTGCTGCTGGCAACCGGTCTGTTCTTCGCGATTGGCGGCGGTAAACTGGTTGCCCTCGGCGGCAGTTTGTACTTCCTGATTGCCGGTATCGTGACCGTTCTGGCAGCAATTCAGTTCTTCCGTCGCAAATCCTCGGCGGTGATCCTGTTTCTGCTGGTATTTGTCGGCACGTTGATCTGGTCACTGTTTGATGCCGGGCTGGAGTTCTGGCCACTGGTGTCGCGCCTGATGGTGCCAGCTGGCCTGATGGTGGTGGCCTTCCTGCTCTGGCCTGCGCTGCGCAAGCGTGAAGGCAAAAGCTCGCTGGCCAAAGCCGCCTACACGCTCTCTGCGCTGCTGGCAGTAGGCATGGTGGTCACCTTTGTGCAGATGTTCCAGCCACATCCTACCGTGGCCTCTACAGGTGAAGAGTTGCCGCTGATTCCGGTGGATAAAGCGAAACAGCAAAAAGACTGGGATAACTACGGCAACACGCCGCAGGGCAGTCGCTTTGTGGCGCTGGATCAGATCACCCGCGATAACGTCAAAGATCTGCAGGTTGCCTGGACATTCCGGACCGGCGATATTCCGGACAGCCCGACCGGCAACGGCGCGGAAGATCAGCAGACCCCATTACAGGTAGGCAATACCCTGTATCTCTGTACCCCGCATAACAACGTGATTGCGGTCGAAGCAGACAGCGGTAAGCAGATCTGGAAACGCGAAATCAATGCTCAGGCGGAAGTCTGGCCGCGCTGCCGTGGTCTGGCCTATTTCGATGCCACTAAACCGCTGCAGCAGCCGACTCAGCCAGGCTCGACGCCGGTTCCGGCCGTCACGCTGCCTGCCGGTGATAGCTGTCAGCGCCGCATCCTGATGAACACCATCGATGCACGTCTGATTGCCATCAACGCTGACAACGGTGAGTTCTGTGAGAGCTTCGGTAATCACGGTACCGTCGATCTGAAAGCCGGCCTTGGTCAGGCACCCGATCCTCAGTATCAGCTGACGTCAGCCCCGACACTGGCAGGCACCACCGTCGTCGTCGGTGGTCGCGTGGCGGATAACGTCCAGACCGATATGCCAGGTGGCGTATTACGTGGTTTTGACGTCATCACCGGCCAGATGCGCTGGGCGTTTGACCCGGGTAATGTCGATCCGAATGCGGTATTAATGCCGGGCAAGGAGTACGCTCGCAGTACGCCGAATTCCTGGGCACCGATGTCCTACGATCCGGCGATGAACACTGTATTTATCCCGATGGGCAGCTCATCTGTCGATCTGTGGGGTGCGAATCGTACCGAACTGGACCACAAATATGGCGCATCCGTACTGGCGCTCGACGCCACTACCGGTAAAGAGAGGTGGGTTTATCAGACCGTGCATAACGATCTGTGGGACTTCGACCTGCCGATGCAGCCAAGCCTGATCGATTTCCCGCAGAAGGATGGCACCACCAAACCGGCAGTTGTGATTGGCGGTAAAACCGGCATGATCTTCGTGCTCGATCGCATGACCGGCAAGCCACTGACCAAAGTCGAAGAGCTGCCGATGCCGCAGGGCCATATCCCGAACGAGCAGTACACCAAAACCCAGCCTCATTCGACCGGTATGCCGCAGATTGGCAACCAGACGCTGAAAGAGTCTGACATGTGGGGTGCGACACCGTTTGATCAGCTGGCCTGTCGTATTGGCTTCAAATCGATGCGTTATGATGGTTTGTTCACCGTACCGGACACCGATAAGTCGCTGAGCTTCCCGGGTTCGCTGGGCGGGATGAACTGGGGCAGCATGTCGACCGATCCGAACAACCATCTGCTGTTCGTCAATGATATGCGTCTCGGCCTGTGGGTACAGATGATCCCGGCTGACACCAACAAAATTTCACGTGGCAGCAACGGGGGTGAAGCGATCAACACCGGTATGGGCGCGGTGCCGCTGAAAGGTACACCTTATGCGGTGAACAAAAACCGCTTTATGTCGCCGCTGGGCATTCCTTGCCAGAAGCCACCGTTTGGTACGCTGTCGGCGATTGACATGAAAACCCAGAAAATCGTCTGGCAGGTGCCGGTTGGTACCGTGCAGGATACCGGACCTTTCGGCATAAAAATGCGCATGAAGATGCCGGTAGGTATGCCAACGCTGGGCGGTACGCTGGCAACCCAGGGTGGCCTGGTGTTCATCGCTGGTACCCAGGATTACTACCTGCGTGCCTTTGATGCCTCAACCGGTAAAGAAGTGTGGAAAGCACGTCTGCCGGTTGGCAGCCAGGGCGGGCCGATGAGCTATGTTTCGCCGAAAACTGGCAAACAGTACATCCTCATCTCGGCCGGTGGCGCACGCCAGTCGCCGGATCGCGGTGACTACGTGATTGCTTACGCGCTGCCAGACAGCAAATAACCTCACCAGTGAAAAGGGCCGACATTGTCGGCCCTTTTTTTTGCTTATTTTCCATCACGCCACAGCGCCTGTAATGCTGGTGGGGCCACCTGCTCCGGAATCAACAACACAATGGTGCCGACCTCGCGGTGGGTCGCATACTGAATCTGAATGCGGAAATAGCGTTGATCGCCGCTTCCCACCTCAGGCGCTTTCTCTTCCGGTTCGCCCAGTGGCATCGCCTGCTCAAGGGCGCGACAGACGCGCTGCTTTTCCGGTGGCGGCAGTTCACTCAGCGAAAAACGGCGCTCTGCGCGCAGGCCGGGCATAAAGGCAAGACCGCCTTCACGCGCCACGATGATGGTGGCATCATCGGTGAGTTCGGGCAGATCACTCATAGCACACCGACCTCTTTCCACGCCTGCTCAATCGCGCTGGCAACGGAACGGTTAAAGCGTTTTTCGCCATGCTGAACGGTAAAGCGGGCAAAGGTTTTAAAATCGGCGTCCTGCGGCAGTTCATCGTCGCACAGCGTGTCGTACCAGGCGTGACCCGCCTGCTCCCACGCATAACCGCCCAGCGTTTTCGCTGCCAGGTAAAAGGCGCGGTTGGGGATACCGGAATTAAGATGCACGCCGCCGTTATCTTCGCGGGTCTGCACATAATCATCCATGTGCGCCGGCTGCGGATCTTTCCCCAGCATTGGATCGTCATACGCGGTGCCTGGTGCTGACATCGACCGCAGGCCCTTGCCATTAATGCCGCTGGCCAGTAACCCTTCGCCGATAATCCAGTCCGCCTGATCGGCGCTCTGCTTCTTGCTGAACTGTTTGACCAGCGAGCCAAACACATCGGAGAGTGACTCGTTCAGCGCACCTGCTTGTTCAAAGTAGATCAGACCGGCTTCATTCTCGGTCACGCCATGAGTCAGTTCGTGCGCCACCACGTCAATCGCAATGGTAAAGCGGTTAAAAATCTCACCGTCGCCATCACCAAATACCATCTGCTGGCCGTTCCAGAACGCATTCTGATATTTGTCGCCGTAATGAACCGTTCCGAGCAGTTTCAGCCCCTGATTATCCAGCGAATTGCGCTGATACGCCTGCCAGAAAAAGTCATAGGTGGTGCCGAGGTAATCCCAGGCTTCCCCGGCGGCGACATCACCGTTTTCGGGCTGGCCTTCCTGACGAATCAGCTTACCTGGCAGGGTTTGCTGATTTTGCGCATCATAAATTTCACGATCCACATGGCCGCCCGCTGCTGTTTTCGCCACGGTCGGCTTTTGCCAGTGTTCCGCCATCAGGTGCTGAACATGAGTGAGAGTACGGCGTGCCTGTTCCTGCTGGTGGCCGGAGCCGTGCGCGATAATTTTGCGGAGGATATAGGGAGGAATAACGCTAAAAGCCATCTGAAACTCCTTGGCAACAGAGATGTGCCAAAAAGTATAGACCCGACAGGCTGGATAGGCCTGGTAAGTGAAGTCAGCTGTAAGGTGAAAAGTATGAACACAGAGGCAGAGTCAGGAGGCGGTTTTGCGGCGGCGCTTTTTCTCTGGCAGCAGCTGCGTCACCTGACTCTCGACCCAGCCATCATCCAGACGGGTACGCAGCAGGTCGCCGCTCTGCAGCTGTTGCGTCTTTTTCACCACCTGGCCCGTGGTGTCGGTGGTCACGCTGAAGCCGCGCGCCAGCGTCGCTAACGGACTGACGCCTTCCAGCTGAGCCACTCGCTGGCCGAACCGCTGTTGGTCGGCGCTCAGCTTCTTCTGCATACTCTGCTGCAGGCGGTAGTGCCAGCTTTGCAGCTGTTTTTGCGCATCGAACAGACGCTGCTGCGGCTGCTGGGCGTTGAGCCGATGCGACAGGCGGTCCTGCTGACGCGTGGCCTGACGCAGGCGGGTTTCCATCGCTTCACCCAGACGCTGCTGCAGGCGGAACAGGGTGGTCTGCTGACGAGCCAGACGTAGCTGTGGATGCTGCTGTTGCAGGCGATGCTCAAGGCGGGAGTAGAGCCGCTGCTGGCGTGCCAGGTAGTAATCCATCGCCATCTCCAGCCGCTGTTGCTGTGACTGCAACTGACGCAGCAGCTCAAGCTGGTTACGGCTGACGAGCTCTGCGGCAGCAGAGGGCGTTGGCGCGCGCAGATCCGCCACGAAATCGGCAATGGTCACGTCAGTTTCATGGCCGACGGCGCTGACGATTGGAATGCGGCTGGCAAAAATGGCGCGCGCGACCCGCTCGTCGTTGAAGCTCCACAAATCCTCCAGAGAACCGCCGCCACGACCGACAATCAGCACGTCGCACTCATTGCGCTGGTTAGCGATCTCAATCGCCCGGACGATCGCGGCAGGCGCATCGACACCCTGTACCGGCGTCGGGTAGATCACCACCGGCAATGAGGGATCGCGGCGATGCAGTACCCGCAGCACATCGTGCAGCGCGGCACCGGTTGAGGAGGTAATCACACCGACCTGGCGCGCCGGATCGGGCAGTGGTTGCTTATGCTGCGGTTCGAACAGGCCTTCGGTCGCCAGCCGGGCTTTCAGCAGTTCAAACTGCTGTTGCAGCAGTCCTTCACCGGCCGGGTGCATACTTTCGATTATCAGCTGATAGTCACCGCGCGGCTCATACAGGGTGATGTTGGCGCGAACCAGCACCTGCTGACCATGTTGCGGACGGAAAGTGACGCGACGGTTGCTGTTGCGGAACATCGCGCAACGCACCTGGGCACCATCATCCTTCAGGGTGAAGTACCAGTGTCCGGAAGCGGGTTGAGTGAAGTTGGAGATCTCGGCGCTCAGCCAGACCAGGCCCATCTCTTTTTCCAGCAGCTGACGCACTGTGGTGTTAAGACGGCTGACGGTAAAAATATTGGCGACGGGTGGCAGCGACATGTGACGAAGATCAAATTCCAAATCAGCAGGTTAATTCACCGATACTACAGGGCTGCTAGCACGGATCAAGAGTTTTTCTGAAATAATGCTGGAGGCAATCGATTACGGCCTGTATAATGCCGCGGCAATATTTTATCTATTCTCATTCACCCGAGGTGGAGTATTGCCATGTTAAGAATCGCTAAAGAAGCACTCACTTTTGACGACGTTTTGCTCGTTCCTGCACACTCCACCGTCCTGCCGAATACGGCCGATCTCAGCACTCAGCTGACCAAAAATATCCGTTTAAATATTCCTATGCTTTCCGCTGCCATGGACACCGTGACCGAAGCGGGTCTGGCGATTGCGCTGGCGCAGGAAGGCGGTCTTGGCTTCATTCACAAAAACATGTCAATTGAACGCCAGGCGGATGAAGTCCGCAAGGTGAAGAAACATGAGAGCGGCGTGGTTACTGAACCACAGACCGTATTGCCAACAACCCCACTGGCCGAAGTGAAAGCGCTGACCGAGCGTAACGGCTTCGCCGGTTACCCGGTAGTGAACCGTGACAACGAACTGGTCGGTATCATTACCGGTCGTGACGTTCGCTTTGTCACTGACCTTTCCCAGCCGGTTTCCGCGGTAATGACTCCGAAAGATCGTCTGGTGACGGTGAAAGAGGGTGAAGCGCGCGACGTGGTCCTGCACAAAATGCATGAAAAGCGCGTTGAGAAAGCGCTGGTGGTGGATGACAGTTTCCATCTGCTGGGCATGATCACCGTAAAAGATTTCCAGAAAGCCGAACGTAAACCTAACGCCTGTAAAGATGCGCAGGGTCGTCTGCGTGTTGGTGCGGCCGTTGGCGCGGGCGCGGGCAACGAAGAGCGTATCGATGCCCTGGTAGCGGCCGGTGTTGACGTACTGCTGATTGACTCATCGCACGGTCATTCCGAAGGCGTGCTGTCACGTATTCGTGAAACCCGCGCGAAATACCCCGATCTTGAAATCGTCGGCGGCAATGTGGCGACCGGTGCGGGTGCTCTGGCGCTGGTTGAAGCGGGCGTCAGCGCGGTGAAAGTTGGTATCGGTCCGGGCTCCATCTGTACTACCCGTATCGTGACCGGTGTGGGTGTACCGCAGATTACCGCGGTGTCTGACGCCGTCGCTGCGCTGGAAGGCACCGGCATTCCGGTGATCGCTGATGGCGGCATCCGCTTCTCAGGCGACATCGCCAAAGCGATTGCGGCAGGTGCCTCCTGCGTGATGGTCGGTTCGATGCTGGCCGGTACCGAAGAATCACCGGGTGAAATCGAACTCTATCAGGGTCGTTCGTTCAAATCCTATCGCGGCATGGGTTCACTGGGCGCGATGTCAAAAGGCTCATCTGACCGTTACTTCCAGACCGATAATGCGGCCGACAAACTGGTGCCGGAAGGGATCGAAGGCCGTGTCGCTTATAAAGGCCGCCTGAAAGAGATCGTACACCAGCAAATGGGTGGACTGCGCTCCTGTATGGGCCTGACCGGCTGCCCGACTATTGATGACCTGCGCACTAAAGCGGAATTTGTCCGCATCAGCGGCGCGGGTATCAACGAAAGCCACGTACACGATGTGACCATCACCAAAGAGTCACCGAACTACCGCATGGGCTCGTAATCCCGTAAGATTTCCCGCCCGGCTTCAGCCGGGCGCTTTACTTTATCAAGTCACCGTTCTGGAAACCCCTCAATGACGACGGAAAATATCCATAAGCATCGCATTCTGATTCTCGATTTCGGCTCTCAATATACTCAGCTGGTGGCACGTCGCGTGCGCGAACTGGGTGTCTACTGTGAACTCTGGGCATGGGACGTCACCGAAGAGCAGATTCGCCAGTTCAATCCGAGCGGCATCATCCTCTCCGGTGGGCCGGAAAGCACCACCGAGCTGAACAGTCCGCGTGCGCCTGAATATGTCTTCAGCGCCGGTGTACCGGTGCTGGGCGTCTGCTACGGCATGCAGACCATGGCGATGCAGTTGGGCGGCAAAGTCTCCGGTTCCAGCGAGCGTGAGTTTGGTTATGCCCAGGTTGAAGTGACCACGCCAAGTGCGCTGGTGCGCGGTATTGAAGACGCGATCAGCGCTGCTGGTAAACCGCTGCTGGATGTCTGGATGAGCCACGGCGACAAAGTGACCGCCATTCCGGACGACTTCGTCACCGTTGCCAGTACCGAAACCTGTCCGTTTGCCATCATGGCCAACGAAGAGAAGCGTTTCTACGGCGTGCAGTTCCACCCGGAAGTGACGCACACCCGTCAGGGCCTGCGGATGCTTGAGCGTTTCATCATCGATATCTGCGAATGTGAAGCGTTGTGGACGCCAGCCAAAATCATTGAAGATGCGGTTGAGCGCCTGCGTGAACAGGTCGGCAACGACAAAGTGATCCTTGGCCTGTCCGGCGGCGTTGACTCTTCCGTGACGGCGATGCTGCTGCACCGCGCCATTGGCGATCGTCTGACCTGCGTGTTCGTGGATAACGGTCTGCTGCGCCTGAACGAAGCACAACAGGTGATGGATATGTTTGGCGACCACTTCGGTCTCAACATCATCCATGTACCGGCTGAGATGCGTTTCCTGGATGCGCTGGCGGGTATTGATGAACCGGAAGCCAAGCGTAAAACCATCGGTCGCGTCTTTGTGGAAGTCTTTGACGAAGAAGCGCTGAAACTGCAGGACGTTAAGTGGCTGGCGCAGGGCACCATCTATCCGGACGTGATTGAATCGGCGGCTTCTGCCACCGGTAAAGCGCACGTCATCAAATCGCACCATAACGTCGGTGGCCTGCCGAAAGAGATGAAGATGGGCCTGGTTGAGCCGCTGAAAGAGCTGTTCAAAGACGAAGTGCGTAAGATCGGCCTGGAGCTGGGCCTGCCGTACGACATGCTCTACCGTCATCCATTCCCGGGTCCTGGTCTGGGCGTGCGCGTACTGGGCGAAGTGAAGAAAGAGTATTGCGACCTGCTGCGCCGTGCCGATGCGATCTTTATCGAAGAACTGCACAAAGCCGATCTCTACAACAAAGTCAGCCAGGCCTTTACCGTCTTCCTGCCGGTACGTTCAGTCGGCGTAATGGGCGATGGCCGTAAATATGACTGGGTTGTCTCGCTGCGTGCGGTGGAAACCATCGACTTCATGACCGCACACTGGGCACACCTGCCGTATGATTTCCTCGGCCGCGTCTCTAACCGCATCATCAATGAAGTCAACGGCATCTCCCGCGTGGTGTATGACATCAGCGGTAAGCCACCGGCGACCATCGAGTGGGAATGATTTAACGTCTGGCAACAGCCTGCACGTAAAAGCAGTAAAGTACCTCTAAGCCCGCATCATTGCGGGCTTTTTTGTCTTTGTATCTGGCACTTTCTGGCAGCGGTTAGCAACGTGAAGCACGGTTTTTTGAATGGAATTCAGGAAAAACGCGATAAAGTTAATGACCGTGATGGTCTGTATGTTGCGGTGACCCCGGCTGGTTCAAGCTCATTTCGCTACCACTATTCAATAAACCGAAGACAAGAGATCGTTACTTTTGACCGTTAGGGCGTCGGTGGGATTACGCTTGCGCAAGCGCGCAACAAGATCAAATTTAGTCAGGCGTTATGGATGATATTAAAGCAGAGGATGAAACAACGTAGTCCACGTTTGATTTTTCTTTCCGGACTGGCAATGGATATTATGATTGCTCTCCAAACCTTCGCCGGTAGCTCTGATTATATCCTTCCTTCACGTTACGATTCCGATATGCCATTGAGACGCGCTACTTTAAACCGGTTTTTAACGCTGACGTCTCGTTTGGTACAGAGAGAAGGCGAGTCGTTTCCTGAGCTTGCATAAAGAACGCCATAATTCAGGTGGCAGAAAATAAATGACTGTTACCTATCCTCTGTTTTCATCGACGGTTGCTCAATTATGTTATTTCACTCTTGCATTGAGATAATTCACAAGTGTGATCCATTCCGCAAAATTACGATTATATATTGAGTCTGCTTTATCACCGACAAAAGGCAAAAACTAAATTAAATGTCTGTTTAGTATGGTAGCTTATTTGATAAAAATATCGTCTGGGCGCGGTTAATCAACACGTCCGTGTCTTTAAATGAGTTTTGTCTCGATGATCACATAAATAAAAAAACATAATTAATTAATTTAAAAACATAATAGATCCTCATGGGTTACTTGTGTCAGAAAGTGTTCCACCCAGACAAAAGAACCGGAGATCTGACTAGAATGAGCAATAACATAATGCAAAGCCGGCATGATGAATATCATAAATTAACCCGCGGTGAGCGTATTGGTTATGGGATGGGCGACTTTGCGCAAAACCTGGTGTTCGGTACCATTGGCGGTTTTCTGGCGCTTCACATGTTGACTGTAAATACTATAAGTACAGCAACAGCCGGATTTATATTCCTTTTTGTTCGCATTATTAACGTGTTATGGGACCCGATGGTGGGAACGTATGTTGATAAAAGAAGCTCACTTGCCGGAAAATACCGTCCCTGGCTTTTAAGAGCAGGTGTTCCACTTGTTATTCTTTCCGCTTTACTCTTTGCTCCCATCCCTGGTATCCAGGGTTCCGTTCCTTTTGCATTTGTTGTTTATTTAGCCCTGGATTTAGTTTATTCAGTGGTGAATATTCCGTATGGTTCACTTAATGCTTCGCTGACAAGAGATCCTGAATCTATTGATAAACTGACCAGTACACGTATGATGCTGGCTAATAGTGCAAATCTTCTTGTCTATACGCTATTTCCAATGTTTGTACAAATGGCCTCTCCGAAAGATCGAAGCCTGAAAGATACCGGTTTTTTTGGTCTTGAACTCAATATGGGTAACTACACCGATCCCTCAGCTAACTACGCATGGTTTAGTGTTTACTCAATCTATATGCTAATCGGCGCGGTTGCACTTTTCATCTGTTATAAATTTACTCAAGAACGTGTGGTTGCGACGGCAGAACAAACAGCCAATGTAAAAGCGACAGATCTGTTCCATGAACTCAGACATAACCGGCCGCTTGTTATTCTCGGGTTGTTTTTCATGCTGGCCTTTACCTTCATGTTTTTCATGAATACCGTGAATGGCTTTTTCAATCAGTACGTCGTTGGCCACTCAGAATGGATGGGTGCTATCGGTCTGGTCGCCTCAATTCCCGGTATTGTCTTCCCTGTTTTTTGGCCCAGACTGAAGAAAATTTTTGGCAAAAAAGGCTTCTTCCATCTGTTCCTCGGCATGTTTATTGTCGGTGAACTACTGACGTACGTTTGGTCACGCCAGGCAATGCATGATGCACTTTGGCTGGCTTATATCTCAACATTCATCAAACAGTGGGGCTTAAGTTCAGCGACCGGCTTCATGTGGGCACTTGTCCCTGAAGTTGTCGCTTATGGCGAATTAAAAACAGGAAAACGAAACGCCGCCATTATTAATGCCATAATGGGGCTCTTTTTCAAAATCGGTTTCACGCTGGGTGGCGCAATTCCACTTTGGTTACTGGCGGCCTATGGCTTTAACGAAAAAGGGGTTCAGCAAAGTACAAATGCTATCGACGGAATAATTATTACAGCGATTTGGGTCCCAATAATGTTAGCCGCCATTTCGATGCTCATCATTCAGGTCTATCCCATCTCAGACAAACATGTCACAGACATCAATCGTCAGCTTGATGAGGTACGTGTGTAGTTTGAAGAAGACACGATTAAATTCAAAAGATATACAGCTTAAACTTAAAAAGGTGTGATTATATGTCTCTGATTCAAAACCCTATCTTACCTGGATTTAATGCTGACCCGAGCATTATCCGTGTAGAAGACACCTACTATATTGCAAACTCTACATTTGAGTGGTACCCGGGTGTTCGTTTACACGAGTCAAAAGACCTGGAACACTGGAATCTTCTCCCAGCCCCCTTATCAACAACCGCGCTTTTAGATATGAAAGGAAATCCTTCGTCCGGCGGGATTTGGGCGCCAGCGCTTTCTTATGCAGATGGCAAGTTCTGGTTAGTTTATACCGATGTGAAAGTTACAGAAGGCGCCTTTAAAGACATGACGAATTATCTGACTACAGCCACTGATATTCGTGGTCCATGGACAGATCCGATTAAACTTAATGGTGTCGGCTTTGACGCTTCACTGTTCCATGATGACGATGGTCGTAAATATATCGTTCAACAAACCTGGGATCATCGGGAGTATCATCATCCTTTTGATGGCATCACGTTAACTGAACTTGATACACGGACGCTGAAATTAAAACCCGAAACTGCGCGAACGATTTATCGCGGCACTGCCGTTGCCCTGGTTGAGGGGCCACATCTCTACAAACTGAATGGATATTATTACCTTTTTGCTGCACAGGGCGGGACCGTTTTCACCCACCAGGAAGTCGTGGCGCGTTCAAGAACATTAGATGCCAATAGTTTTGAAACACAGCCAGGGGAAGTGTTCTTAACCAATATGGATACGCCAGACAGCTATATTCAAAAGCAGGGGCATGGCTCGCTGGTCTCAACCCCCAAAGGGGAATGGTATTATGCTTCGCTTTGCGCGCGTCCATGGAACCGTGCCGGTGAGTCCGCCTACGACCCTCGTGGTTGGTCTACCCTGGGGAGAGAAACATCTATCCAGAAAGTGTATTGGGACAAAGATGGCTGGCCACGTATTGCAGGAGGTCACGGTGGGCGAACGTTTGTTGAAGGGCCAGCGGATGCGATTTATACCGAAAGCGCAAAAGATCATAGCCAGCACGATGAGTTTATAACGGCGACACTTGATCTCAACTGGAATACGCTCCGGGTCCCGTTCAGCGAAAAAATGGGATCGACGGGCGATGGAAAGTTAACGTTAACAGGCCAGGGATCGTTAGCCAATACTCATGACCTATCGTTGATTGCCCGACGCTGGCAAGCCTTTTATTTTGACGCGCAGGTTAAAGTTAAATTTGAGCCATTTAATTATCAGCAAATGGCAGGGTTAACCAATTATTACAACGACCGCCATTGGAGTTTTATTTTCATTACCTGGAATGAAATTAATGGGGCAGTTATCGAAATTGGTGAGAATAATCGTGGTAAATACACATCCTATCTGAAAGATGATGCCATTAAGATCCCAGAAGATACGCAGTATGTCTGGTTTCGCACCAGGGTTCGGAAGGAATCCTATACCTACGAATATAGTTTTGATGGGGTCAGTTTCACTGAAATCCCTGTCAAATTAGATTCGGCTATTCTTTCAGATGATTATGTACTGCAAAGTTATGGTGGGTTCTTTACTGGGGCATTTGTTGGCCTCGCAGTGGTTGACTATTCTGGTTATGCAGCCAGCGCAGAATTTTATCATTTCATTTATCAGGAGCTTGGCGATTTTCTGGTTGAAAATGACAGGTATAGCTGGGAGGCCAGTGAATCACGATTTAATTAAATACTAAAGTCTGACTCAGATAATAAGTGCAACGCCAGCCTTAATGCTAAGGGGGGCGTTGCGCCTGAACAGCGCACCAGTCTAAGAGCTTGATTGGGTGTATGCACAGAACTCACGAATCGACTCTTTGCTGGCGTGTGAATGAGGGGAATAGAGTCTTTACCTTTATCAAACATCTTGTTTTAACATTCTGACTATGGAGACGCTTATTACGCTAAGTTTTTAATTTTACCTCTGATAAATAAAAAAATAAAATCCACTTGTTCTGGTAGGGTTGTTTCTGTTAATACCGAAACAGGATGGTTATTGTCTGAAGATATAATTAAATTGAGATAGCCATGAAAACTTTTAAAACATTCCCTTTAGCAATAGCGATAATTACCGCACTGTGCCCGGTTTCCGTTCTGGCACAGGAATTCACTCAGGAACAGATTGACGCCATCGTCGCTAAAGCAGTTGATAAAGCCCTGGCCGAAAGGGAGGCAAAAATCACTGCTGCCGCCGATAAAAATGTCGACGTTATTACCAACCCGCAAA
>Ga0308167_1002755_pt1 | contig 15442 bp, 15 predicted proteins | sample PhyCR1_2_FD_202138 | JGI IMG/M metagenome (GOLD analysis project Ga0308167, IMG submission 202138) | Phyllosphere microbial communities from UC Gill Tract Community Farm, Albany, California, United States - DLSLRC.R1 | ecosystem: Host-associated > Plants > Phyllosphere > Unclassified | place... | reverse complement strand
GACCGGACGTTCTCGATCTGGTACTGCATGAACACGAGGTTCCAGATCTCGACGTAGCGGTCGTCGTCCGTGGCGGGGCCTCCGTCGGCGCCGTAGGCCGGGCCGCGGTCGAAGAAGATCTCGGAGCACGGGCCCGCGGGGCCGGGCTGGCCGGTGTGCCAGTAGTTGGTGTCCTTGCCGAGGCGCTGGATGCGCTCGTCGGGGAGGCCCGCCACCTTCTTCCAGAGGGCGATCGCCTCGTCGTCCTCCTCGTAGACGGTGACCCAGAGGTCGTCGGGCGAGAAGGCGAGGCCGCCGTCGGCCTCGCTCGAGGTCAGCAGCTCCCAGGCGTAGCCGATGGCCTCCTCCTTGAAGTAGTCGCCGAACGAGAAGTTGCCGTTCATCTGGAAGAACGTGCCGTGCCGGGGGGTCTTGCCGACCTCGTCGATGTCGTTGGTGCGGATGCACTTCTGCACGCTCGTCGCACGCGCGTACGGGGTCGGCACGAGACCGGTCAGGTACGGGATGAACGGCACCATGCCGGCCACGGTGAAGAGCAGCGACGGGTCGTCGCTGACCAGCGAGGCGGACGGGACGACGGTGTGCCCGCGCTCCCCGAAGTAGTCGAGCCAACGGCGGCGGATCTCGGCGGTCTGCATGGTTCTCCTGAGGGAGGGGTCGGTCGGTGGGGCTGCGGACGAGGAGGCGCCGGGCGCCTCACGCGGTCAGCTCGCGCTGGTGGTTCCGGTCGGCCCTGCGGAGGGCTCGGCGTCGTCGATCGGGTCGGTGGCGCGCAGCTCGGCGTCACGGGAGCGGTACCCGTCGACCACGGCAGCGCGGAAGTGGTCGAGTCCGCCGTCGAGCTCGCCGAAGAACCGGCGGCCGCGCGGGGTCGAGTTGAGGAGGTGCGCGCCGACGAGGCCGAGCGCGACTCCGACGGACAGCAGGACCAGGTTCTTCACGGGTGCTCCTCACGACGTGTCCCGTGACGAGCACACGGGACGACACGTCAGCCTACTTCGTCGCCGTCGTCCGCCGGGGACGACGGAGGGAGGAGCCTGGTCGGGAACGACGGAGGGAGCGCCCCACGCGACGTGGAGCGCTCCCTCCGGAGCGGTGCGGGTGGTGCTAGCGGGCTGCGTAGTACTCGACGACCAGCTGGACCTCGCAGGTCACGGGGACCTCGGCGCGCTTCGGGCGACGCACGAGGCGGGCCTGCAGCTTGTCGATCTCGACCTCGAGGTAGCCCGGGGTCTTGGGCAGCAGGTCGACGTGACCGCCGGCCGCGGCGACCTGGAAGGGCTCGGTCGTCTCGCTCTTGGCCTTGACGTGGATCATCTGGCCGGGCTTGACGCGGAACGAGGGACGGTCGACGAGCTTGCCGTCGACGAGGATGTGACGGTGCACGACCATCTGGCGAGCCTGCGCCGTGGTGCGGGCGAAGCCGGCACGCAGGACGAGCGCGTCGAGACGCGTCTCGAGCAGCTCGACCAGGTTCTCACCGGTCAGGCCCGAGGCCTTGCGGGCCTCGTTGAAGACGATCTTGAGCTGGGCCTCGCGGATGCCGTACTGGGCACGCAGACGCTGCTTCTCGCGGAGACGGACGGCGTAGTCGCTGTCGGTCTTGCGCTTGGTGCGGCCGTGCTCGCCGGGAGCGTAGGGACGCTTCTCGAGGTAGCGGGCGGCCTTCGGGGTGAGGGCGATGCCGAGAGCACGCGAGAGACGCGTCTTGCTCCGGGTGCGGGACTTGGTGGACATGCGTGTTCCTATCGAGATCTTGTCGGTGGTGGTGTTCCGCCAGCCAGGCGCGTGAGCGCCGACGGGCCTAACAAGAGGGATGATCGCCGCGGCGGAGACCGGCTACAGGTCGGACCGCCTTGGTCGGGTCGTCATCAGCAGCCGCGCGTCGACGCCCGAGTGCAGGCAACCCCCCGAGCATACAGGAGCACGGTCTGGTGGGCGAGCCCGACCTGGGCGCGTGTCGCCGGCCGGGCGACGCCGCCCCGGGCGGGGCTCAGCCGCCTCGGGTGATCCGACGCAGCTTCTCGAGCCGGGCGGCGACGTCGCGCTCGTTGCCGTTGGCCGTCGGGTCGTAGTACGTGCGACCGACCAGCTCGTCGGGGAGGTACTGCTGCTCGACGACCCCGAACTCGGAGTCGTGCGAGTACTTGTAGCCCTTGCCGTGGCCGAGGCGCTTCGCACCCGGGTAGTGCGCGTCGCGGAGGTGCTTGGGCACCGGGCCGGCCGCCCCGGCGCGGACGTCGGCGATCGCGGCGTCGAGGGCGCTGTACGACCGGTTCGACTTCGGTGCGGTGGCCAGGTAGACGACGGCCTCGGCCATCGGGATGCGCCCCTCCGGCATGCCGATCATCTGCACGGCGGTGGCCGCCGAGACGGCGACCGTGAGGGCGTTCGGGTCGGCCATGCCGATGTCCTCGCCGGCGGACACGATGATGCGGCGGCAGATGAAGCGGGGATCCTCGCCGGCCTCGATCATCCGGGCGAGGTAGTGCAGGGCGGCGTCGACGTCGGAGCCGCGGACCGACTTGATGAACGCGCTGATGACGTCGTAGTGCTCGTCGCCGTTGCGGTCGTAGCGGAGGAGCGCGCGGTCGACCGACTGGGCGACCGTCTCGGCCGTGATCACGGGCCGGTCGTCGGCGTCGTCCGGGTCGTCGTACTCGGCGTCGGGGTCGTAGTCGGCGTCCGCGTCGGCGGACGGGTCGTCCGGACGGGCGCCGCGGGCCTCCTCGGCGGTCGCGGCGGCGGAGTGGGCCGAGGCCTCGAGGGCGGTCAGTGCCCGACGAGCGTCGCCGGACGCGAGGCGGACGATCGTCGCCAGCGCCTCGTCGTCCAGCACGACCCGGCCGTCGAGGCCGCGGGGGTCGACGACCGCCCGCCGGACGAGGTCGCCGAGGTCGTCGTCGCTCAGCTGCTCGAGCGTGAGCAGCAGCGACCGGGAGAGCAACGGCGTGATGACGGAGAAGGACGGGTTCTCGGTCGTCGCCGCGATGAGGATCACCCAGCCGTTCTCGACACCCGGCAGCAGCGCGTCTTGCTGGGCCTTCGTGAAGCGGTGGATCTCGTCGAGGAACAGGACCGTCGTCGTGCCGTAGAGGTCGCGGTTCGTCAGCGCCTTCTCCATCACCTGCCGGACGTCCTTCACGCCGGCCGTCACCGCCGAGAGCTCGATGAACTGCCGCCCCGACGTGTGGGCGATCGCCTGCGCGAGCGTCGTCTTGCCGGTGCCTGGCGGGCCCCAGAGGATGACGGAGACGGCACCCTGCTCGCCGGTGGTGTCGCTCGCCAGGGTGACGAGCGGGGAGCCGGGCCGGAGGAGGTGTCGCTGACCGGCGACCTCGTCGAGGCTGGTGGGGCGCATGCGGACCGCGAGGGGGGTCGAGCTCTGCGGGAGAGGGCTCATGGGGGTCAATGGTAGACCGGGCCGCCGACACCGACCGGCGGCTCGGATACAGTCGTCCGGGACATCACCGGCATGGAGGACACGTGGCACCGAGCAGGAACCAGGACCGTGAGGCACGCGACCGGCTGAGGGCGTACACGGCCCGCCAGCGGGTGCACGAGACGCAGGTGCGCCGCCGCCGCCGGGACGACCTCCTGGCCGCCGTCGGCGTCGTGGTCGTGGTCGGCCTGGCGGTCGTCACCCAGGTCGTGTGGAACACGGACGGCAGCCCGGACGAGGCCACCGCCTCCGCCAGCCCCTCCCCCTCGGAGACGGCGTCGGCGACCGGGGACGTCCCGAGCGCCGACATCGCCGAGGGACGCACCTGGACGGGGCAGCTCGACCTCAACGACGACGTCCAGCTCGGGGTCGAGCTCGACGGGGCCACGGCGCCCCAGGCCGCCTCGGTGATCATCGACCTCGCTCAGCAGGGCTTCTACACCGACACGACCTGCCACCGGATGAGCGACGCCGAGACGGCGAAGTTCATCCAGTGCGGCTCGGCGAACGGGGACGGCACGGGCGACGCGGGCTTCACCTTCGGGCCCCTTGAGAACGTGCCGGCCGACGGCCTCTACCCGACCGGCACCATCGCCATGGCGCGCGGCGCCGAGCCGGACTCGCAGTCGACCCAGTTCTTCATCACCTACGGGGACACCTACCTCGACGCGTCGACGGGCGGCTACACCGTCGTCGGCCGCGTGACGAGCGGCCTCGACCAGCTCACGGCGAACGTCACGGACGCGGGCCTGACCCCGTCGACCGCCGAGGTCCCCAACGACGGCGCCCCGGTCGTGCCGACCACGATCACGTCCCTGACGCTCGAGTAGACCCGGCACGGGAGCGGACCGGCGACGAAGGAGGCGGGCGTCCCCGCTCGTGCAATAGGCTGGGCACCCATCGCCGGGGCCCGTCCTGGGCTCCGCGACGAGCACCTCCAGCAAGGGATGACAGTGGCTACTGACGATCAGGCACCCTGGGGCCGCGTCGACGACGACGGAACCGTCTACGTGCGCGAGGGCGACGGCGAGCGGGCTGTGGGGCAGTACCCCGACGCCACGCCCGCCGAGGCCCTCGCCTACTACGAGCGCAAGTACACCGAGCTGAACGGGCAGGTCACGCTGCTCGAGCAGCGGGTCAAGCGGGGCGCGTCCGCCTCCGACGTGACCAAGACGGTCGCGCACCTGAAGCAGCTGCTCGTCGAGCCGAGCGCCGTCGGCGACGTCGCGGCGCTCCGCACCCGCGTCGACGCTCTCGACAGCACGGTGGGCGAGCTGACCGAGAAGCAGAGCGCCGAGGCGCAGGAGGCGCTGGTCGAGGCCGTCGCCTACCGCACCTCCCTGGTCGTCGAGGCCGAGGCCCTCGCGGCGCAGGATCCCGCCCGCGTGCAGTGGAAGCAGGTCACCGCCTCCGTCGACGACATCTTCGCCCGCTGGCAGAAGCACCAGACCGAGGGCCCCCGGATCCCCAAGGGCGAGGGCAACGACCTCTGGAAGCGCTTCCGCGCGGCCCGGTCGACGATCGACCAGCACCGCAAGGCGTTCTACGCCGACCTCGACGCCACCCACCGCGAGGCACGCCAGCGCAAGCAGGCGCTCGTCGAGTCGGCCGACGCCCTCGCGAGCAAGGGCGCCGACGGCATCCCCGAGTACCGGCGTCTGCTCGACGACTGGAAGCGCGCCGGCCGTGCGGGCAAGAAGTACGACGACGCGCTCTGGGCACGCTTCAAGCGCGCCGGCGACGTGCTCTACGCCGCCAAGGGCGAGATCGTCGCACAGGACGACGCCGAGTACGCGGACAACCTCACGGCGAAGCTCGCCCTGCTCGACGACGCGGAGAAGATCCTCACGAACGACGACCGCGTGTCGGCACGGGAAGCACTCACCACGATCCAGCTGCGCTGGGACGAGATCGGCCGCGTGCCGCGCGACCAGGTGCGACCCGTCGAGGACAGGCTGCGCAAGGTCGAGTCGCACGTGCGCCAGCTCGACGAGACGCACTGGGAGAAGAACAACCCCGAGCGCAAGGCCCGGTCCGAGGGGCTCGCGAGCCAGCTGCAGGACGCCATCACCAAGCTCGAGGACGAGCTCACGGCGGCCGAGGCCGGCGGCGACGCCCGCAAGGTGAAGGAGGCGCGCGAGGCCCTCGACGCTCGTCGCGTCTGGCTGGACGCCCTCGGGTCCTGACCCGCGCCTCCCTCGGTTCCCGACCGCCCGCCGTTCTCCACAGGAGGCGGCGGGCGGTTCGTCGTCCCGGGCGTCGGCGGCCATGCTGGGGCGGTGTCCCCCACCCTGCCGAGGCTCCTGACCGCTCGTGACCTGCCCGAGGTCGAGCTGCAGGCCGCGGCGCTCGACGGCGAGGTCTGCCGGGTGGCCGACAGCTGGGCGTCGATCGCCGATCCCGACGACCCGTGGCGGCGGGCGGAGGCGCTGGCCGACCGCCTCGGCACGGTGGTCGTGGCGGCACGCGGCACGGCCGCCTGGATCTGGGGAGCCCGGGCAGCGGCTCCCCGCCGGCTGGAGGCGGTGGTCCCGTCGTGGGCACGTCACCGCGACGACCTGACCGACGTGACGGTGGGCGAGGTCCTGATCGACGACGACGAGATCGCGCAGGTCGGGCGCGTCCGGGTGACGACGCCGACCCGCACCGTCCTCGACCTGCTCCGGGCCGATGACTGGTCGACCGACGCGCAGCGCCTCGTGCGCACCCTGCTCGTCGAGCACCACGTCGATCCGCGGCGGGTCGCCGGCCTCGTGCGACGACACGGTCGGCTCCCGGGCCGACGGCAGGCGGCGATCCGTCTGCGGACGCTCGTGGACCCCTTGGTCGTCTGATGCCCGCAGTCAGGCGGCCGCCCCGGATCAGCCGGCGCTCACCCGGTAGACGTCGTAGACGGCGTCGATCCGACGCACGGCGTTGAGCACACGGTCGAGGTGCGTCGTGTCGCCCATCTCGAAGACGAAGCGGCTGATCGCCAGGCGCTCGTCCGAGGTGGACACGTTGGCCGAGAGGATGTTGACGTGGTGCTCGGACAGCACCCGCGTGACGTCGGACAGCAGGCCCGCGCGGTCGAGGGCCTCGATCTGGATCTGGACCAGGAAGACGCTCTTCGACGACGGGGCCCACTCGACCTCGATCATCCGCTCGGGCTCCTGCATGAGGCCCTGCACGTTGTGGCAGGTGGCCTGGTGCACGCTGACGCCCTGCCCGCGCGTCACGAACCCGACGACCTGGTCGCCGGGGACGGGCGTGCAGCACTTCGCGAGCTTGACGAGGATGTCGGGCGCTCCACGGACGAGGACGCCCGAGTCGCTGTTGCGGAGGGGACGTGACACGCCCTTGCTCGGGAACTCGTACTCCCCCTCGACCTCGGTCTGCTGCTGGACCGAGGCGAGCACCTTCTCGATGACCGACTGGGTCGACAGGTGGCCCTCGCCGACGGCGGCGTAGAGGCTCGAGACGTCGTCGTAGCGCAGCTGGGACGCCACCTCGGTGATGCTGTCCTGGTTCATCAACTTCTGCAGCGGCAGGTTCTGCTTGCGCATCGCGCGGGCGATCGCGTCCTTGCCCTGCTCGATCGCCTCGTCGCGGCGCTCCTTCGTGAACCACTGCCGGATCTTGTTCCGGGCGCGCGGGCTCTTGACGAAGCCGAGCCAGTCTTGGCTGGGACCGGAGTCGGGGTTCTTCGAGGTGAAGACCTCGACGACGTCGCCGCTGTTGAGCACGCTCTCGAGCGGGATCAGACGGCCGTTGACCTTGGCGCCCATCGTGCGGTGCCCGACCTCGGTGTGCACGGCGTAGGCGAAGTCGACGGGCGTCGCTCCCGACGGGAGCCCGATGACCTTGCCCTGGGGCGTGAAGACGTAGACCTCCTTCGCACCGATCTCGAAACGGAGGCTGTCGAGGAACTCCCCCGGGTCGGCCGTCTCGGCCTGCCAGTCGGAGATGTGCGCCAGCCACGCCATGTCGGTCTCGGTGCGGGCGCCGGTGGCCGTGTCGTCGCGACCGCCGTTCATCCTCTGCTTGTACTTCCAGTGGGCCGCGACGCCGAACTCGGCTCGCTGGTGCATCTCGTGCGTACGGATCTGGATCTCGACCGGTCGCCCCTTGGGGCCGATGACCGTCGTGTGGAGGGACTGGTAGAGGTTGAACTTCGGGGTCGCGATGTAGTCCTTGAAGCGACCGGGGATCGGGTTCCAGCGGGCGTGGATCGAGCCGAGCACGGCGTAGCAGTCGCGCAGCGACGTGACGAGCACGCGGATGCCCACGAGGTCGTAGATCTCGTCGAACTCGCGACCCCGCACGATCATCTTCTGGTAGATCGAGTAGTACTGCTTCGGCCGGCCGACCACCTCGCCGCGGATCTTCGTCGACTTGAGGTCGGACTTGACCGCGTTGATGACGTTCTGGACGAACTGCTCGCGCTGCGGGGTGCGCTGCTTGACGAGGTTGTCGATCTCGACGTAGAGCTTCGGGTGGAGGACGGCGAAGCTGAGGTCCTCCAGCTCCCACTTGATGGCCTGGATGCCCAGCCGGTGAGCCAGGGGGGCGTAGATCTCGAGCGTCTCGGTCGCCTTGCGCGTCGCCGACGACGACTCGACGAAGCCCCACGTGCGCGCGTTGTGCAGCCGGTCGGCGAGCTTGATCACGAGCACCCTGATGTCCTTCGACATCGCGACGACCATCTTGCGCACGGTCTCGGCCTGGGCGCTGTCGCCGTACTTCAGCTTGTCGAGCTTCGTCACCCCGTCGACGAGCATGGCGATCTCGTCGCCGAAGTCGCGCTGCAGCATGTCGAGCGTGTAGTCGGTGTCCTCCACGGTGTCGTGGAGCAGCGCGGCGGCGATCGTCTTCGAGCCGATGCCGAGGTCGGCCAGGATCTGCGCGACGGCCACCGGGTGCGTGATGTAGGGCTCGCCGCTCTTGCGCAGCTGGCCGCGGTGCGCCTTCTCGGCGACCGTGTAGGCCCGCTCGATGACGACGAGGTCGGCCTTGGGGTGGTGCATCCGGACCGTCTTGACGAGGCGGTCGACGGCGCCGGCGGGCTGGCTGCGGGAGAAGAGCCTGGGCAGCAGGGTGCGGAGCGACGCCGTGCCGCCCTGCTCGGGACCGGGGGGTGTCTCCCTCGTGGTGATCTCGGTCACGACCGCGCCTCCTCGTCGTCGCTCGTGAACGGTGACGCGCCTCCGGGAACGGGCGTCGGGTCGGGCACGAGTCGGGACAACGCTACTCGCTCCCGGTCAGTCGACCGTCGGGCGGGCGTCGCCCTCGCTGACGACGTCGCCGTCCGCGTCTCGCCAGGCGAGCATGCCGCCCTCGACGTTCACGGCCCGGAGGCCGGCACGGCGGAGGGCGGCCGTGGCCCGCATCGAGCGCATGCCCGAGTGGCAGACCACGAGCACGTCGCGGTCCGTGGGGACCTCGTCGACGCGGTCGGCCAGCTCCGACAGCGGCAGGAGCACCGCGCGCGAGGCGTGGCCGTCGTCCCACTCCGACTGCTCGCGCACGTCGAGGAGGTAGGCGCCGTCGCCCACCAGGGCCACCGCCTCCTGCGCGGTCACCTCGGGCATCGAGGAGGCGGGGCCTCTGCCCAGGGGCGCGCTCACGACGCGATCACCGAGGCCGCGGCGGCGTCCGCGTCACGCGAACGATCGGCGCGCTTGCGGTCGTCACGCTTCTTGATGTCGGGCTCGCCGATCCGGAGCGTCGCGTAGAGCGGCGACGCGATGAAGATCGTCGAGTAGGTGCCGACCAGGATGCCGATGAACAGTGCCAGCGAGATGTCGCGGAGCGTGCCGGCGCCGAGGACGAACGCACCGATGAAGAGGATCGCCGCGACGGGCAGCAGGGCGACCACCGAGGTGTTGATCGACCGGACCAGGGTCTGGTTGATCGCGAGGTTGATCGACTGTCCGAACGTGCGCCTCGAGCCCTCACCGTCTTCTGCGGTGTTCTCGCGGATCTTGTCGAAGACCACCACGGTGTCGTACAGCGAGTAGCCGAGGATGGTGAGGAAGCCGATCACGGCGGCTGGCGTGACCTCGAAGCCGACGATGCCGTAGATGCCGGCGGTGAGCACGAGGTCGTGCAGCAGGGCCGTCATGGCGGCGAGCGACATCTTCCAGGTGCGGAAGTAGAGCGTCATGCCGATGGCCGCGAGGATGAGGAAGATCACGAGGCCCTTGATGGCCTGCCCCGTGATGTCGGCACCCCAGGAGGCGCCGATGAACGAGGAGGTGACCCGCTCGGCGGGCACGTCGTAGGCCGTCGCGAGGGCGTCGGCGACGTCGTTGGTCTGCGTCGCCTCGAGCTGCGAGGTCTGCACGCGGATGGTGTCGCTGCCGACCTGCGTGACCCGGGGGTTCGAGCCCGGGGCGACGTCGTCGACCGTCCGGGTGGCGACGTCCTGGTCGAGCTCCGCGGGCTGGGCCACCTGGAACTCGGAGCCGCCGGTGAACTCGATGCCGAAGTGGTAACCGCCCCGGAGGAACGGCACCGTCGCGCAGATGACGATGACCACCGCGGCGATGATGTACCACGTGCGCCGGCGGCCCACGATGTCGTACGAACGAGCCCCCGTGTAGAGGTCGTTGCCGAACTTGGAGAAGCTGGCCATCAGCTGTCCTTCCCTTCACCGCGTGCAGAGTCGTCGACTCGGGTGCTCGTGCTCTCTGCCGCCTTGCGTTCGGCGATGGTCTGGCGCTTGGCCGCCTCCCGGCCGCCCGCGCCCTTGCGAGCCCCCGTGGGGACGGGGGTGCGGAACTGTGCCCGGCCGCGGTACACGGCGCCGAGCGCCTTGGGGTTCAGCCCGCTGAACGCGTGGCCCTCGCCGAAGAAGCGGGTGCGGGCGATCAGCTGCAACATCGGGTGGGTGAACAGGGCCACGACGACGAGGTCGATCACCGTCGTGATGCCGAGCGTCAGGGCGAAGCCCTTCACGTTGCCCACCGCGAGGATGAACAGGGTGATGGCGGCGAGGAAGTTGACGGTGTCGGAGGCGACGATCGTGCGGATCGCGCGCTTCCAGCCGGACTCGACGGCGCTCTCGAGGATGCGGCCGTCGCGCAGCTCGTCGCGGATGCGCTCGAAGTAGACGATGAACGAGTCGGCCGTGATGCCGATCGCGACGATCAACCCCGTCACGCCGGCGAGGGAGAGCCGGTAGCCCTCTCGCCAGGACAGGATCGCGATCACGAGGTACGTGAGCAACGCGGCGATCATCAGCGACAGGACCGTGACGAAGGCGAGAGCGCGGTACTGGATCAGCGAGTAGATCACGACGAGGATCAGCCCGATGAGACCGGCGATCAGGCCGCTCACCAGCTGGGTCTGGCCCAGCGTCGCGGTGATGTTCTCGTTGCTCTGCACGGAGAAGCTGATCGGCAGGGCGCCGAACTTCAGCTGGTCGGCGAGCGTCTTCGACGAGTCCTGGGTGAACGAGCCCGTGATCTGGGCGTTGCCGTCGGTGATGGCGGCGTTCGCGGACGGAGCCGTGATGACCTGGTTGTCGAGCGTGACCGCGAACTGGTTCTGCGGGGCCTGCAGGGTCACGAGGCGCGAGGTGACGTCACGGAACTGGTCGGTGCCCTGCCCGTCGAACTCGAGGTTGACGGCCCACGTGTTGGTCGAGTTGCCCTGCGAGTCGGTGGCGAGGCCGTTCGTGGCGTCGCTGATGTCGCTGCCCTGCACCTCGACGGGGCCGAGGATGAACTTCGCCGTGCCGTCGGTCGAGCAGGTGACGAGCGGCTCCTCGTCGCGGGCGGTCGACAGGTCGTTGTCGGCGGCGCACTGGTAGTTCGTGTACTCGTCCGCGAGCTGCTCCGTGATCCAGTTCAGGTCGGAGGCGTTCGTCGGCGAGGCCGTCGGGGTCGAGTTGAGGTCGGGGTTCGGCGTGTAGGGCGTCGCCGAGGGGCTCGCCGTGGCGTCGGCGTCGCCGCCGACCGCGGCGTTGCTCACGGCCTCCGTGTAGAGCACGGGCCGGAAGGTCAGCTTGGCCGAGGCCTCGATGCGCTCGAGCGTCTCGTTGTCGGGCCGACCGGGAATCGACACGACGATGTTCTGCGCGCCCTGGCGGGTGATCTCCGACTCGGAGACGCCCGCGCTGTCGATGCGCTGGCGGATGATCGTCACGGCCTGGTCGAGCTGCTGGCTGGACACGGACTGGCCGTTGTCGAGCTGCGCGGCGAGGGTGATCTGCGTGCCGCCCTGCAGGTCGAGCGCCAGCTCGGGGACCCAGCTCGCGCCGTCCCACCAGCCGTCACGACCCGAGTCGTTGAGGGCGGTGGCCGTGCCGTTCAGCGCGGCGAGGCCGGCGATGATGACGAGCAACCACGTCAGGGAACGAATGGCCTTCTTGACCGGCGTCGAACGTGCCACGGAGGTTCTGCTTTCTCATGGGAGCGCGCGCCCCGAGGGGCGCGCGCCGTCGTCTGGGCCGGGGCTCACGAGTGGGCCCCGGCTGTCGGCGGGTCAGGCCTTGTTCGGCTTGTCCGTGTCGGTGGTGGAGTCGAGGCGCGTCTCGTCGACCCGCTCGCCGTAGGCGGGCGACGTGCGGTCGGCAGTCGTGCCGTCGTCGACGATTAGGTCGTCGGCCGGGCGGGCGTCGAGCTCGTCGGCGTCGGAGACCACGGCGTCGTCGGCGACGACGGGCTCGACGACGCGGCCCAGGGTCTGGCGGTGCACGCGCAGGACGGTGCCGGGCGAGACCTCGACCTCGGCGATGTTGGCCTCGTCGTCGATCGAGACGAGCGTGCCGTAGACGCCGAAGCTCAGCATCACCTCGACGCCGGGGACCATCTTCGACTGCAGCGTCGCCTGCTGGGCGTCGCGCTTGCGCTTGTTGCGGAACATGAAGAAGACGAGGACCACCAGGAGGAGGACCATGATGATTGTTGTGGCGTCCATGAGGAACTGCCTTTCGAAGCTCGTGGGGATGGGCGGCGCGGGCGGTGGTGAGGGTGCCTCGCGCCGACAGGCCTAGCGGCGATCATAGTTCATCGCCGAACAGCGCCCCTGACGGGCGCGGCAGCCCGAAGTGCCGCCAGGCCTCCGGCGTCGCCACGCGGCCCCGGGGGGTGCGGATCAGCAGGCCGATGCGGACGAGGAACGGCTCGACGACGGACTCGATCGTGTCCGCCTCTTCTCCGACCGAGACGGCGAGCGTGCCGAGCCCGACGGGGCCGCCGCCGAACCTCCTGAGCACGGTCGAGAGGACCTCGCGGTCGAGCCGGTCGAGGCCGAGGTCGTCGACGTCGTAGAGGGCCAGGGCGTCCCGCACCGTCGCCAGGTCGGCGTCGCGTCCGTGGACCAGCGAGTAGTCGCGCACGCGACGGAGCAGACGGTTCGCGATGCGCGGCGTGCCGCGGCACCGACCAGCGATCTCGGCCAGGGCGTCGCCGTCGACGGGGATGCCGAGCAGGGAGGCGGCCCGGCGGAGCACCTCGGTGAGCTCGGCGGCGTCGTAGAACTCGAGGTTGGCCGTGAAGCCGAACCGGTCGCGGAGGGGGTTCGGCAGCATGCCGCTGCGCGTGGTGGCGCCGACGAGCGTGAACGGCGACAGCTCGAGCGGGATGCTGGTCGCGCCCGCGCCCTTGCCGACCATGATGTCGATCCGGTAGTCCTCCATGGCGAGGTACAACATCTCTTCTGCCGAGCGCGCCATGCGGTGGATCTCGTCGATGAACAGGACCTCGCCGGGCACGAGGGCCGAGAGCACTGCCGCGAGGTCGCCGGCGTGCTGGATGGCCGGCCCGGACGACATCCGGAGCGGCCGCCCGCTCTCGTGCGCCACGATCATCGCGAGGGTGGTCTTGCCGAGGCCGGGAGGGCCGGCCATGAGGATGTGGTCGGGGGTCCGCCCCTGCATCGACGCCGCCTTGAGCAGCAGCTCGAGCTGCCCGCGCACCTTCTTCTGGCCGACGAACTCGTCGAGCGAGGTGGGGCGGAGCGCGCCCTCGAAGGCGAGCTCCGCCTCGGACTCGACGACGGGTCGCGTGAGGTCGGCGTCGGTCACGCGCGCGCGCCCAGCGACTTCTGCGGACCCAGGTGGCCGAGGGCGGCACGCAGGAGCGAGGGCACGGAGACGGCGACGTCGGGTCCGCGGTCGGCGACGACCGAGTCGACGGCAGCCTGCGCCTCCCTCTCGGACCAGCCCAGCCCGACGAGGGCCGTGAGGACGTCGGTCGAGGTCGAGGAGGCGGCGGTCACGGTGGGCGCGGCGGCGCGGACGTCGAGCTTGCCCGCCAGCGAGAGGACGATCAGCTTCGCGGTCTTGGGCCCGATGCCGGACACGCGTCGGAAGGGCGCGTCGTCGTCGTCGGCGACGGCGTGCGCGACCTGCGACGGGCTGAGCGTGGCGAGCACGCCCTGCGCCGACTTCGGGCCGACGCCGGTGACGCTCCGCAGCAGGTCGAACACCTCCAGCTCCTCGAGCTCGGCGAAGCCGAAGAGCGAGAGGTCGTCTTCGCGGACGATCAGCGTCGTGAACAGCTGGAGCGTCGTGCCGACCGCCGCCGTGAGGGCGAGCTGGGGCGTCACGCCGACCCGGAGGCCCACTCCCCCGACCTCGACGACGACGCTGGTTCCGGAGGCGGACAGCACGGTGCCGCGGACGCTCGAGATCATCTGCCCAGCCTAGGAGTCCGCGCCGACTTCTCCGCCTCGCGCCACGCCTTCTGCGCGGCGGTCAGACTGGCCCCCGCAGGCGCGGACGGCACGCCGCCGCGTCGCCAGGCATGGCAGATGGCGAGGGCCAGGGCGTCGGCCGCGTCGGCGGGCTTCGGGGCCTCGGCGAGGCCGAGCAGGCGAGCGACCATGGCGCCGACCTGGGCCTTGTCCGCGGAGCCGTAGCCGGTCACCGCCGCCTTGACCTCGGACGGGGTGTGCATGGCGACGGGGACGGAGCGCTCGGCGGCGGCGCGCAGCGCGAGTCCGCTCACCTGGGCGGTGCCCATCACGGTCGACAGGTTGTTCTGCGCGAAGACGCGCTCGATCGCCATCGCGTCGGGACGGTGTTCGTCGACGAGCTGCTCGATGCCGCGCCCGATCGTGAGGAGGCGCTGCTCGAGCGGCATGTCGGCCGGCGACCGGATCACGGTCACCGCCACGAGGGTGGCCCGGCGGGTCGCGTCGACCTCGACGACGCCGACCCCGCAGCGGGTCAGGCCGGGGTCGATGCCGAGCACCCGCAGGGTCACCTCAGCGGCTCAGTCGTCGTCGTCGTCGAGCGCGGCCTGCACGTCGGCGGGGACGTCGTAGTTGGCGTAGACGTTCTGCACGTCGTCGTCGTCGTCGAGCGCGTCGACGAGGCGGAACACCTTGCGGGCGGTCTCGAGGTCGACCTCGATCTTGAGGCCGGGGACGAACTCGACGTCGGCGGAGTCGTAGTCGATGCCGGCCTCCTGGAGCGCCGTGCGCGTGGGCACCAGGTCGGACGGCTCGGTCACGATCTCGAAGCCCTCGCCCCGGTCGGTGACCTCTTCGGCGCCGGCGTCGAGCACGGCGGCCAGCACGTCGTCCTCGCTGAGCTCGCCGGTCTTCATGACCGCGATGACGCCCTTGCGGCTGAAGTTGTAGGCGACGCTGCCCGGGTCGGCCATGGTGCCGCCGTTGCGCGACATGACCGTGCGGACGTTCGCCGCCGCGCGGTTCTTGTTGTCGGTCAGGCACTCGATCAGCAGGGCGACGCCGTTGGGGCCGTAGCCCTCGTAGACGATGGTCTGGTAGTCGACGGACTCGCCGCTGAGGCCCGCGCCGCGCTTGACGGCGCGGTCGATGTTGTCGTTGGGGACCGAGGTCTTCTTGGCCTTCTGGACGGCGTCGACGAGCGTCGGGTTGCCGGACATGTCGGCCCCGCCCTGCTTGGCCGCGACCTCGATGTTCTTGATGAGCTTGGCGAACGACTTGGCGCGACGGCTGTCGATGACGGCCTTCTTGTGCTTGGTCGTGGCCCACTTGGAATGCCCGGACACGGTGCTCCTCACTTCCGGTTGACGATCCGGA
>Ga0308167_1002754_pt1 | contig 15458 bp, 17 predicted proteins | sample PhyCR1_2_FD_202138 | JGI IMG/M metagenome (GOLD analysis project Ga0308167, IMG submission 202138) | Phyllosphere microbial communities from UC Gill Tract Community Farm, Albany, California, United States - DLSLRC.R1 | ecosystem: Host-associated > Plants > Phyllosphere > Unclassified | place... | reverse complement strand
CGCAGGGCTCCGGCCGGAGCGGCGTCGAATCGGTCCTCGACGTCGTCGGCGGTGCGCTCGAGCCCGTCTACGGGTTCCGTTCCCTGCTGCGCTTCAAGGCGAAGTTCGGGCCCGACCTGCACCCCCTCGTGATGGCGTACCCGGACCCGGTGGCGCTGCCCACGATCGGCGTCGCGATCGTCCGCACCTACCTGCCGGGGTTGTCGCTGCGCCAGGCGGTGGCGATCGTGCGGGAGCGGCGTCCGGGGCACGGAGCCCGGGCCGAGCCAACGGCGGAACCAGTGGGCTGACCAGGACGGGTCCGGAGCGCCGTCGGTACGTTCGGAGCATGGGAACCGAACGGGCCGACGGACCGGCCGTGGATGAGCACGATCCGTACGAACGCCGCCCCGGTTACGTCACGAGTGCCGACGGCCGGACCGACCGGATGACCACGGACATGTTCGCGGGCGTCGTGGTCGGGTTCGTCCTGGTGCTCGTCTTCGGGTTCTTCCAGCTCGTCGAGTGGATCGCGATCGGAGCGGCCGTCGTCATCGGCGCCGCGGTGTGGTTGCTCCTGCGCAGCCGGCGGCGGCGTGCAGACCGCCGCGCTGGTCGGTCGCCGGACGCCGTCCCGCGTGCCCGGGACCGGGCGATCGCCGAGGCGAACGGCGGTCGCCGGTTCTTCATCGCCCAGAACCCGGTCGTCGTCATCGTGATGGGCGCCGTCTTCATCGGTGTCGCGGTCGCCCCGCTGCTGTTCGGTGGGGTCTCCATCGGCCGGATCGTGACCGGGGTCATCGTCGTCGCGAGCGGTGTCGTCTGCATCGTGCAGGGGATCGGCACCCTGCGGGTGCGTCGTCGGGAGCGCAGCGACGGCTGATCCCCGGTCGTCAGGCATCCGGGGGCCGGTGGAGGTCAGCGTGTTGACGAACAGGGGCCGCGAGACCTGGCGGCCGTACTGGCCCTGGGAAGGCTGATACGTCGTCGACGCGACCACAGGGCGGACGGGAGGCCCGGTGCCAGCTGGCACCGTCCCTCCAGGCTCGGCCGTCACCCCGCTGGCGCGGTGCGCCGGTACCGGCTGAAGGACCGCCCGAGGACGCTGAACGGCAGCCGCCCTCACCGTCTTCCCCGCGGACATCCCCTTGCTGCCGCGGAGCTGGATCCCGGACAAGTACCCGCTCCATCCACTACGCGGTCGCGGACCGGGGCGGCCACTTCGCCGCACTCGAACAACCCGATCCGCTGGTCGACGATTCGGACCTCGAGGGCGCCGAGTACTCGTCCCGGTGGGCGATCGGTTGGTACCTGCTGGTGTTGGGGGCGTTCCGTTCGGCTCAGCCGCGGTCGCGAGCCATTCCCGCTTCGGTGTTGCGGGTACCGACGGCGACGCCGTGCGGGGATGCAGCTTCGATCCGGGCGAGATCGTTCGTGGTGAGGACGACGTCGGCAGCGGCGACGTTCTCCTCGACACGGGAGGCCTTCGTGGTGCCGGGGATCGGGACGGTGCCGGCCTGCATCAGCCACGCGAGCGCGAGTTGCGCGGTCGTGACGCCCTTCTCGTCGGCGATGACCTTCAGCGCCTCGACGACGTGCAAGTTCGCGTCGATGGCCTCGTCGGAGAACCGGGGGAGGGTTCGCCGTGCGTCACCATCGGGGAGGTCGTCCTTGCGGGTGACGGTGCCGGAGAGGAACCCGCGGCCGAGCGGCGAGAAGGGCACGAACCCGATGCCGAGCTCCGACGCGGTGTCGAGGACGCCGTTGTGTTCGGCGTCGCGCTCGAAGAGGCTGTACTCGGACTGGATCGCCGTGATCGGGAACGTCGCGTGCGCACGTCGCAGGGTCTCGGCCGAGGTCTCGGAGACCCCGATGTAGCGGGCCTTGCCGGCGTTGACGGCTTCGGCCATCGCGCCGATCGTGTCTTCGATCGGCACGTTCGGGTCTGCCCGGTGGAGGTACCAGAGGTCGACTCGGTCGGTACCGAGGTGGCTGAGGGACCGGTCGATCGCGCGTCGTGCATGCTCCGGGGAGCCGTCGAGACCGATCGGCTGGCCGTCGTCGGTGAAGTCGGTGGCGAACTTCGAAGCGATGATCACGCGGTCCCGATCCGAGCCGAGCACATGCCCGAGGAGCTTCTCGTTCTCGAACGGTCCGTACGCCTCCGCGGTGTCGAACAGGGTGATCCCGAGGTCGAGGGCGCGACGGATGGTCGTGACGGAACCGGCTTCGGTTGCACCGCCGTAGAAGGCGCTCATGCCCATGCATCCGAGCCCGAGTGCGGACGTGACGAGGCCCTGGGAGCCGAGATGGGTCTGCTGCATGCGTGTTCTCCGTTCGTCGCCGGGATCACCCGGACGATGACGACCCTCCACCCTGGTGTGCACACCATGTCAAGTGGGAGACTTGGCTCATGCTGCTTCCCGAGGTCCACGTCGACGGACCGGTCACGATCGGCGCTGCGGCGGAACTGCTCGGCATCACGGTCGACACGATCCGCTACTACGAGAAGGAAGGGATCGCGCCGGCTCCTGATCGCGGTCCGGATGGGTGGCGGCGGTACGACACGGCGGCGCTGAGCTGGCTCGCCGGGACGGTGATGCTCCGCGGGACCGGGATGAACGTGCAGGAGATGCGTGACTACGCGGCCGCCTACAGAGATGGTGCCGACGATGTCGCACGACTCGCGCTCCTCGAGCAGCACCATGCGACCGTCCTCGCTCGGCAGGCGGAGGTGCAGCGGCACCTCACTGCACTGGAACGGAAGATCGAGGCGTACCGGGGGACCATCGCCGCGACCGGCGCCCCATCGGCGGCTTGACCTTCCTGTCCGGTCGGCAATCAGCTACAGGACGCGACAACGGCGCGGCGCGGCGCGAGAACCGCGACACCGATCGAAGCTGCTCACGGGCCTCGTGACCGTGTCAGGAGCGGCCGTCGCACGACATCTCTCAGTGAGCAACCCGCGCTCCGATCGAGGAAGAGACCGCCGATGAAGACCCGAACCCGCCTCAGCGTCACCGCGGTTGCTGCCTGCGTCCTGGTCGCCGCCCTCACCGGTTGCGCAGCAAGCGCACCGACTCCGTCACCGTCCGCCACCTCGGCGACGGCCGGGGACGAGACCCCAGCCCCGTCCCCGTCTGCGACCGCGACGGACGCCGTGACTCCGTCGTCGTCCCCCTCGCAGGGGGCCGCAGCGTCGGCGCTCGCGCAGCACGTCTACGACGAGTGCAGCAAGGGAGCCGCGGACGCCGGGGTCACCCTGACGTTCACGGACGACCCGTCGGGGTACACGGGCAGCGACGGGACCTATCAGCTCGTCTACCCCTTCACCTTCGACGACGGGCACACCGACCCGTACGCCATGTACAACTGCACGCTCACCGACGACACGGTGGGCTCTTCCTACGTCAGCAGCGGGATGACCGACAGTCACTGAGCACGGTTGGTGCCGGTTCCGAGCGGCGTTCCATGAGCCGCCACGATCCGCCGAGCAGCGGCGTGAGCGTCACGACCGTGTACACGACCGCGACGACGGCGAAGGTGGCCTCGACCCCCACGCCGTCGGCAGCGAGCCCGGCGACCAGGCCGCCGACGGGGATGCCCGCCCACGCGCCGGCACCGAGCAGGCCGAACACCCGCGCGCGCATGTGCTCCGGGATCCGCTCGAGCTCGACGGCTCCGAGGATCGGGTTGATCGAACCGGCCGCGAGCCCGGAGAGCGCGGCGGACGCGAGCATCCACGGCAGGCCGAGCCCGAGCGCCGGGACGATCAGTGACGGCCCACCGGCGAGGACGAAGCACAGGGTGAAGACCAACCGTCGCGGCACGCGGTGCGCCACGTACCCGAAGGCGACGGAGCCGAGGAACGCCGCACCCCCGAAGACGCCGGTGACGAGCCCGAGCGCCTGCGCGCCGCCGAGCTGCTGGTCGGCGTAGAGCGGCAGGAGCGTCGTCGAGCGTGCGGCGTCGAGCAGGTTCGTCACGAGCACCAGCGCGACGACGAGCCGGAACAGGGGATCGCGGACGCAGAACCGGAACCCGTCGGCGATGTCGCGCCAGTACCCCTGCGACTCCACGGGCTCGCCTGACTCGACCGGCGCCACCGCGCCGCGGACCGTGAGCGCCGTGAGCAGCGCGGCTGCCCCGAAGGTGATCGCCACGCAGGCCAGGCCCGGCATCGGACCGAGGACGGCGACCAGGGTCCCACCGAGGGGCGCACCGATCAGCACCGACAGCCGTGACGACGCCTCGAAGTGGCCGACGGCGCGTTCGAGCGGCACGCCTGCCGCGGTCGCGAGCCCCGGCAGGAGCACCCGTCGGGCGGACTCACCCGGGGTGTCGAACAGCCCGCTGACGAACACGAGCGCGAGGAGCGCCCAGAACGGCAGACCGACGGTCCAGGCGAGCACCGGCATCGCGAGCAGGGTGAGCCCGCTGATGACGTCGGACGCGACACTCGAGCGGACGAACCCGACCCGCTCCACGAGGGCGCCGCCGAACGGACCGCCGAGCACGATCGGCACCGTCGCCATGAACGCGGCGATGCCCACGTCGGTGGCGGAGCCGCCACGCGCGAGGACGGCGAACGGCACGGTGATGGTGGTGACGACGTTCCCGATGCGCGACACCACCTGCACCGCGAGCAGTGCGCGCAGTTGCGCGCGGGGGCTCAGGCGCGCGGCCATCGGTACGCCTGGTTCAGCACGAAGACCTGCTCAGAGCCGTCCCCGGCGTGGTGCTCGGCAGCGACACCGGCCCAGCGGTCCACGACGCCGCGGAGTTCCTCGCCCATGTCCTGGAGCTCGGCTGCCGTCAGGCGGAGCACGCGGTCCGAGCTCGAGGACGCCGACACCCACTCGCGTCCGAGCGTCGGCGCGAGGTCGACGAACGCCTCGTAGTTCGCGGCGTACACGCGGGCGACCGCGTGGTCGAGGGCGTTCGTGGCGAGCAACCGCTCCGGGTCGTCGAGCGCGTCGGCGAGCTCCCACACGGAGGCGTCGTGTGCGGCTCGCCACCAGCGCTCACGGCGGTCCGTGCCCGCGTCGGGAGCGGGTTCGATGAAGCCCGCGGCGGCCAGTCGGGTGCAGTGGTAGCTGATCGTGCCGGGCGCCTCGTCGATCACCCCGCCGATCGTCGCAGCGGTCTGCGGGCCGCTCGCACGCAACAGGCCGAGGATGCGCAGGCGCGTCGGGTGAGCGAGGGCGCGCATCTGGGCGGGGTCGTCGATCCGTCCTTGGTTCATGCTGCGACCCTACATGCACAAGAAGTCTTGTGGAATTGCTCCGAAACGCGCGCCACCGCGATGCGTCGGTGGTCAGCGGTCGAGCAGCATCCTGTTGCGCGCATCGATGTGGTCCGCGGTCGCGGGGAAGTAGCTGCTGACGCCGATGTGCTCGGCGTCGTGCTGTACCGCCTCGACGACCGGCCGGAGCGCGCGCTCGTAGCCGGCGAATGCCTGCTCGACGTCGTCGCCCGCGTCCCGGAGGGCGTCGTGGAGTGCGGTGGCGCCGATGATGGCGAGCGAGCCGCCCATCCCGGCGGCCGGGGAAGGGCAGTAACCGGCGTCGCCGACGAGTGCGACGCGGCCGGATGTCCATGCCGGCATCTTGATCTGGCGGAGCTTGTCGAAGTAGAAGGTCTCGACGCCGATCGCCTCGTCGACGTGGTCTGAGAACGGCGAGCCGGCCCGGAGCATGTGGTCGCGGAGGATGCGCTTCTGTGCCGCTTCGTCGCGGTGGTCGAAGGGGATCTCCTGCTCGGAGCGGAATCCGAGGACGAGGTCGGTGGTGGTGTCGTACGAGTTGACCAGCATCGTGACGCCAGGTGCGTTGGTGATCCGGGTCGTCTGCGGTTCGATGACGAGGTCGTCGAGGGTGGCGACGGAGAAGTACGTCTGCAGGAAGTGGCTGTACAGCGCTTCCTGCCCGAAGTGCAGTCGACGCACTGTGGAGTGGTTGCCGTCGCAGCCGAACACCATGGAGAAGTCCCGTTCGGTTCCGTCGCGGAAGGTGACGTGCACGCGCTCCTCGTCGGTCTCGTGCAGGGACGTGACCGAGTTGTTCCACAGCATCTCCACTTCGCCCTCGGTCGCGGCGGCGAGGATGTCGAGCAGGTCGTCGCGGTGGATCTCGTAGCCGTCGCCCGTCGATCCGGCCGAGGGCGGCACGGGATCCATCCGCGCGATGCTGTCTCCCTCCGGCGTCGTGAACTCCGTCACCCGCGGCGCGAGCGCCTTCGCCGAGATCTGCTCGAGCAGGCCCATCCGGTCGACGATCGCGATGGTGTCGTCGCGGATGTCGACCGGGGTGCCGCCTCGCTTCAACCCGGGAGCGACCTCGACGATCGAGACGTCGTACCCGAGCCGACGCATCCACAGCGCGGTCGCGAGCCCGGCGAAACTCGCTCCTGCGATGAGTACCCGTTCCTGTGTCTGCGTGGTCATCGATCGTCCTCGTTTCTCGGCATCCGCCGAAATTGTAGTGACTCTAAGTTCGGCAAACGTACCAGAACTTTGGGTCACTCAACGTTTCGTGCCAGACTCGGGGGATGGTGGAGTCGAGTACGGGTGTTCCGTCGGGGCTGCGAGAGCGCAAGAAACGGGAGACCCGCGAGCGCCTGGGGGACGTTGCTGCACGACTGTTCGCTGAGCACGGGTACGACGAGGTGTCGATCTCAGACGTGGCCCGAGCCGCAGGCGTCTCGGATCAGACCGTCTACAACTACTTCCCGACCAAACCCGATCTGGTGTTCGACCGAGCTGACGAGGTGCTCGAGAAGATCCGAGCTGCGGTTGCTGACCGAGGTGCGCACCAGTCGCCGGCGGAAGCGATGCGCACCATCGTCCTCGAGGACGTCGATCGGTACGTCGCAGAGGATCCGGCTTTGGCGCGGGGGGAGTTCCCTGCGCAGTGCCGGCTCAGCGCGGTGCTCCGTCGACGGGCGCTGGAGTTCTACGACGAGGTCACGTCCGCGGTGGCAGAGGAACTGGCGGACACGGGTTTCGACTCGATGACCCGCCGTGCTCAGGCTGCCGCGCTCGTGGCCGTCGTGCAGCAGACCACCGAGGCCATCGGCGACGCGGTCCTCGCGGATGCCGACCGGGAATCGACCCGCAAGCGCTTGGTGACCACGGCCGGAGCGGCGCTGGACCACCTGTCCACCTGGTGCGCGCCGGCCTGATCCACGTCGAGGGACAGGACGGGTGTGCGGAGTGCATCCCATGCACCTTGTGGCCCTCTCATGGCGCGGGGCGCCCCGCCGACCTACCGTCTACTTGTCAGACGATCGTCTGTCGAATGGACCTCTGGAAGGAACCTGCTCCATGCGTCACGCTCCTCGCCTCCGCCGGACCAACGCGCTGCTGATCACCAGTGGCGTCCTGACGGCGGCAGCGCTCGCTGTCGGGGCAGCCGGGCCCGTCTCCGCGGCCAACGCCGACGGCGCGGCGCCCGCCCAGTCCGTGGCCGCCGTGTCCTCGCCGTCCCGCGGTGACAGCTACGTGGCCCTCGGTGACTCGTACGCGGGCGGCTTCGGCGTCGCCCCCTACGGCTCGGGTCCGGCGGCCGGCTGCTTCCAGTCCACCACCGACTACCCGCACCAGGTCGCGGCATCCCTGGGTCTCCGGCTCGATGACCGCGCCTGCTCCGGTGCCACCACCGGCAACATCACCCGGGTCCCGCAGGCGACCGGTGTCGGCAGTGCCACCGCGCCCGTCCAGGCCGACGCGCTGTCCAAGGACACGGACGTCGTCACGGTGTCGATCGGCGGGAACGACCTGGGGTTCACCGACGTCATCTCGAACTGCGTCGCGCTGGACAAGGACGGTCCGGTGTTCTCGGAGATCCACGGCAAGACCTACGACCACTGCAAGGACTACTACGCACCGGTCGTGCACGGCGTCGAGCGGGACCGTCTCGCAGCGCGCATCCACAACACGGTCGCGCCACGGCTCGCGCAGACGTTCCGTGTGATCGCGCAGCGTGCGCCGCGGGCGAAGGTGTTCGTCGTCGGCTACCCGATGATCGCGCCGGGCTCGGCGCAGTCCCCGAAGGGGTGCTTCTCGAGCCTCCTCGGTGACTCCGGACTCGAGCCGCCGTTCCCGCAGAACGCGTTCCCCTTCACCGCGACCGACACCGCCTACTTCCACCGCACCCAGAACGCGCTCGACGCAGCGGTGAAGGCTGCGGCGCAGGCTCGTGGCTTCACCTACGTCTCGACGCTCCAGGGGTCTGCCGCGCACACGCCCTGTGCTGCGTCGGGTTCCGCCTGGATGGCAGGACTCACCCTGACCGATCGCGGCACCGCCGCGAACAGCACGCCGCTGGCCGGGACGAAGTACTGCATCCTCTTCGGCGCACTCCACCCGAACGCCGCCGGCATCGCGTACCTGCGTGACCAGACCAAGGCCGCGATCGTCCGATCGCGCTGACGCACCAGCGCCTGTTCGTCGCGTCGTCGACGCGACCAGCAGGCGGACGGGAGGCCCGTTGCCAGCTGGCAACGGGCCTCCCGTCCGTCTCGTGTGGACCACCGGGCGTCAGGTCGCCAGCGCTCGACATGTTGTCGGACCGTTACCCGGCAGGGCGTCTCGTTGAGCCATGCTCGTCCTGTGCAGAAGCCACTCGTCCTCGCCGCCGCCGGACTCGCGCTGGTCGCGCTGCCGCTCCTGTCGGCGTGCAGCGAGCAGCCCGCTGACCCCATCGCGTCCGCCCGCACACTCGCCGATGCGCCCGAGTGGGTCAGCAACCCGAGCGGTACCGACTGCGGGGACGTGGAGCTCGAGGCCGACGGTGCGCTCCCCGCCGAGAGCCTGCGGTGTCTGCGGGACGCGAGCGAAGCGGGCGAGGTGGCCTCGCTCCAGTGGGTCCGGTGGACGACCGAGGGTGATCCGACCCCGTCCTTCGTCCGGACGGATGGTGCAGGGGCCACGGTGGCGTCGACTGCGGCGTACGACACCTACGGCCAGGGTGGGTGGAGCGAGTACGGGTGCACGGACATCGCGGCGTTGCCGGGCTGTTCGGACGTGGGGGAGTAGGGGCGGTTCCGGTTGCGGATGGTCTTCGGAGACTGCTCCTCCTGAGTGAAGGCGTTCGCCGTGGGATGCTGATGCGGTGCTCCTGCTGACCGAAGCCCTGCGAGGCGATTGGCTCGTGAAGCGAGCCGGTCGATGGGCGACCGTCGGCGGTGTCGCTGGCACGGGCTTCGAGGCGTACGCGCGGCTGCTGCACCCGGTGGATGCGCACCGTACTGACCCGAACACGGTCGACGAGTGGGGCAATCCCGTCGATGTTGAGCACACGCGGTGGCGGTGGGCTGAGGTTGCGCGCCGCAACGGCCGGGTGATGCATCCCCTGGTGCAGTGGTTCCGCATCAGCGATGACGAGCACACGAGGGACTGGTCGGATGGGTGGAGTGTCGGTCAGTCCGACGATGGGTGGTTCAACCCGGAGGACCTCGCGGTCCTGACCACGCATCTGCGGGCCGCGACGCGGAACCCGGACGACCTGGTCATCGGAGCATGGGAAGGCACCGGCAACCCGCCATGGGCCGAAGGAGGCCGGAACGCGCGCGCGCGGGCTCGCATGCAGATGCCGTGGCCCGGTCGGGACATGTGGTTGTTCAGCTCGAGCCTGCGCGAGCTTGCTGACCCATCGTGGGCGCAGCGCTCCGTCCCCGGATGGGGATGCAGTCGCCCCCAGCAGGAAGGGCCCTACACGTCGCTGATCTGGCCCGGGGATCACACCTGGGTCGTCGCTTCCGAGGAAGACTGGGACTCGACGATCGTCGCCGGCTCACGCGCACTCGTCGACAGCATCCTCGCGGACGATCACTTCGAGGCCTTCGAGGTGCACGAAGACGACGACCTGAGCTGGGACGGCGATCTCCTCAACCCCCGCCAACAGCCGACGTCAGAGCTCTGAGGCGACCAGACCACCGGTGAGGAATCGGCTACGGGACGGACGGTCACGGGCTCGCTTGCTCGCTCACTTTCGCGCGCTTGTGACTGTTCAGCGGTTAGATGAGCAGCCCGATGGTGAGCACGACGATCCCGCCCGCCGTGAGCAGGGCCGGCCCCGCGACCCGGCCGGGCGCGGGGCGTTCCGTCGTACGTGCGAAGAAGGCGGCGACGAGCATCGACGTCGCGCCTCCGTAGATGAGCACGAAGGCTTCGGGAAAGAAGCCGATGATGTGGACCACGAGCCCGGCGAAGACCGTCAATGCCGACGTGAACAGGTGGGCTCTGGAAGCTGCTGGGAGCACAGGCATTGCTCGTGTTCTGAGGAAAAGGCCGATCAGACACCAGATCGAAGCTGTCGCGAAGAGCGCGCCGCTGATCGAGACGATCGCGGCTCCGATCACGTCGAGGTTCACGCGTTACACCGTTCCGGTAGAGCCGTGTTCGGGTGTTCCGAACCAGGCGGCGAGTGCCTCTGTGAGGGAGGCGGGGTCGCTGTGGGACCAGGCGACGAATCCGTCGGGCCGAATCAGCATCGAGGTCTGTTCGTGCGTTGCGGCAAGCGGCACGTAGTCGACGCGGTCGTTCCATGGAGCGATGGTGTCGCGGTACGTGCCGGTCGCGTCGACCAAGATGGGGTGGGCGGTGCGGAGCAGTTCCGGGATTCTGCGGATGGTCCCGTCGGCGAGTTCGACCCGTTGTGACGGTGCAAACCATCCGGTGGGGCCATCTGGGTTCGCGGGGCTCGTGTCGTAGCGGACGTCCGAGCCGGCGAGGAGATCTGCGATGCGCTGCACGGTGGTCGTGTCTGCGAGCATCTCGGCGAAGAGGTTCCGGAGGGCGGTGACATCCGAGCCGGGCGCCATGAGCGCGGTCTGCGCTTGGGTCTGCATGAAGACGCGTTGTCCGAGCGGGCGCCGCTCAGTCTCGTAGGTGTCGAGCAAGCTCGCGGGGGCCCAGCCGTGGAGGCTGGCGGCGAGTTTCCAGGCGAGGTTCGCCGCGTCCTGGAGCGCGAGGTTCAGGCCGGGTCCGCCTGCGGCAGAGTGCACGTGTGCGGCATCGCCGAGGAGGAAGATCCGCCGGTCGCGGTAGCGGTCAGCGACGCGTGTGTTCCGACCGGTCAGACGGCGCAGCAACGTCGGCTCACCGTCGGCCGGCGCGTTGAGGTCGAGACGGACGCCGAGGACGCGCTCGAGGCTGTCCTCCATCTCGGGCAATGTCATGGCTGCTCCCTCACCGGGGAAGCTGCGGTCAGGCTGGTCCTCCCATTCCGCGGTGTAGACCAGCGGGTGCTCCGGGTCACGGAGGGCGATGGTGACGACGCCGGTTTCAGTGCGGTGGAAGCTCTCCGCGATCTCTCCCAGACCCGCGACGTGCACTTTCCCGGGGCCGGCGGGCGTCAGCTGCTCAGTTGGCGAGATCAGGGCTGTGCGGTCCACGATGTGGTGGTCGGTGTTGCCAGGGAAGCCGATACCGGAGAGCTTCCGAACAGTGCTTCGCGCCCCGTCACTACCCACGAGGTACTGCGCCGACACGGTGCTCTCTGCTCCGCTCGCGACGTCGACAACGTCGACGGTGACGGAGTCGCCCTGTTGGGTGAAGGAGCGCATCTCGACGCCGCGACGGATCTCAACACCGAGTTCTGCTGCGCGGTCGTTGAGCACGCGCTCGAGGTCGCGCTGGTTGATGTGGAGCAGGTACATCGGGTTGCGGTCGCCGAGCGTGTGGAGCGGCAATGGCAGCGCTCCGAAGAAGAAGCCCGGAGCCGGCTCCGGGACGGCCCTCCCAGCACACCGCTCGAACAAGCCGCGGTGGTCCAGTAGTCGGACGACCTGCCCGGTCAAGCCGTGCGCCTTGTCCCATTGGTTGATCTCGGGGAGGCGTTCGAGGACGAGGGGGTTCACACCCGCGAGCTTCAGCTCGCAGGCGACGAAGATGCCCACGGGGCCGCCTCCGACGATGACGACGTCGTACATGATGGTCTTCCTTCTGACGAAGAGTGTGGGATCAGTGGTCAGCGGAGGTGATCGAAACCGTCGCCGAGGACTTGGAACGCAGCTCGGAGGAACGGCTGGAGGGGTTGTGGCTCCGCGCGCGCCGCCCAGGACTCCAGCGTTGTCAACAAGGTCGAAAGCGCAGCGGCGGACACCAGACCGGGAATGGGATCCTCCGGTGCTGCGTCTGAGCGCGCCGCGACGGCGGCCGCGAACACTGCGTTCGCTGCGCGAGCACCTCGATCGACGGCTGACTGCATGCCCGGCGTCGACAGCACTGCAAGCAGCCCGCTCTGCTCCTCCCGGGACGGGGTCGTCGTCTCTTCTGCCTCGTACGGCGCGAGCAGCGCCTCCGTGATGGCAGTCCACAACGGCTCCTCGAGTGGCCGCTGGAGCAGATCGTCGGCTGCCCTGCGCACGCGTTGCACGTGGCGGTCCGCGATCGCGTCTTCCTTGCTCGAGAAGTAGTTCCCGAACGTCCGCCTCGACACTCCGACCCGACCGACGATGTCCTCGACACGGATGTTGTCGAGCCCCCGCTCCCGAGCGAGCAGCACAGTCGTCACGCTCAACGCGTCACGGATCGCTGCCTTCTTCTGGTCACGGAACGAGACCTTGTCTGTCATGACACCAAACTAGAACATATTTGCCCATTGGGCAAATTTACTCAATGGGCAACTTGGACCTCGGGCATCGCTTCACAGACGGTCGATCACGAGACACTCATCGACCCGGGCGAGAGCGGCGTGCCCGAGTGGAACGACCGTTGCGCTCGCCCGCTAGCCTCCTGCGCGTGGGCATCTCCGACTTCGACGTTGCACCCAGCGCCGGTTCGCGGTTCGGGGTGGTCGTGCTCGGAGTCGCGAGCGCGGTCGCCGGAGTTCTCGCCATCATCGGATGGCCACTGCCCGTCATCTCGTCGACGCACGGCCGAGGTCAGCACGCGTGGGCGTGCACCGTCCGTGAAGTCCAAGACTGGTTCGCGCACGACGGCTGGCGGATGTCCGGCGCATCGTGGATCTACGGTGCTCTGGCGGTCGTCGCCGTGGCCGCCGCTGTCATCCTGCTGCATCCCGCCTGGAGCGGCCGCCGCGCTGATCATCGTCGTTCCGGCCGGGGTGCTCCTCGTGTTGGGCCCCGCGCTCCAGTGGGCTCTCGGGCTGCCATGGTCGAACTACGGAAGCGGATCGGCCGGCGGGACGGCCATCGGCATCGTCGTCACGGTCGTGTGCGGCGCCGTGCTCACGGGGGTCCGTCAGGTCCTGCGGCGAAGAGCCCGCCGCGACGAAGAGGCGCCCGCCCGCTGAGGAGGCCGAGGTCGGAGCCAACGGCGACTGCGCCGGCGCGAACTCCGAATCGGCCTTGCTGGTTACCGCAAGATCGGTGAGGAACCGTCGTGTGGGCCGACGGTCCGGCAGTACGGTCCGGGAACAGCCTGACCCGAGGCTGCGAGAAGCCGACCCGAAGGCGACCCGATGGACAACTGCGACGAGCGACGGCCTGGCGCCCTTGCGTTCAAGAAGCATCTCGGCGAGCAGTTCGGCGGTGATCTCCGGCGGACAAGAGCAGCTCCGGTCACGCCACGACTCCACGGCGCGGTGAAGGCGACTGCCGTGCGAGCGCACACCGCCGGCGGCTCGAACGGCGGATTCCGTCAGGTCGTTGCTGAGCCAGTCCCGTTGCGGTTCGAAATGGCGGGCATGGGGCTGTCCCTCGCCGGCCTGGGTGTCGCGATCGGATGCGGAGTCGCGCGCACGATCGGCCAGCAGATCCTGCCAGTCGCGAGGATCGTGGATCCCGAGGCGGGCGACGCGGAGCTCGACGAACGCGGCGTGTTCGAGGCACAGCTCGCCGAGGTGCTCACGGAGTCTTGGCCTCTCACCGTGGAACTCGCTGCAGAGGAGCTGGCGGCGGACACCATCATCATGCCCGTCGTCGGTGATCGCGTGCACTACAGCAGGGGTTCCGGGCACCTCATCGGGCTGCAGGGAGTCGTCGTTGAGTCCGAAGAGGGACAAGCCCTGCCGCGCGGGCTGCGGTCCGTGCAGCTCGACGGTGAGGCGTGGCCGATCGTCGTCACAGTGGTGTCCCTGGACCGGATCTAGCTGTTGCTGCGAACAGGAGCCGGTCCCGGCACGAGCGCCGCGATGCGCTCGGGCCGGGACTGCCGTCAAACCGCCGGGCTGAGGAGACGCCCGGTGAATTCGCGCAGGGCCCGCACGGCTCGCCGCGACAGCGTCGCGTCGGGCATCATGCTCGTCGATCCGTGGAACGCTCCCGGCCACACGTGCAGTTCCGCCTGGACTCCGGCCGCCCACAGCGAGCTGGCGTAGGCGACGGTCTCGTCGCGGAACACCTCGGTGCTGCCGCAGTCGATGTACGCGGGCGGGAGCCCGGTGAGGTCGGTCGCGCGGCCGGGCGCAGCGTAGACGGAGACGTCCTCGCCACCCCGCCGGTCACCGAGGTAGGCGTCCCAGCCGAACCGTGTCATCTCCCGGTCGGCGACCCCGACACCGTCGAACTGCCGAGCCGACAGCGTCGCGTCGCGGTCGTCGAGCATGGGACTCACGAGCACCTGGCCGATGACGGAGGGCCCCTGTCGGTCGCGGGCCAGGAGGGCCGTGCCGGCGGCGAGACCGGCACCGGCGCTCTGCCCGACGAGGACGATGCGCTCCGGGTCGATGCCGAGTTCGTCGGCGTGCTCGGCTGCCCAGACGAGACCGGCGTAGCAGTCCTCGACCGGGTACGGGTCCGGGTGTTCCGGAGCCAGGCGGTAGTCCGGGCTGACCAGGACGACGTCGTGCACCAGCAGCCACTCGTCGTAGGAGTCGAGGTTGCCGAGGTGGTGGCCGAACATCATGCCGCCGCCGTGGATCGCGTAGGCCAGGGCAGCCGTGCCGGTGCGGCCGGCGCGTTGGATCACGGCGAGGTCGATCGGGTCGCCGCGGTGCCCCGCGATCGTGATGCTGCTCCGCTCGAGGCCACGAGCACGCAGTCCTTCGTCGAGCTGCGCCTCCGTCATGTCCAGTTGTCGCATCTGCGGCAGCATCTGGGTCGTGAGGTGGAAGCGGCCTCGCGCGTCCATGGCGGTGAGGAAGGGCACGAACTCGGGATCGAACGGCGGGCGGGGGAGGGCGATGGTGTCAGGCACGGGAGGTCTCCTCGGTGATGGTGGTCGGGTCGGTGTGTGCCGGGGCGGTGTCGGAAGATCCGGACGGGGCCGCGTGTCCCGGTTCGGCGGGCCGGGCTCGGAGCATGCCGACCACGACGAGCAGTGCTGCGACTGCGGCGAGGCCGAGGCCGGCGACGGTGAGGGCGTCCTGGAAGCCCTCGAGCCGGGCGGCGGTCCAGGTAGTGGTGGTGATGCTCCCGGCGACGAAGGCGGCGACGATGGTCCCCGCCGCGGCGACGGCGGCACCACCCGCGAGCTCGCTCGAGGTGTCGACGAGTGCCGCTCCGACGGAGGTGCGGTCCGCGGGCAGCCCCGTGAGGACCGACGCGCCGGCGACGACGCCGACGACCCGCAT
>Ga0308167_1002753_pt1 | contig 15460 bp, 13 predicted proteins | sample PhyCR1_2_FD_202138 | JGI IMG/M metagenome (GOLD analysis project Ga0308167, IMG submission 202138) | Phyllosphere microbial communities from UC Gill Tract Community Farm, Albany, California, United States - DLSLRC.R1 | ecosystem: Host-associated > Plants > Phyllosphere > Unclassified | place... | reverse complement strand
CGACCCCGACGAGCACCCACGGGACGACGCCCTCGTCGACGCCGGCGCCCTCGGTGACCGCGTTGGCGATGTAGCTGTAGACGGCGAAGAACCCGCCGAAGCCGATGGCGCCGATGCCCATGACGAGCCACACCTGGGGCTTCCCGAACGCGCTCAGCTCCCGGCGCATCGAGGCGGACGAGTCGCCCTCCATCCGCGGCACGGCGAGCGCGACGGCGACGAAGGTGAGCGCGAAGATCGCGGCGACGGCGAGGTAGGCGGCGCGCCAGCCCTGCGCCTGTCCGAGCGCGGTGATGGACGGGACGCCGATCACGTTCGCGATCGTCAGCCCGCTGAGCACGAGGGCGACGCCCTTGCCCCGGTTGCCGGGGCCCATGATGGTGGCCGCCACGATGGAGGCGATGCCGAAGTAGGCGCCGTGCGGCAGGCCGGCGAAGAACCGTGCCCCGAGCACCCAGCCGAACGTCGGCAGCACCGCCGACAGCACCGTGCCCACGACGAAGAGGGCGAGGAGCCCCATCAGCAGCTTCTTCTTCGGCAGGTGCGACGACATCGCCGCGATCGTCGGGGCGCCGACGACGACGCCGAGCGCGTAGGCGCTGACGAGCCAGCCCGCCTGGGCGATGCCCTGGTCCGACGACTGCGCGTAGAGGCCGGGCAGCAGGTCCTGTGCGATGTTCGGCAGCAGGCCCATGGCGACGAACTCGGTCGAGCCGATGCCGAACCCGCCGAGCGCGAGGGCGATCAGGGCGAGGGTCTTGCGGCGAGTGGTGAGGACGATCACGGGCGGCTGCCTCCAGGTCGAGGGGCGAGGTGCGGATGCGGTGGGGCAGGGTGCTCGCCGTCGAGCTCGTGCACGGCGGGTCCGCAGACTCGATCGCATCGATTCGATGACCCCGGACGGACCCGAGCGACGAGTCTACGGGCAGCAGGCGCGACCTGCCCCGCCCTTCTTCCCCGAGGGCAGGGGGTCTCGCCGTCCGCGTGTCCCGGCCCGGCGTCGCGACGGCCCGAGGTCGCCGTGCTCCCCGAACAGGGCCTGCCGCGGTGCCGACGGACGCTGGCATCATCGTCCGGTGCCCTCCCCCGATGCCCCGTCCACCGCCTCCTCGACACCGCTCGCCCCCGTGCCCCTGCCGGTGATCAGGGCGATGCGCCCGGGACCTCACGGGATCGAACTCGTCATCGCGGTCGGCCAGCAGGACGAGCCGCCGCAGCTGGCCGGCATCACGCACCTCGCCGAGCACCTCCTGATCCGCCTCGCCGGGGTCGACGCGACCTTCAAGGACGGCGTGACGGGCCTCGCGACCGTCTCGTTCTCCGCGACGGGCACGGCCGAGACGTGCCTCGACTTCGCCCGGCGGCTCTGCACGGCGGTCGCCGACGTCGACCGGCTGACCGACGAGCAGCTCGCCCTCGAGCTGCGCATCGTCGAGAGCGAGGACCCGCTGCGCTTCCACGAGACGATCCCGTCGCTGTGGACGATCCGACACGGGCTCCAGGGAGCCGGCCTGTTCGGCGCAGGGACGTCCACCGTCGGCACGCTGACCCGGGACGAAGTCGTGGCGTGGGTGCGGACGTGGTTCACCGGCGACCACGCCGTCGTCGTGCTGACCGGCCCGTGGGCCGACGACGTGGCACCTGGCCTGGCCCTGCCGTCGGCAGCGGGTGGTCGCGTCCGCCGCCGAGCAGCCCCGTCCGGGCTGTCCCTGCCCGTGGCCGTCCCCACGTCGCTCGGCGGCACCGCCCTCTCGGTGCTGGTGCCCGCCGATCTCGGACCGTCGCTGGCCCACGCGGCACAGCAGCGCTTCTTCACGGAGGTGCGCCACGACGCCGGCCTCGCCTACGTCGTCGACGTGCAGACCGACCGCGTCGACGCCGACACCGTCCAGCTCGACGTCGTCGTGGGGGCGAGCACCGAACGCGCGCGCGAGGCCGCGGAGGCGCTCGTCCGGGCCGCCCGGGACGTCGCCGAGCACGGGTTCGGCGACCAGGCGGTGGCCAGGGCACGGCTCACCGCGTCGGTCACCCTCGCCGACGAGGACGCCCGGGTCGGCATCGTCGCGGAGGACGCCGTCCGCGCCGCGCTCCTCGGGCACCCCGCCGAGGACTGCGTCGCCGAGCTGAGGGCTGAGCAGAGCATCGACGACGAGACCCTGCGGACCGCCTGGGCCCGAGCCCTCGAGACCGCGGTCGTCATGGTCGACGAGGACGCCGACCTGGGCGACACGGACGAGTTCGGGGAGGCGATCGGCATGCGGTGGGACGACCTCACCCCCGCAGTCGCGGTGGGCCCTCGAGAAGCCGCCCGTGCGGCGAAGGGCCACCGGAGATGGCGGAACGCCCTCCTCGCGCCGCTCGCCTCCGACTGGGGCGCCGTCACCGACGAGCAGGTGCTCATCAAGTCGGGTGACCGCGCCTGGACGGTGGCCCTCGCCGACGTCGCCGTGGCCGTCGCCTCCGACGGCGAGGTGGTGCTCGTCATGCGCGACGGCCGTCGCCTCCGCGTCGAGGCCGACGGCTGGCTCCGCGGCGCGTCGTTCGTCAGCGCGGTCGAGGCCGCGATGACGCGTGTCGCCCCCGAGCGCCTGCGTCGCGTCCCCACGCCCGCCGAGGAACAGGAGCGACCAGGGGCCTGACGGGCTCCGCTCAGCCCTGCTCGCCCAGCGCCTGCTCCAGCCGCTCGACCTTGCCGTCGAGCTCGCCGGTGCGAGCCGGGCGGATGTCGGCCTTCAGCACCAGCGAGACGCGCGTGCCGTACCGGCCCACCGCCTCCGTCGCTCGCTTGACGACGTCCATGACCTCGTCCCACTCGCCCTCGATCTCGGTGAACATCGAGGAGGTGCGGTTCGGCAGCCCGGACGCGCGCACGACCGCGACGGCCGCGGCCACCGCCTCGTGCACGGAGTCGCCGTGCGCCTCCGGGTCGAGCGATCCGGCGGACGGGCCGCCGCTGGGCGAGAGGGAGAAGGCGACGATCATGCGGTCATCCTCGCACCGTCGCCGCCGGCACGGCACCCTGCACCCCTGCCCCTGCCGCTGCCCTTGCCCTTGCCCCGTAATTTGAGAGGGTTCCGGACGTCCGAGGCCGGTTCTGCCCGTCCGCGTGCCCAGCGAGAGCGGATCTGTCTCGCTCTGCGGCAGCTGCGGCAGCTGCGGTCGCGTCAGCCGGGTCCGCTGGTCGGGAAATGCCGACCGGCGAGCCTCCTATACGTGGATGTCCGGGTGCGGCGGCGCACCCTCGGCCCGATCTGTCGGGTTCTGCGGCTTCCTGGATGCGTCAGCTGAGTTCTCGACCCGCGCAGACGAACCGACCTCCGCGGACGACCCCACACGCGCAGAAGTCCCGGCCCGCCACAGCTGCACCAGCGCGACGGCGAGCAGCACCACCTCGGCGGCGTTCCGCACCGTGATGAGCACGAGCATCCAGGGCTCGACGCCGAGCAGCGCCTGGTACTCCCAGGGGTAGATCACCTGCGTCAGCGCGGCGATCCCCACGGCCAGGGCGGCGGGCACGGCGGCCGACGGCCCTCCGCGCCGAGCGAGCACGAGCCCCAGCACGACCGGCGGCGCGAGCCACGCCACGAACTGCGGCGAGCCGACCTTGTTCGTGACGATGAGGGCCGTGACGAAGGCCAGCGACAGGGGCGCGAGGAGGTGCACGGCCGACGCGCCCCTCCGCACGGCGCGCAGCCCCAGCAGCAGGACGAGCAGCACGACGAGCACCATCAGCACGGTCGTGAGGCGAGCCGCGGTGCCCACCCCGTCGCCCTCCACCTGGTAGGTGAGGATCTGGTGGTCGTAGTAGACGAACGCCCCCGGCATCCCGGCGGCGGCCCGCCAGAGCCACGCGGTGGCGGTGGGCGACTCGACCTGCAGCCCACGGCCGGCCTGCTCCCCCACGAAGCCGAGCACGGTGGCGCCGCTGCCGAGCACGAGCGAGATCGCGACCACGGTGACGGTCGTCGCGACGGCTCCCACGACGACGTCGCGGCGAGCACGACCCCGCAGGGCGACGACCGCGGCGACGACGAGGGCGGCCGGCCACACCTTGACCCAGGCGGCGACCGTCAGCAGCACCGAGGCCACCAGCGGCCGGGAAGCCAGCAGCAGCAGCCCGACGATCGCGAACGGCACGGTGACGGCGTCGATGCGCCCGACGGCGATCGGCCCGAGCGTGAGCAGGAACAGCAGCCACCACCAGGCGGCCCCGACGTGGCCGCGCGAGCGAGTCCCGCGACGCAGCCCGCCGGTCAGCACCGCGAACGCCCCCGCGTCCAGCAGCAGCACGATGGTCAGCCACGCCTGCCCGTAGTGGGCGTCGCCGCCGACGCGGGCGAGCAGCATCGGCACGGCGGCGAGCAGCGGGTAGACCCACGGCCGGTCCACGCCCACCCAGTCGCCACCTCCCACGCCCTGCTGCATCCAGGTGCGGTAGACGCTCCACACGTCGCCCATCGGCTGGTTCGGCCCGGTGAGCGCCGCGTGGCCGACGACGAGGTGCACGAGCACGAACGCCGACCAGAGCACGGCCGGGTGGACCGCGACGCGCGCGGGCAGGCGGCGGGAGTCTCCGTCCGCGCCGGGTGCACGAGGAGGCGCGGCGACGGTCATGCGGGCAAGGCTAGCCGTCCGGCGTCACACGAGGCCTCGGTGCCGCCGCGCGGGACCGCGGACGGATATCCTGCCCCTCATGCCCCGCACAAGTCTCCGTCTCGCGGCCGCCGCCGTCTCCGTCGTCGCCGCCGTCGCCTCCTTGTCGGCCTGTGCCCCCACGTCCGGCTCCGGCGGGTCCGGCGACGGCCTCGTCACCGAGGGCAAGCTGACCGTCGCGACCGGCGAGCCGGCCTACGGCCCCTGGGTCGAGGACGACGACCCGACCACGGGCGAGGGCTTCGAGGCCGCGCTCGCCTACGCCGTGGCCGACCAGCTCGGCTACGCGGAGGACGACGTCGTCTGGGTGCGCTCCACCTTCGACGAGGCGATCGCGCCCGGCCCCAAGACGTTCGACCTGAACCTGCAGCAGTTCTCGATCACGGAGCAGCGCGCCAAGGCCGTCGACTTCTCGTCGCCGTACTACGAGACGCGCCAGGCCGTCGTCACCCTGCCCGGCAGCGCGGCCGAGGGCGCCACGAGCGTCGCCGACCTCCAGGGCCTGGCCATCGGCGCCCAGAGCGGCACGACCAGCTTCACCGCGGCGGAGAAGGTCATCGACCCCGAGGGCAGCGTCCAGGCCTACAACTCGAACGACGACGCCAAGGCGGCGCTCGAGGCCGGCCAGGTCGACGCGATCGTGCTCGACGTGCCGACCGCCACCTACTTCGTCGAGGGCGGCGTCGTGCTCGGCCAGCTCGCCGCCGAGGACGGCGCGAGCGACGAGCTCGGCATCGTCCTGCCGCTCGGCAGCGCGCTGACGGGCGACGTCACCGACGCGGTCGACGCCCTGCGCACCGACGGCACCCTCGACCAGCTGCAGCAGCAGTGGCTCGCCGACTACGACGTGACGGAGCTGTCGTAGCCCGCACCGCGCTCGCGGTCGACGCCCACCCCGTCAGCGACCTCGAGCTCGGCCGTCGCGCCTTCCGGCGCCGCCAGTCGGGGCGCTCGATCGCGATCGCCGCGGTGAGCACGATCGCCTTCGCGGCCCTGGCCTGGTGGGCCGTCACGAGCACGCCCGGCTGGGACCGCGTGCGCTTCAGCTTCTTCGACGGCCCCACCCTCGTCGCGGCCTGGCCGCGGGTGCTCGAGGGGCTCTGGCTCAACGTGCGGGTGCTCGTCGTGGCGCTGGTCGGCGTCGCCGTGCTCTCGACCGTGCTCTCGGCCCTCCGCACGCTGCGCGGCCCCGTCTTCTTCCCGGTGCGCGCCCTGGTGCGCGGCTACACGGACCTGTTCCGCGGGCTGCCGCTGATCATCGTGCTCTACCTCGTCGGCTTCGGGGTGCCCGGGCTCGGCCTCGGCATCCCCCGCCTGCCCGCCGAGGTCTGGGGCACGGTCGCGCTCGTGCTCACCTACTCGGCCTACGTCAGCGAGGTCATCCGCGCCGGGCTCGACGCCGTGCACCCGTCCCAACGGCTGGCCGCCCGGTCGCTCGGCCTCAGCCACGCCGCGACGCTGCGGCTGGTCGTCTTTCCCCAGGCGATCCGCAAGGTCACGCCCGCCCTGATGAACGACGTCGTCTCGATGCAGAAGGACGTGGGGCTGATCTCGGTGCTCGGCGCCGTCGACGCCGTGCGCGCCGCCCAGATCGAGACCGCGACCGCCGCGAACTTCACGCCCTACGTGCTCGCGGGGCTGCTCTTCGTGCTGCTGGCGCTGCCGACCGTCTGGCTGACCGACTGGCTGTCGGCCCGCCTCCGTCGGCGCGAACAGGCCGGGAGCGTCGTGTGAGCGGCCAGGACGAAGGACAGAGCAAGGGACAGAGCCCGAGCCAGGACCACGGCCGAGCCGACCTGACCGCAGGAGGCGCGGCGCAGGGTGCCGAGGTCGTCCTGCGCCTCGAGGGCGTCCGCAAGTCGTTCGGCGGCACCACCGTGCTCGACGGCATCGACCTCGACGTGGCGCGCGACGAGGTCATCGCCCTGATCGGCGCGAGCGGCTCGGGCAAGTCGACGCTGCTGCGCACCGTGAACCTGCTCGAGCAGGTCGACGACGGGCGCATCGTGCTCGGCGGCGAGGACATCACCGATCCGCGGGTGCGGGTCGACGCCGTCCGGGCCCGCATCGGCGTCGTGTTCCAGCACTACAACCTGTTCCCGCACCTCACGGTCCTCGACAACGTCTCGCTGGCGAGCCGCCACGTGCTGCGGCGCCCCCGGGCCGAGGCCGAGGCGAGGGCCCTCGAGCTGCTCGAGCGCGTCGGGCTCGGCGACAAGGCCCGCGCCTACCCCGACCGCCTCTCGGGCGGCCAGCAGCAGCGCGTCGCGATCGCGCGGGCCCTGGCCCCGAGGCCTGCCGTGCTGCTGCTCGACGAGGTCACGAGCGCGCTCGACCCCGAGCTCGTGGGCGAGGTGCTCGACCTCGTCCGCACGCTGAAGGAGGTGGGGACGACCATCCTCATGGCGACCCACGAGATGGCGTTCGCCCGCGACGTCGCGGATCGGGTGGTGTTCCTCGACGCCGGCCGCATCGCCGAGCAGGGCCCGCCGGCCCAGCTCTTCGGGTCGCCGCGCACCGAGCGGGCGAGGGAGTTCCTCGCCCGCGTCTCGGGCTGAGGCGTCGGCGCCCCTGCTGAGGGCCGCCGGCGCCCCGCGCCCGACCTCAGCGGCGCCGGCGCTTGCTGTACACGTCGAAGGCGACGGCGAGCAGCAGCACGAGCCCCTTGATGACCTGCTGCCAGGCCGCGTCGACCGAGAGGATCGACAGCCCCTGGTTGAGCACGCCCATCACGAGGCCGCCGATCACGGCCCCGACGACGGTGCCGATGCCGCCCTGCACGGCGGCGCCGCCGATGAACACGGCCGCGATGGCGTCGAGCTCGAAGCTCTGGCCCGCCGAGGCGACGGCGCTGCCGGCCCGGGCCGTGCTGACGACGCCGGCGAGCCCGGCGAGCAGCCCCATGTTGACGAAGATGCCGAAGGTGACCCACTTCGTCTTCACGCCCGACATCATCGCCGCGTAGAGGTTGCCGCCCATCGCGTAGACGTGCCGCCCGAAGACGGTGCGCGTCAGCAGGAACGAGTACAGCAGCACGAGCGTCGCCAGGATGATCAGGATGATCGGCGTCCCGCGGTTGTAGGCCAGCAGGTAGCAGAGGTACATGATCGCGGCGACGGCGATGGCGATCTTCAGCACGAACGAGACCGCCCGCTCGCGGGGCAGCTCGAGGCGCCGCAGGTTCGCCCGGGCCCGCAGCTGCTGGGCGACGAGGCCCGCCGAGGCGAGCAGGCCGATCCCGAGCGTGAACAGGTCGGGCTGGCCCGTGGTCGGCAGCGTGCCCGAGCCGATCGAGTTGAACGCCCGCGGCAGCCCGCTGATGGTGCCGCCCGTGAGCAGCACGAGGGCCACGCCGCGGAACACCAGCATGCCCGCGAGGGTCACGATGAACGCCGGGATGCCGACGAAGGCGATCCAGAAGCCCTGCCACGCCCCGATCAGCGCGCCGACCAGCAGCGACAGCGCGACAGCCACGCCCCAGGGCAGCCCCCAGTCGTTCATGGCCAGCGCGGCGACCGCGCCCACCGTGGCGACGACCGAGCCGACCGAGAGGTCGATGTGCCCGGCGATGATCACGATCACCATGCCGATCGCGAGGATCAACACGTACGCGTTCTGCTGGATGAGGTTGCTGACGTTGCCGGGGTAGAGCAGTCGCCCCTCGGTCAGCACCTGGAACAGCAGCACGATGACGAGCAGGGCGGCGAGGATGCCGTACTGCCGCATGTCGATCCGCAGGCGGCGCTTGGAGCCCGGCATCGGCCCGGACGCAGGAGGCGGTGCGGACGGACGAGGAGGTGCGGTGGTGGTCACGAGGCTTCTGCTCCTAGGTTCCTGGTCGCGGTCATGTGGCGCATCAGCTCTTCCTGGCTGGCGTCGGCGCGCGAGAGCTCGGCCGTGAGCCGCCCCTCCGCGATGGTGTAGATGCGGTCGGAGAGGCCGATCAGCTCGGGCAGCTCGCTCGAGATGACGACGACCGCCTTCCCCTGGGCGGCCATCTCGGCGATGATCCCGTAGATCTCGTACTTGGCCCCGACGTCGATGCCCCGGGTGGGCTCGTCGAGGATCAGCACGTCCGGGCCGGAGTAGATCCACTTGCTGAGGACGACCTTCTGCTGGTTGCCTCCGGAGAGGTTGCCCACCACCGCCGAGACCGACGGGGTCTTGATGTTCATCTGCCGGCGGTAGTCGTCCGCCACGGCGTACTCGCGGTTGCGGTCGATGACGCCGAGGCGCGCGAGCTTGCCGAGCGCGGCCGCCGAGACGTTGACCGTGATGCTGCCGATCAGGTTCAGGCCGTAGCGCTTCCTGTCCTCGGTGACGTAGGCGATGCCGTTCTTGATCGCCTCGCCGACCGTGCGGGTCTGGATCTCGACGCCGTCCTTGTAGACACGGCCCGAGATGTCGCTGCCGTACGAGCGCCCGAAGAGGCTCATCGCGAGCTCGGTGCGCCCTGCCCCCATCAGGCCCGCGAAGCCCACGATCTCGCCGGCCCGCACGGTGAAGGAGGCGTCGTCGACGACCACGCGGTCGGCGTCGACCGGGTGGTGCACGGTCCAGTTCTCGACGCGCAGCTTCTCAGCGCCGATGTCGGGCACCCGCGGCGGGAACTGGCTGTCGAGCGGCCGGCCGACCATGGCGCGGATGATGCGCGTCTCGATCTCCGGGGTGTCCTCGACCGCGAACGCCTCGATCGTCTTCCCGTCCCGGATGACCGTGACCGTGTCGGCGATCGCCCGGATCTCGCCGAGCTTGTGGCTGATGATGATCGCCGTGATGCCCTGGTCGCGCAGCTGGTCGATCAGGCCCAGCAGGTGCGCGGAGTCGTCGTCGTTCAGCGCGGCCGTGGGCTCGTCCAGGATCAGCAGCTTCACCTCCTTCGACAGCGCCTTCGCGATCTCGACGAGCTGCTGCTTGCCGACGCCGAGCTCGAGCACCTTGGTGACCGGGCTCTCGGCGAGGCCGACCCTCTGCAGCAGCGCCGCCGCCTCCAGGTTGGTGCGGTTCCAGTCGATGACGCCGCCGCGCTGCACCTCGTTGCCGAGGAAGATGTTCTCGGCGATCGAGAGGAACGGGCTGAGCGCGAGCTCCTGGTGGATGATCACCACTCCGTCCCGCTCGCTGTCGTTGATCGACGAGTAGCGGACTGGCCGGCCGTCGAGCTCGATCACGCCGCCGAAGCTGCCGTGCGGGTACACGCCCGAGAGCACCTTCATCAGCGTCGACTTGCCCGCGCCGTTCTCGCCGCAGATCGCGTGCACCTCGCCGCGCCGCACGCTGACGGAGACGCCGTCGAGCGCACGCACGCCGCTGAACTCCTTGACGATGTCGGTCATCTGGAGGATGACGTCGTCCATGTGGTCCTCGTTCCGTTCAGGGTGAGGGAGCCGGCGGCGGCCCGTGGGGACCGCCGCCGGCTGCCGGGTGGTGGGGTCAGAGACCCACGTCGCCGGCGTCGACGAAGCCGGAGTCGACGAGGACGGACTGGACGTCGTCCTTGGTGACGACCACCGGGTCGAGCAGGTACGCCGGCACGACCTTGACGCCGTTGTCGTACGTCTCGGTGTCGTTCGTCTCCGGGTCCTCGCCCGCGACGATGGAGGCGATCATCGCCTGCACCTGGGTGCCGAGCTCACGCGTGTCCTTCCAGACCGTCATCGACTGCTGGTCGGCGAGGATCGCCTTGACGTTCGCGACGTCGGCGTCCTGGCCCGTGATGATCGGCCAGTCGGTGCCCGCCTGGTAGCCGGCCGCGTCGAGGCTGGCCTCGATGCCGAGCGCGAGGCTGTCGTTCGGCGAGAGCACGACGTCGACCTTGTCGCCGCCCGTGTAGAACGACTGGAGGCGGTTGTCCATCTCGGCCTGGGCGTCGTCCGAGCCCCAGCCGAGGATGCCGATGGCCTTCCAGCCGTCGTCGTCGGCCGGTGCCTTGCCGCTCGGCACGGTCAGCACGCCGCTCTCGACGTAGGGCTGCAGGACGTCCCACGCGCCGGCGAAGAAGAAGCCGGCGTTGTTGTCGTCCGGGCTGCCCGCGAAGGGCTCCATCGTGAACGGGCCCTTCTCGCCGTCGGCGAGGCCGAGCTGCTCCTCGATGTACTGGCCCTGCAGCTGGCCGACCTTGTAGTTGTCGAACGTCGCGTAGTAGTCGACCGCCTCCGTGCCGTTGATGAGGCGGTCGTAGGCGATGACGGTGACGTCCTGCGAGGCCGCGTCCTCGAGCACGGGGCCGAGGGTCTGCCCGTCGATCGCGGCGACGACGAGGATCTTCGCGCCTCCCGCGACCTGGTTCTGGATCTGGCTGATCTGCTGGTCGGTCTTGTTGTCGGCGTACTGCAGGTCGACGGTGCAGTCGTCGCCCTCGAGCTTCTCCTTGAGGCCCTCGCCGTCGTTGATCCAGCGCTCGAGGCTGCGCGTCGGCATGCTGATGCCGACGTTGCAGTCGGTGCCGGCGGCGTCGTCCCCGCCGCCGGAGGAGCCGCCCGAGGAGCCGGCGGGTGCGCAGGCCGCGAGTCCGGCCACGAGGCCGAGCGTCAGGGCCGCCACGGAGAGCGTGCGTGCTGTGGTCATGGTGCGGATCCTTCCGATGGGATCTGCCCGGGCGACGGGTCGCGGCTCCCTCCGGGTGCGTGGGGAGCGTCGTGGCCGTGGTTCGTCGTCGAACCGGTCCAGATCGAGCTGTACTTCGCTGTAGTGCTCGAGGCCGACGAGGGTGCGTCAGCTATTTGTTGGCTCTCGGAACATATAGCCGGGAGGAGGCGCGCGCCAGGGCGAGGGGGCGTCGTTACCGAATCGAGATGAACGATGCTCGGATCCGCGCTGGTCGAGGGGCGGTTGCCGCGCCTGCACCTTCCCAGCGCCGTCCTAGGGTGACGCGTCATCATCCTGGGCAGGCGCCTCCTTCGTGCCGACCAGCCCGAGCAGCACCCGAGCCGACCCCAGGAGACACACCATGAAGAAGAAGACCGGAATCGTCCTCGGAGTCGCGGCGGTCGTGGTCGTGGGCCTCGGCGTGACCGCCGCGGTCGCCGGCCCTGCCTTCTACCGCGACGTGATCGTGGGCGAGCCCGACGCCGCCCCCACCGTCTCGGTGACCCCGGGCGCGACGACCATCGACACGAGCGACCTCAGCGGCGCCTGGACCGTGGGCGACGGCAGCACGGCGGGCTACCGCGTCGACGAGGTGCTGAACGGCACCGACGTCACGGTCGTCGGGACGACCGACCAGGTCACCGGCACCGTCACGGTCGAGGGCGACTCGGTCACGGCCGCCACGATCGACGTCGACGTCGCGAGCATCGCGACCGACAGCGGCAACCGCGACGGCTACTTCCGCGACGACGCCATGGAGGCCTCCACCTACCCGACCGCGACCTTCGTGCTGACCCAGCCCATCGACGCCGGCGTCCCCGCCGACGGCGACGTCGAGACCGTCGAGGCGACGGGCGACCTCACGATGCACGGCGTCACCCAGAGCGTCACCGTCTCGCTGCAGGCCGCGCTCTCGGGCGACGGGGTGCAGATCAGCGGCTCGGTGCCGGTGACTTTCAGCGACTACGGCGTCGAGGCGCCGAGCTTCGGCTTCGTCCAGGTCGAGGACTCGGGCACCGTCGAGTTCCTCGTGTCCGCGACCCCTGCCTCCTAGGCGACCCACCCCTCCCAGGAGGGGCCGGTCGTCCGGCCACCTCAGCACCGGCGAGGAGGTGTGGTGTGTTGCTCCTGAGCCTGATCCGTCACGTGACGGAGCGCCAGGCCCTTGTCCCCCGGCTGATCCGTCACGTGACGGAGCTCCAGCCCTTGTCCTCCGGCTGATCCGTCACGTGACGGAGCGCCGGCCGTTGCCCTCCAGCTGATCCGTCACGTGACGGAGCACCGGCCCTGTCCTCCGGCTGATCCGTCACGTGACGGATCAGGCCCTACGCGTCTCTGCCCCTCCTGCCCCGGTGCGCAGCAGGGCGGCGATCGTCGCCGGGAGCGCGTCCACGAGGCCGAGGACCGTGAGGGGCCCTCCGGCGCTCGCCCGCTCGGCGGCCAGGCCGTGCACGACCGCGGCGGTGGCCGCGAGGCGGGCGAGGGCGTCCTCCTGGGCGATCGCCTCGTCCGAGTGGGTGGCGACGAGCGCGCCCAGCACGCCGCCGAGCGCGTCCCCGGCACCCGCCGTGGCGAGCCAGGTCGGCGCGCTCTCGGCGACCAGGCGGGTGCCGCCGGGCGACGCCACGTGCGTGCGGTGTCCCTTGACGAGCACGGTGCAGCCCCACTCCCCCGCCGCCCGCGCCGCGGCCTCGGCCGGATCGGCGGCGACCTCGTCGACCGACCGGCCCGAGGCCCGCGCCAGCTCGCGGAAGTGCGGCGTCAGCACCACCGGCCCCGCCGCCCGCTCGCGCAGCGACAGCGCACCCGCGTCGAGCACGAGGGGCAGCCCCGAGGAGGCGGCCGTCTCGAACCCCTCCGCGGTCTCGTCGTCGAGGTGGTCGGGGTCCACCCCCGAGCCGAGCAGCCAGGCCTGCACCCGGCCGGGGCTCGTCACGGCCTCCGGCCGTCGGTGCAGCACGAAGTCCGAGGCGCGTGCCGGGCCGAGGTAGCGGAGCATCCCGACGCCGGTGTGCAGCGCGGCCTCGACGCCGAGGACCGCGGCCCCCGGGTATGCGGTCGAGCCGGTCACGACTCCGAGCACGCCGCGGCTGTACTTGTCGTCGTCGACCGCCGGGACGGCGATCCAGGCAGCGGCGTCGGCGGGCGTCCAGGCGGTGTGCCGGGAGTCGGCGGGGCGCGAGTCGGCGGGGCGCGAGTCGGCGGGGCGGGAGTCGGTGGTCACGCCCCGACGCTAGTCGGGCTCGCGGCGCCGGCGTCCGGAGCCCCGCGCGGGGCCGCCGATACGGTGGGAGGATGAGCATCTCGATCCCCGGCCGCACCGTCGTCTTCGACTACGGCGAGGTGATCTCCCGCTTCCCCGACGACGCCTCGCGTCGGCGCATCGAAGAACTCGCCGGGGTCGAGCCCGCCGCCCTCTGGGCCAGCTACGGCACGCACCGCCACGCCCTCGACCACGGGCGGCTCACCGCCACGGCGTACTGGCGCGCCGTCGAGGCCGACACCGGCGCCGACTGGTCGCGCACCCGCGTGCACGAGCTCTGGGCGGCCGACTTCCCGTCGTGGTTCGTGCCCGAGCCCGGCACCCTCGACGTGATCGCCGACCTGGCCGACGGCGGCACCCGCCTGGCGATCCTCTCGAACGCCGGCCAGGACTTCGCCTCCCCCTTCCGCCACTCGCCCCTCGGCGACCTGTTCGAGCAGGTGTTCGTCAGCGCCGAGCTCGACGACCTCAAGCCGTCGGCCTCGATCTTCCGGCACGTGCTCGACGAGCTCGGAACAACCGCCGCCGACACGGTGTTCATCGACAACAGGTCCGACAACGTCGAGGCCGCCCAGGCGCTCGGCATCACCGGGCACCTGTTCACCGGCCCCGAGCCGCTCCGACAGTTCGTCGAGGGCCTCGCGGGCCACCCCACCGAAAGGCGATGACCGCTCTCGTGACCCAGACGGACGCTGCACCCTCGACCACCTCCGCACCCGACGCCGGGCCGTCCTCGACGGCCGGCGCCTCCCCCGTCGGCCTCTTCGACGCCGTCACGCTGCGCGGACAGACGTTCCGCAACCGGCTCTGGGTCGCGCCCATGTGCCAGTACTCCGCCGAGAGAGAAGACGGCGTCGCCACGGACTGGCACCTCGTGCACCTCGGCTCGCTGGCCCGAGGAGGCGCGGGCGCCGTGATCTCGGAGGCCGCCTCGGTCACCTCCGACGGCCGCATCTCGCCGCAGGACCTCGGCATCTGGAACGACGAGCAGGTCGAGGCCCTGAAGCCGATCACCGCGTTCGTCCGCTCGCAGGGCTCGGTGCCCGGCATCCAGCTCGCGCACGCCGGGCGCAAGGCGTCCACGTTCCGCCCCTGGAGCGAGATCCAGGGCTCCGTCCCCGAGGCCGAGGGCGGCTGGCCGACCGTCGCGCCCTCCGCGGTCGCCTTCGAGGGCTACGCCGCGCCGCGCGAGCTGGCCCGCGACGAGGTCGTCGGGCTCGTGGAGGCGTTCCGCGCCGCCGCCCGCCGCTCGGTCGAGGCCGGCTTCGGGCTGATCGAGCTGCACGCGGCCCACGGCTACCTGCTGCACCAGTTCCTCTCGCCGCTGAGCAACGAGCGCACCGACGAGTACGGGGGCTCCCTCGAGAACCGGGCGCGCCTCCTCGTCGACGTCGTCCGGGCCGTGCGGGCCGAGGTCGGCGACGACCTGCCGCTGCTCGTCCGCTTCTCGGCCACCGACTGGGCCGAGGGCGGCTGGGACGAGCACGAGACGGCCACCGTCGCCGCCTGGTCGCGCGACGCCGGCGCCGACCTGTTCGACATCTCGACCGGCGGGCTCGTCGCCGGGGTGACCATCCCGGTGGGCCTCGGCTACCAGGTGCCGTTCGCGCAGCACGTGCGCGAGACCGCCGAGGTCGAGACCGGGGCCGTCGGTCTCATCGTGTCGGCCCGGCAGGCGCAGGCCGTCGTGGCCGAGGGCCGGGCGGACGTCGTGCTGATGGCCCGCGAGTTCCTCCGCGACCCGCACTTCCCGCTGCGTGCCGCGGCCGAGCTGGGCGTCGAGCTCGACTACTGGCCCGAGCAGTACCTCCGGGCGCCGTTCCGCACCGCGTAGCCCCGCGGACGACGACGGCCGCGCTGCCCCCTCGGGGTCGGCGCGGCCGTCGTCCGTGCAGGGCTCAGGACCGCCTGGTCGCGTCCTGCACCTCGCCGATCAGCTCTTCGAGGATGTCCTCG
>Ga0308167_1002752_pt1 | contig 15462 bp, 12 predicted proteins | sample PhyCR1_2_FD_202138 | JGI IMG/M metagenome (GOLD analysis project Ga0308167, IMG submission 202138) | Phyllosphere microbial communities from UC Gill Tract Community Farm, Albany, California, United States - DLSLRC.R1 | ecosystem: Host-associated > Plants > Phyllosphere > Unclassified | place... | reverse complement strand
GGGCTTGGGCATGAAGGTCGCGACCTTGCCCCACTGCTCGGCCGTGTTCTTGACGATGTACTTGAACTTCAGGATGTCGTCGGCCGCGTGGACCATCGTGTCGAACTTGTAGTTGATCTCCTGCTGGCCGCCGGTGCCCACCTCGTGGTGCGCGCGCTCGAGCTCGAGGCCCGAGTCGATCAGCTTGAGGCTGATGTCGTCGCGCAGGTCGGCCGTCTTGTCGACGGGGCTGACCGGGAAGTAACCGCCCTTGTAGGCGGTCTTGTTGGCGAGGTTGCCGCCCTCCTCGACACGACCCGTGTTCCAGGCGCCCTCTTCGCTGTCGACGCTGTAGAAGCTGGCGTTCTGCTTCACCTCGTAGCGGACGTCGTCGAAGATGTAGAACTCGGCCTCGGGGGCGAAGAACGCCGTGTCGGCGATGCCGGTGGAGGCGAGGTACTTCTCGGCCTTCTTGGCCACCTGGCGCGGGTCGCGGCTGTAGAGCTCGCCGTTGCGCGGGTTGAAGATGTCGAACACGAGCACCAGGGTGCGCTCGGCGCGGAAGGGGTCGACGTAGCCCGTGGTGACGTCGGGGATGAGCTGCATGTCCGACTCGTGGATCGACGCGAAGCCGCGGATGGAGGACCCGTCGAAGAGCTGGCCGACGGAGAAGAACTCCTCGTCGACGGTGGACGCGGGGATGTTGAAGTGCTGCTGGACGCCGGGCAGGTCCGTGAACCGGATGTCGAGGAACTTGACGTCGGTGTCCGTGATGAACTTCAGCACCTCGGAAGAATCGGTGAACATCTAGGTGTCTCTCCAATGGGCTCAGATCGGTCAGACTGCCGGACGCAGCCTTCGACGACGTTATGGCGGGGCCGTTTCGTCGCGGTGTCCCCATTGTTTCAGAGATGTTACGGGTGGCGCGTCGGTAGGCTCGGCGGCATGCACGACGACCGATCCCGCCCTCCGTCCGACCCCGTCGACGGCGGTGCGGTGCCCCGGCAGGACTGGCCGGGCCAGCGCCTCGGCCTGCCGCGCACGGGCCCGCGCTCGATCGCACGCCTCGGTCGCCGGATCGCGGGGGTGACGATCGACTGGGCACTCGCCTACGTCGTCGCCTTCGCCTTCTTCGACGGCCAGGGGCTCGCCATCACGGTCGTCTTCAGCGTCGTCCAGATCCTCTTCCTGGTCACCCTCGGCGGCACCGTCGGCCACCTGGTCCTCGGCATGCGCCTCGTCCCGATGGCCGGTGGCCGCACCGGTCTCTGGCGCCCGGTCGTCCGGACCCTGCTGCTCGCGGTCGTCATCCCCGCGGTCGTCTGGGACCAAGACCAGAGGGGCCTGCACGACCGCGTGGCCGGGACGGTGCTCGTCCGCGTCTGACCGACGCCCCACGGACGGAGGCGCCCGTCCCCTCGAGGGGGAGAGGCGCCTCAGTCCGTCGCTGGTTCGATCAGCGGGTCGCGTCGCCGGTCAGCGCGGTCGGCCGGCCCGCATCTTGAACGGGTCGACGCCCTTGGGGATCGGCAGGCCGTTCTTGCCGAGCGACTGGAGGCGGTTGCTCACGGCGAGCACCTCGTTCCGGTTCAGCGACGACTTGATCTTGTTCATGCGGCCGGCGATCTTGTGCAGCGGAACGGACTCGGCGTCGGGGCCGACGTGGAGCACCGTGATGGGGACGTTGGGCAGGATGCGCACGACCTTGCGGCGCTCCTCGTCGACGAGCTTCTTGGTCTGCGCGACCGAGCCCTCGCCGATCAGCACGACGCCGCCCTTGCCGACGGCGCGGTAGACGGCGGCCTGCGAGCGGCCCTGGACCGCGACGGGCATCTCGGCGGCGCGCCACGAGCGACGGAGGCCGCTCTTCATGACGGCGCCCACGGCGCCGGGCTGCCCCTCGATCTGCGAGTAGGCGGCCCTCTCGGCCTTTCGCCCGAGGACGATCAGCAGCAGCAGGACGCCGAGCATCAGGCCGACCACGATGTACAGCACGAGCGCCAGGACGTTGCCTGCCGAGAGGAAGAGCCCTGCGAGGACGCCGGCTGCGGTGGGCAGCAGCAGCGCCAGCAGCATCAGCGGCAGCGCCGACTTGTCGACGCGGCGGGTCATCTTGAACACCTGCCACATCTGCGTGAAGCGGCCCGGTTCCTTGGGCGGCTTCGGGGACGTGTTCTCCGGTGACGTGCGTCGTGCCATGCATACCAGGATACGGGGTCGCGAGCCGCCGTGGGTCCTCCCCGGGGGCTTGTGGTCGTCGGCCGTCCCCGGTCGGGACGAGGAGGTGCCTGCCGGTTCCCCGGAGACCGCCACGATGACCCCATGGTCACCTCCTTGCTCGGCCCCTACGAGCTCGCGCCGGGCTCGTCCTGGCCCCCCGGTCCGGACGGCGCCGTCGAGGGCACCGCGCCCGACGGCGGCCGGGTGGTGCTGCGCGGCTCGACGCCGGCCCTCGTCGCGGCGGCGAACTCGTCGCCGCACCCGCACCTCCTCCGCCCGGTCGACCTGCTGGTCGACGACCAGGGCGCGCTGGTGGTCGTCTCGGACGATGTGGGCGGGGAGCGACTCGACAGGTGGGCTCGACGTCGCGGCACCATGTCCGCAGGGGAAGCCGTCACGGTCCTGCTGCCCGTGCTCTCCGCCGTCGCCCACCTGGACCGGCGGGGGACGGCGCTGGGCGGCATCGGCCTCGAGGACGTCGTGCTCGACGACCGGGGCGCCCCGGTCCTCGTCGGCGGCAGGACGACGCCACCGGGGACGACGCCGCCGGGGGCGACGCCGCCCGGCACGGCGACGGAGGGCGCTCAGGCCCTCGTCGAGGCCGTGGCCCGTGAGCTGTCCCCTCGCGACGGCGCCCGGTTGCGGGGACCGGAGGGCGTCGGCACGTGCCTGGACGAGCTCGTCGAGCGAGTCCACGACCTGGCTGCTGCCGTCCCCTTGCCGACCGTCGTGCCGAGCACCGGCGTCGAGGAGGCGGGGGTCACCTGGCGACCGCCGCCGGGGGAGCCGCCGAGATCCGGGTGGACCAGCGTCCTGCCCGAGTCCGCGCTCCTGGACGGCGTCGCGGACTGGTGGGAGGCGGTCGCGGCTGTGCCGCTCGTCGACCGGCTCCGGTCGGTGAGGCCACGCTTCAGGGTCCTCGCCGGCCTCGTGGCGGTCTCTCTCGTCGTGGGTGCTGCTGTCGTCCCGCGGAGCGGCGGCTCCGGGGTGTCCAGGTCCGACTCGGCACGGCCGGTGGCGACGTCCCCTGCCGACGCGCCTTCTGGCCCGGCCGTCTCGGCGCCCACCCCGGTCACCGTCGTCCCCGTCCCGGACCGTGCCCCTGACGACCCGGTGAGCACGGAGGAGGCGGCGGTGCGGGGCGACGACGCGGTCGCGGCGGCCGCCGTCCTGCTCAGGGCCCGGGTCGCGTGCCTCCGCGAACCGTCGACGTCGTGCCTGGCGGCCGTCGACCAGGCAGGATCGCCCGTGGCGTCGGCAGACTCCCTGACGTTGGGCGACCTCGCATCGGCGGGCGACCTGGTCCTGCCCACGGTCGTCGAGTCGGAGGTGCAGCGTCTGGGGGAGACCGTGCTCCTCGCCTGCCGCACGGCAGACGACGAGCCGGCCTCGGTCCTCGTGGTGAGGACCGAGGCCGGCTGGCGTCTCAGAGAAGTGCTGCGCCGCTGACGTGCGCGATCACGAGGGTGATGTCAGATGCCCAGCACCCCGGCGAAGTCGCCGGCCTCGAGACGGGTCTTGACCGCCACGAGGAACCGGGCGGCGTCCGCACCGTCGACGATGCGGTGGTCGTACGAGAGGGCCAGGTAGACCATCGAACGGACCGCGATCGCGTCGGCGCCGTCGACCTGGACGACGACGGGACGCTTGACGACGACGCCGGTGCCCAGGATGGCGACCTGGGGGAGGAACACCACCGGGGTGTCGAACAGCGCGCCGCGCGAGCCCGTGTTCGTCACCGTGAAGGTGCCGCCGGCCAGCTCGTCGGGCTTCAGCTTGTTGTCGCGCGTGCGCTGCGCCAGGTCCGCGATCTGGGCGGCGATGCCGGCCAGGTCGAGGTCGGACGCGTCCTTGATGACGGGCGTGAGCAGCCCGCGCTCCGTGTCGACGGCCATGCTGACGTTCTCGTGGTCCGGGTAGACGATCGAGTCGCCGTCGACGGTGGCGTTCAGCTTCGGGTGCGCCTTGAGCGCCTCGGCGGCCGCCAGGGTGAAGAACGGCAGGAACGAGAGCTTGTTGCCGGTCTTCTCGAGGAACGCCGCCTTGTTCGCGTCGCGGAACGTCGCGACGGCCGTGACGTCGACCTCGACCACGCTGGTGAGCTGGGCCATGGCCTGCATCGACTGGACGGCGCGCTCGGCGACGACCTTGCGCAGACGCGTCATGGGCACGGTCGTGCCGCGCAGCGGCGAGACCTCGACGGGCGCCGACGCCGGTGCGGACGTCGTTGAGGCCGAGCTGGCGGCCTCGACGGCGGCGAGGACGTCCTCCTTGCGGATGCGGCCGCCGACACCGCTCCCGGTCAGGGTCGAGATGTCGATGCCCTTCTCGTTCGCGAGCTTGCGGACGAGCGGCGTGACGTAGCCGGTCGGAGCCGACGCCGAGTCGGCCGAGGCCGCCGGCGCAGCAGCTGCGGGTGCGGCGGCTGCCGGGGCCGGGGCCGCCGGAGCCGCGGCTGCAGGAGCCGCTGCTGCGGGGGGCGCGGCCGCGGCAGGAGCAGCGGCCGCAGCCGGGGCGGTGGCAGGGACGGCCGGTGCCTGGTCGGCAGGCTGCTCGGCCGCCGGAGCCGGGTCGACGTCGTCGGCCGGTTCGGGGGCGTCAGCGTCCGACTCCTCGCCGGGTGCCGGTGCCGCGGACGATGCGACGACGGCGTCGTCCGCCTCGTCCTGGCCGCCCTCGGCCGGGCTCTCGGGCTGCGAGGCCTCGGAGGTCTCCTCGGCAGGATCGTCGTCGGAGGAGTCGCCCCCCTGGGCGCTGCCGTCGCCGATGCGGACCAGCGCGATCCCGACCTCGACGGTCTCGTCCTCGGGCACGAGGATCTCCTCGATGACGCCGGCGACGGGGGAGGGGATCTCCGTGTCGACCTTGTCGGTCGAGACCTCGAGCAGGGGCTCGTCGACCTCGACCCGGTCGCCGACGTTCTTCAGCCAGCGGGTGACCGTGCCCTCGGTGACACTCTCTCCGAGTGCCGGGAGGTTGACGGATTCGCTCATGCGGGGGACTCCTTCGAAGACATCGTGTGTCTGTGTGATCGGGTGGTGCGGAAGTGTGCGGGTGGTGCAGGGGGAACGGGGGCTGCGACTACATCGCGTGGAGGGGCTTGCCGGCCAGGGCCAGCATCGCCTCTCCGAGGGCCTCGTTCTGGGTCGGGTGGGCGTGCACGAGAGGCGCGACGTCCTCCGGGTAGGCCTCCCAGTTGACGGCCAGCTGGGCCTCGCCGATGAGCTCGCCGACGCGGGCGCCGATCATGTGGACCCCGACGACGGGACCGTCGACGACGCGGACGACCTTGACGGAGCCGCTGGTGCCGATGATGTGGCTCTTGCCGTTGCCGGCGAGGTTGTAGTCGTAGCTCGTCACCTTGTCGGCACCGTGCTTCTCGGCCGCCTTGGCCTCCGTGAGGCCGACGGACGCGACCTCGGGGTCGGAGTAGGTGACCTTGGGGATGTTGGTGTCCTCGATGACCTGCGGCGCCAGGCCCGCGATCTCCTCGGCGACGAAGATGCCCTGCTGGAAGCTGCGGTGCGCGAGCTGCAGGCCGGGGACGATGTCGCCGATCGCGAACACGCCGGGGACGCTGGTGTGCAGCCGCTCGTCGGTGATGACGAAGCCGCGGTCGATGGTGACGCCCACCTCCTCGAAGCCGAGCCCCTGGGTGGAGGGGCCACGCCCCACGGCGACCAGCAGCAGGTCGGCCTCGATCGTCTTGCCGTCCTCGAGGGTCACGACCACACCGTCGTCGCTCTGCGTCACGCCCTTGAACCGGACGCCCAGCGAGAAGCCGATGCCGCGCTTGCGGAACGCGCGCTCGAACTGCTTCGAGATCGACTCCTCCTCGTTGGGGACGAGATGGGGGAGGGCCTCGACGATCGTGACGTCGGAGCCGAAGGACTTCCAGACGCTGGCGAACTCGACGCCGATCACGCCGCCGCCGAGGATGGCGACACGGGCCGGCACGTGGTCGAGGGCCAGGGCGGCCTCGCTCGTGATGACCTTGCCGCCGATCTCGAGGCCGGGGAGGCTGCGCGAGTACGAGCCGGTCGCCAGGACGACGTTCTTCGCCGTCAGCGTGGTCTCGCCCACCTGGACGGTCGTGGGCGAGGTCAGACGACCCTCGCCCTCGACGACGGTGATGCCCCGCGCCTTGACCAGGCCCTGGAGGCCCTTGTACTTGCTGGCGACGACGCCCTCGCGGTAGGCCGTCACGGCGGGGATGTCGATGCCGTGGAAGTCGGTCGACACCCCGTACTTCGCGGACTCCCGCGAGACGTCGGCGACCTCGGCGGAGTGCAGCAGCGCCTTGGTCGGGATGCAGCCCCGGTGGAGGCAGGTCCCGCCGAGCTTGTCCTTCTCGACCAGCGCGACGCTCAGCCCCAGCTCGGTGGCCCGCAGGGCTGCGGCGTAGCCGCCGCTGCCGCCGCCGAGCACCACCAGGTCAAAATTCTGTTCCGACACCCAGCAACTCCCTCGTGCGTTCGGAGGTTCCCGAGGCGGGGGAGGCGCCGTCGTGGTGACGTCGGCGTCGCGTCCGCGTCCACCTCGGTGAGGAGGAGGCGGCGTCGCCCGGGGGACCGATCTCGGCGGGTCGCTCCCGCCGCCTCGACCCTACTACGCGGCCGAAAAGTCGCGGGCCAGCTCTAGCAGCGTTCTCACGGAAACGCCCGTGGAGCCCTTGCCGGTGTAGCCCCAGCCCGCGCCCTTGTTGTTCGACGGGCCGGCGATGTCGAGGTGAGCCCAGGGCAGCGGCGTCCCCGTGCCCTGCTTCTCGCCCACGAACTCGTTCAGGAACACGCCCGCGAGCAGCATGCCGGCGGCGGTGTTCCCCGGGGTGGCGTTGACCAGGTCGGCGACGTCGGACTTGAGCCGGCTGCGCAGTTCGCCGGGGAGCGGCATGCGCCACGCGGCCTCGCCGGCGAGGCCGGCGAGCTCGACCACGCGGCTCGCGAGGTCGTCGTTGCCCATGACCCCGACGGTGCGGGTGCCGAGCGCGACGACCTGGGCGCCGGTCAGCGTCGCGACGTCGACGACGGCGTCCGGCTGCTCCTCGCTCGCGGCGACCAGCCCGTCCGCCATGACGAGGCGGCCCTCGGCGTCGGTGTTCGTCACCTCGACGGTGGTGCCGCCGCGGATCGTGAGGACGTCGTCGGGCCGGATGGCCGTGCCGCTCGGCATGTTCTCGGCGATGCAGAGCCAGGCCGTGAGGCGGACGGGCAGCTCGAGCCGCGCCGCGGCGACGACGACGGCGAGGACGGTGGCGGCGCCCGTCATGTCGTCCTTCATCCCCAGCATGCTGCCGGCCGGCTTCAGCGAAAGCCCGCCGGTGTCGTAGGTGATGCCCTTGCCGACGAGGGCGAGGTGCTTCGAGGCGCCCTCGGGCGCGTAGACGACCTTGACCATCCGCGGGCCACGGCTGGAGCCCTGGCCGACGCCGAGGATCCCGCCGAAGCCGCCCTCGCGGAGCTCGTCCTCGGCGAGGACCGTCACGTCGAGCGGCAGGTCCGTGGCGAGCTCGACGGCCCGGTCGGCGAGAGCCTGGGGGAACATCTGCTGCGGGGGAGTGTTGGCGAGGTCGCGGACGGTGTGGACGGCCTGGGCGACCACGGTGGCCTGTCGCACCGTCGCGTCCTCGACGTCGAGGTCGGTCGCGAGCACGAGGGTGCGGGCGTGGCGCCGCGACTCGGAGGCCGACGACCCGCGGAAGGCGTCGAACTCGTAGGAGGCGAGGGCCGCGCCCTCGAGGACCGCCAGCGCCTCCGCCTCGGTCGAGACGGGCAGGTCGAGCACGACTCGGTCGACACCGGTCAGCTGGCGGACAGCGGCGCCGGCCGCGTAGCGCAGCGCCTCGGCGTCGACGGCGTCGCCGAGCCCCACCAGGGCCGTCACGGTCGCAGCGCCCGTGCCGGGCAGCTTCACGAGCTCGTCTCGAGCGCCGCTGACCCCGAGCGCACGGAGGTCGTAGGGGAGGCCGGGCACGTCGCGGGTGACCGTGGGGCCGTCGGCTCCCGAGAGGACGCCCACGACGAGGACGTCGGCCTCGACCTCGGCTGCGGCTGTGCGGGTGGTGGACAGGAAGAGCTCGGTCATCCCTCGATCGTAGCCACCGCGGGTGTTCGCTCAGGGCACGTCGCCGGAGTCGACCGGCGTCCGGAGCGTTGCCTAGCATTGGAGCATGCACGACCCCGCCGGACTCTACGACCTCGCTCTCGACGCCTCCGACGTGCCCGAGGGGCTGCCGCTCGTGGCGGGCCTGACGGGCTCCTCCGACGCGGGGGGCGCGGTCGGGCAGCTCGCCGAGTTCCTCGTGGGCGAGCTCGACCACTCGATGGTCGCCTCCTTCGACGCCGACGAGCTCCTCGACTACCGCGCCCGTCGCCCCGTCTTCACGTTCGACCAGGACCACATCTCCGAGGTCGCGACGGCGACCCTGTCGCTCCGCCTGATGAGGGACGACATCGGACAGCCCTTCCTCCTGCTGTCCGGCTTCGAGCCCGACTTCCAGTGGCAGCGGTTCACCTCCGCCGTCGTCGACCTCGTGCGTCGCTATCGGGTGTCGACGACGACGTGGGTCCACTCGATCCCCATGCCCGTGCCCCACACGCGTCCGATCGGGGTCACGGTCAGCGGCAACCGGTCCGACCTCGTCGAGTCCTTGTCGGTGTGGCGGCCCGTGACCCAGGCGCCCGCGAACGCGCTGCACCTCGTCGAGCAGCGCCTCGGCGACTCCGGCCATCCCACCGCGGGCTTCGTCCTCCTGGTGCCGCACTACCTGGCCGACACCGAGTTCCCGGACGCCGCCGTCGCGGCGCTCTCGAGCATCAGCGCGGCGACGGGACTGATCTTCCCCACCGACCGGCTCCGTTCGGAGGGGCGCGACTTCCTCGCCAAGGTCGACGAGCAGGTGCAGGGCAACCACGAGCTCTCGCGACTCGTCTCCACGCTCGAGGAACGCCACGACACCTACATGGAGGGCAACCCGCTCCCCTCGCCGCTCACCGACCAGGACGGCCAGGTCCCCTCTGCTGACGTCCTCGCCGCCGAGCTCGAGCGCTTCCTCGCCGGCCGGCGCAGCGACGACGAGTCCTGACCCGCGATCGCTCCACGGCCGTCGCGCGCGGACGCGCGTCGAGGGGTCACGACGCCAGCTAGGGTCGTCGGGTGAACTCGTCGCGCGCCTGGCTCGTCTGGGGCGCCGCCGTGGTGGCGTACGTCGTCGCCGTCCTGCAGCGGTCCTCGCTCGGCGTGTCCGGGGTCGAGGCCCAGCACATCTTCGGCATCTCCGCCTCGACGCTGTCCACCCTGGCCGTCGTGCAGCTGATCGTCTACGCGGGCCTGCAGATCCCCGTGGGCGTGCTGCTCGACCGGGTCGGCCCCCGGGCCCTGATCGTCGCGGGCGGGATCCTGCTCGTCGTCGGGCAGTCGGTGGTCGCGCTCGCGCCCCCGCACATCGGCGTCGCCATCGTCGGGCGCGTCCTCGTGGGCGCGGGCGACGCCATGACCTTCATCAGCGTCATCCGCCTGCTGCCCGCCTGGTTCCGTGGGCCGATCCTGCCCCAGATCTCGCAGTGGACCGGCAACGTCGGCCAGCTCGGGCAGGTGCTCTCGGCCGTGCCCCTCTCGATCGTGCTGCACGGCAGCGGCTGGCAGCCGGCCTTCCTCGGCGCCGCGGGCCTCTCGGTCGTCGCCGTCGTCCTCGTCGTCGTCGTGGTGCGGGACTCCCCGCTCGGACGCCCCGCCGAGTCGACCGGGACGACCTGGCGCGACGCCGGCCGTCAGCTCGGGGAGAGCATCCGGCGACCCGGCACGCGCCTCGGCTTCTGGTCGCACTTCGTGACGCAGTCGTCCGGGACGGTCTTCAGCCTGCTCTGGGGCGTGCCCTTCCTCGTCGGGGCGCTGGGTTTCTCGCCGACGCAGGCGTCCGGCATGCTCACGCTCCTCGTCGCCTCCGGCGTCGTCGCCGGCCCGGTCCTCGGCCTGCTCACGGCGCGTTTCCCGCTGCGGCGCTCGAACCTCGTCCTCGGCATCGTCACGGCGCTCGGGATCACGTGGACCGTCCTGCTGGCCTGGCCGGGGCAGCCTCCTCAGTGGCTCGCGTTCGTCCTCGTGGTGGTGCTCGGCGTCGGCGGCCCCGGCAGCCTGATCGGCTTCGACTTCGCCCGGTCGTTCAACCCGATGCGCAGCCTGGGCGTGGCCAACGGCATCGTCAACGTCGGGGGCTTCCTGGCGAGCTTCGTGATGATGTTCCTCATCGGCGTCGTGCTCGACCAGCTCGACGCGGCCCGGGTGGCCGGCGGGGCGGTGAGCGACCTCTTCTCGTTCGAGTCGTTCCGCGTGGCCTTCCTCGTCCAGTACGTGGTCGTCGGCGGAGGCGTCGTCTGCCTCGTCCTGGAGCGCCGACGCACCCGGCGCCTCCTGCACCTCGAGGAGGGAATCCAGGTGGCCCCCCTGTGGGTTGCACTCAACAGGAGATGGCAGACCCGCCGCCGCCGCAGTTCCTGACGCCGGAGGCGACCCGTGGTCGGCGCGGCCGACCAGACGTGCAATAATCGGAGTCGGACCCGTTCATGTCCCGTGCAGGTGCTCGACTCTCGTCGGCGCGCTCAGCCATGGGGACTTGACATGGGTCCTAGTACTGCCCGAAAGGCCCAGTGTACTGCCCGAAAGACCCAGTGCAGATGAAGTGGAAGGTGTTCGCATGGCTACTCGCAGCAAGGCGACCACGGTCGTCGACGAGACCGTGACCGACGGCGTGGTGCTCGAGACCGAGCCCGCGACGACCGAGGAGGCGCCCGCGGCGCCCAAGAAGGCCCCCGCCAAGCGGGCGCCCGCCAAGAAGGCGACGGCTGCCAAGGCGCCCGCCGCGAAGAAGGCCGCCCCCGCGAAGGCGGCGAAGGCCGCCGAGCCCGAGGGCGACGACGAGGCCGAGCCCGTCGACGCCGACGCGGCCGACACCGACGCGGACGGCGAGGGCGGCAAGCCCACGACCCCCGAGGTGCTGCCCGCAGGGGCCCTCGTCATCTCGCAGGACGACGACGACGAGATGCCGGTCTACTCGACGACGATCACCGGCGCCACCGCCGACCCGGTCAAGGACTACCTGAAGCAGATCGGCAAGGTCGCCCTGCTGAACGCCGCGGAGGAGGTCGAGCTCGCGATGCGCATCGAGGCCGGTCTCTTCGCCGAGGACAAGCTCTCCCACAGCACGGGCCTCAGCAAGGAGCTCGAGCGCGAGCTCCGCTGGGTGTCTCGCGACGGCCAGCGGGCCAAGAGCCACCTCCTCGGGGCCAACCTGCGACTCGTCGTCAGCCTGGCGAAGCGCTACACGGGCCGGGGCATGCAGTTCCTCGACCTCATCCAGGAGGGGAACCTGGGCCTCATCCGTGCGGTCGAGAAGTTCGACTACACCAAGGGCTTCAAGTTCTCGACCTACGCCACGTGGTGGATCCGCCAGGCCATCACGCGCGCCATGGCCGACCAGGCCCGCACCATCCGCATCCCCGTGCACATGGTCGAGGTCATCAACAAGCTCGCCCGGGTCCAGCGCCAGATGCTGCAGGACCTGGGCCGCGAGCCCACGCCCGAAGAATTGAGCCGCGAGCTCGACATGACGCCCGAGAAGGTCGTCGAGGTGCAGAAGTACGGCCGCGAGCCCATCTCGCTGCACACCCCCCTCGGCGAGGACGGCGACAGCGAGTTCGGCGACCTCATCGAGGACACGGAGGCGGTCGTCCCGGCCGACGCCGTGGGCTTCACCATGCTCCAGAAGCAGCTCGAGTCGCTGCTCGACAGCCTGTCCGAGCGCGAGGCCGGCGTCATCCGCATGCGCTTCGGCCTCGGCGACGGCATGCCGAAGACGCTCGACCAGATCGGTGACACGTTCGGCGTGACCCGCGAGCGGATCCGCCAGATCGAGTCCAAGACGATGGCCAAGCTCCGCCACCCGTCCCGGTCGCAGTCGCTCCGCGACTACCTCGAGTAGGCCCGTGCGATACCTCCTGCCCGTGCTCGCGGGCCGTCTCGTCCGTGCGGTCGCACGCCTCCGCGGCGGCGGCTCGGCCTACCCGGGCCGAACCGTCCTCGCGCTGGCGCCCGACTTCCTCACCCACGTCTCGTCGCAGTTCGAGCAGGGCGTCGTCTTCGTCCTCGGCTCGAACGGCAAGTCGACGACCACGATGATGCTGACCGAGACGCTGCGGGCCCACGGGCTCCGCGTCTTCACGAACCCCACCGGCGCCAACCTCCCGCAGGGGATCGCCTCGGCGTTCCTCCGCGAGGTGACGCCCTTCGGCCGCGTGAAGCACGACATCGGCGTCATCGAGGTCGACGAGGCGTTCGCCGTCGAGCTGACCCGGTCGCTGCACCCGTCGACCGTGCTCATGCTCAACGTTCAGGTCGACCAGCTCTACCGCTTCTTCGAGACCGAGCGCGTCGGCACGATGATGACGGACACCGCTGCCCTGGCCACGCGCGCCGTCGTGACGAACCGTGACGACCAGCACCTCGCCCCCTACGAGGCGAGGCCCGGCCAGACGGTCACCCGCTTCGGTGCTGCCCCCGACGTCGTCGCGGCCGCGCCCAACGGGCTGCAGAACGCGAACGACTTCTCCCGCGAGGCCGACTCGACTCGCCCCGTCGAGGCCGAGGTCGTCGCGATGGACGGCGACCGGGCGAGCGTCCGCGTCGGCGAGACCACCGTCGACGTGCGGCTGCCTGCCCGGGGGCTGCACTACGCCGTCGACGCGGCGGCGGCCCTGCAGACCGCGTCGGTCGTCCTGGGGCGGCCCGTCGACCAGGAGGCGGTGGCTCGTGCCTTCGACACGATGAAGCCGGCCTACGGTCGGGGCGAGCGCATGTCGCTCGGCGCCGACGAGGCCGAGTTCATCATGTTCAAGAACGCGGCCAGCCTGCAGCTGAACCTCGACGCGCTGCCGCAGGGCGCCGAGCAGGTCATGCTCGCGATCGACGAGGGCACGCCCGACATCTCGTGGATCTACGACATCGACTTCTCGCGCCTCGACCACGTCGACGTCCTCGCGGGCGCCAAGGCCTGGCAGCTCGCCCTGCGCCTCGAGCACGAGGGGATCCCCGTGCACGTCATCGAGGAGGACATCGCGAAGGCGATCAAGCTGATGCGTGCGCTGCCCTCGCCGAGCGACCACACGAAGCACTTCGTGACCAACTACGAACAGATGATGCTGGCCCGTCGCATCCTCGGCCACCCCGACCTGGAGAAGACCGCGTGAGCGCCGACACCCTCCGCCTCGTCCACCTCTACCCCGAGCAGCTCGGCGTGAGCGGCGACCGCGGCAACGTGACGACGCTGGTGGCCCGTGCGCAGCGTGCCGGCCTCGAGACCGAGGTCGTCGAGTACCGGGTCGGCGATGAGGTCCCCACCGTGGCCGACGTCGTCCTCCTCGGGCACGGGCCGCTCTCGGGGGTCCGCTCGGTGAGCACCGACGCCCAGCGCCTCCTCCCGGCTCTCGAGGGGTTCGCCGCGTCGGGCGTCCCCGTGATCGGGGTCGGCGGCGGCATGGAGCTCCTGACCAAGGGCGTGGTCACCGAGCAGGGCGAGACCGTCCCCGGCATCGGGTTCTTCGACGCCACGGTCCGTCGCGGCGCACCCCGCCGGACGAACTACTTCCAGGTCACGACTCCCTACGGCGGGGACGAGCTGACCCTCTTCGGCTTCGAGGACCACGCCGCCCACCTCGAGCTCGGCGCCGGCGTCGAGGCGTTCGGCCGTGTGGTGCACGGCGCGGGCAACGGGACGGGCGGCGCCGAGGGCGTCGTGCGCGGCGCCTCCTTCGGGACGCAGCTGAAGGGACCGCTGCTGCCCCTCAACCCGGCCCTGAGCGACCGGGTGCTCCGGGCGGCGCTGACGCGTCGCAGCATCTCGTACCACGCAGGGGAGGCGCACGCGAAGCTCGACGAGTACGCCGAGCAGTCGCAGCGCGTCATCCGCGAGAACCTCGAGCGGTCGTTCAAGGCGATGTGACCGGGTGTCCGTCGCCGGACACACGAAGGGCCCGCATCCGTGAGGATGCGGGCCCTTCGTCGCGCCGCCGGGGTGCTGCTCCCCGGACGGCCTCGTGGTCGTCGAGCTCAGTGCTCGTGGAGCTTGGAGCTCTCGTCCAACCACTCGACGGCGGTGGGCTGGAGCTTGTCCTTGACCTTCGCACCGTGGTGCGCGCAGAACAGCAGCTCGCCGCTGGCCATGGTCACGCGGACGTAGGCCTGGGCCCCGCAGCTGTCGCATCGGTCGGCGGCGGAGAGCTGGTAGCGGGAGCCGAGCTCGTCGACGGCGGTGTGGTCGGTGGCCATCTGAGTCATGTGATGCTCCTCCTGACGGTGGTGCTGCGGATGTGAAGACCTCATCAAAACACGCGCTCCCGAGTATCGGGTGCGATCCGAGCCGATTTCGCTCATCGCGTAGTGACGGAGGGGGCGAGCGCCTCCCGGGACTGTCCGTGGGCGCTCGTAGGATGGAACCAGACCCCCGCCTCCGGAATTCCCGCCGGTCGGCTCTGCCTCGCGTCAGGAGAACACCATCGCCACGTCGGACTACTCGGCTCGCCACCTCTCGGTCCTCGAGGGGCTGGAGGCCGTCCGCAAGCGTCCCGGCATGTACATCGGGTCGACCGACTCGCGAGGCCTCATGCACTGCCTGTGGGAGATCATCGACAACTCGGTCGACGAGGCCCTCGGCGGGCACGGCGACGCCATCGACGTCGTCCTGCACGCGGACGACAGCGTCGAGGTGCGCGACACGGCCCGCGGGATCCCCGTCGACATCGAGCCCAAGACGGGGCTGACGGGCGTCGAGGTCGTCTTCACCAAGCTGCACGCGGGCGGCAAGTTCGGCGGCGGCTCCTACGCCTCGTCGGGCGGCCTGCACGGCGTCGGGGCGTCCGTGGTCAACGCGCTGTCCGAGCGGCTCGACGTCGAGGTCGACCGTGGCGGCACGACGTGGGCCATGTCGTTCCGCCGGGGCGAGCCCGGCACGTTCGCCGACGACGGCGCGCCCACCCCGGACGCGCCGTTCACGCCTTTCGTCTCGGGCAGCGTGCTGCGCGAGGTGGGCAAGGTGAAGCGCGGCGTGACCGGCACGCGCATCCGGTACTGGGCCGACCGCCAGATCTTCACCCGTGGCGCGTCCTTCCAGCCCGACGAGCTGTCCGGGCGCGCGCGTCAGACGGCGTTCCTCATCCCCGGGCTCACGCTCCGCATCCGCGACGAGCGGCCCGGGTCGCTCACCGACGGGGGGTT
>Ga0308167_1002750_pt1 | contig 15465 bp, 15 predicted proteins | sample PhyCR1_2_FD_202138 | JGI IMG/M metagenome (GOLD analysis project Ga0308167, IMG submission 202138) | Phyllosphere microbial communities from UC Gill Tract Community Farm, Albany, California, United States - DLSLRC.R1 | ecosystem: Host-associated > Plants > Phyllosphere > Unclassified | place... | reverse complement strand
TGCCTTGAACCAGAGTCATGTAAAGGAGAAGAGAATGACCACACTGGAAATTTGCTGCTATGGCGTGGATTGCGCAGTGACCGCGCAGCAGGCCGGCGCCGATCGGGTTGAACTCTGTGCCGCGCCGCGAGAAGGGGGCTTAACCCCGTCGGCAGGCATGCTGCACGCGGCCCGACGTGAGGTTTCAATTCCGGTTCATCCCATTGTCCGGCCACGCGGCGGTGATTTTTGCTACACCGCACGCGAATTTGAGGCGATGAAATCTGACGTAGCATTGATACGTGAGCTCGGTTTTCCGGGGCTGGTGATCGGGATGCTGGATGAGGATGCCCATATCCATCGTGGTCAGATGCGGCAGATTATGGCGCTGTGCGACGGACTGGCGGTGACCTTTCACCGGGCTTTCGACCTGTGCCACAGCCCGAAGCGGACGCTGGAAGAGTTGACCGATCTGGGTGTGGCGCGCATTCTGACTTCCGGCCAGCAACAGAGCGCGGAGAACGGAATTGCATTACTGAAGGAACTTAATGAAGTGAGTACAGGTCCTATCATTATGGCAGGTGCCGGTGTGCGCCTCAGCAACCTGCAAAAGTTTCTCGATATGGGCATACGTGAAGTCCACAGCTCGGCCAGCCGACTAATCGCTTCCCCGATGCGCTACCGTAAAGCGGGTGTGTCCATGTGTTCTGAAGCCGAAACCGACGAGTTCAGCCGCTATTGTGTGGATGGCGATGTGGTGGAAGCGATGAAAAGCGTGATGCAGATGAGCACCGTTCGGGTGGCCTGAATCATGACCGATTTTGCCGCGCAGCACGCCGATCATTGACGTGGTGTTTGCAAGTACCAAACCCCAGTATGCTTGCTGGGGTTCTTTTTATTTAAAACAATCACTTACGATAAAAAGGGGGCATCTCAGGGGTATGGTGTCGGCAAAATAACCCATGCTAAAGCGGCAATCAACAAGCTTATGCGACGCAGGGTGAGATTCTTAAGACATTGAAAAAGGGCCGATAGACCCTTAATTCATCACTGATGGGTTTGAGTTGCGCTGTGCAATTCGCGACTGGCTCTTCGCTGTTCATCTATGTAATCTGCAAGATCAGCGATGTGAACCATGCGTGGAGCTTTCTGGCTTTGAGCAGTACGAAATGTTGGAACCTGCATCTTATTCTCAAAAGCCTTATGCTCAGCGGTTGCTGACCTTATGCCCAAGTATTGTCACAAACTAAGCTGAGCGGAACGATTTCCGTTTCATATTCAGACATCAAAAAAACATTGTATGCATATATATTTCCACGCATTTATCCCGCTGCATTAGAATTGATGATTAGTTAGTATCATTTTGGGCCATAGGCGGTCACACGCTTGACCTGTTTTAAAGCAAATCCCTTAGCTAACTCTTTTGAAACTTCAATTAGTGTTGATAACCCTGCTTCTTTAAAGTTTTCCTTAATGCAATTCCAGACTTCTTTCTGGCGTAATGCCGCAATGAAATCGTGCCCTCTGGCTGTTAGCCTCAGAGGAAGTACAGCCCAACCAGCACCATCATCAGCCCCTAAAAAAAGACCAAGGCCGGGCCTTCCATCAGTTCTTGCAATGAGATTTTGATCATCTAACAATCACATGTGGAAAATAAATTTTTGGTCACAGTAATCAAAACTCAATGCTTTCAATTCCTTTATGTTTGTTTCTGGGTCTTCGTTATCCTCAAAAGCTTTAAGTAAGTCCTTAAGGTATTGCTGGTTAATTTAGAAAATCTATTCCTTTTTCTTGTTGCCATTTTGATTTTTCTTTGCAGGCAATGGCTCATCAAGGTGCGGACCACAATCACCACATGATTTGCAAACCCAGTAATCGATTTTGAAGCAGCTAAATACCTCTTTATCGATTGTTGGCAATTTACATTCAGGACATGATGTTGGTTTAAAACAACCCATAGCCACACCTCGACTTATTATGAATACTCGTGACATGTCACGATAATTTGTATCATTAATTTCACGTCATGCCATCCCTTGGCCACCCTACATGCGGCTTCACCGTGGCAAGGATTGGACTGCACCGGCAACTGATCACCACTATTATCGCATTTCTGCTTGGCCAGCGATTCGATCTGCTGCGCCAGTTCAGCGCATCAGCATAGTGATGTACTCGCTGAGTTCGTTTGGCTCGCGACCTGGCCAACATGCGGCTCAGTTCTGCGTCAGCATAATCGAATCGTCTGAACAATCTCAAAGTATAACGTTATAACAGTGTTTGCAGACAAATAAACGTCGCCTATGGTTGTAGCTGAATATTGTTAATGCTAAATTTTGATCTTAAAATTGGCTTTTGAGGTCATTATGAAAAGAGGTGTCGTCGCTTTACCTTTTCAATTAAAACAAATAAATGGTGGGTTTTCAGGTTTTGGCGGGCTTTCACCCTTAGATCTGAACTACTTCGCGCTCTACTGGGATAAAATAACTGTACCAAATAACATGTTTTTAGGTACGCAACTGCCCAATGAGGAAGTTTTGATCGATTGCGGAGTTCTTGACAGGCCAATGATGAAAATTGGCCCAAGTTTCCATTCAAATGATTTTCCTAAGCTCCTTGCTGAAGCGCAGGTAAGCTTGGTCGATCAATTGAGAAAAATGGATAAATATTCGTATTGGAACATCCATCAAAAAGGAGATGATGCGGTTCTTGTATCAAATAAAGAAGTTGTTAAAGAAACTGTAAGACTTGAACTAAGTAATCTTCTACCCGTTCCCTCAACAGACGTACACATCCATGAAATACTAGAGTTCAAGCAGCGGAGAAAAGATGAGCTAGAGGCCTTGCATGCTTATTGTGATGATTTGTATTTTGAAGTTATCAGCTCTGCAGACCCTTGCTTACAGGCTGCAAAAAGCTTTGCCAGACTTAAGCAGGCGATTGAAAGTTTAAACAGGTTAAACTCTCTAGGATGGCGGAGCCCTATTAAGTTTGACTTGAATATCTCTCCTGAATTCGACTTATCCCAAGCGAGAGCGGGATTGGCAATTATATTAAATGCGCTTCATACCCCGCACCCTGTTGAAACCATTGTTACGGGGTCTGTAATTGGATTATTAGAAGGGTTTGTAAAAATCACACCAAAGCTCCAAAGTATGAGAGAGGGGGGGAACAAAAGCTTAGTATATGTAGCCAATGCGAAAAGGGAGGGCTTAGTATAAATGATCCGCGGCGGCCACAAAAAAAACAGGCGATTAGCCTGTTTCGCGATGCGGTGACGATGGATGCTCAGTCACCCGAGCAGGCACACTTCTTATAGCTTAATCCGCCGCAGCTTCACGCTAAACTTCGGACTATTGAATATAACCACTCACGATTTTTCTGATTATATTGCCGTCCGGTAAACTGAGTTTTCGATATAATGTTTTTTATCGTTGTGCGCTGGTTTTATATTCAGCGATCCACAATCTACGCCGGTTACGTTATCATTTTAGGAAGTATTATTCCGTAACTTATTCCAATACTTCCTTTCCAGTCCGCAACGACTGCGAAACGTTGAACGCTGCGCCGAAGCCCCTTAATTCCCTTCTGGGAAGCGCTGGAATTTCATCTCACTGCTTTATTTTTTTCGCTAACTGTCAGTAAAGAAGTGACGCCTGAAATATAGAAGGCAATCAGCGTAAAGTCCGGCGTTGTAAAGAGATCTGCATGGGTATCGTCATCTGTCATTGGGCATGAATAAAAAAGTAAAGATCTCCTCGCGTCTTTATTATTGTCATTATGGAATGCATAGAGTGCAATAAAATATTTCCTCAGGCCTGGCTGTTATTTTATTTGACTTGAATGAAAGGAAAGGTAGATTCTTATTGCGTCGATTTTCGCTGATATACCGCCGTGGATGTTTTCCAGGTAATACCTGGTTTTTAACAAGGAGTGAACTTTAATGAAAAAAACTTTCTTAACGATACTATTACTTTCGTCGCCAGCGATAACGCTTGCTGCTATACAGTCATGCAGCGAACAGCTTGCTGATATTAGCGCTAAAAGTGAAATGGCCAGAAATAGCGGGAATAGTGCTGAGGTCTCCAGGCTGGAAATCGCACGTAATAAGGTGCAAACCTACTGCTCAGACGGCCGTCAGGCGCGCCAGGCGACTCATAACGTCAGTAAGAAAGAGTTAAAGGTTAAAAAAGCAGAGCTTGGACTGCAGCAGGCGCAGCAGGAACTGGCGGAAGCGAAAGAAGAGGGCCGGCTCGACAGAATCTCTCAGAAAACACATAAAGTTGAAGAGAAAAAACTCAAGCTTGAATCCGCTAAAATTGACCTGAAAGAAGCTCAGGACGATGCTGAGCGCTTGAACTAATCACCGCGTAACAGACGATGTTGAAAGGCTCTCTATGAGAGCCTTTTTTACTTTTTAATCTTAACCGATCGTGATTCAGCGCTCGCGAGGCGCAACCTGTTTTCGAGCGGTTCCAGGGTTGCTCAACGCATAGCGTTTAGATTGGTTCACGTTGCGCTATTCACCTTCAACCGGGTGAGAAGTCATGCCTTACCTGGCTTAACTTAAACCTCACGTACTTAACTGCGCTCTGTTATTCGCCCGCTTCGCGCGGATGCGCTTTCTGATGCGGGTCATAGACATTTTCCGTCCCCAGCCGCTTCACCGCCTGCCGCCATGTCTGCTGAGCACAGTAGTTACACTGCTGTTCAGGCTGCTGCTCACTTCGCATCACATAACCGCAATGACCACAGGCGAAACAGCCGTCAACCGCGATATGCTGGTTGAAGGTCTCATTCTGAGCGGGCAGCAGCCACAGTCCGCTACGCGGCTTGCGATACAGTAACAGACTGACCCGGCCAGAGGGTTCCAGCCAGGCGCGCCGGACCTCACCGAGATGCTGAATCCCCATCGATCGTAATTCGGAAAAAGTACGATCGCGGGAGAACTCTGCATGGTGCAGATGCTCCAGCGCCAGTCGCCCGTCCATGACCAGCAGCGTAGCATCACCCTGGGTCAGCACTTCCAGCCGATGCGAATAGAAAGCGCCCCAGGAAAGCAGGCGGAAACAGCCCAGCAGGGTGATCAGCAATACGATAGTCGTCAGGATTCCTTTCTCTGGCGTCTGCAACGGTGCGCCAATCGCGGCACCCAGCATAATCATAATCGCCAGATCGATAATACTTAGCTGACTGGCGAAACGACGACCCATCAGCCTCATCACCAGCAGTAAAAACAGATAAATAAACAGAAAACGCAACAGGACTTCCGCTGCAAATATCCAGGGCGCTTCACCCATCAGCCAGCGGAGCAGAAGATCACCCATTATCAGTCCTCCAGCGACGCAGACGCAGGCAGCCAGTGCTGCGCGTGGCAACAGGGGCAGACACTGTCGGCAGGAGCGTTGCAGTCAGCCAGCTTTCCGCAGGAAGCGCAAACCTGATGCTCACGGGTTTCCATCGCCGCGATCAGGGCGTTATCACCGCGGGGCACAATCGCCAGGCCGGGCCGTGGTGTATCACTCCAGATCAGCGTCAACGCACCGGAAGGTTCGATGTAGATCCGGCTGAGCTGGCCCAGATGCTGAACGCCACGGCCGCGCAGCAGCGAAAACAGTTTCTCGCGTGACAGCACGGTGGCGCGCAGCGTTTCCAGCTGCAGGCGACCTTCATCCAGCAACACCCGTTCGCTGCCCGCCAGCAGTCGATCGAGGCGGCGTGAACGCAGGCTGAGATGGCCTGCCAGATGCTGTAACGCCAGCAGGCTGACAATGATTACCAGCGGTGGCAACAGCCCGCGTTTGTCATCCAGTAACGGGACGCCCATCGTACCCGCCAGCGTCACCACTGCGGACAATTCGAACAGCGTATATTGTGAGGCAACGCGACGCCCCAGCAGACGTAATGCGATAATAATCAACACAAAGCAGATTACGGCACGTCCCGTCACTTCCAGCAGAAACGTCGGCGGACTCTGTCCAAAAACCAGACGCGCAATATCTGACAAAGCGATTTCATCCTGCTTCATGAAGTATCTTTCCTCCGGTTAACTCACGCCAGAGTGAAAAGTATATCGGCTGAAATCCACTTTGCCGCACGGCCTGAAACGCGCTTGATCATTGTGCCGTCTGGCCTGGACGCTAAAAAAGGCGGTAAAACAGGATGAAAGGATGATCTCTCTTCGGTCGCTGGCGATGAAATAATGGACACTGCCTGACTACGGATATTTTTGCGCCACACCGCCATTCGCCGCTGCAGCGTTTACACTTAACGCAACGTTGTCTGGAACTTACCTTATGAAATGCGAACCGATTGTTGCCGTAAGCCTGTTACTGGCTGCATTGAGTCCTCCGTTGTTTGCGGCCAGTGAGTGCGGCCCGCACAGTGGTGCTATTGCCAGCAGTAATAACTGGATCCTGCTGGGCGGAAGCGCAAAAGGTGCCGTTAAGCAGGTGATCGCTGGTGAGTTTGGCAAAGATGTAAATTCGCAGAAGCGGGTGCTGGGGCAATTTGACGCCTGTGGCGATCTGCTGGTGGCCGACGTCAGTTACGACAAGAATGAGCGCAACGTGATCCTCAGTATGGAGCAGCACATCGCCAGAGTGCAGGGCGGCTGGGTGGCGGAATATGCTTATCTGGTGAAGGTGCTGAAAGAGGGGAAAGAAGTGGTGGTGGATAACCGGCAGGGGACGATTAACTGGCACAAGGGCCGGCACGGTAACATCATCAGCGCGTCGGACAAATTTACCAGCATGGGTAACAGCGGATTTACTGACACCACTTATCGTTACGATCCACAGTTCCGGCTGCAAAAGAGCGTGGCGCGTGGCAGCGATCAGCTGACTAACGGGGAATATCTTTATCGCTGGAATCAGCAGGGTCTGGTGACCCGCACCAGTTCAGCCCGCAGCACCGACAGCTACAGCTACGACAACCAGTGGCGCGAGCTGCGCCTGAATGGCACTGCGACCACACCGCTGAGCACCATCCGCACCGTCGATGAATGCCAGTCGTGGGACCAGGCGGGTAACTGTACCCTGAGCTATCTGCATGAAACCGAAATCTTTACCCGCGGTACCATCGAACGCCATCTCAGTTCGGCCTACAAATATGAGTACTGGGATCAGCCCGCCGCCGAAGAGTAGCGGGCGATTCGGCGATCGCCCGTAGCGGTTTACTCAACCGTCTTACTGAACGCATCCAGCGCCAGCAGGGCGTTGGCAATATCTTCCGGCGACAGGTTAGGATTCAGATTCTTCAGCGTGTCGCCCTCGCTGTTAGCCAGCGCACCAATTTTGACCAGATTTTCCCAGCTTTCCTGCTCCAGATGCAGCTCTTTCAGGGTAGTTGGCATCTTGATCGCGCGATAGAAACGGATATAACGCGCAATCTCCTCGTCCGGCCGCTGCTCCAGCACCATCTGCGTCAGCGTGCCGTAAGCGACTTTTTCACCGTGCGTCAGGTGATGGATATCGCCATCAATCGCGGTAAAGCCGTTGTGGATGGCGTGGGCCGCGGCCAGGCCACCATTTTCGAAGCCCAGCCCGGAGAGCAGCGTATTCGCCTCAACCACCGCTTCGACTGCCGGCGTTACCCGTTTTTCACTCACCGCCACGTAGGCGCTGTAACCCCAGGTCAGCAGCGTCTCTTCACAGGCACGGGCGATGGCCAGCCCGGCAAGCGTGGGATCGCCATTGACCATTGATTTGGCGTGTGAGCGTGCCACTGCCTGTGCTTCAACCCAGGTAGCCAGGCCATCGGCGATGCCTGAGGCGAACAGCCGCGCCGGCGCGCTGGCACAGACTGCGGTATCTACCAGCACCAGATCCGGGTTCTTGCTGTAGAAACGGTAACTTTCAAACACGCCGCTGTCCGAGTAGATCACGGACAGGGCGCTGCAGGGCGCATCGGTTGAGGCGATTGTTGGCACGATCGCCACCGGCAGCTTCAGCTCATCCGCCACCGCTTTAACGGTATCCAGTGTTTTGCCGCCACCCAATCCGACCACCACATTACAGCCCTGACTTTTTGCCAGCTGGCTCAGGCGGGTGATCTCATTGCTCGACGCCTCGCCGTTGAACTGCTGCCAGTTGAAGTTAACGCCTGCCTTTTGCAGCGCCTGCTGCGCGCGTTCGCCGATCAATTTCCAGACGACGTCATCCGCGACCAGGAAAGCGTTATCGCCCAGTTCGGCAACATAGGGTCCCAGTTCATCCAGCACGCCCGCGCCCTGCACATATTTACGGGGTGAAGAGAAGATAAATTTACTCATAATCACAGCTCCTTAATATGAAGTTAAACCGCACTTAGCCTGGCACACGTCGACGCAACAGTGACAGTTAACAGGGTGAGATAATTCAGCTGGCCTGTTACGCTAACAGGACATCCAAACTTTGCTGACCGGCCGTCATCGCCAGGGAGAACGCCATGACCACCACGCTGTTTTCATTTCTGTTTGCCATCACCATTCTGACGCTGACGCCGGGCTTTGATACCGCGCTGGTGCTGCGCTCTGCGGTGGCCCAGGGCGCAAAGCGCGCCAGCGTGACGGCACTGGGGATCACGCTCGGTTGTCTGGTCTGGGGTGTCGCGGTGGGATTCGGATTAGGCGCGCTGCTGCTGGCCTCCGAAATGGCCTATAACCTGCTGAAGTGGCTGGGTGCCGCCTGGTTACTCTGGCTGGGGCTGAAGTTGTTGCTGAAGCCCCGCCAGGGAGCCATCGACACGCAACAACCGGCGCTGCAACAGGGCTATCTTGCCTGCTTCAGCCGCGGTTTGCTGGGCAATCTGCTGAACCCCAAAGTGGGCATCTTCTATGTGAGTTTTTTGCCGCAGTTTATTCCGGCCGGGGCATCGGTCGCCCTGTGGTGTAGCCTGATGGCGCTGACGCATATGCTTCTGGGGCTGGTGTGGAATACGGTGTTAATTGGCGGCAGTCACTATTTCGCCGGTCATCTGCGTCAGCCACGGGTGCTGAAGGTGATGGATCGTCTGACCGGCTGTGTCTTTATCGGCTTTGCGGCGAAACTGGCGTTGTCCCGCCGCTAAAACTCAGAGTTTGGTGGCGACCAGCACCGCACGCAGCGGCGCGGGATAACCCTCGACGGTTTTACTGGCGTCGTCAGGATCGAGGAACTCGGCCAGCGATTCGCTGGTCATCCAGTCGGTACGACGCTGCTCTTCGGTGGTCGTGCGAGCGAAGTCGACGATGCGGACATCGACAAAACCGCTTTTCTCCAGCCAGCTCTTCAGCGCGTCGGCGGAGGGAATAAAGAACACATTGCGCATCTGTGCGTAGCGCTCGCCCGGTACCAGCACCTGATTAACGTCACCCTCAATTACTAAGGTTTCCAGCACCAGTTCGCCGCCGCTCACCAGCTGGTTTTTCAGCTGCAGCAGGTGATCCAGCGGGGAACGGCGGTGATAGAGCACGCCCATCGAAAAGACGGTATCGAACGCCTGCAGCACCGGCAGTTGCTCAATCCCCAACGGCAACAGGTGGGCGCGACGATCGTCATTCAGCAGCTTGCGTACCGCTTCGAACTGTACCAGGAACAGCTGCATCGGATCGATACCGACCACCAGTTGCGCGCCGGCACCGATCATGCGCCACATGTGATAGCCGCTGCCGCAGCCGACATCCAGCACCGTCCGGCCCGCCAGCGACGAGATATGCGGCAAGACGCGATCCCATTTCCAGTCGGAGCGCCACTCGGTGTTGATGTCGGTGCCGTAGAGCGAGTAAGGGCCTTTGCGCCACGGCATCAGATTACGCAGCAGTTTCTCAATGCCCTGACGGTGGCGATCGCTGATGTCATCGCGATCGGCGCTGACGCTGTGCAGCAGGTCAAGCTTTTGCGGCTCCAGTAGCGGCAGATATTCCAGCGACTTATACCAGTCCCGGAAGTGTCCATGCAGGTTTTCCCGCTGCCATTCGCTGATTTGCGCTGGCAACACTTCCAGCCACTTCGCCAGCGGACCAACGGCGATTTGCTGATAAAAACGGCCAAAATCGATCATTTTAATGCCACCAGTGATCCAAAGTTAAAGCACTGGAACCAGAGTTCGGCGTGCGAGAAACCGGCCTGTTTCAGGCGGGTTTTGTGCGCTTCTACGCTGTCGGTCAGCATCACATTTTCCAGCATGCTGCGCTTCTGGCTGATCTCCAGCTCGCTGTAACCGTTGGCACGCTTGAAGTCGTGATGCATGTTAAACAGCAGCTCACCCACCTCGGCGTCTTCAAAACTGAATTTTTCCGACAGTACCAGCGCACCGCCAGGCTTCAGCCCGTGCCAGATTTTTTCCAGCAGTGCCAGCCGCGCCGGCGGTTCGAGAAACTGCAGCGTGAAGTTGAGCACTACCAGCGAGGCGTTCTCAATCGCAACATCGCGGATATCGGCTTCCAGCACCGTCACCGGCGTGTCAGCGCGAAAGGCATCGATGTGGCGACGGCAGCGCTCGACCATCGCCGGGGAGTTATCCACCGCAATGATCTGGCAGCCGGGCACCTGAATGTTACGGCGCACCGACAGGGTAGCCGCGCCGAGTGAGCAGCCGAGGTCATACACCTGGCTGTCGGGCGTCACAAAACGTTCTGCCAGCATGCCAATCATCGAGATGATGTTGGAATAGCCCGGCACCGAGCGCTGAATCATGTCGGGAAAGACTTCAGCTACGCGCTCGTCGAAAGTCCAGTCGCCCAGTTTTGCAATGGGCGCTGAGAAGAGTTGATCGCGGTCAGACATATCGAAAATCCGAAGAGACGACGGAAAGGGCGCTATTCTGGCAGAAAGTGGGGCGGGCTGCACCCCTTAACCCGGCAACACTCAGTGTAGCGTCAGCACCAGTTCCCATGGCAGATAGATCAGGTTGAAAATCACCATGCCGCACAACGAAAACAGCGTCAGCAGCATGCCATATTTCCGGCCCGGCATGGCGCTGTGGCGCAGACCCCAGGCGTGCAGCAGGCGGCTGATAAAGAACAGCAGGGCGGTCAGATGAACCATCCAGATGTCGGCACCGTTCATCTCCATCATCACCAGTAACAGCAGCGCCAGCGGGATGGTTTCAATGGCGTTGCCGTGAATTCGAATCGCCATTTTTAAATCATGGTAACCGCCGTCGCCATAGGCGACCCGATAAAACCGGCGATAACGCACCACATCCAGCGTAAACTTCATGACCAGCAACGCACCCCACACCACGTATAACGCGCTAACCATTGTGACTCCATCAGCATCAATAAGGCGGCTATTCTAACCAGTGCGGAGGGCGCTGTCCTGTCCACTGATTAAAACAGTGATTCCTGTTGCGGCCAGTCGGGACCGCTGCCAATCTGCGGGTCAATCTGTTGCAGCTCGGGCCACAGCGCCTGCACCAGTGGAAATACCTGGCCCATATCCGGGGTATGCAGAAACAGCATCGCGTCACCCTGTTGTTGCCATTCCGCTAACTTTGCTCGCCAGATCTGAAACAGCGGCACGCTCTCCTCCACGCTGTCGCTGCCGATAAAGCGCACCATGGGCTGCGAGCCGGTGCGCAGAGCATGCGGCGGTACGCGCGGCTTCTGATTGCGTGCCGCCAGCGCCGCCGGGCTTTGCGAGGTTGATGCATGGACCGGGCGGCTGTCGAGGATTACCCGGTTAACGCTGCGTGCCAGCAAGCCCCGATTCAGCGCTCGCTCGGCTTCACCTTTGGCAAAAAACGCCGCATGGCGCACTTCGACACCGTATTCAAAACGCGCGGGCAGGCTGTCCAGAAAGCGCCAAAGATCGTTAAGCTGCGCCGGGGAAAACGTGGCAGGCAGCTGCAGCCAGTATTGACCAATGCGATCGGCCAGCGGTTCCATCAGCCGCAGAAAGTCGGTCAGCAGGTCATCGCTGTGCTGCAGCGCCGCCTGATGGCTGATGGTATTGGGGAACTTAAAGCAGAAGCGAAAGGCATCATGCGTCATATCACGCCAGCGCAATACGGTGTCGGGCGCGGGCAGCGCATACAGCGTGGTGTTGCCTTCAACGCAGTGAAAATAGCGGGCATAGTCAGCCAGATTCTCAATACCCCAGCGTTTCCAGTGTGAGTGCTGCCACTGTGGCAGGCCAATACGAAGCGTCACGCCCTCTCTCCTGGCTCAGAATGAAGATTTACGATTATCCTCTAAGGTCACGCCCCGGTGCAAACAGGTCAACTGCCGATGAAATCGCCGCTTTGGCGCGGCTCTACTTATCCTGTTTGCCTTTTTCCATTATAATGACCGCCATTTTTGCGACAGCATCGCATCAGGTTACGCGGCCGGATGCTGTCAGCTGCAGCGGCGAAGTTAAAAGGATAGCGTTATGCGTACAGAATATTGCGGACAGCTCAATCTGTCTCATGTGGGTCAGCAAGTCACTCTTTGCGGCTGGGTAAACCGCCGTCGCGATCTGGGAAGCCTGATTTTTATCGATATGCGCGACCGTGAAGGCATCGTGCAGGTGTTTTTTGATCCCGATCGTCAGGACGCGTTTAAGCTGGCTTCTGAACTGCGTAACGAATTCTGTATCCAGATCACCGGTACCGTGCGTGCCCGTGACGATAAGAATAAAAACAGCGAGATGGCGACCGGGGAAGTCGAAGTGTTTGCCCATGCGCTGAACATCATCAACCGCTCTGAGCCGCTGCCGCTGGATGCTAACCAGAACAACAGCGAAGAAGCGCGCCTCAAATACCGCTATCTGGACCTGCGTCGCCCGGAGATGGTGACCCGTCTGAAAACCCGCGCGAAAATCACCAGCTTCGTGCGCCGTTTTATGGATGATGAGGGTTTCCTCGATATCGAAACCCCGATGCTGACCAAAGCCACGCCGGAAGGCGCGCGCGACTATCTGGTGCCGAGCCGGGTGCATAAAGGCAAGTTCTATGCGCTGCCGCAGTCGCCACAGCTGTTCAAACAGCTGCTGATGATGTCGGGCTTCGATCGCTACTATCAGATCGTTAAATGCTTCCGTGATGAAGATCTGCGTGCCGACCGTCAGCCAGAATTTACCCAAATCGACGTTGAAACCTCCTTCATGACCGCGCCACAGGTGCGTGAAGTGATGGAGCGTTTAATCCGCAATCTGTGGCAGGACGTGCAGGGTGTGGATCTCGGTGAGTTCCCGCAGATGACCTTCGCCGAAGCGATGCACCGCTACGGTTCCGATAAGCCAGATCTGCGCAACCCGATGGAGCTGGTGGACGTCGGCGATCTGCTGAAAAATGTCGAATTCCAGGTCTTCTCTGGCCCGGCGAACGATGCAAAAGGTCGTGTGGCGGCATTGCGCGTGCCAGCCGGTGCACAGCTGAGCCGTAAGCAGATTGATGAATACGGCAAGTTCGTTGAGATTTACGGTGCCAAAGGCCTGGCGTGGATGAAAGTTAACGTGCGCGCCGACGGTCTGGAAGGCGTGCAGAGTCCGGTGGCGAAATTCCTGAATGCGGAAATTGTGGAAGGCATTCTGAGCCGCACCGGCGCACAGGATGGCGACATCATCTTCTTTGGTGCCGATCGCGCCAAAGTGGTAGCTGACGCGCTGGGCGCGCTGCGTCTGAAAGTGGGCCGCGATCTCAGCATCACCGATGAGAAAGCCTGGGCGCCGCTGTGGGTCATCGACTTCCCGATGTTCGAAGAGGACGAAGAGGGCGGCCTGGCGGCAATGCACCATCCGTTCACCGCGCCGAAAGAGATGAGCGCAGAGGAACTGGCTGTTGATCCAACCCGTGCTGTGGCGAATGCCTACGATATGGTGATTAACGGTTACGAAGTGGGTGGCGGTTCCGTGCGTATCCACAACGGCAAAATGCAGCAGACGGTGTTCAGCATTCTGGGTATTGAAGAGCATGAGCAGCGCGAGAAGTTTGGCTTCCTGCTGGATGCACTGAAGTTCGGTACGCCGCCACACGCTGGCCTGGCGTTTGGTCTGGATCGCCTGACTATGCTGCTGACCGGTACCGATAACATTCGTGACGTGATTGCGTTCCCGAAAACCACCGCCGCGGCCTGCCTGATGACCGAAGCCCCAAGCGAAGCGAATCCCGCCTCGCTGCTGGAGCTGGGCATTCAGGTGGTAAAAAAAGAAAAGCCTGAGAATAAATAATGGGCTATAAACACCCGGTTTCGGTGCTGGTAGTCATTATGGCGCGCGACACAGGCCGGGTGTTAATGCTGCAGCGGCAGGACGATCCGGCCTTCTGGCAGTCGGTCACCGGCAGCCTTGAAGCAGGGGAGTCGCCGCTGACTGCCGCCGTGCGTGAAGTGGGTGAAGAGTTGGGTATCGACGTGCTGGCCGAGCGGCTGGAGGTGGAAGATTGTCAGCGTCAGATCGTCTTTGAAATCTTTCCGCACTATCGCCATCGTTATGCACCCGGTGTCACCCATAATCACGAGCACTGGTTCCGGCTGCGGTTGCCAGCAGAGCGTGATATCGCGCTGACCGAGCATCTGGCGTTTCGCTGGCTGCGACCGGCGGAGGCTGCGGCACTCACCAAGTCCTGGAGTAATCGCCAGGCGATTGAAGAATTTACCTGAATCGCTGCCGCCGCGCATTTTTCCGGCGACGGATCGATTAAATTTGATGAATCTGGTGAGTTTTAACAGGACTACACCAACGTATTGAACAGTCAGGCGTAATCAGCGCCGCGAGGTTGTTCACCGCCAGCGCGACCTGACCCGCGTACCGGGGTACGGGCGTTGCGAGAACGGCAGGGGACAAGTTCGCCAGCAGGATAGCCTGCACCATGCTAAGTTCGGAGAAAACGTAAAATGGCAGGACACAGTAAGTGGGCAAACACTAAACACCGTAAGGCAGCGCAGGATGCTAAGCGCGGCAAAATCTTCACCAAAATCATTCGTGAACTGGTGACAGCGGCCAAGCTGGGCGGCGGCGATCCGGGTTCAAACCCGCGTCTGCGTGCAGCAATGGATAAAGCGCTGGCGAACAACATGACGCGTGACACCATGGATCGCGCCATCGCGCGCGGTGTGGGCGGCGATGACAATGCCAACATGGAAACCATCATTTATGAAGGTTACGGTCCAGGCGGCTCCGCTATCATGATCGAATGCCTGAGCGACAACCGTAACCGTACCGTCGGCGAAGTGCGTCATGCCTTCACCAAAACCGGCGGCAATCTTGGCACCGACGGCTCCGTGGCTTACCTGTTCAACAAGAAGGGCGTGATCTCCTATGCGCCAGGTCAGGATGAAGATGCGGTAATGGAAGCGGCACTTGAAGCCGGTGCAGAAGACGTGGTCAGCTACGACGACGGCGCGATTGATGTCTTCACCGCCTGGGAAGAGATGGGCACGGTGCGTGATGCACTGGAAGCACTCGGCCTGAAAGCGGATACCGCAGAAGTGGCGATGATCCCGACCACCAAAGCGGAAATGGATGCGGAAACGGCACCGAAACTGCTGCGTCTGATCGACATGCTGGAAGATTGCGACGATGTGCAGGAGGTTTATCACAACGGTGA
>Ga0308167_1002744_pt1 | contig 15493 bp, 15 predicted proteins | sample PhyCR1_2_FD_202138 | JGI IMG/M metagenome (GOLD analysis project Ga0308167, IMG submission 202138) | Phyllosphere microbial communities from UC Gill Tract Community Farm, Albany, California, United States - DLSLRC.R1 | ecosystem: Host-associated > Plants > Phyllosphere > Unclassified | place... | reverse complement strand
CGGTTGGCACGTACTGATTGGTCGTCGTATTCTTTTTCATGGACTCGCCCTCGCTGTCGTTGGCTTCTAATAGAATGCCACCGTGGCGCACAGACGCCTCGGCTTGGGCGAGTCCATGTAATTACGGGGGGCGCTATTATTTGTTTTATCCGAATAAAGCTATCTAATTTCGCGCCTTTATCTGTGATACCCACACATGTGAACCTAGCCCCACGCCTTATCCACTTCGGAGTGTTGCCATGAGTACTTCACACCCCAACGTCGCCATCATCACCGGCGCTTCACGCGGTATCGGTGCCGTCATTGCCCGGCAACTGGCCGCTGACGGTTTTGCCGTCGTGATCAACTACGCCAGCAGTGCGGGCGAAGCCCATGCACTAGCCACTGAACTGACCACGGCGGGGCATCAGGCCATCGCCGTGCAGGCAGACGTGGCCAACGCCACCGACGTAGCGCGGTTGTTTGATGAAGCCGAGCAGCAACTGGGCAAGGTCGACGTGTTGATCAATAACGCGGGTATCCTCAAAGTGATGCCGCTGGCCCAGCACAGCGACGCGCTGTATGACCAGACCTTCAACATCAACACCCGCGGTACCTTCAACACCCTGCGCGAAGCGGCCACACGGCTAAACAACGGGGGGCGTATCGTCAACTTTTCCAGCAGCACGGTAGGCATGAACCTGCCGGGTTATGCGGTGTACATCGCCAGCAAGGCGGCGGTTGAATCGCTGACCCAGGTGTTTGCCAAGGAACTGCGGGGGCGGCAGATCACGGTCAACGCCGTAGCACCGGGCCCGGTGGCGACCGACTTGTTTCTGCAAGGCAAGACCGAAGAGCAAATCCAGGCATTCAGCAAAATGCCGCCCCTGGAACGCCTGGGCCAGCCTGAAGACATCGCCCGCGTCGTCTCATTCCTGGTGAGCCCGGCGGCAGACTGGGTGAACGGGCAAGTGCTGCGCACCAACGGCGGGCTGGTTTAAACGGCCCGCACAGGCTCGCGCACCACCACCACGCCCAACACGTCGCAGCCTTGCTGCACCCACAACGAAGCCGCCTCACACACAGGTCAGGGAAAGATCCGAAACGGCTTGGCAAAACGGTAGGAGCAATCGAGCGTCGACCGGCTGCTCCTACAGCGTTTTAACGCACCAGGTGCAAGAACTGCATATGCCGTTCGTACTGGTCGAGCACGTCGTTGATGATTTGCTCTTTGGTGTAGCCGGTCAGGTCGTAGTCCTGGCTGCCTTCGGCCAGGTGCACTTCAGCCCGGTAGTAACGGCGGTTGCGCAGTTCTTTAGGCCCCATGCCACCACGGGCGAAAGACGGCGTGAAGTAACCGCGCATTTGCACCTGGTAGATAAACGGGTGCTCGTCGCCGTAGTCGATTTCCAGGCTCACGTTGTCGTGGGCCGGGTCCGGTTGGGTGACGACGTTCAGGCCTTTTTCGCGGAACACCGCACTCACTTCTTCAATCGCCGGGCGTACGGTGGTGTCCATAAAGCGGTACACCTCGTCACGCGACGGGAAGTGCACGGCCTGGCTCAGGCGCTGGCGCCAGCCGCCTCTGCGCGAATGAGAGACCGGGGCCAACGAGTGGGTCTGGGCGATTTTCTTTTGTGACTCCAGGTAGAACGCCTTGTGCAGGCCCCACATCATCAGCAGCAGAATCAGCGAGAACGGCAATGAGGTGAGTACAACCGCGGACTTGAGGGCATCGATACTGCCCGAGAACAACAGTGCGCTGGTCACCAGCGCCGTCATTGCCCCCCAGAACACCCGCAGCCATTTCGGGCCGTCTTCATCTGCGTTATTGCCACGCGCCGAAAGGGTGGACAGCACCACCGTGCCGGAGTCGGCCGAGGTGACGAAGAAGACAAAACTGATGAACACCGTCACGGCGATCACGGTTTTGCTCCACGGGTAGGTTTCCAACAGCAGGTACAGCGTGCGCGACGGGTCGTCGATAGCCGATTGCCCGAGGGCGACCATGCCATGGTTAAGCACCTGATCGATGGCGCTGTTGCCGAATATCGACATCCACGCCAGGGTGAAGCCCAGCGGAATCAGCAGCACACCAAACACGAATTCACGGATGGTACGGCCCCGGGAAATGCGCGCAATAAACAGGCCCACAAACGGCGACCATGCGATCCACCAGGCCCAATAGAACACCGTCCAACCGCCCAGCCAGTCGTTCGGCTCGTTGTAGGCGTACACGTCAAAACTCTTGCTGGGCAGTGAGCCCAGGTAGTCGCCGATATTCTGCACCAGCGTGTTGAGCAACAGCTGGGTGGGCCCGGCAAACAGCACAAACAGCAGCAGCGCGCAGGCCAGCAGCATGTTGATGTCTGACATCACCCGCACGCCTTTGTCCACACCCGCGACGGCCACCAAAATGGCAGCCCCCATCATCAACGTGATCAGGCCCACCTGCACCCATTGGGTATGCGGCATGCCAAACAGGTAATCAAGGCCGGAGTTGAGGTGCAGCACGCCAAAGCCCATGTCAGCCCCCAGGCCGAACACCGTGGCGATGATGCCGAAGCCGTCTACGGCATAGCCGATGGGGCCATTGATGCGTTTACCGATCAGTGGGTACAGCGCCGAACGCAGCGCCAGCGGCAAATTGTGGCGGTACGCAAAGTACGCCAGCGCCATGCCAACAAACGCAAACACGCCCCAACCGTGCAACCCCCAGTGCAAAAACAGCAACTGCATGCCCTGACGCGCGGCCTCGGCGTTGCCGGCAGGGCCTTGTGGCGGGTTGAGCATATGGGTCAGGGGTTCGGACACACAGAAGAAAAATAGCGTGATGCTGATCCCGGCGGCAAACAGCATGCCCGCCCAGGACAGGTAACTGAACTCGGGTTCGTCGTGGTCGGCACCGAGCTTGATCTTGCCGTAGCCGGACAAGGCGGTGACGACCACGAAGATCAGATACAGGGTCATCGCTAACATGTAGTACCAGCCGACCGTATTGGCCGCCCAGTTTTGCGCCGCCAATAGCCATTCACCTGCCGCGGTGGGCATGGCGATCACCACCAGGCCAAAGACCAGAATGACAGCCCCGGCAAAGTAGAACACGGGCGGGTTCATGCGGATTGAGGACGTCTCGGACGTCACTGGCGCGCTCATCGAAGATGCACCTCATTGCAGTCAAACAGAGTGATAAAAGACGGGCTCGGCAAAGGAAAACCTCCTGTTGTGAGCGGGCAGCGGACCACCGTTTTAAGTTGAACGAGCATTCAAGTTAAACATGGATGGGCGTTTAGGACTAATTGCCACGCTGGGCTACGCGTGTCTTACGGTAGCTCATGAACAGGTATGACACATGGCGCTGATCGACGTTCCGCCGTTATCACGGGGGCTATCAGCGCCCTGAGGCGAATACGGTGCACGGTCGATGAAGGGGGCAAAAAATAATCAAAAAAAAACGGTCGACGTGACCCTTTGCTTAAAAAACAGACAAATCCAAAGGCCGTACCGTGCCCATCCAGATCGCATGGTCGGTGTGATCCAGCAGGTCATGGCCGGTGTCGGGGTGCATAAACACCACGAGACCATGGCGGTTGAGCGCCAGCCATGGCAACACCACCCCGATCAGTTCGGGTCCGAAGGCCAGTTGGCAACTCCAGTCGGGGTGCGGGCCAACCGGGCGTTCGTGAACACGGCCCATTCGCACGTCAAAGAGCCGCGCGGCTTCTTCGCACAAGGCACGGGCTTGACTCAGGGTGGACGCGTCGAAATAAACATGGGCGTGATAGCCCTTGATACGTTGCATAAGCACCTCCTGGAAAGCATAAGGGCGGCGAAAAGAGCCGCACAACAGGCCTGCTGCGCAGTCCATCGCGCAGCCTTCGGCAGCGACTACAACGGCTTATTGCGCCAGCATGTGGCGCAATTGGGCCAAGGCCGGGGCCGTGTCGGGACGCACGCCGCGCCACAGGTAAAAGGCTTCGGCCGCCTGCTCGGCCAACATGCCCAGCCCGTCCATGACCTGACCTGCGCCATGCTCACGGGCCCATGTGCAGAAGGGCGTTGGTTCGTTGCCGTACATCATGTCGTAGCAGAAGGTCTTGCCCGGTTCAATCAAGCGGCTGTCAATCGCGGGCAACTCGCCTGCGAGACTGGCCGAGGTGGCGTTGATAATCAGATCAACCGGCTCGCACAACCAGTCAAAACCGCTGGCCACCACCGGGCCCAGATCACTGAACAACTCTGCCAGCAATTCGGCCTTATCCACTGTACGGTTGGCGACCGTGATACACGCCGGCCCTTCGAGCAGGAGCGGCTCCAATGCACCGCGCACCGCGCCACCGGCACCCACTATCAGGATGCGCTTGCCCTTGAGGCTAAACCCGGCGTTCACCGTGAGGTCGCGCACCAAACCGGCACCGTCGGTGTTATCGCCCAACAACGTGCCATCCGCCAACTGGCTCAGCGTATTGACCGCGCCGGCCCGTTGCGCCCTCTCCGTCAGGTGGTCCGCCAGGCGGTAGGCGTCTTCCTTGAACGGCACCGTGACATTGGCACCACGCCCTTGCTGGAAAAACGCCTTGGCGCAGCCCGCGAAGTCATCCAGCGGGGCGAGCAACGCGTCGTACTGCATGACCTGGCCTGTTTGCTCAGCAAACAGGCGGTGCAAAACCGGGGATTTGCTGTGGCCAATCGGGTTACCAAAAACAACGTAACGGTCCATCAGGCTCTCTCCTTGGGCGGTATCAGGCGTTGGCCAGCCAATCACGGTCTTGCAGGAAGTAGTCGGTCAGGCGCGCCTCTGCGCTACCCGGCTCGGCTTTCCAGTCGTAGCCCCAGCGCACCTGGGGTGGCAATGACATCAAAATCGACTCGGTGCGGCCGCCCGATTGCAAACCAAACAGCGTGCCCCGGTCGTACACCAGGTTGAACTCCACGTAGCGGCCCCGGCGAAACTCCTGGAATTCACGCTGTTGGGCGGTGTACTCATCGGCTTTACGGCGCTGAACGATCGGCAGGTACGCGTCGATATAGGCGTCGCCAATGGCACGAATAAACGCGAAACAGGTGTCGAAATCCCACGCATTCAGGTCATCAAAAAACAGGCCGCCGATGCCACGAGGTTCGTTGCGGTGCTTGATGTGGAAGTAGGTGTCGCACCAGGCCTTGTAGCGCGGGTACACGTCGGCACCGAACGGCGCGCAGGCCTGCTCGGCGATGCGGTGCCAGTGCACACAGTCTTCTTCAACGGCGTAGTACGGGGTGAGGTCAAAGCCGCCACCGAACCACCAGACGGGCTCTTCGCCCTCTTTTTCAGCGATGAAAAAGCGCACGTTGGCGTGGGACGTAGGCACATGCGGGTTGTACGGGTGGATCACCAGCGACACACCCAGCGCTTCAAAGCCACGGCCCGCCAGTTCAGGGCGATGGGCGCTGGCGGACGGCGGCAAACCGCTGCCAAACACGTGGGAAAAGTTAACGCCGCCTTTCTCGATGACATGGCCGTTTTCAATGACCCGTGTGCGGCCGCCGCCACCGGCAGGGCGCTGCCACGCATCTTCAACGAAGCGCGAGCCGCCATCTTCGGTTTCCAGAGCGTTGCAAATACGGTCTTGAAGGTCGAGCAGGTAGGCTTTTACAGCCTCGGTGCGAGTAGTCATGACATCACCCAGATTAAGTCAAAGCTACGCGGCACATCGTTCGTAGCGGGGCCGGCGGCAAAGGGCCGCTAGCATAACACCGCACCCCGCCTCATCGCAGTTGACGAAGGTCACGCTTCAGCGTTGGATAGAGCCCTCGTAAAATCAGCAAGGACTGTGCAGATGGCTAAACGTATCCAGATTCAGGCCCACGGCGGCCCTGAAGTGCTTGAGTTTGTCGACTTCCACCCCGCTGAGCCGGGCCCGCAGCAGGTGCGGGTGCGCAACCAGGCCATTGGTCTGAACTTTATCGACACCTACTATCGCGGCGGGCTGTACCCGCTGGCGCAGCTGCCATCCGGGCTGGGCAACGAAGGGGCCGGGGTTGTCGACGCCGTAGGCAGCGATGTGCATAACGTACAAGTGGGCGACCGCGTGGCTTACGGCACCGGCCCGCTGGGTGCCTACAGCGAACTGCATGTGTTGCCGGCCGCCAACGTGGTGAAACTGCCTGAAGACATTTCATTCGAGCAAGCGGCGGCGGTGATGCTCAAAGGCCTGACGGTGCAGTACTTGCTGCGTCAGACCTATGAACTCAAGGGCGGCGAAACCATTCTGTTCCACGCAGCGGCTGGCGGTGTGGGCTCGATTGCCTGCCAATGGGCCAAGGCGTTGGGCGTGAAGCTGATCGGCACCGTGAGCTCGCCCGAAAAAGCCGCACTGGCCAAATCCCTGGGCGCTTGGGAAACCATCAATTACAGCCATGAAGACGTGGCTCAGCGTGTGCTGGAACTGACGGATGGCAAGAAAGTGCCGGTGGTGTATGACGGCGTCGGCAAGGACACCTGGCTGACCTCGCTGGACTCCCTGGCCCTGCGCGGCCTGATGGTCAGCTTTGGCAACGCTTCCGGTGCCGTGACGGGGGTCAACCTGGGGATCTTGTCGCAGAAAGGCTCGCTGTACGTCACCCGGCCAACCCTGGCGTCTTACGCCAACAGCGCCGAAAACCTGCAAACGATGGCGGATGAACTGTTTGCCATGATTCGCAGTGGCGACATCAAGGTTGATATCAGCCAGCGTTTTGCGCTGAAGGATGCCGCCCAGGCACAGATTGAGCTGTCCTCGCGCCGCACCACCGGCTCGACCATTTTGCTGCCGTAATTCCCGCCAGCTCGCTCCTACGGATGGCAGCGTTTGTAGGAACGAGCTTGCTCGTGATCTTTTGATCTGTGGCCGTGACCGCAGCAATGGATGGGCCGAAGACGAGGCGGCCCCTCCTATGGGGTTTTGCCAGGGTTTACGCGGGGCGCACGACCTTGCCGGTCGCCAAATCACGAATCAGGCTCGGGTTTTTACGCCCGCCCAAGTTACCGCCCAAGACGTGATCGATTTTTCCACGAAAGTACTGCTCCACTTTCAGCCGCGTGCGGGCCGCCGGCAAACCGGCCGGGTTGGCTGACGTCGAGACGATGGGCCCCACCAACGCACACAGCTCCCGCACCAGCGGGTGATCGCTGACACGCAAAGCCACGGTGTCGTGAGCACCGGTAATCCACTCCGGCAGCAGGCCTTGGTGCGGCACCAGCCAGGTATTGGGCCCCGGCCAGGTGCTGGCCATCCGGTCGAGCCAGGCCTGCGGGAAGTCTTCAAACAGAAAGTCGAACTGATGGATATTGTCGGCCACCACAATCAGGCCTTTATCCACAGGGCGCGACTTGATCGCCAGCAAACGCTCGACCGCGTCTTCATCCCACGGGTCACAGCCCAGCCCCCACACCGCTTCGGTTGGGTAGGCAATCACCGCGCCGGCCCGAATGGCTCGAGCCGCTTGTTGGACGCGCCAGGTGCTGATCATCGAATATCTCCCAAAAAGTACTGCGCGCAGTGTACTTAGCTGGGTCGAGCAAACCAACGCCCGCTCTCCAGCACCACATGGCCCTCCAGCTCAAGCTCGGTCAACGCCGCCAATAGCTTGGGCAGTTCCCAGCCACTGGCGCTGGCCAAGCCTTCGCTGGTGTAGGGTGCCGCCTGCAACAGTTGCACTAACGGGTGACCACTTGGCGTAAACAGCTCGGTGGTGGGGAGCGGCAGCGAACGCCAGCCGCGCAAGCCTTCCAAAATATGCTCGACGGTTTCAACCAGGGTCGCGCCTTCGCGAATCAATTGATGACAACCCCGTGCACCGGGGTGGTGAATGGAGCCCGGCATGGCATACACCTCACGGCCCTGCTCGGCCGCAAGGCGCGCCGTGATCAATGAGCCGCTGGCGACACTGGCTTCCACCACCAGCACGCCCAGGGACAGACCGCTGATGATGCGGTTACGCCGTGGGAAGTTGCCCGGCTGTGCCTCGGCGTCCAACGGGAACTCCGAAACCACGGCGCTGCCACCCTCAATCATCGCTTCAGCCAAGGCACGGTGGCGCTGTGGATAAAGTTTTTCCAGCCCTGTGCCCAACACCCCAATGGTCTGCCCGCCAACGGCCAAAGCCCCTTGATGCGCGGCCCCGTCAATGCCCAGCGCCAGCCCGCTGGTGATCACAAAACCGGCACCCGCCAGGGCCCGCGAAAAAGCGGCGGCGGTGTCCATGCCAGGCTTGGATGCCCGCCGGCTGCCCACCATCGCCAGCTGCGGCTTTTCCATGATCGAAGGGCTACCCGCCACAAATAACAGCGGCGGCGCGTCGCACAATTCACTCAATAACGCCGGGTAATCGGCCTGGTCATGCAACAGCACATGCTGCTTGCAGCCCTCAAGCCAGCGCAATGCAGCGCTGGCACCGTCGCGCACAGCGGGGCTGCGCCGGGCGTCGCAGCTCGCGGCAGGCAGGCCCAGCGCTCGCCAGGCGCTGGCTGGCGCACTCAGCGCCGAGCAGGCCGAACCGAAGGCGCTGAACAGGGTGTAATAGCGGCGTGGGCCCAGCTCGGGCAAGCGATGTAAACGCAAGCGGGCTTCCAGCTCGGCCGGGGAAATGTCGGGTAGTGGCATGGGATCATCCTTGATCGGTTCAGGCGCGGTTTCGACCGGAACAAGCTGTGGATAAGTCTGTTGACAAGTTGTTTGGAAGCCGGGGGTAAAGCCCGGTTGCGCGCTTGATCAATCCTTGAAAAAACGTGCAGAACCCCAACCTTAGTTCACGGCTACACATCGGCGGCGTGCATTGATTTCAAAATGCGACGCCTCGCACCAGGGCAGCAGGTGGCCCTGCGCGCCGGGCGACTACAAGTCGTTTCATCCGTGGGTGAATCCCTTTATTATGTGCGTTCGCGTGAAACGCCAGAGCCCCGGCGGGCCCTCTCTGAAGGAGACGTTTTGCACAGGCTGTGCCGAGTCCTCAGGACCTCCCGCCAGCCACTTATGAATCTTTCACACAGTGCATCAATCAAACTTATGGCCATTTTAAACATCCTCGAATTTCCAGACTCGCGACTGCGCACTATCGCCAAACCCGTGGCGGTTGTGGATGACGAAGTCCGTCAGTTGGTCGATGACATGTTTGAAACCATGTACGAGGCTCCTGGCATCGGCCTGGCCGCCACGCAGGTCAACGTGCACAAGCGCATCGTGGTCATGGACTTGAGTGAAGACCGCAGCGAACCGTTGGTCTTCATCAACCCCGAGTTCGAAGCGTTGACCGACGAAATGGAGCAGTACCAGGAAGGTTGCCTGTCTGTTCCGGGTTTCTACGAAAACGTTGACCGCCCGCAGCGCGTCAAAATCAACGCGCTGGGCCGTGATGGCAAACCGTTCGAAATGATTGCCGAAGGCCTGCTGGCCGTGTGCATTCAACACGAATGCGACCACCTCAATGGCAAGCTGTTTGTCGATTACCTGTCTAACCTCAAGCGCGACCGGATCAAGAAGAAGCTGGAAAAACTGCACCGCCAGAACGTTTGATCCTCGGCATAACCCTACGCCTGTCTCGGACTCACTGTAGGAGCGCGCTTGCCCGCGATCTTTTAAAAAGATCAAAAGATCGCGAGGCTAGCGCTCCTACAGGGTTATTCCCGCCTCCCCCCATTCCAAGTGAGTAATCCATGACTGAGCCACTGCGCATCGTCTTTGCTGGCACCCCAGAATTCGCCGCTGAACACCTTAAGGCGCTGCTCGACAGCCCTTACGAGATCGTCGCGGTTTACACCCAACCGGATCGTCCGGCAGGGCGTGGGCAAAAGCTGATGCCAAGCCCGGTCAAGCAGCTCGCGCTTGAGCACGCCATTCCCGTCATGCAGCCGCCCACACTGCGCGCACCTGAAGCCCAGGCCGAACTGGCCGCCTTCAAGCCGGATTTGATGGTGGTGGTGGCCTACGGCCTGATCCTGCCGCAGGTCGTGCTGGATATTCCACGCCTGGGCTGCATCAACAGCCACGCCTCGTTGCTGCCACGCTGGCGCGGTGCGGCACCGATCCAGCGCGCCATCGAAGCCGGCGACGCCGAAAGCGGTGTGACCGTGATGCGCATGGAGGCGGGTTTGGACACCGGCCCCATGCTACTCAAGGCCGTGACGCCGATCACCGCTAACGACACGGGCGGCAGCCTGCACGACCGGTTGGCCGAACTGGGCCCGCCCGCCGTGCTCACGGCAATCGCCGGCCTGGCCGCCGGTACCTTGCCGGGCGAGGTGCAGGACGACGCACTGGCCACCTACGCCCACAAGCTGAACAAAGACGAAGCCCGCCTCGACTGGAGCCGCCCGGCGGTAGAGCTGGAGCGCCTGATTCGGGCCTTCAACCCGTGGCCGATCTGCCACAGCACGCTCAATGGCGAGGCCTTGAAAGTGCTGGCCGCGCACCTGGCGGACGCCAAAGGCGAGCCGGGGCAGATTCTCGCGGCCAGCAAAGACGGCCTGATCGTCGGTTGCGGTGAAGGCGCGCTGTGCCTGACGCGTCTGCAATTACCCGGCGGTAAAGCGCTGAGCTTTAGCGACGTGTTCAACAGCCGCCGTGAGCAATTCGCCGTCGGTACTGTTTTGGGCGCAGCCCAATGAACCCGCGTCTGGCCGCCGCCAAGGCACTGACCGCCGTTCTGAACGGCAAAGCATCGCTCAACAGCTCGTTGCCGCTGCAACTGGACAAGGTGGAGGCGCGCGACCGCGGCCTGACCCAGGACTTGGCGTTTGGCACTGCCCGCTGGCAGCCGCGCCTGTCGGCACTGGCCAACAAGCTGTTGCAAAAACCCTTCAAAGCCGCCGATGCCGACGTTGAAGCGCTGTTGCTGGTAGGCCTGTACCAACTGCTCTACACCCGTATTCCGGCGCACGCCGCCATTGGCGAAACCGTGGGCTGTGCCGACAAGCTGAAAAAACCGTGGGCCAAAGGCCTACTCAACGCCGTACTGCGCAACGCCCAACGCGAGAGCGAAGCCTTGCTGGTCGAGCTGGAGCACGACCCGGTGGTGCGCACGGCCCACCCGCGCTGGCTGCAAAAGTCGCTGAAAGCCTTCTGGCCTGAGCAATGGGAAGCCATTTGTGCGGCCAACAATGCCCACCCGCCCATGATCCTGCGCGTCAATCGTCGCCATCACCGCCGCGACGCCTACCTGCACTTGCTCACCGAAGCGGGTATCCAGGCCCAGCCCTGTGCCTTTAGCCAGGACGGCATCGTGCTGGCCGAAGCGTGCGATGTGCGCAACTTGCCGGGCTTCGCTGAAGGCTGGATCAGTGTGCAGGACGAAGCGGCGCAACTGGCCGCCGACCTGCTCGACCTGGCCCCGGGCCAGCGGGTACTCGACGCCTGCTGCGCACCAGGCGGCAAGACCTGCCACATCCTTGAAGTGGAGCCCCAGTTGGCGGGCGTGGTGGCCGTCGACCTGGAAGCCAAGCGTTTGGTGCGCGTGCGTGAAAACCTTGAGCGTCTGGGCCTGAGCGCCGAACTGATCGCCGCCGACGGCCGCGACACGGCAACCTGGTGGGACGGCAAGCCGTTCCAGCGCATCCTGCTTGATGCCCCGTGTTCCGCGACCGGTGTTATCCGCCGTCACCCGGACATCAAGTTGACCCGCCAACCGGACGATATCGCGGCGCTTGCCACCTTGCAGGGCGAACTGCTCGACGCGCTGTGGCCTACGCTGGAAGTAGGGGGCGTGTTGCTCTACGCGACCTGTTCGACGTTGCCGACCGAGAACACTCAGGTTGTTGAAGCATTCCTCGCCCGTACTCCGGGAGCCCGCGAGCTGGATATCGCGGGGCCGTTCGGCATCAAGCAACCCCATGGGCGCCAACTGCTGGCCCAAGAGGGCGGCCACGACGGTTTCTATTACGCCAAACTGATCAAGATCGCCGCCGCTCGCGGCTAACCGAGCACTGAGGCTGACGGCATGAAAATCATCATTCTGGGCGCAGGGCAGGTCGGCGGTACGCTGGCAGAGCATTTGGCCAGTGAAGCCAACGACATCACCGTGGTCGACACAGACGGTGACCGCCTGCGTGACCTCGGCGACCGTCTTGATATCCGTACGGTGCAGGGCCGGGCCTCGCTGCCCAATGTGCTGCGCCAAGCGGGTGCCGACGACGCCGATATGCTGGTGGCGGTGACCAACAGCGACGAAACCAACATGGTGGCGTGCCAGGTGGCCTACACGCTGTTTCACACCCCGACCAAAATTGCCCGCGTGCGTGAGTCGGCATACCTGACTCGCGGTGAAGAGTTGTTCGACAACGACGCGATTCCGGTCGACGTGTTGATCAGCCCTGAACAAGTGGTGACCAACTACATCAAGCGGCTGATCGAACACCCCGGCGCTTTGCAGGTGATCGACTTCGCCGAGGGCAAAGCCCAGCTGGTGGCCGTGAAGGCCTACTACGGCGGCCCGCTGATCGGCCAGCAACTGCGCCAGTTGCGTGAACACATGCCGAATGTGGACACCCGCGTAGCGGCGATTTTTCGACGGGATCGGCCCATCACCCCACGCGGCGATACGATCATTGAAGCGGACGATGAAGTCTTTTTCATCGCGGCCAAGGGCAATATTCGCGCAGTGATGAGCGAAATGCGCCGCTTGGACGAGAGCTACAAACGCATCGTGATTGCGGGCGGCGGGCAAATCGGTGAGCGCCTTGCCGAAGCCATCGAAAGCCGCTATCAGGTCAAGATCATCGAAATGAACCCGGCGCGTTGCCGGTATTTGTCCGACACCCTCGACAGCACCGTGGTGTTGCAAGGCAGTGCTTCGGATCGCGACCTGATGCTCGAAGAGAACATTGCCGACGCGGACCTGTTTTTGGCACTGACCAACGATGACGAAGCCAACATCATGTCGTCATTGCTGGCCAAACGCTTGGGCGCGAAGAAAGTGATGACCATCATCAACAACCCGGCCTACGTGGATTTGATCCAGGGCGGGGAAATTGATATCGCCATCAGCCCGCAACTGGCCACCATCGGCACCTTGCTCGCGCACGTGCGCCGAGGCGATATCGTCAGCGTTCACTCACTGCGCCGGGGTGCCGCCGAGGCCATCGAAGCGATAGCCCATGGCGATTCAAAGTCGAGCAAGGTGATTGGCCGCAGTATTGGCGATATCCACTTGCCGCCGGGTACGACCATCGGCGCGATTATTCGCGACGAAGAAGTCTTGATTGCCCACGATGCGACGGTCATTAACGCAGGCGACCATGTGATTTTGTTCCTTGTGGATAAAAAACACATTCGCGACGTGGAGAAGCTGTTCCACGTAGGGTTGAGTTTCTTCTAAGGAGACACGGATGGTGGAGTCACTGGAAAAAATGTTGGCCAAGGGTGTGGATAACTCACTGCTGCGCTTCGGCTTGGGCAAGGGTTACCTCGACCTTGGGGATAACCTCAAAGCGGCGGAGCATTTACAACGTTGCGTGGCCTTTGACCCCAAGTATTCCGCGGCCTGGAAACTGTTGGGCAAGGCACAGTTGGCCGCCGGTGAGCGTGCAGCAGCGCGCAGCGCATGGGAGCAGGGCATTGCCGCAGCCCAAGCGCACGGCGACAAACAGGCCGAAAAAGAAATGACCGTCTTTCTGAAGAAGCTGGATAAGCTCTTGTAGGAACTTGCTCGCGATCTTTTGATCTTTTTGAAAGATCGCGAGCAAGCTCGCTCCTGCGGGAGGGCGTGTCAGTACCAGCGCGCCTCGCCCGGCGGGCGTTTTTTGAAGCGTTTCATGCTCCACATGTACTGGCTCGGGTAGGCCCGCACATATTTCTCGACCACCTGGCTCATGGCGGCGCACGAGGTGGCTGTGTCGGTGCTGTACATGGCCTCGGGGGCCGCTTCCAGGATCACTTTAAAACCCGAACCGTCCGGCAAGCGCAACGCGTGCAGGAACACCCCCACCGCTTTACCGCCCGCCAGCATGTTGGGTACAAACTTGCTGGTCAGGGCCATCGTGCCCAGGAACGGCACGAAAATACCCGCTGATTCGGCCGGCTCAGGGTCTGCCGGAATGCCCACCTGACCGCCTTTACGCACTTCCTTGATGACACTCAAGATGCCTTCTTTGGTGGAGGCGGCCACGCGATTGCCCAACTGTACGCGCTGCTTTTGCAGCAACTCGTCTACCGCCTTGAGTTTGGGCGGGCGATAAAAAATGATCGGTTTGCACTGGCTGCAATAGAAGTGGTTAAGCACCTCCCAGTTGCCCAGGTGGCTGGTGATACCGACCACACCTTTACCGGAGGCGAGGGCGTCTTTGAGCACGTCCAGGCCTTCGACTTCGCGCACCAGATCGATGGAGCGCTGAGCGGGCCAGATCCAGGCACACGCGCTCTCGGTCAGGCTTTTGCCGATGTCTTTGAGGCTCTGGCCGACCAGTTGCTCACGAGCGACCGGGTCCATGTCCGGGAAGCACTTGGCCAGGTTGATCCGCACCACATCACGGGAGCGGTTGGGCAGTTTCCACATCAGCCAACCAATGGCGGAACCCACGCGCTGTACCGCACCCCACGGGAGCATGGCAAACACTCTTAAAGCCCCGACCAGCAAGGCACCTTTAAACTTTTCCACAGGGTTTTCCCACTCCAGACAAAATGATTCTGTAGTCGCTGACGACGCACGAGGCTGCAATGGGTTGCGCAGCGCACCCGCTATTGAAGGCCCTTTTGGGCCTGATCGCAGCCTTTGGCAGCGACTACAGGGTTCATGGCTGCATCTTAACCGCCCTTAGACAGCTCAGCGTAGCGGTCGCACGTGGTGGCGTGGTCCATGACCATGCCGCTGGCCTGCATGAAGGCGTAGCAAATGGTCGGGCCGACGAAGGTAAACCCGGCTTTTTTCAAGCCTTTGCTCATGGCCTCGGCTTCGGGCGTTACCGCCGGGAATTCATGCCGTTCGGTGAAATGGTTGATCTTGGGCTGGCCCCCCACAAACGACCACAGGAAGTCGACGGGGTCTTCAAGCGCCAGCCAGGCTTGGGCATTGCGCCGCGCGCCGGTCACTTTCAAGCGGTTGCGCACAATCCCCGGATCCAGCAGCAAGGCCTCGATTTCGGCGTCCGTCATCACCGCCAGGCGCTGTGCATCAAAGCCAAACATGACCTTGCGATAGTGCTCACGCTTGCGCAAAACCGTGATCCACGACAACCCGGCCTGGAACCCTTCGAGCAATAACAACTCGAAGAGCGCATGCGCATCGCGCAACGGCACGCCCCACTCTTGATCGTGATAGGCCGCGTACAGCGGGTCGTCAGGACACCAGAAACAACGTGGCATATAGGCTCCAAAAGGTGGTGGCGCGACCGAATCGGGTATACTCCCGCTCTTTAAATCGCAGCCCAAGAAACAGGTGAATTTGTGAGCCAGCCTACGCCAGCAGTGCGTACCTTCCAAGACTTGATCCTCGCCCTCCAGCAATACTGGGCCGAGCAAGGTTGTGTGGTGCTTCAGCCCTACGATATGGAAGTGGGCGCCGGCAC
>Ga0308167_1002743_pt1 | contig 15493 bp, 6 predicted proteins | sample PhyCR1_2_FD_202138 | JGI IMG/M metagenome (GOLD analysis project Ga0308167, IMG submission 202138) | Phyllosphere microbial communities from UC Gill Tract Community Farm, Albany, California, United States - DLSLRC.R1 | ecosystem: Host-associated > Plants > Phyllosphere > Unclassified | place... | reverse complement strand
TCAACGTCATTGCACCGACCCTGCTGCAGGAAGTGCGTACCTCCGAAGTGGGCAAGACCGTCAGCCTGCAGCAGATCCAGACCACCCCGCAGGTGTCGCGCAACTTCCTGGAATTCGCCGACGCGGTCCCGGGCCTGATCTTCACCCGTGATGCCAAGGGCAACACCTCGCTGCGCGGCGGTGCCACCAACTCCGACGGCACCAACGTCTACATCGACGGCGTGGGCCAGAAGAGCTACGTCAAGGGCGGCGGCGTGGCCGGCCAGTCCGGCAGTGCCGGCAACCCGTTCCCGCAGCTGGCGATCGGTGAATACAAGGTCATCAGCGGCAACTACAAGGCCGAATACGGCCAGGTGTCGAGCGCGGCCGTGACCGCGGCCACCAAGTCCGGTACCAACGAGTTCAAGGGTGAAACCTTCTACCGTTACACCAACGAAGACATGCGCGCCAAGACCCCGGCCGAGCGCCAGGCTGGCCAGAGCAAAGAGGCATCGGCCGAGAAGGAATACGGTTTTGCATTGGGTGGCCCGATCATCCAGGACAAGGCGCACTTCTTCGTGACCTACGAAGCCAAGCGCTTCGACCTGCCGGTCACCATCGCGCCGGACGGCGCGGTCGGCCGCGCTGCCGCCCTGCTGCCCCCGGAAGGCGCCGCCGGCCTCGGCCCGGCCAGCCAGCCGTTCCAGCAGGATCTGATCTTTGGCAAGATCGACTTCGAGCCGACCGACAACGATCGCATCGAGCTGACCTTCCAGGACCGCGATGAAACCCAGTCGCAGTTCAGCGGCCAGACCTCGCCGGAAGCCGGCCGCGAAGTGGTCAACACCGACCGTCGTTACGCCCTGCGCTGGAACCACAGCGGCGAGCGTTACTACAACGAATTGATGGTCACCCACGAAGATTCGTTCAACAACCCGACCCCGCTGACCCTGGCCAACGGCATCACCTACACCGCACCGGACGGCACCGAAGACCGCACCGTGGTGAAGATCGGTGGCGCATCGGCGCTGGATTCGCAGGTGAAGGGCCAGAAGGGCTGGTCGATCGAAGACAACCTGACCCTGGACGGCATCGAGTGGCAGGGTGACCACACCATCAAGATGGGCGCCAAGTACAAGCAGATCGATCTGTACGCATCCGATGCCGCGCAGATCAATCCGACCTTCACCTACAGCCTGGGTGATCCGGACTTCCCGTCTTCCATTCCGTACAAGGCGCAGTTCGTCAAGCCGGTGACCGGCGTGTCGGGCGTGTCGGGAGAAGTGCGTTCGAAGTCCAAGCAGATCGGCCTGTTCATCCAGGACGACTGGCAGGTCAACGACCATCTGCAGCTGAACCTCGGCCTGCGTTGGGACTACGAGAAGACCCCGTCCTACCTGGACTTCGTGACCCCGCAGCAGGTGGTCGACGCGATCTACTCGCAGGATCCGCGCGCCGCCGCGGGCCAGACCTACGCCGATTCGCTGGCGCTGGGCGGCCTGAACATCGGCGACTACATCAGCAACGGCCACAACCGCAAGGCGTTCAAGGATGCCTGGCAGCCGCGCCTGGGCTTCTCGTATGACGTCAATGCCGACGAGCAGCACGTGTTCCACGGTGGTGCCGGTCGTTCGTATGACCGCGATCTGTTCGACAACCTGCAGCTGGAAACCACCAAGCTGGCCCTGCCGCAGCCGACCATCTACTTCCGCAACCCGGCCACCGGCACCTGCATCGACGGCCAGGCCGCCTGCTATGACTGGAACCCGAACCTGCTCAACGGCATCGGCAACCTGCAGGCCCTGGTCGGTTCGACCAGCAACGCCGGCCTGGAAGTCGATCTGCTGAACAACAACCTCAAGGTGCCGTACTCGGATCAGTTCAGCTTCGGCATGAGCAACCAGGTCGGTGAGTGGCTGACCGATGCCACCATTTCCCGCACGCTGAGCTACGACGGCTTCGCCTTCACCCTGGGCAACCGTTACCCGACCGGCCAGTTCTTTGATGACCCGCGCCTGTGCGGCGGCACCGACCCGGGCCTGAGCCAGGCCTGGAGCTGCAACGTGCCGGGCTTCGGCAGCCTGATCATCGGCCAGCAGGGCATCAAGACCCGCGCGACCCAGGTCCTGCTGTCGGCGCAGAAGCCGTTCACCCAGGAAAGCGGCTGGGGCACCTCGGTGGCCTACACCTGGACCACCGCGCGCCACAACCGTGACATCAACGAGAAGTACGCCTTCGACCGCGGCCTGATCGAAGATTATCCGACCATCCGTTCCAACGGCGCGCCGCGCCACCGCCTGGTGGTCACCGGTTCGTACGCGGGCTTCTGGGGCATCACCTTCGGTGGCAAGGTCACCCTGGCTACCCCGACCGCCGTCAACGACTGGTACCCGGTGCCGCAGGCCAGTGGCTACAACCTGCCGACCCCGCAGGCAGCCGTGCCCAATGCCAATGGCAAGTTCCTGCTGGGTGGCAAGATCTTCGGCTACCGTTCGGTCGATCTGCAGGCGACGAAGACGTTCAAGATGCCGGGCGAGACCGAGCTGTACGCGCGTATCGACATCATCAACGTGTTCAACTTCGACAACTTCTCGACCTACAACTACGTCAAGACCAACGGCAAGCTGCAGGCCAGCTACAACGAGACCGGCGACATCATCGGTACGCCGCGTCAGGTCAAGGCAGAAGTCGGCTTCCGCTTCTGATGCAACAACGGCCCCGTCTTTGGACGGGGCCGGTTTCATGGCAATGGCTGGCCTTCGGGCCAGTCCATTGTCCAGGCCGCTGCCACGGAGGGTGGCAGCGGCCTGGGCAATGACCCGCTTGTTCGGACCACGCACGCGTGGTTTTTTTAAGCGGCGTTCTGTAAACGATTTCAGGTCATTGGACGTTATGCTTCCCAGTCACGAACACCGTAGAAGGAGTTGGCCCATGCAGGCACGCCACCTGTTGACCGCTGCGGCGATCAGCGTCGCCGCCGTTGCCTGTCAGCCGCAGGCCCAGCAGGAGCCGGCCAAGCCCAAGCCGCCCGTGATCCTGGTCGAGGCGGATGTGCCGCCGCGGCCGATGAAGCCGGAACTGCCGCCGCTGTTCGACGATATCGAGCGCCGCACCTTCCAGTTCTTCTGGGATACCACCAACGAGGTCAACGGGCTCAGCCCTGACCGTTACCCGTCGCGCCCGTTCGCGAGCATCGCCTCGGTGGGCTATGCACTGACCGCCTATCCGATCGGCATCGAGAACGGCTGGGTCAGCCGCACCCAGGCGATCGACCGCACCCTGCTGACGCTGAAGTATTTCCGCGACCTGCCGATGGGCCCGCAGCGCACCGGCAAGGCCGGTTACAAGGGCTTCTACTACCACTTCCTGGACATGCAGGAAGGCCGCCGCTACGACAGCTGGGTGGAGCTCTCCAGCGTGGATACCGCGCTGCTGATGATGGGCGTGCTGTTCGCACAGTCCTATTACGACGGTGACGACGCGCGCGAGAAAGAGATCCGCGAGATCGCCGACACGCTCTACAAGCGCGTGGACTGGCCCTGGCTGCAGCAGCGCGCACCGCTGATCTCGATGGGCTGGTTCCCGGAGAGCGGCTTCATCGATCACGACTGGATGGGCTACAACGAGGCGATGATGGTCTACATCCTCGCGCTCGGCTCGCCGACCCACCCGGTCAGCCCGGACGCCTGGACGGTCTGGACGCGCACCTACGACAACGACTGGGGCGTCTACCAAGGCCAGGAATACCTGTCCTTCGGCCCGCTGTTCGGCCACCAGTACACGCACGTGTGGGTGGACTTCCGCGACATCCAGGATGCCTACATGCGCGAGCGGGGCAGCACCTACTTCCTCAACAGCCGCTCGGCCGCCCTGGCGCAGCGCGAATACGCGATCGCCAACCCGATGAACTGGAAGGATTACGGCCAGAACGTGTGGGGCCTGACCGCCAGCGACGGCCCGCAGAACACCACCCAGGAGTACCGCGGCGAGCAGCGCCAGTTCCGCCATTACTCCTCGCGCGGCGCGGGCCTGCGCGAGAATTTCGATGACGGCACCATCGCACCGACCGCCGCGATCTCCTCGATTGTGTTCGCCCCGGAAGAAGTGATCCCGGCCGCGGTGGAGATGCACAAGCGCTACGGCGATTACATCTACTCCAGCTACGGGTTCCTGGATTCGTTCAACCCGAGCTTCAACTACGACATCCCGATCAAGACCGGTCGCCTGGTCCCGGATCGCGGCTGGGTGGCCAGCGATTACATCGGCATCGACCAAGGCCCGATCCTGACCATGATCGCCAACTACCGGAACGATTTCGTCTGGAACGTGATGAAGAAGAACGCGCATATCCGCAAGGGTCTGGAGCGCGCCGGCTTCAGCGGTGGCTGGCTGACGCCGGAAGGCGAGGACCAGCCGATGGAACTGCAGAAAGATGAAAAGGCGGCCTCGGCCCGCTCGGTCGGCATCGCCGAATCGCGTGCGGCAGCCGCCCAGGAACAGAAGAACAATTCCAATTCGAACCGCAACCAGCAGCAGGGGAAGTAAGCAGTGCCATCGTCGTCGCGCCCGAAGCTGGGGTTGAGTCTGTTGCTGCTGCTGGTCGGCAGCCTGTTGTTGAGTGCCTGCCGGAAAGAACCGGAAGGCGTGACCGTGCGTTTCTGGGCGATGGGCCGCGAGGCCGAAGTCGTCACCGGCCTGATCCGTGAGTTCGAGGCGGAAAACCCGGGTATCCATGTGGATGTGCAGAACATCCCGTGGACGGCCGCGCATGAAAAGCTGTTGACCGCGTTCGCGGCCGACGGCCTGCCGGATGTGTGCCAGCTGGGCAATACCTGGATTCCCGAATTCGCCGAGCTCAATACCCTGACCCCGCTGCAGCCCTACGTGGCGCAGTCCAAGGTCGTGGACCCGGCCGATTACTTCCAGGGCATCTGGGATACCAACGTCATCCATGACGAGCTGGTCGGCGTGCCGTGGTACGTCGATACCCGCCTGCTGTATTACCGCAAGGACATGCTCGCCAAGGCCGGTTATGACCATCCGCCGCGCACCTGGGAGGAGTGGAACGCGATGATGGCGGCGATCAAGAAGATGCAGGGCGCGAACCGCTATGCCGTGTTGATGCCGATCAACGAGTTCGAGCAGCAGCTGTCCTTCGCCCTGCAGCAGCCGGACCCGCTGCTGCGCGATGACGATACCCGCGGCAACTTCAGCAGCCCCGGCTTCCGCAGGACGCTGGGCTTCTACGAAAACATGTTCGCGCAGGGCTGGGCCCCGCGCATGTCCGAGACGCAGATCTCCAACGTCTGGGATGAATTCTTCCGTGGCTTCAACGTGTTCTACGTGTCCGGCCCCTGGAACATCCGCGAGTTCAAGAAGCTGCAGCCCAAGGCGCTGGAAGGGCAGTGGGGCACCGCTGCGCTGCCGGGCCCGGACGGCCCCGGCGCCGGCATCGCCGGTGGAACCAGCCTGGTGATCTTCCGCTCGTCGCAGCAGAAGGAAGCGTCGTGGAAGCTGATCGAGTTCCTGTCGCGCCCGGCGATCCAGGAACGCTTCCATTCGATCATCGGTGACCTGCCGCCCCGGCGCAGCACCTGGGATTACCCCTCGCTGGCCAACGACCCGTTGGCGCAGCCCTTCCGCGACCAGCTCGAGCGGGTCAAGCCCACGCCGAAGGTGCTGGAGTGGGAGCGCATCGTGCAGGAAATGCGGATCATCACCGAACAGGTGGTGCGTGGTGGAATGGATCAGGACGTGGCAGTGAAAGAACTGGACAAACGCGTGGACAAGGTCCTCGCCAAACGCCGTTGGATGCATGAGCAGCACCGGCGCGACGCCTCCGGGGTGAGCGACAAGCAGCACTCCAGCGCGGTCGCCACGGAGGCGGCGCCATGAAGCAGCGTTCGCTTGCCGGCTGGATGTTCGCCGGCCCGGCCATCCTGGTCATCGCGGTGTTCTTCGGCCTGCCGGTGTTCTCGGCACTGGCCCTGAGCATCACCGATTTCGATCTGTACGCACTGGCCGACGGCGAGAACCTGCGCTTCGTCGGGCTGGGCAACTACATCGACCTGCTGCAGACCCCGATGTTCTGGAAGTCGCTGTGGAACACCACCTACTTCGTGATCGTCGGTGTGCCGATGTCGATCGCGGTGTCGCTGGGCGCGGCGATCCTGCTCAACGCCCCGGCCGCGCGCTTCAAGGCGCTGTTCCGCACCGCACTGTTCGCCCCGGTGGTGACCACCCTGGTGGCGGTGGCGGTGATCTGGCGTTACCTGTTCCACACCAGCTACGGCCTGGTGAACTACGGCCTGGGCCACCTGGGCATCAGCCCGATCGACTGGCTGGGCGATCCGAACTGGGCGATGCCGACCATCATGCTGTTCGCGGTGTGGAAGAACTTCGGCTACAACATGGTGATCTTCCTGGCCGGCCTGCAGGCGATCCCGCATGACCTGTACGAGGCGGCCCGGATCGACGGCGCCTCGCGCTGGAAGCAGTTCCTGCACATCACCCTGCCGATGCTCGGCCCGGTGCTGCTGGTGGTCGGCGTGATCACCGTGTCCGGCTATTTCCAGCTGTTCGCCGAGCCCTACGTGATGACCCGTGGCGACCCACTGCAGAGCACCGTCAGCGTGCTGTACTTCATGTTTGAAGAAGGCTTCAAGTGGTGGAACCTGGGCCGCGCCTCCGCGGTGGCGTTCCTGCTGTTCCTGATCATCCTGGGCGTGACCAGCATCATGCTGCGTTTCGGCCGCAAGAGGCAGTTGGTATGAGTCGTGAAATCGGTCAATCGCGCTGGCACGCCTGGTGGGTCAATGGTGGCCTGCTGGTGCTGGCCGCGCTGAGCCTGGCGCCGCTGTTGTGGATGCTGTCGGTGTCGTTCATGCCGACCGGCGAGGCGGCGCATTTCCCGCCGCCGCTGGTGCCCTCGTCGCTGACGACCGCGAACTACCATGAGTTGTTCGCGCGTACCGGCATGGCCAACAACTTCGTCAACAGCCTGATGGTGTCGCTGGCGATCACCTTCGGCTCGCTGCTGCTCAACACCATGGCCGGCTATGCCTTCGCCAAGCTGCGCTTCGCCGGCCGCGAGCGCATCTTCCAGCTGCTGCTGGCCGCGCTGGTGATCCCGGCGCAGGTGGCGATGCTGCCGCTGTTCCTGCTGATGAAGCAGCTGGGCCTGGTCAACAACTTCGGCGGCGTGATCGTGCCGGCGCTGGCGACCGTGTTCGGCATCTTCCTGGTCCGCCAGTACGCCCGTTCGATCCCGGACGAGCTGCTTGAAGCGGCCCGGATCGACGGGGCAGGGGAGCTGCGGATCTTCTTCCAGATCGTGCTGCCGATGCTCAAGCCGGTGCTGGTGACGCTGTCGATCTTCACCTTCATGGCCGCGTGGAACGATTTCATGTGGCCCTTGATCGTGTTGACCGACCAGGAGCACTACACTCTCCCGGTGGCCCTGGCCACGCTCTCGCGCGAGCACATCATGGACGTCGAGATGATGATGGCCGGCGCGGTGGTCACGGTGGTTCCGGTGCTGCTGCTGTTCCTGGCATTGCAGCGTTATTACATCCAAGGTCTGTTGCTGGGGAGTGTCAAAGGGTGAAGCATGCCGTCGTCGCGGTGGGTCTGGGTCTGGTCTGGTCACTGGCGGCCTCGGCCGCACCGCCGGCGACGCCGGTGCTGCCCGCACCCAAGGTGCTGGACAGCTTCGACGACATGACGCCCTGGAAGCTGGTCGTCTCCGACCAGGTCAGCGGCTCGCTGCGCAGCGTCGCCGGCAACGGCGGCGGGCGCGCGCTCTGCCTGGACTACGACTTCCACAACGTGTCCGGCTACGTCGGCATCCGCCGCGAGCTGGGCATCCAGTACCCGGAGAATTACCAGTTCGGCTTCCAGCTGCGCGGTGATTCCCCGGCCAACGATCTGCAGTTCAAGCTGATCGACGCCAGCGGCGACAACGTCTGGTGGGTCAACCGGCCCGGCTATGCCTTCCCCAAGGCCTGGGCACCGGTGCAGTACCGCAAGCGCCAGATCGACAAGGCCTGGGGGCCGGAAACGGACCCGACGCTCAAGCGCAGCGCCGCGATCGAGTTCACCATCTACAGCAAGGTCGGCGGCAAGGGCACGGTCTGTTTCGACCGGCTCACGCTGCAGGGACTGCCGGCGGCCGATACCTCTTCACTGAGCCCGTCGGTGATCGCCGATACCGCCACCGCGCTGCAGAACCGCATCGTCGATGGCAAGCCGGACACGGTCTGGATCAGCGGCGGCGTGGCCGAGCAGACCATCACCCTGGACCTGCACAAGGTGCGTGAGTTCGGCGGGGCGGTGATCGAGTGGCTGCCCGGGCTGGAGGCCACGCGGTATGAAGTGCGCTCCTCGGCCGACGGGCGCAGCTGGGACACGCGCCGCGAGGTGACCGCCGGCGGCGGTGGCCGCGACTGGCTGGCGCTGCCGGATACCGAGGCGCGCTATCTGCGTTTCGACCTCAAGGGCGGCCCGAGCTGGCGCTACGGCATCCGTGACATCACGCTCAAGCCGCTCGAGTTCGCCGATACCCCGAATGATTTCGTCCGCTCGGTGGGCGCCGACCTGCCGCGCGGTTCGGTGCCGCGTGGCTTCACCGGTGAACAGCCGTACTGGACGCTGCTGGGCCTGGATGGTGGTCGCGAACAGGCCCTGATCGGCGAAGACGGTGCGCTGGAAGTGGCCAAGTCCAGCTTCAGCGTGGAGCCGTTCGTGCTGGTGGACAACAAGCTGCTGAGCTGGGCCGACGTCAAGACGAGCCAGTCGCTGCAGGATGATTACCTGCCGATCGCCAATGTCGGCTGGACCCACGACAAGGCCGGCCTGCAGGTCACCGGCTTCGTGCAGGGCACGCCGGACAATGCGCAGCTGGTCGGGCGTTACACCCTGCGCAACCCGGACAAGGTCGCCCACGAGTACACCCTGGCCCTGGCGGTGCGCCCGTGGCAGGTCAACCCGCCGACCCAGTTCCTCAACACCGTTGGCGGTGTGAGCCGGATCGACAACCTGTCGGTCGACCCGACCCATGTGGACGTCAACGGCAAGCCGCGCCTGTATCCGGCGCAGGCGCCGGATGCGGCCTTCGCCACCGCCTTCGACAGCAAGCTGGACGTGGTCCACCTGGCCAGCGGCAAGCTGCCGGGCACCACCGAAGTGAAGGACGGCACCGGCCTGGCCTCGGGCGCGCTGCTGTATCGCTGGAAGCTGGAGCCCGGCCAGAGCCGGGAGGTCGCCATCGTGCTGCCGCAGACCGGCAACTGGACGATGCCCAAGGCCTTTGATGCCGCCAAGGCGCAACAGCAGGTCGCCTCGATGTGGCGGACCAAGCTGGACCAGGTGACGCTGCAGGTGCCGGCCGCCGGCAAGCCGCTGGCCGATACCCTGCGCACCGCGCTGGCGCACATGCTGATCTCGCGGATCGGGCCGAGCATCCAGCCGGGCACGCGCTCGTACTCGCGCAGCTGGATCCGCGACGGCGCGATGATTTCCGAGGGCCTGCTGCGCATGGGCCGTAGTGATGCGGTGCGCCAGTACGTGAACTGGTACGCGCCGTATCAGTTCGACAACGGCAAGGTGCCGTGCTGCGTGGACTCGCGCGGCAGCGATCCGGTGCCGGAGAACGACAGCCACGGCGAGTTGATCTTCAACATCGCCGAATACTGGCGCTACACCGGCGACACCACCTTCCTGGAAGTGATGTGGCCGCACGTGCAGGGCGCCTACCAGTACATGGAGCAGCTGCGCCTGAGCGAGCGCACCGAGGAGAACCGCGCCCGCAACCCGGCCTTCTACGGAATGATGCCGGTCTCGATCAGCCACGAAGGCTATTCGGCCAAGCCGATGCATTCCTACTGGGACAACTTCTGGGCGCTGCGTGGCTACAAGGATGCCGCGATCATCGCCAGCACCCTGGGCAAGGCCGAGGCAATGCAGATCAGCGAGTCGCGCGATCAGTTCCGTGACGACCTGCAGGCCTCGTTGCTGGCAGCGACCGCGCAGCACAGCATCGACTACCTGCCCGGTTCGGCCGAGCTGGGCGATTTCGACGCGACCTCGACCACCATCGCACTGGCCCCGGCCGGTGAGCAGGGGCGCCTGCCGCAGCCGTACTTGAACAACACCTTCGAGCGCTACTGGAGCGAGTTCGAAGCGCGTCGTGATGGCAAGCGCGAGTGGAAGGACTACACCCCGTACGAGTGGCGCAACGTGGCTGCGTTCGTGCGCCTGGGCTGGCGTGACCGCGCCTGGCAGGCGACCGAGTTCTTCTTCAAGGACCGCGCGCCGCAGCCCTGGAACCAGTGGGCCGAAGTGGTCTCGCGCACGCCGCGCAAGCCGTTCTTCCTGGGCGACCTGCCACACGCCTGGGTGGCCTCGGACTTCGTGCGCTCCGCGCTGGACATGTTCGCCTACAGCCGCGACATCGACGACAGCCTGGTGCTGGCCGCCGGCGTGCCGTCGCGTTGGCTGGAAGGCAAGGGCGTCGGCGTGCAGGGCCTGCGCACGCCGAACGGTCAGCTCAACTACGCACTGGTCCGCAATGACAAGCAGCTCACCCTGACCGTGTCGGCTGGCCTGATTCCGCCCGCCGGTGGCGTGGTGTTGCCATGGCCGTACAGCGGCGAGCCGGGCGCCACCACCATCAACGGTGAGCCAGCGCAATGGGTGGGCGGCGAGCTGCGGGTGATGCAGGTGCCGGCCAAGGTCGAGATCGAGATTCCGGCATCGGTACGCCGGGCGGAACGCAAGGCACCGTAATGCGGCAGATGACGAAGTTGAGGCGCGGCCTGCTGGCCGCCGTGCTGGCGTTCGCGCCGGTGGTCGCGATGGCGCAGGCCGCAGGGGCAGGGGCCGCGCAGGAGATGACCATGGTCACCTTCAACCTGCACCACGACCGCGAAAACTGGCCGGCCCGCCGCCAGGTGATCCTGCGTGAGCTGCAGGCCCTGCAGCCCGATGCGATCGCGTTGCAGGAGGTGATCCAGAAGCCCCATGTGCGCAACCAGGCCGCATGGCTGGCGCGCAAGCTGGGCTATGAGTACCAGTTCGTTTCCACCGATCCGCCGGGCCGTTTCAAGCGCTATGGCAATGCACTGCTGACCCGGCGCCCGGTGCTGACGCGCAACGACCATCTCTTGGCACCGATCAACGACTACCGCACCGTGGCGCATCTGCGCATCGATGTGGACGGTCGGCCGGTCAACGTCTATGCCACGCACTTGAACGAGCGCTCGGACGAGGTGGGCAGCCGCATCCGCGGCGAGCAGGTGGCCGATCTGCTGACGTTCATCGCGCAGACCGCAGGTGATGCGCCGGTGGTCGTGGCCGGGGACTTCAACGCGCTGGTGGATGCAGGTGACCTGAGCGAGCTGCGCAATCACTACGGCGACAGCTACGGCAGCGTGCACGTCAACAACGAGCTGGCCCAGGTCAGCACGCTCAACCGCCATTACTACGATGCGCCATCGCGCATCGACCATATCTTCTTCCAGCAGGATCGCCTGCTTGCCCGCGAAGCGAAGCTCCTGTTCGATCAGCCGTACGCCGATGGCCGCTGGGCCTCGGATCACTACGGCGTGTGGACCCGGCTGCAGTTCGCGCCGGGTACCGGCAACGCCGGCGCGACGACGCCCTGAGGCGCGCGCCGCGTCGCCGGTGATGGTGTAGCGCGCTACCGGTTGCCTCCACGGATGACGTGGATCTGCCCTTGATGCGACCGATCCGGGATCCACGCATGGCGTGGATCTACCCTTGCTGCATCCCACGGCCTGTATAGATTCACGCCGTGCGTGGATACGCTCAACGCCGCCATCATGACTGCCTGACCCGCGCCGCTGGCTCCGCCATCCAACCGCCCAAACGCAGACAGCGGCCCGAAGGCCGCTGTCTGTTTGTTGCGTCACTCACCCAGGATCAGAGCGTGTCTTTCTTTTCCTGGTCAGCCTTGTCGCCTTCGTCGGCCTGCGGGGCATCGGTGGGGATGTCCTCGCGGGCCTCGGCCTGGGCGGCCTGTTCGGCGGCATTGGTGGTGGCCGGGGTTTCGCTGGCGGTCGCACCGAACAGCTGGCCGTTATGCACGACCGGGCCGGCCGGGGCCGATTCGGTGCGGGCCTGCGGCGCTGCGGGCGGTGCCGGGGCCTGGGTCGCATCGACGGCATCCAGCATGCTGGTCTGAACCGGTGCGGCGGTCGGCTCCTTCACTTCTTCCGGGGCGGTCTCGACGACCGGGGCCGACGGAGCAGCGACCGGAGCCGGAGCTGCCGGAGCAGCCACCGGAGCCGGAGCCGCCGGAGCAACCACCGGGGCCGGAGCCGCCGGAGCAGCGACAGGAGCCGGAGCCACCGGAACCGGAGCCGCCGGAGCAGCCACCGGAGCCGAAGCCGCCGGAACCGGAGCCGCCGGAGCAGCCACCGGAGCCGGAGCCACCGGAGCAGCCACCGGTTCAACCACACGCGGTGCTTCCACCGGTGCAGCCGGCTGCGCAGCGGCCGGGGTCGGCTTCGGGCTTTCCACGAACGGCACCGGGTCGTTGTAGGAGGCCGGGGCCTTCTCGGCGACCGGTTCGGCTGCCGGGGCAGTGGCCTTTTCAACGACCGGGGTCGGTGCCTTTTCGGCGACCGGTGCTGCCACCGGCGCCGGGGTCGGCTCGGTGTGGCCCGCCGTCACGACCGGGCTGCTGACCACCGCCACCGGAGCGGCAGCGGCGACAGCGGCTGCCGGCGCCGGGCGCGGGGCCTGGACCTGGGCAGGGGCGGCGGCCGGCGCGTTGCCGGATTCGTCGTCGAACTCGAACTCCGGCTGCGGCTGACCATGGTTGGCGACCTGGCGCTCGGCCGGGGCGGCGGTGTCGCCGTCCTGATCGCCATCCTGATCGTCGCCCTCGTCATCCAGACCGTTCTCGTCACCATTGAGGCCATCGCTGCCGGCGGCCTGCTCACCGTTGCCACGACGACGACGACGGCCACCGCGACGACCGCGACGACGACGCGAAGCGCCTTCGCCGGTACCGTCTTCGGCGTTGGCCGGGGCGTCACCCTGTTCGGTGGCCTCGCTCACTGCAGCCTGCGCATCCTCGGCCACAACGGCCTTGGTCGCGTCCTGCGCGTGGGCAGCCGATGCAGCAGCATCGGTGGCGACCACGGCAGCGGCGGCGATCACCGCGGCATCGGCGGCGACCGGGGCAGCGGTAGTCGGCTTGGGTGCATCGGCCTGCGGCTGGCGCGCGGGCTTTTCGCTCACGGCCGGCTTGTCGCCGTCATTCTGCTGGGGCTTGGCCTGGCCGTTCTGGCCCTGCTTCTGCTTCAGCTTCGGCTGCTGCTGGTCATTGCGCGCTTCATTGCGCGGCTTGGCCGGCTGCTGCTCGTTGCGCGGCTTGCCCTGGCTGGGCGCCTGCACCTGTGCTGCGTTGCCATTGGCCGGTGCGGCGGTGTCCTGGCGGCGCTCGTCACGACGCTCGCCCTTCGGGCCGCGCTCGCCACGCTCACCACGGTCCTTGCCACGGCCCTGCGCCTGCGCATTGCCGTTACCGCCGCGCTCGCCACGCTCATCGCGGCGGCCGTTGCGGTCCTTGCCGTTGCGGTCCTTGTTGCGACCGCTGCGGTTGCCGTCCTGGCCCGGGCGGCTGCTCGGCTGCGGTGCGGCGGCCGGGGCCGGTTCGCCACCGAAGATGCGCTTGAGCCAACCCACCACGCCGGTGGCGGCAGGGGCGGCCAGGGGGGCGGCGACCGGGGCCGGTGCGGCCACCGGTTCCGGGGCTTCACGCACCGGGGCCGGCTGGCTGTGCTTGACCTGGGTCACCACCGGGGCGACCGGGATGTTCAGCTGGGCCTTGGTCAGTGCATGCACGGGCAGCTTGCGCGGGGTGCCGCGCTGGTAGCTCGGCTTGCCGCTCTCTTCGCCCAGCTCGTTCTCGCGCAGGCGGGTCACTTCGTAATGCGGGGTGTGCAGCTGCTCATCGGCCACGATCACGATCGGCGCGTCGTGGCGCTGTTCGATCTCACGCAGCGCGCTGCGCTTTTCGTTGAGCAGGTAGTTGGCGATCTCGACCGGGGCCTGGACCAGCACCTGCCCGGTGTTCTCCTTCATCGCATGCTCTTCCGCCACGCGGATGATGGACAGCGACAGCGACTCGACGCTGCGCATGCGGCCATGGCCATCGCAACGCGGGCAGACGATCTGGCTGGATTCGCCCAGGCTCGGGCGCAGGCGCTGGCGGCTCATTTCCATCAGGCCGAAGCGCGAAATGCGGCCCAGCTGCACGCGCGCACGGTCGTACTTGAGCGCGTTCTGCAGGCGGTTCTCGACTTCGCGCTGGTGCTTGTTGGAGGCCATGTCGATGAAATCGATGACCACCAGGCCGCCCAGGTCGCGCAGGCGCAGCTGGCGGGCCACTTCTTCAGCCGCTTCCAGGTTGGTCTGGAAGGCGGTGTCCTCGATGTCGCTGCCCTTGGTGGCGCGCGAGGAGTTCACGTCGATGGCGGTCAGCGCTTCGGTCTGGTCGACCACGATCGAGCCGCCGGACGGCAGGCGGACATTGCGCTCATACGCGCCTTCGATCTGCGATTCGATCTGGAAGCGGTTGAACAGCGGGATGTCGTCCTTGTAATGCTTGAGCTTGCGCAGGGTCTGCGGCATCACCTGCTGCATGAACTCCTGGGCGGTCTCGTACAGCTCCTCGGTGTCCACCAGGATCTCGCCGACATCGGCGCGCAGGTAGTCACGCAGGGCGCGCACGATCAGGCGCGATTCCTGGTAGATCAGGAACGAGGCCGGCTTGGTCAGCGCCGCTTCGGCGATCGACTTCCAGACCTGCAGCAGGTAATCCAGATCCCACTGCAGTTCTTCGGCATCGCGGCCGACGCCGGCGGTGCGGATGATCACGCCCATGTCGTCGGGGATGTTCAGCTTGTCCAGCGCGTCTTTCAGCGCGGCACGGTCTTCGCCCTCGATGCGACGCGAGACGCCACCGGCGCTCGGCGAGTTCGGCATCAGGACCATGTAGCGGCCAGCCAGCGAGATGAACGTGGTCAGGGCAGCGCCCTTGTTGCCGCGCTCTTCCTTGTCCACCTGGACCACGACTTCCTGGCCTTCACGCAGCAGCTCGCGGATGCCGGCCTTGTTGTGGTCGACGCCAGCCTGGAAGTAATCGCGGGAGATTTCCTTCAGCGGCAGGAAGCCATGGCGCTCACCGCCGTATTCGACGAAGGCCGCTTCCAGTGAAGGCTCAAGGCGCGTGATGCGGCCTTTGTAGATGTTCGACTTCTTCTGTTCCTTGGACGGCTGTTCGATGTCGATGTCGTACAGCGTCTGGCCATCCACGATGGCTACCCGCAGCTCTTCAGCCTGCGTGGCATTGATCAGCATTCGCTTCATTCTTGCGTTCCTCGCGCGCTGCTACCGCGCGGAACGCCATGGGGTTTCGCTTCTGGTCACGCTTCACCGCCCATCGCGCATGCGCGGGGAGGGCGGTTTGGGTTTCCAGCGCTAC
>Ga0308167_1002742_pt1 | contig 15500 bp, 10 predicted proteins | sample PhyCR1_2_FD_202138 | JGI IMG/M metagenome (GOLD analysis project Ga0308167, IMG submission 202138) | Phyllosphere microbial communities from UC Gill Tract Community Farm, Albany, California, United States - DLSLRC.R1 | ecosystem: Host-associated > Plants > Phyllosphere > Unclassified | place... | reverse complement strand
CAGCAACCGTTTATGGCGCAGATGCCCCGGTTCCTTACGTTGAGACCACGCCGATTGGCGGCACCACCAGTCCATACGGCACCTCTAAGCTGATGACCGAATTCGTGATGCGCGACTTCGCCAAAGCTGAGCCGAAGTTCAAGGCGATTGCGCTGCGTTACTTCAATCCGGTTGGCGCGCATGATTCAGGCGAAATCGGTGAAGATCCGGCGGGCATCCCAAACAACCTGCTGCCGTACATTGCACAGGTCGCGATTGGCCGTCTGGATAAGCTGGGCGTGTTTGGCGGTGATTACGATACGCCAGATGGTACCTGTCTGCGTGACTACATCCACGTTGTTGACCTGGCGGAAGGGCACCTGAAAGCGCTGGATTATCTGAGCAAAGTCGAGGGCTACACCGCCTTTAACCTGGGCGGCGGCAAAGGCGTCTCGGTGCTGGAGATGATCAAAGCGTTTGAGAAGGCGTCCGGCAAGGCGATCCCGTTTGAGATCAAGCCACGTCGCGATGGCGACCTGCCTGCGTTCTGGGCCGATGCGTCACTGGCAAACACCACGCTCGACTGGCGCGTGACGCGCGGCATCGATGAGATGATGCGCGATACGTGGAACTGGCAGAGCAAGAACCCGGATGGGTTTAGATAGTCTGCGATGAAAAAAAGTAAAAGCCTGTCAAGTGACAGGCTTTTTGCATTTTTGAAACGCGAGATTATGAATAATTTATCGCTTTAACCTACTTATAGTCGATGTTAGGATTTGTCAAAAAATAGTAATGCTATTATAAGTCTCCATGTAATCGGTTTATAAGTGGATTTTTGACTAAAATTTAAACGCTGGGTTGGGTGATAGCGATTTGGTAGCTTAAGCCAAGGGCGGTAGCGTGTTCCAAAGCATTGATGAACTGAGGCTTTAATGAGAATTATGTATTTTGTAAACACGGACTGGTATTTTGAGCTTCACTGGCTGGACCGTGTGAGCAAACTTGTAAATGATGGTTATGATGTCCATCTTATAACCTGTTTTACTGACGAATATGTAAAAAAGAGACTGGAATCTATTGGCATTCAATGCTGGCATATCGGTATCGATAGATTTTCGATTAATCCTTTCACCAATGTAATAAACCTCATCTCTTTGTTAAAATTATTTAATAAAATTAAGCCAGATTTAATACACACTATAACAATAAAGCCCAACATAATAGGTGGTATTGTTGCAAGGTTAAAATCGGTTCCACAAATAATAAGCGTGGTGGGATTGGGAAGAGCATTTCAGAGAGAGAGTTTAATAAAAAAGGTTGCAACCTTTTTTTACAGATTAGTTGTTTATAAAAATAAAAGAGTACAATTGATCTTTGAGCATGAGTCTGACAGGTGTGTTTTAGAAAACATGGTGGCTATTGATCCCTGTAATCTACATGTAATTGATGGTGCAGGCATAGATGTTGAAAAGTTTCCATATACATCAGAGTTACAGAACGAGAATATTAAGGTTCTTTTTGCCAGCAGATTACTTAAATCAAAAGGGTTGGAAATCGTAGTTGAAAGTATCAGAAAGTTAAGGTCAGAGAGTTTGGACATAATTTTATATGTTGCTGGCATTGTCGACGATAAAGACCCTGATCGAATCCCTATGGAACAAATAAAAAAATGGCAAAATGAAGGGCTTATAGAGTGGTTAGGTACGAGGAATGACGTAGATGCTCTACTAAAAGAGTGTAACATTATGGTGCTTCCAACAAAATATGCTGAAGGCATACCACGTATTATATTAGAAGCGTGCGCAATTGGAAGAGCCTGTATCGTTGGTAATATGCCAGGTTGTAGAAGTATTATTGAGAATCGAGTTAATGGAATTATTCTCGAGGAGCATACTGTGAATGAGCTAAGCAATAGTTTATCTTTTTTATCCAGAAATCCGGACTTACGTAAAGCTTATGGTCTTATTTCTTCAGAAAAAGTAAAAAATAGATTTTCAAAAGAAATAATCATTAGCAAAACGCTTGAAGTCTATAATCATGCAATAAGTAATAACTTTAACGATTGACAGGAACAAAAATGTTATCTGCTACTAAAAACATGTTCAAGAGCTTTCATAATAATAGAGGGCTCATATGGCAAATGTCTAAAAGAGAGGTAATGGGTAGATATAAAGGTTCATTTTTTGGATTAGCATGGTCTTTGTTTAATCCCTTGATGATGCTCGTTGTGTACACATTTGTATTCTCCGTTGTATTTAAAACGAGGTGGGGCAGCGACCCTAATGCCGGTAAAACAGACTTTGCAATTGTGTTATTTATTGGATTGATCATTTTTAACTTATTTTCTGAATGTATAGGTCGAGCCCCAAGCTTAATAACATCAAATGTAAATTATGTCAAAAAGGTAGTATTCCCTCTTGAGATATTGGCTTTTATAAACTTTTTTGCAGCTATGTTTCATTCGTTGGTGAGCTTTTTTGTGCTTTTATTGGCTATCATAGTTTTCAAACAACATATTCATCTGACTTTGCTTCTGCTTCCTATTATCGTTTTACCGTTGATGCTTGCCATATTAGGGTTGAGTTGGATCCTATCTGCATTGGGTGTGTTTGTGCGTGACATAGCACAAACTATTGGAATTATTATTAGCGTGCTAATGTTTATGTCCCCCGTTTTCTATCCGATCTCGGCATTGCCAGCTACATTTCAAAAAGTGATTATGCTAAATCCTCTGGCATTCATGATTGAAGAAGCGCGAAAAGTAGTGTTTTGGGGAGTTAGTCCAAATTGGTCAATGCTGGTAATAAATTTAGTTATTGGTGGTTTTATTTGTGTTGTTGGATATTCGTTCTTCCAAAAAGTGAGAAAAGGGTTTGCAGATGTCCTCTAATGAAAGTGCAATCATTGTAAATAACGTAAGTAAATGCTATCAAATATATGACAATCCCCGTGATCGCTTAAAACAGTTTGTTTACCCTAGGTTTAAAAGTATTTTAGGGCATGAAGGCGAGAACTTTTACAATGAATTCTGGGCTCTTAGAGATATAAACTTTGAAATAAAAAAAGGTGAGTCCGCTGGTATCATTGGTCGTAATGGCTCAGGTAAAAGTACACTATTACAAATAATAACCGGGACCTTAACCCCAACAAGTGGAATTGTTTCAACACAAGGGCGTATAGCTGCATTACTGGAGTTGGGCTCTGGTTTTAACCCTGAATTTACAGGGAGGGAAAACATATATCTTAATGGTGCAGTACTAGGTCTTACGAAAAGTGATATAGATAATAAATTTGATGCTATAGCAGGGTTTGCTGATATTGGCACTCATCTGGAGCAACCTGTTAAAACCTATTCGAGTGGCATGATGGTTAGGCTGGCTTTTGCAGTCCAGGTTCAACTTGAGCCGGACATTCTTATAGTTGACGAGGCCTTGGCTGTCGGGGATGCATTATTTCAAAAGCGTTGTTTTCGACAAATCGAAAAACTTACCAGTAATGGTGTCACACTGCTTTTTGTATCACATGACCAGGAATCTGTTAGAACATTAACAAATAAATCAGTTCTATTAGATCGTGGAAAGCAAATTATGACAGGGTTATCTTCTGAAGTACTGTTGGAGTACAGAAGATTACTTCATGATGAAGAAAATAAATTTTACTCAAATCTGGCAAACGATATTACCGAAAGAACTAAGTCTGAAGCTGAACCTACCACAAGTATCGCTAATAATTCTGAATCAGAGAACAATGGCATAGAAAAGGCGCCATTAACGGCTGATCTATCACGATCTGATAAACTTTCGTTTGGTGAAGGTGAAGCAGTTGTAGATGGAGTAGAATTATTTAATGCGCAACATGAAGTGAGTAATGTTTTCAATCCGGGGGAGAAAATAACTATAAGAGTCCATTTCTCCGTTTATCAACCTACAGATAAACTTAACATTGGTATACGTATCAGAAATAAAGAAGGCGTGAAAATATATTCTTGGGGTACACTAAATCAGGATATGTATAAAATTAGCTCTGGTATTAATGATGAATTATTTTGGCAGAAAAAATTCGAGAATGGTTATAGAGGTTTCGTCGATCTTGAATTTGAATGCACATTGGGGAGTAATTTATATGAAATTCAGGCATCTGTAAGTTATGAAGAAACGCCAGACTATTTTTCACAACGTATACTTCATTGGCGTGATGAAGCCGCCTTTTTCCATGTTCACGTATTAAGAGATATTTACTTCTTTGGCGGCATAACTGATTTGAAAATGATTGCGAAGTGGTGATAAAATGTTAAACCCTGAATTCATTGATAAAATTTATGGTGTTGGTAGTTACGTATTAATTAATTGCAGCAATGAATTCTCGACTTATTTTTTGTCAGCTGGTTATACTGTATTTGATATCCAGGATTGGAAAAAAGCTGAAGCTTTTGATGCAAACAATAACTATAACTACCTGATAATTAACTATAGCACCTCAAATGATAATATTGAATTCAATGATTTCATTGAAAGTTATTTTCAATATTTGAGTAGTTTTAAGAAGATTTTAATAAACGTAGATGAAGGGACGCAGAACTTATCACAATCGGTTAATTTTCAATCAATAATAAAAAAATATGGATTTAAGCATGATATTATCACTGCTGACCGAATTGGAACATATCCTGCTGCTCAGTCATGCATTCCATTAATATCTGTAAACCTGGCACCATATCATGCTGGTATAATAGAAAAAGAAAACTCTTTGCACGAGCTGACTCAATATGTCAGGCCAAATGAAAGTGTAGGTGTGATATACGAGAATTGCGATTATTTTTCTGATTTGATATCGCAAACTTGTATAACCAGAGAAATAAAGAAATTTACAAGCGACCAATCTTTTTTTAAGAGTGTTCGTTTTATTAATGATATTAATGAGCGGGTTGGTAGAGGGAAAAAGAAATATTTTGATTGCATTTTTGTACTAAATGACAGAAGTGAGATCACAAATCTGGACTCATTAGTCAAGTATTCGGAAAATTTAAGTCCTGGCGGTCGTATTATATTTAATTCAGAGAGCTTTCACGATTTAAGTCCTGATAATTTATTCGAAATTGAAGTTGCATATACGAGTAATAATCGTCTTATTTCAAAAAATTCATGCGGTTGCAATATCATTGAAAATAATCTTGATGGTTATTTCGTTGCGATGAAGGACCCACTGACTGATATCGATAAATTCGAATACATTGAAAAAACATACTCATATAGTTCACCACCAATGAACTTAATTATGTTTCAAAGAGATTATCGTAATCCCTGGTTACTTAAAGCTGTAGTGGAGTTTCCAACACGAAATAGGAATAAATTTGCGCTTAAAAGATATGCAGAAAAAATACTTAGAGAATATGATGAGACGCTACCTGATTTTGCTGCGGCTATAGCAATCCTCGGTTATCAATCTTTTTCAGACAAAAAAAGTATACCTTCTGTCATTGATAAAATTACTAATTATATAAATGGCGTTGATAAAATAAGGAAAAAATCCGCTCATCAATTAAGATGGTTGATATCTCTTTCAGTGTTAGGTGCTGAACTTTTAAAGCTAACTAATAAAAAGAATGAAGCTTTGAAACTATATCTTGCAGCGATTAACTACCCCTTTGATAAGTTTAGCCCAACTATAGGAACCAAAGTTCTTCAGGCGTATTATAATATTGCTATGATGCTTTATATGTCTGGGGATACAATAAGCTGCACGAACTATCTTTCAGAAGGTCTTGAAAAAGGTATAGTTATTTTAAATGTCTCATATAAAGAGATTCTAGGCAGAAAAGAAAAACCTCTTGTTTTCACTCTCTTTATATACCATGACATTATTGACTGGATGATAAAGATCACTAATTTGAAAAATCATTTGGGAGTGCATGATTATCTAATACCATCATTAAACAGTAATGTATGGTCGACGCTACTTAAAGAACGCATGGATGCTATTAAAAACATGAATAGTATGATCAAAGAAAGAGACAAAACTATAACAACACAGGGAGGTATGCTTGAAGAGCGAATGAAAGGTATTAATGAACTTGAAGTAGTAATACATGCACAGCAAAGGCTCATTGAAGAACGATGGGAAGCTATGCAAGAAATGGAAAAAATGATTATTGAAAGAGATAATACAATTTCTGAGCTTAAAAAACTAATTTAAATAACGACGAAAAGCATCGACTTGCTTTTCTTATTTTACATCATTATTAGGTCCTGAATTGATTATGTCGACCATCTCTTGGTTTATACCTAGCTTGATAAAAGGATCGGGCGGGCATCGTACTATCCTGCAGCATGCATATTACCTTGAAAGTAAAGGTCATAAATGCACCATATACCTCGAAGATGAACATGGTATAGGAAATCCTGCAGATAAAATACTATCTCTTTTTAATATGAAATTTAGCCACGTTGTATATGGTTGGAAAAATGCTCTTGTTTCCGATGTGGCGATAGCGACAGTCTGGTACTCTGCTGCTTTTGTAGCTTCTCTTCCATTTGAATGCAAGAAAGCTTATTTGGTTCAGGATTATGAAGCCTGGTTTAACCCAATGGGTGACGCATATCTAATGGCTGAGAATTCATATCAGTATGGTCTTACACCTATAACAATTGGTCGCTGGCTAAAACATACTCTTTGGACACGTTTCAATGTAGGGGGTTACCATTTCGAGTTTGGTGCAAATCTTGATATCTACAAAAAAGATTCAGTTGTAGTCAAAGAAAAAGCTATATGCTTTATTTATCAACCAGATAAACCTCGCCGTTGTTCAAGAATTGGTTTGGAAGCACTTGGAATAGTTAAGCATAGAATCCCAGATGTAAAAATTTATCTTTATGGTTCCGAAGCCAAAGAGAATGTATGGTTTGAACATGAGAATCTTGGGTTAATCAACCTTAACGAATGTAATGAATTATATAATAAATGCACGGTAGGTCTGTGCCTTAGTTCTTCTAATCCTTCTCGCATACCGTTTGAAATGATGGCATCTGGTTTACCTGTTGTTGAATTGTGGCGAGACAATAATTTTTACGATCTGCCGGATTCAGCCACTTTATTAGCTAAGCAGACGCCTGAGAGTCTTGCAGAAGCTCTTATTCAGTTACTAAATGATCCTGTTCGTTGCAAAGAGATGTCACAAGCCGGTATAGATTTCATGGAATCTCGAAATCTGTCTGTTGAGACAGAGCAATTTTCGTGTGCTCTTGAGGACTTTTTAAATGGGGGTGTGCCTGACTCTAGACCTCCAGAGAGAATGTACCAAGGGCAGTTGGTTGAGGCCGCTATTACGCGGCAAGCTACGCTTGCTGCGTTACATATAGTATCACCTTCTAGATTGCGAAAATTGGCGATGCTACTGCCTTTAGGATTGCAAGGTCCATTAAAGAAATTATACCGAATTGTTAAAAGGTAATTTGATAATGAAATTTAAACTAAAAACAGTTGATGTCTGGGATACTCTTTTAAGGAGAAAATGTCACCCAGACACTATTAAATATGCCACTGCAAAATATTTATATTTTAAGTTTTTCAAATTTCATGGCATAAAAAAAATAAAAACTTTATTTGATAAGCGAGTTGAGATTGAGAGAGAGATAGGACGTGAAACAACCCTTGGTGGATATGATGATGAATATCTATTTGAGGATGTAATTTATAAATGGTGTGAGTTTTTTTTAAAAGGCTTTACTGAGGAAGATTTAAAAAATGCAGCTGATGAACTTTGCAAATATGAGTTCGATCTGGAAATAGCCCTCACATCAGCTGATACTAACATTATCGAATTATTAAATAATAACCCATCACAACAGACCTTGTTCCTTTCTGACTTTTATATGTCAAACGACCGTTTAAGAAAGTTGATAACTAAAAATGGTCTTGATTCTTATGTTCCAGATGGCATTTCTTCTGCTGATATCATGCTTAATAAGAGGTCTGGCAGGCTATTCGATTATGTTAAAGATAAGCTAGCTATAGACCCATCCGAATGGTTGCATATTGGTGATAATGAGTGGTCTGATGTAACTCAACCGGCTAAAAGAGGGATTAACTGCATTCATTATCTTCCCCATGAAGCGCATAATGAGAGAGTGGAACTTGAGTTACTTTTCCATGATAAAGGTAAGCTTTTTCAAAAAGTAATTAACAGTGTGCAGAATTCAATTCCAGAAAATTTTGTATCTCAGCAACAAGATAATGAAAATTTTCGACATGGTGTTAATGTATCTCCCTTTATACTCGGCTATTCTTTATTTATACTTGAAAAAGCACTTGAGTGTGGCTGTAAGAAAGTTTATTTCTTTACCCGTGAAGGTGAGTTTTTTATTCAAGCTTTTAACTTACTATTATCTAGTTTGAAAAGTAATATTCCAGACATAAAATTTCCAGAATTTGATATTCTTGAGGTCAGTCGTCTTGCTACTTTTGCTGCATCTATTACTGAAGTTTCTACTCAGGAAATGATGAGAATATGGAATCTTTACTCTTCACAGTCAATGAACGCGTTTTTCAAAACGCTAAATATTGATATAGAAAAATTAAACTCATTACTTCATAAGTATCAAATCCCGGCTGAAGAAGTCATAAGATATCCATGGCAAGACTTTAGAGTACAGGCATTATTTTCTGATGTGTCTTTTATTCATATTATTACAGCGCATCGCGATGAAAAAAGAGAGTTATTGACGTCTTATTTAAGAGGGAAAGGGCTTCATAATGTCTCTGAAAATGTCTGTGTTGTCGATGTCGGCTGGAGAGGGACAATTCAGGATAATATAGCATTATGCATGCCTGAAGTTAATTTTCATGGTATCTATTTAGGATTAGCAAAGTTCCTGAATCCACAACCTGGTAATAGCAGAAAATATGCCTACGGGCCAGACTTGAATTTTTCTCAGGAACTGCCTCATTATTTAGATTCTGTTGCACCCATTGAAATGATAACTAACTCTCCATCTGGTAGCGTAGTAGGCTATGAAAGGATCGGGGGGTGTATAAAGGCTGTCAGAAAAATTGATGAAGGTGAAAATAAAGCCTGGAAGTCTTTTACTAAGGATTTTCAGGATGGTATTCTGTTTGCAATACGAAAATGGGTTGATGGTACTTCTCTCTATATCATAACAAGTGATGATTTAAGGCCTGTCTCTTTAAAAATCTGGGGTGATTTAATTACTGGAGTAAATGACTCTCTGAATAACGCATTTAGTAATCTTAATCATAATGAAACATTTGGTTTAGGCGGTTATGTATCGAAAAATTATATACCTACATTAACCGATGTTATTAGATCCGTTGTCGACTGGAATAAGCGTCGAGAATTAATAGATTTTATTGTAGCAAATCAATGGAGCGATGGAGTTAGAAGAAAAAAAGATTTAACCTTTATTCATCGCCATGTGCTGGCAGCTATAATCGATCTTGCTGTTTTTTATAAGAGAAAAGTTAAACGACGTTAGTAATCTTAGTTTAATTAAATATTTACAAGTTGTGCATTGAGATTTAATTGACTAAATGTTAAAAGTATATGAATGATTTCATTAGACAGGAGTAAATAATGTCCAAGCAACAGATCGGCGTTGTAGGTATGGCAGTGATGGGCCGTAATTTGGCTCTTAACATTGAGAGCCGCGGTTACACTGTTTCTATCTTTAACCGTTCACGCGAAAAGACTGATGAAGTCATCGCCGAGAACCAGGGCAAGAAACTTGCTCCTTTTTACACCGTTGAAGAGTTTGTCGAATCGCTGGAAAAACCTCGTCGTATCCTGCTGATGGTTCAGGCGGGTGAAGCGACCGATAAGACAATCGCCTCCCTGACTCCACACCTGGATAAAGGCGACATCCTGATCGATGGCGGTAACACCTTCTATAAAGATACCATCCGTCGTAACAAAGAGCTTTCTGACCAGGGCTTCAACTTCATCGGTACCGGTGTTTCCGGTGGTGAAGAGGGCGCACTGAAAGGCCCATCTATCATGCCTGGCGGTCAGAAAGAAGCCTACGAGCTGGTTGCACCGATTCTGGATAAAATTGCTGCACGTGCAGAAGATGGCGAAGCCTGTGTGGCTTACATCGGTCCGGACGGCGCGGGCCACTACGTGAAGATGGTTCACAACGGCATCGAGTATGGCGACATGCAGCTGATCGCAGAAGCCTATGCTCTGCTGAAAGGCGCGCTGGGTCTGAACAACGAAGAGCTGGCTGAGACCTTCACTGAGTGGAACAACGGCGAACTGAGCAGCTACCTGATCGACATCACCAAAGATATCTTCACCAAGAAAGACGAAGAAGGTAAATACCTGGTTGATGTGATTCTGGATGAAGCAGCGAACAAAGGCACCGGTAAATGGACCAGCCAGAGCTCACTGGATCTCGGCGAACCTCTGTCACTGATCACTGAGTCTGTATTCGCTCGTTACCTCTCCTCGCTGAAAACCCAGCGTGTGGCAGCCTCTAAAGTACTGAGCGGTCCACAGGCGAAGGCCTTCACCGGTGACAAAGCGGAGTTCATCGAGAAAGTTCGTCGCGCTCTGTATCTGGGTAAAATCGTTTCTTATGCTCAGGGCTTCTCACAGCTGCGTGCCGCATCAGAAGAGAACAACTGGGATCTGCATTACGGTGAAATCGCGAAGATCTTCCGCGCTGGCTGCATTATCCGTGCCCAGTTCCTGCAGAAGATTACTGATGCTTACGCAGAAGATGCAGGCATCGCTAACCTGTTGCTGGCACCGTACTTCAAAGATATCGCCGATCAGTATCAGCAGGCGCTGCGTGATGTGGTTTCCTACGCGATTCAGAACGGTATCCCGACGCCAACCTTCTCTGCGGCGATCGCTTACTACGACAGCTACCGTTCAGAAGTGCTGCCTGCTAACCTGATTCAGGCGCAGCGTGACTACTTCGGCGCGCATACCTATAAGCGCATTGATAAAGAGGGTGTGTTCCACACCGAGTGGTTAAGTTAGTCGAAAATTTAGTATATTGTTTTATCAAACCCGCGTACTTGTACGCGGGTTTTTTTTGCCAACGGAAAACCACGTCCTGTGGACGTAGTTTTCGGCCTGCTTTTGGCCCAGCCTGTAAAAATCGTGACCATGCCAAAATCCCTATCTGTAATCCCCACAACTTATAAGTAAATTAAACATGAGCAGGTTTCAAAGAGCTTCCCAAGTCTTGTGGCATTGTCAATATCACAAGACGTGGACCCCCGAAGTGTCGCTTCAGGATATTAAAAGGGAACATCGGGAAAGAGGTTTACCGGCAGATTTTGGTTATAAGCGAGCGGCTTAAAATCCAAATAGTTGAGTTAAATCACAGATAGACCATGTGAATCTTTTGGTAAAGATACCGCCCAGGCTTTCAATATCGAACGTGATGGTTCATCTGAAGGAAAGAACAGCAACGAGGCTGTTCAATAAAGTCCCTTATTTACGTAAACATAAGCTCTTAGGAAATCACTTTTGGGCAAAAAAGTACTATGTAGACACCATAGGTGTAAATGTAGAAATGATCCGCAAGTACGTTAAGTATCAAGAGAAGCATGAACATGACGACGAACAGCTATCGTTGCATGAAGTGTGAAGAGGGGGCTCTAAGAGTCTGAACTTAAAACGTCCTATGGGCGCAACTAAATTTGCCTTCTATGAAGGCGGATTTTTACTCCATTCAGTGCTTTACATAACCATTAACATAATTTATATTTCTTATACATATCCTAATTTTTTATAACATATGAAAAATAATAAGCATAGAATAGAAGCTTTAGATGGACTAAGATTTATAGCTTTTCTTATGGTAATGTTTTATCACTATTTATTCATAGCTCCATTGCAAGGCTATATACCCAGAGCTTATGCGGTAGAGGCTTTTTCCTTTGGTGAATATGGAGTTGACCTCTTTTTCTTAATCAGTGGGTTTGTAATAACACTTTCTTCAGAAAACCGTACTGCCAGGGCTTTTTTAATAGCACGGTTTAACAGGATTGTCCCGTTATTTATTGCTTGCGCATTTATTGTATTTTTCTTTAGCATAAGCCTGCCGATGATTGATGCTAAAGAGAGGATTATTTCACTCTTATATAGTTTATCTTTTTTTCCGAAATTATTTGGGGAAGAGTATTTTAGTGCGGTTTACTGGACTATTGCTATCGAAGTGACATTTTATATTTTAGTGGCAATATTAATGAGCTTGAAGTTGTGGGATAAAAAAAGAATATTAATTTGTGGTTTTTGGTTGGCCTCTTCTTATTTAAATTGCTTTATTTTAAAAAACACAATAATGTCAAGCCTGCTAATTACTCAATATGCTGGTCATTTTATTTTAGGTATTATGCTTTTTGAGCTTAGAACTTCAAGTATTAAACCTGTACATATATTAATTATGTTGCTTTCAAGCGTGTTGGTTTACAATAATATGCTCAAGCATCAATTATGGATTGACGGTTTCAAAGTATATTTTGATCATGCCTCAATACTTTTTACATGTTTCTTCCTTATCGTTCTGGTATGGATAGGTTCAAATATTAGTTCTTTAGGAGTTTATTATCCTGCGGTGAAATTTTTGGGTGCAATGACTTATCCTCTATATTTGATCCACGCTGACCTGGGTTTCTGGTCACATGCCATCTTTGAACGAAAATGGTGGAGTAAGTATCCTTTATCTCAAGAATATATTGGCTATTATTCTATGGCTTTGATTTCTGTTGTTCTTGTTTTTTCAATTGCTTATATTTTAGTAAAGTATCTTGATCCAATTGTTCAGAGGCAGTTGAAAAAGTTTTGGATTTTAATTGGTGCTTACAAGAACGTAAATATCAAAAATTAATTTCATAGTTATTGTTCTCGCATAAAAAAAGGGCTATAGCCCTTTTTTTATATTTGCTAATTTCAATCTTATGGCTATGCCTTTTTTTTCTATGAGTTCATATGTTATGTGAGCACATAAAAGCATCGTTAAAATATAAATTGTTGAGATTAGCAAAAAACTCAATTGTATATTAAATAATTTATTCACATAGTCACAAAATGTTGCAATGAGCAGCATGACTGGAACATGGCATAAATAAATACTGTAAGACCTGTCGCCTATCCAGTTCAAAATATTTGTAATCACACCTCTTTTTATGGTGATTTTATTAATGAATATATAAAAAAGTAAAGCTCCGGATAACCCAATTGATAATGATACGAATTGTGTGGCAACAATCAAAGGTGATGTTATCAGAGTAACGAACGACAAGAAAAGTATCATCTTTGAAAGGAAATAGTTAATATGTATCTCTTTGTCGCTGTGTAGATAAATAATAGCACCAATAAAAAATGGAATTGGCCTGATCCACCAGGCATAGGCCATATTTTGCGGTTCAGCGGCAGGAATTGAAATCGAAAGAAAACATATTGTGAAAAAGATAAAAGTTAAAATGTTTATTTTTTTACTGAGAGGGATGAAGATTAGTGCGATTAAGAAATATAATTGCCACTCTAATGATAAAGACCATGTAACACCACCTGATCCATTGGAGCATATATATCCATTAGTAACACAGTGATGAAGGTATAGATTTGATATAGAAATTAATGAAGTTAAGAATGTTTTAAATTCACTTAGAGGGTTTGTATAAAATTTTTCAGCTGTAAAAAAGCACACTAATACGGTGAGAGATCCCCAAACGATTAGGACTGGATATAATCTAAAAAATCTTTTTAATAAAAAAGACTTAAAGTGATTAGTAAAGCTACCCTTTTCATTTGATTTATTTTTCAGAGATTTACACATTAAATATCCAGAGATGGCCAGGAAAATGTCGACACCCGGCCATAACTGAATATATCTGAACATTTCAAGATACCAATCTCCAGTAGGCATTCTTATTTTATAATGTTGCATTACGACCATTATAATAGCTAAAGCTCTCAGTACTTGTATGTTAATGTTTTTCTTGTCGTTCATGGTTTTTTTTCTTCTTCAAGCATCTTATCAAGTGCCTTGCTGTTAGTTGTAATGATTAAACTTTCCTAAAGAGTAATTTTCTGACGTAACATTATTTAGCTTACTCTCTTTATGGCTACAGGATCTATGAAAGCGATTATAAGTGCTACCAAATTTTATCTGAAATGCTATTCCCTGGAAATCATCCAAGCATTTCATAATTTTTGATACTCAATCCTTATCCTACCAGCAAATCCCCGCTCCGAATCTCTCGCTCACCTGCCAGCCTCACAACCAGCATGCCTGCCGTCGCAAACTTAGCCCAGTGTCTCGCATAGAGAATACCGCCATGTTCCGTCACCAGCGGCGTAATCTGGTCAGTTATCGGGTCAACAATCTCCGCCACCACTTCTCCCGGCCGAATCTTTGCGCCCAGCGGTTTACGATGCAGGATCAGTCCGGATACCGGCGAATGAATATATTCACAGCCCGCTAACGGCGTAGGTGGATTTTTCAGGGCAGGGGAGGCCGCCGCCGATCCTTCGCTGTGACGCTCTTTGATGACGCCAGCTTCTCCAGGTGCTTCAGCGATATCTGGCACGTTTAAACCAATCGGGCCGTCATTGATAGCCACGATATCGTCTCCGCCCGCGCTCGCCGGGACAAGTTCGTCGCCGCCAATCACGGGTGCCGCCACCTCCACGGAAATCGCAGGCTCGCTGTAGCCGATATAACCGCCTTCCTGTAGCGCTGAAATAATCGCCTCCGCGTCTTTCTCTGCCTGTTCAGGCGACACATCACGCACGCCACGCAACTCCAGCGTCACCGGCAGCAATCCCCGTGGCATCGGATAATCTTTGCCAAACCGTTCCGCCAGCTTCAGCCAGGGTTCGCAACAGGCTTCATCAAACGGTTCACCGCCAGAAATCTGCGCCAGCAGCTGCACCTCGCTGCCTAACCAGCGCGCCAGCGGCTCAATGTCCGGCCAGGCGTGCGGCGTGGTGTAGAGATGTGGCACGGCTTCCCAGTCACAGTGCAGATCAATCATCAGATCGGCCTGACTGGCCATGCGCATCAGCGTGTGGCGTTGCGCATCCAGTTCGGTTTTTGGCACGGTATCGCGATAGTGACGATCAATCGCCTCGCGGATCAGGCTCTTATTCTGTGTTTCACTCTGGGTCAGACTCTCAGCCAGCCCGGCCGCCAGGGTTGCGCCCAGTGACGGGAAACGGCGGTTGAAGTCCTGGCCAGAGAGTGTATGGAATCGGCCAAGATGGGTGCCATGCCAGTGCTGTCCCAGCGCCAGGGGATTGGCAACCGGTACCAGGGTAAAGGCGGCTTTAAGTTGACCGGCGGACTCCAGCGCCTGTAGTCGCTGTTTTAAAAACCACGCCACTGCCATACCGGGCAGTTCGTCGCCATGCAGCGCAGCCTGGATGTAGACCTGACGCTCGTTGTCTTCCGCGAAATGGAAACTGATGATTTCACGCTGGGTGCCTAAAGAGGCGCTTAACAGTGGATGATGTTGTTGATGCATACCGTGTTAATGTCCTTTAATCGGCA
>Ga0308167_1002741_pt1 | contig 15504 bp, 3 predicted proteins | sample PhyCR1_2_FD_202138 | JGI IMG/M metagenome (GOLD analysis project Ga0308167, IMG submission 202138) | Phyllosphere microbial communities from UC Gill Tract Community Farm, Albany, California, United States - DLSLRC.R1 | ecosystem: Host-associated > Plants > Phyllosphere > Unclassified | place... | reverse complement strand
GGAAACCTTCTGGGTCAGTTACGCGCAATTCATGCAGGCCGGTGCCAAGGACCTCGGCCTGGATTTGCGCGTGCGCTATTCCGAGCGCGACAACCAAACCACCCTGGCCCATGCGCGGGAGGCACTGCTGGGCACTGAACGGCCCGATTACCTGGTGCTGGTCAATGAACAGTACGTCGCCCCGCAGATCATGCGCATGGCCCAAGGCAGCGGAGTGAAGTTACTGATCGTCAGCAACGCGCTGACGCCCGACCAGGTGCAGCTACTGGACGCCTACAACGATACCGGCTTGATCGGCACGATGGTTGCCGACGACGAGCAGGCGGGCTACCTGATGCTCACCGACTTGATGCGCCAGCACGGCCCGGTCGCTCCGGGCACCCCACTTGACCTGCTGGCGTTTTCCGGCGCCAAGACCACGCCGGTCGCGCAACTGCGGGTACAGGGTATGCAGCGTGCCCTGGCCGAGCACCCCGAAGTGCGCCTGCGCCAGTTGGTGTACGGTGAGTGGAGCCGCCAGCGCGCATTCGAGCAGGCCAGCCAACTGTTCAAGCGCTACCCGCAGACCGCGCTGGTCTGGTCGGCCAACGATGAAATGGCGCTGGGTGCCATGCAGGCCCTGCAAGACACTGGCCGCGTCCCCGGCAAAGACGTGTTGTTCAGTGCGGCCAACAGCTCACCTCAGATCCTCGCGGCACGCCTTGATGGGCGCCTGAGTACCCTGGTGGCGGGACATTTCACCCTGGGTGGCTGGGCAATGGTGTTGATCCATGATGAGGCCAAGGGGGTGGATATCGGCGCCCGTGGCGGTCGCAACCGCCAGCAGGCGTTGTTCCAGTTGATCGACGCCGCCCAGGCACGCCGGCTATCGGGCCCCCTGCCATCGGTGGATTTTCGCGCGTTGTCAGCGGTGGGCAAGCCCGCGTCCTACCGTTACCCATTCAGCCTGCAACTGTTGCTGCGTTAAACCCCGGCCAGGTGCAGCACCAGCTTGACGATGCCAAACAGGGTCAAGGCAAACACCGCGGTGAACAGGATACCCAGCAGCACAAAGTGGCTGGGCTTGCCGTGGGTAAAGTCGCGGGCGCGGTTCTTGCCACTCTGTACACCAAAAGCCGCTGCCATGACGCTGTGCACCATCTGCCAGAAGGTGGGTGGTTTGTTGTCAGTAGGCTCGTCCATACAGCCCTCGTCTGCAAGGTGGTCCTAGAGAGCATAGACAACCCGACGGCGTCTGCTCATGTCACAGTACCTCCAGCCCAAGAAACAGCTCCTGGTCCAGCGGCGGCCTGATTTCGGCTTTTTCCAGGTTCACCACCGCGCGGTTGTCGGAGCGCGCCTGTTCGATCAGTTCTCTGCGGGTGAAGCGGCGCTCGGCGATGGTTTTCAGATGGCCGAATGCCGGTGTGGAGGGCGGGGTATCCGCGGCGGGGTAGTGGAAGTGGGCGTACCACAACACCGTTTCTTCGCCCCGTTGGCCCGCGTTGATCCGGTTTTTGTCGCGGATTGCATACTCCGTCAAAAAGTCACCGGCCTTCAAACTGACACGGCTGCGTACCAGGTTGATATCGACAAAGCCATGACGCCATAGGTAGGCGACATTGGCGGCTTTGGGGCGCTGCTGTTTATACCCTTCGGCGCACACTGTGCGGGCTTGCTGCGTGGCGGCGTTCGCCTCAGCCAGATAGGCATTGCGCAGTGCCATACCCTCGTCATTGGCCTTGTGATCACGCGTGAGTTCCTCTGCAAGGGCTTGGAACTTTGCTGCATGCTGGCTCAGCATCACATCCCATTCATGCGGGTCGAGTACGTCGCGTCGGCTGGGATCCTCAAGCTTGCGCTGTTGGAAGCGAATGCTTGCATCGATACCCGTGCGTTCGTCCCTGACGGTTTGTCCCTGCGCCTTGATCATTCTCATCGTGCGTACCGCAGGCACAGTAGGCTGGGGCGGTCGCGCAGGTTCCACGATGTTCCACACACCTTCATTGGCGTGTTCGTGATAAGTGGCGACGGTTTGCCCGGTGAGGGGGTTCTTGATGTCAACGAAACTGCCTTCGACACCAGGCTCGCTCGGGCGCAGGTCACCCACAAGCGTCTCTTGGTTACGGGTTCTGATGACTCTGCGGCTGGCCGGTCTCTGCCGGGCGGCGCGATTGGCGGGGCGCCTGGGGACAAAGCCCTCTTCAGACAGGATCAACTCGGCCAGTTGCGCCTCCAACGCAGTGCGGGCCAGGCTGAACTGCTCCAGGAACGAGGCTCTATATTCTTCTCGCACAAGTTCGGAACCCATTTCAGATAACGAATTAACGGCGTTTTCCAGGCGACCGTACTGCTGGAGTGCATCCCTGAGTACATCCATTTGTTCAGCCGGTGAGTAACCGCTGGTGGCGAGCACTTCGGTATGAGTGAGTATGGAAGCGCTCGCTCGCCGATCGGTGAGCACTTCAAGGAAAGGGTGCTCCTTCGGGCTATCGGTGTCGCGGGCGCGGTCGATGATCAACTCAACAAACGCCAACAACAGATGCTGCTCTATAACACGCGCAGAAATCGTGTTTTTGGAGGTGATTTTGCTTGAGAGCTTAGTCCTCATTGTCGGGCTGGTCTGTCGCAAAATGGCTTCCGTTTTTTCTGCAATCTTGGCCATTTCCTTGAGCAGTTTCAGCCGCTGTGTTGCACCGCTGATGAACTGCTCATAGGCGTCCGTGACGTGGTTGGGCAGTTCTGCGTCGACCCGTAGCAGTAGCTCGGGAAGACTTTCGCCGCGCCCGGTTTGCAGCGTGTTTTGGATTTTCTGATGCAGTGTTGAATATGAAAATAGTAAGTGATCGTAAATATTTTCGGTCGCGACATCTTGTACCTGTTTGTATTGAACCTGTGTTCTGTCCAGTTCCAGCAGTTCTCGGGCCATTGCCAGAGAGCTTTCCTGCGTCGAAAAATACACTTGTGTGTTTTCATGGTAGTTGTCGACGGCGATGTTCCAATCGGTTGCGGCACGTGCTGCCGAGCGTTGCCTTTGCTCATGGCGCTCAACGATTCTGGGGCGCAGGGCGGCAAGTAATGCAGGGCTGTCGAGCCTTTCCCAGTCAGCTCGCAAGGCTTGTTTGTGTTCGATGAGTTGGGTCCTGGCGCGACTTACGGCATCTTTGAGCTGTTGCGCCTGAGGCGTCAATGCACTTGCATCAATGCTCAGGGCTTCCAATCCTGAACTCAGTTGCTCCAATTTTTCCCTGCGTTTTTTTTGCCACTCGCTTAGCCGTTCCCTGGGCATGCCCCCCTCCAGCCTGGCATGCCGGTCCAGGCGCCAATGCCCCTGACCGTCGCTGATCAACCTGAAACCCGGACGCTGCGGGTGCTGCGGATGTACCAGATAGACCTCGCCAAACCCCGGCACAATGCTTACCTGGAACAGCAAGCCGCCGACGCTGGCATGCCAGGTCCCGTCGATGCGGTAAAGCCCCTTCAGCGCACCGGCTGGCTGCGGCGCGGGTAAGGTTTCGGGCCAGGGCACATGCACTTGAACCAGCGCCTTGAGCAACTGTGCGCTGGCCATGGGGCTGGCAAGCGAGCGGCTGAAGTCAAGGGCGGTATGGCCCGTGGCCGGAGGCTCGCCGGGGAGTGCGACCGGGCCATTGCGTACCGGCACGGTACTCTGCGTTCGTGGCAGGCCGGCAGGGCGCCGCCAGGTTTCCAGGTGCAGGGCGTGGTCCTGCGCAGTAGGCTCCCGGAGCGGTTGCGCCGAGGGCGAGGCGGCGTGCAGCAGTATCATTGCGGTATTGAGCAACAGATCAATCAACGCCAGCTCGCGGGTGGTCGAATCATCGCTGTCCAGGCCTGCCAGGTCTTGCGCAAGGCTGCTGACCAGTACCATGAACCACCCCACCAGCATCGCCGGGCCCCGTACCAGTGGCAGCAACAGGGTGTTGAACAGTAACCAGGCGCCTTGCATCACAATGGCCCAGCGGCTTTCGCGGTTGGACACCGACTCGCGGTCGGCCAGGTCCACGAGCGCCCGTGCCGTGCTGCCGAACAGGTGGTTGAGCAACTGACCGTTGCTCTGCGACTGCATCAATTCATCGGCACCTTCATCGACGGCCAGGGTGGCGGGCTCGGGTTTTTCAGGCACGCTGAACTCATCTCCCGGCAGGAAGCGAATGAGGTGAGGTTCGCGAATACCGCCGTGGTCGTAGATCGGGCGGGCCGTGTCGCTCAGCCAGATCAGCACGCTGTCTTGCAACGCGCCGGGGCTGGCGAGGGCATCGAGCAGCGCCTGGCGGGTGGGGAACTCATGCAGCGTATCGGCGTACAGCGGTTGATAGAGCAGGTGCGGGCCGATACGGGTATCACGCGGTTCGATGATAAACGTATTGCAGACTTCATCAGGTGTGGCGCCGGCCTTGCGGCACAGCGCCAGTGGGCGCAGGACGATCTCCTGGCCGTCGACGTAGCGATCCAGCGGGGTTTCACCCATCAACGCCTTCACATAGCGATAGCCCGCGATGCTGACGCCATGCTGCCGGCGCATCTTGTATTCAAGCGCCTGCATTGGCAGCTTGACCTTCAGCTCCCGGGTAAACAGTGCTTCGCGTCGTCGCGCATCGGCGGTGTCGGATAGCAGCGTGTCCTTGATTTTCTGCGGATAGGCCGTGCCGATATCTACGCGTTGGATCAGTCCTGTGGTGCCCAGCAAGTAGTCTTCTGTGAGCCAGACCGGCAAAGCCTGGGCGCCTTTGGCCAGGATTTTCAACGTGCCACTGGGTTTGCCGGACAGGTTCTTTACCGCCAGCTCGGTCAGCGACAGGCGCACATGTTCGACAATACCTGCACCGCCCGGGTAGCCGGCACTGACGATGAAGTCGAGCACGACCTCGTCGGGATCGCAGTCGCCGTGATCGGTTTGCATCTGTTTGCGCAAGGTGGTGCGGCTGAAGCTGTAGAGGTCCTCGATCCCTTGGTTGAACGATTGCCCCTGGTTCTGCTGCAGCACCTGAGCCATGTCCTGCAGGTGGCGGTGGTAGGCAAAGCGGTCTGCGCTATCAGCCTGGCTGAGCCAGTCCGGCAATCGGTCGCTGACATTTTGCAACGTCGGGGCGGCGGGGACGCGCACCTGGGTAAAGAAAACTGCCGGGTCGGTGAGGGTTTCCAGGCGCCTGCCCAGGGCGGTTTCCTCTTGCCCCTGGAACGTCAGCGTCGCGAGGTCTTCCAGGTGTTGGTTGAGAATCAAGCCGGCTTGTTGTTCGAAGACGTTGCCGTTCGGTTCGTTGCGCCGCCAGGTCAGGCTATCGAACGCAAAGCGCTCGCGCATCCTCGTCGCCCAGGCTTCGCCGAAGGCGTCGATCGAGTCGAAGGCTTCGATGGTCCCGGCCAGGCTGTACAGCAGCACCTGTTTATCGCGCATCAGCAGCAGGTCGGGTGTCAGCAGGAGCGCTTCCTTGCCGGCGCTATGAAAGGTGTTTTCGATGAAGAAGACATAGGTGGCGGGGGTAGAACGGGGCAGGCGCTCCTGCAATACCGGCCAGGCGGCGACAACCGCCAGCATGTCGCGTTGGGTTTGATTCAAGGTGGATTGGCGCGCTGCTGCCGCAGTCATTTGGCCGTTGAGAAACTCGGCCAACCATTGCCAGCGGCTGCTGTCATGGCTGTCGGTTTCACTCCAATAGTCCGCCAGGTCATGCTGCCAGTGCAGGGACAGCGACTCGGGCAGGTCATCGAGGATGCGTGCGATGACCTGCATGTCGATCAGTGCCGGCGCCTGTGGCTTGAGGATCTTGGGGGCTTGCTGGGTCAGGTAGTAAGGCAGTTCGCGTTGTGGGTGCAGGTCCAGCGGTTGCGGGTTCAATGCATGGGCTATCGCCACTTCCATCAACGAGGGGTAGGTGTAGTGCCCCTCAGGGTGAGGGGTGGCCAGCTTGACCGCGCGCAGGTCCAGTTGCAGCGTGGGGTAGTGTTCCAGAATGCGCCTGCGCAGGGCATTGAACACCACCGAATACAAGGCCGGGCGCGTGGCGAAGCGGGCATGGACCGCTTGGGCGGGCAGTTGCTCAAGGGCTGTGAAGGGCGAGGGGGTTGGGTTGGGCATGCAAAGTCCTTTGTCTGTATTGATTCAAGGGGGCGGCTCTATGGGCCGACCAGCGATAGCAAATCCAATTCCGTCACGTTGCGGACGGTATAGGGATACCGCCGCTACTGCGTGGCCCCGCGCGCGCGACATATGCACCTCTTGAGGTGACGGCCCGCGTGATGTGCTGACACTCCATTTCAAAGGAGTGACACGATGGCTGATGCAACCCAACCTTCTTCGCCTGCTGCGACGCAGAGCCTGCATGGCGATTTCCTCGAACACGCCAGCCCTCGGTGGCTGATCGACGCCCTGCCTGCGCGCAGGCAAGCGCTCAAGGACGCCACCACATCGCCGCCCACCTGGCTTGAGAAAGCCTCACCTGCGCAACGCGAGGCGGTGGCGGCCAGCTTTCTGGAAAGCTTCAGTGCACAGACGCAGTTGGACAAAACCATGGCCAGCTTCCAGGACGTCAACGACTTCGCCAGGCCCTTGCTGCTCAAGGCACTGAAGGATCAGTACCAAGTAGAGGTCGACGTCGATAAAACCTTGCTATGCCTGCGCCGGCCGCTGGCGATTGGGGTTCTCCAGACAGAAATCTCGGACTTCCAGTTCCTGAAACTGTCGATGCTGGATGCGGCCTTGCACAATTTCGAGGCTGATGAGTGCAAGGAAGGGGCTTACCACAAGACTTCGGGGTTCGTGGAAGCAACCGACACCCCCGGCACCTACCATTCAGTCACGGTCAACCTTAAAGTCAGCCAGTTCCTGAGCCTGTGCCGTAGCCTGGATATCGGCGTCAAGTACCAAGCTTATCTGCAGACGTTTTTTTATCCTGAGGAGGGGCAGGCGCAAGCGACCTTGCGCGAGCATTTTATCGCCAGCCAGAAGGCTGCATTGAAGGCCGCCGCCGAGCAGGCCGTGTTGACCGGGGATATCCTGCCCGCCGACCAGCGCATGATCCTGTCGGTGATCGAGGGTGAAATTCATCCGTGGATGGGCAACAAACAAGTGTGGTTCAGGACCCTGGGCCTGATGAAGCTCAGAATGACCGGCTGCATGGTGTTTTTGATCTGTAAAAAATACACCTACCCCAATGAGCTGATCATCTACATTCCCCAGGACCCGGTGCACCCGCTCAAGCGCTACACTTGGGCGCAGATGGAAGCGCAATTCAAGCGTCTGTTCACCGAGCGCGATGCGGCTAAACCTGCTGATGCGACACCGACGCCGTACCAGGCGTTTTTCAGCCGGTTCGTACCCTATGAAAAAAGAGCGTATTACTTCAGTCAGTTCACCCAGAAAGCCGCCGATTCGCCCACTGACATCTGGCGCTCGCCCTGGAAAAAACTCCTGGACTTCACCACCCCGCACTTCATCACCGGCATCAAGGAGTTGCCGCCCGAGAAGCCAGCCAAACTGGAACCCAACAACGACCCGTATCTTTCACCTTCCACACGTACCCGGGCCGGCAAGGGCATCTGGGCGGCGAACATCGACCCCTGGAAGTACTTTTATGAGCAACATCGCGAGCAGTTGATCACCGACGCCCGCGCCCACGCAGTGCCTGCTGCCGATGTGGATGCCAAGGCGCGTGAGGCCAAGCTTGCGCACCTGCTGGAGATCGGCATGCTCGGGCTGAACATGGCCTCGATGTTCGTGCCGGTGTTGGGCGAGGTAATGATGACTGTGATGGCTGGACAGTTGCTGTATGAGACGCTGGAAGGCGCTGTTGAATGGGGCGAAGGTGACCTGCAAGCGGCCAAGGCACACCTGATCGACGTCGCCGAGAACCTTGCGCAGATCGCGGTGATGGCCGGCGTGGGCGCAGGAGTCAGCCGCTGGCGGGCGGCCAAGGCGCAGCCTGTGATCGAAGCATTGAATGAAGTGAAGCTACCCGATGGTCGAACCCGGCTGTGGAGGGCCAGCCTGGAGCGCTATGCCAGCCCGGTGACGCTTGAGCCCACGCTGAGCCCCAATGACCTGGGCCAGTATACGAAAGAGGGCAAGACTTATATCCGCCTGGGCGCCCAGGCTTACGAGCAGTCATTCGACACGTCGTTGCAACAATGGCGGATCAAGCACCCAACCGATCCCCAGGCTTACCAGCCGCTCCTTGAGCACAACGGCCACGGTGCCTGGCAGCACACCTTGGAGCGGCCGCTGGAGTGGGACCGCCTGACGCTGTTGCGGCGAATAGGGCATGCAACCGAGGCTTTCACCGACCAGGCGTTGCTCACGTTGGCCGATGTCAGTGGCGTCAGCGACAACACCCTGCGCAAGATGCACGTTGAGCGTACGCCCGCGCCTCCTGAGCTGCTGGAGGCAATGCGTTTGTTCAACACGGACACCGCCGCCGCCGCGGTGATCGAACAACTGGAAGGCGCCAAACCCATTGATGAGTTGTACCTGTATGCGTTGCCGCTGATTGTGGAAATGCCTCGCTGGCCACAAGGGCGGGCGCTGGAAATCATCGACGGCCCAGCACTGACGGCTAAACCGGTCAGGTACGGCGTGGGGCTTTCGCGTACAGGTGCGACCATCAAGGTCAGCCGCCAGCATATCCTGGGCGGCGAGCTACCCGAGCGTATTCTGGAGGCCCTGGATGAGTCCGAACGTGTGCAATTGCTTGGCGCCGAGGCTGCGCGGGTTCGCGAGGCGCGCAAGCTTGAGTTCAACAAGCAGCTTGCCGACCACGCGCGCCAACGCAAGCCCGCGATTTTCGACAGTATCTATGCCGGTACCGAAGCGGTGGACCCGCGTGTCCGCCGGCTGCAGCGCAACTGCCCGGGGCTCAGTGACTCGGCGGCGCAAGCTGTGCTCGAGCACGCCAGTGCCGACGAGCTGGCATCCTTCGAGACCGCACCGCGTGTGCCCTTGAACATGTTGGAGGAGGCCCGCTGGTATGCCCGCCAAGGGCGCCTGGTACGTGCCTATGCCGGGCTGCGCCGTGAGGCCATCGCCACGGCGGACAGTCGCCGGCTGGCGCTCAATACCCTTGAGACGTTGCCGGGCTGGCCGTCGACGTTACGCCTGGAGGTACGTGACGGCCGTATCGACGGCGCATTGCTCGACAGTATCGGCCCGCAGGCGGCGAGCGCAAAAAAGTACCTGGTCAAGCAAGGCCCCGGTTACCAGGCGTTCGATGAACGCGGTGAGGCCCTCAATAGTCTGCCCAGGAATGGCGATAACTTTTTCGCTTCGTTGATGCATGCGCTCCCCGATGATGCGCGCCAGAGCTTGGGGGTGCCGCAGGTAAGCCAGCAGGCGGCGCTGCAGGCGAAAATCATCGCGCAGGCCGACAAGCATCGTCTACAAGCGGCCGTGTGGCTGGAGCCCAAGACGCAGTGGTTCAAGGCGCCTGCGCGGGTCAATGGCGTACTCAAGGGGTATTACGCCAGTGGGCGCATGCCTGACCCGCGCCAGGCGATTATCCGCGAGGTGCGCAAGATCTACCCTGATTTGACGGACGCCCAGGTTGATGACTTTATCCTTGAGCTGCGGCAGGCGGGCAACGATGTCCGGGCGATTGCGAATCGACTCAGGGCGTTGTTTGAAGAAAACCGCCAGATGCAGGCAACTCTGGATGGCTGGATCAGTCGCGCAGCGCCGGCCGACCGCCATTACCACCTTTTGGCCGCCCAGGCCCTCAAGCGCAGTTGGCGCCAGGCTGTGCTGGCCGGCAAGGTGCCCGGCGCGCAGGTATTGTCGCTGAACCTGGATACGCCGCTGCCGCCCCTGACCGCGAACTTTTCCCATGTGCGCGAGTTGAACGTCAGCGGTGCCGCCTTGCATGACGGCAATATCGACGAGTTTCTGCGCTATTTTCCCAAGCTTGAAAGCCTGTCCATCGAAGCCACCCAGGGCCTGCGCGCAGAGCGCGTGCCACGTCCCTTGCTGACCAACTTGCCGGTCTCGCTGGCGCGCCTGGAGGGGCTCAAGCACCTGAGGCTGACGTTGAGGACATCTGAGCTGGCGGAGCAATTTCCCGCCAGGCTGGCAACATTGACCGGCCTTGAGCGCTTGGAGGTCGGCTACTTTGGCTATCAGAGCGCGCGCCTCGACAGCCTTGACCTTACTCCGCTGCAGCAGCTCAAAACGTTGAGAGTCGTTGCGCCCAATGTGACGTTGCAATGGCCAGCCTATGTACATCAACTGGCGCAGCTGGAGCGCCTGGACCTGGCACAAACCAGAGTGCTCAAGCTCCCAGACAGCCTTTACACCGGGAATGAACGGCTGTGGCGAGGGCTGTCGCTGGACTGGTCGCAACTGAGCTATGAAGCGTTCAAACCGGCCTACGAACACGTCAAGAATTACGCGGGGAGCTCTGGTCCGCACCTCATGAATCTGGATGAAATGGTCAAAGGTTTCGCCCAGGGAGAACTGGCGTTGCTGATGGGCGAAAAGACGGTCGCCGAGCGAGTGACCGACGCGCTCATGAGCACCTGGAAGACCCCGCAAACACGCATGAATGCGCTCCAGGCGCTGCGCGAAGAACACCTGGGTATCTTCAAACAGTTTTATCAGCCATCAACGCTTCCGGGCATCAGGCATAAGTTTCGTGTAGAGCGCTGGGAGGCGGGGTATAACGCACGCATCTTGACGGCGCTTGAAAAAAGCTGGACCTGGGCCGTGAGTAAGCGCTACGGGGTCAAGCTCGACGAGGAGATCAGCGGGCAGGGCGATACTTTTGATGGTTCGGTGTTCGAACTGCCGGCCTTTGACCTGCCCACCGCTGCCGAATTGAGCAGCGAGAAAATTGACGAGTTGCCCGTGTTGCCTGCCGGTACTTTTTCCCATGTGAAAACCCTCAAGCTGAGCTGGCTGGAGGATGTGCCCGCCGACCAGCTCAAAGGTTTCGTCCGTGCGTTTGGCGGCGTAGAGCAACTGGAAGTGCGTTACAGCTACCTCAGCGACGTGCCTGTCGCCGCCGACGTGCTGCCGTCCCTGACCCACCTGAACCTGTCCGATAACCTTATCGTGGTGACCCCTGCGGTGCAGGCTCAATTTGATGGGATGAAGAATCTGCAAGTGTTGAACCTGCAGTACAACCCGCTGGGTGGATTGAATGTCAGTGCGATGACGAAGCTGACGGCCTTGAATCTGCGCGATACGCGGTTGCAGGCCTGGCCGACTGGCGCCGAAAACCTTGCGCAGTTAGCCTGCCTGGATATGCGTGACAACGCGTTGACGAGCCTTGCCCCCAGCGCCCTCAGCCACCCGGATATGCTGTTGCGCACCGAACTGGCGGGTAACCCGTTGAGCGCTGAAGGCGAGGCGGCATTGAATAGGGCGCGCAACCGCATCGAGCGGGAGAGGGGGCTGCCTCAGGGCGCCTTGAGCCGTTTTGCGCTGGCACAAGAGCCCTGGACATTTCCGCCGACGGAGACGGCCGCGTCGTTATCACGGTATTTACTGTTCTGGCGGCAGATGCCTGAAAACCCTGAGGAGACTGCCAGTTTCGTCGTGCGTTTGCGGCGCGTAAATGCCGGGCTGAACGATGAGCAAGGGGCGGCAAGGATCGAGCAGTTGCGCCAAGCCGGCATGAGCGACACGCAACTCGATACGCTGCTCAGTCAATGGCAGCGGACCTTTGAGGTGCTCACGCGAACCTTGAACGGCTGGGTATTCAGCCGAGAAATCCGAGTCGCCGATGGCGACACCATTGCTTTTACCCGTACGCGAGCGGCAGAGTCTATCCGTTTGTCCTGGCAGCAAGGCGTGACGGCGGGGCACACCGGTGAGGCGGGGGACACACTGAGCCTGAAGGGGCTGAAGACCGGCGATCTGCCCGCGCTCAACATGGCCTTCGAGCATGTCCGCACACTCGATTTAACCGGTGTCAGGCTGACGGCCCAAGGCAGTAACGAGTTTCTGGGCGCTTTCACGCGGGCAAACCGTTTGATACTCAGCGCTAACCAACTATCAGTACTGCCCGATGCGGTCGCAGGCATGGCGCAACTTGAACGGCTGGAACTGGCCACCAACCTGTTCACGCAGGCACCCACGCTGCCAACTCAGGTGGGCGCCGAGCGCCTGCGCTGGCTGGACATGAGCCACAACGACCTGGAGACGTTCGATGCCAGCGCGTTCAGCCGCCTTGAAACGCTGGACCTGAGCTACAACAGCCTTTCAACATGGCCCGAGGGGGTATTGGCCGCCTCACACCTGACCCACTTGGACCTGAGTGGCAATGTGTTAGCCAACTTGCCGCCCAGCCTGCTCAGTGGCGCCCATGATGCGTTGGTAGCAGGCACTGACTTGTCGGGTAACCACACTCTGACGCCGGCCGCGCGCGAGGCCCTGTACCGTTACGCCGACAGGCACCAATTGACTGAATTGATGGGGTTGCCAAGGGCAGAACTTGACCGTTGGCACCGGCGCTTCGAGGCAGGTGCCGACACGGATTCAGACGCCAGTTCCGATACCGATTCGAGCTCCGACTCAGACCCGGACGGTGATGGGGGGGCTGGCGTCGAGCCTGTGGAGGCGTTGCCCGAGCCGCAGCTCGCTGTTGCCCCGGCGTCGCTGGAGCCCTGGCTGGAGGGTTCCAACCCTAGGCAGATCGCGCAGCGCACGGCGCTGTGGGAGCAACTGGCACAAGCCCCTGGCCACGACCGGTTTTTCTGGTTGATGTCGAGCCTGCGCCTGACCTCGGAGTTCAACTTCAACCGCGCCGGTCTCACGCAGCGGGTGTGGGACGTGATCGAGGTGGCCACCACGAATGCGGAGTTACGCAGCCTGTTGTTCGTCGAGGCCGAAACCCACGGCACCTGTATCGACGGGCGTATCCTCACCTTCAGTCAGATGGAGGTACGTGTATTCGAACACCGCGCCTTGCACGGCATCCCGTTGCAAAGGCCCGATCTTCGAGGGCGAGCGCTGCTGGATTTATCGCGGCAGTTGTTCCGGCTCGACCGGGTCGATCAATTGGCCGAAGCGTCGGCCACGGGCCTGGACCGGGCCGAGGAGCGCTTGAGGTATCGCATAGGCTTGACCCATGGCTGGCCCGACGGTTTAGAACTGCCGGGGCAACCGGAGTACATGGCGTTTGGTCGCCCGATCGAGGGCACCCGGCGCGCGCAGATCCAGGCCAGCATCATCGTCCAGGAAGACTCCGATGAGTTCATCGAGTACCTGGTCGCCCAGGATCATTGGGCTCGGTACCTGCAAGAGCGCTATCCCGAACAATTCGATGCGCTGAACAAGGAGCTTGCGCAGAAGTATGAAGCGCTGGAGGACGAGCACGCCGAGCGTGCCGATGCCCAGAGCCTGCGCCGCTACGAAGAAGCGCTGAATCGCCTGGAAGTGGAGCGGGCGACCGCGCGTAACCTGAAGTTGATGCAACTGTCGCGCATGGAGATACAACGCCTGGCCAGTATCCGCTGAGAACTAATGTGGGAGCGGGCTTGCTCGCGAAAGCAGAGTGTCAGTCACTGATAAGTTGACTGAAGCACCGCATTCGCGAGCAAGCCCGCTCCCACATTTTGACCGAGTTCGGCCTCGCTCTGTCAGTTGTCGTAACCCAGGTTCGGCGCCAGCCAGCGTTCGGTCACGGCCAGATCCTGGCCTTTGCGCGCGGTGTAGCTGGCCACCTGGTCCTTGTCGACCTTGCCCACGGCAAAGTACTGCGCCTGCGGGTGGGCAAAGTACCAGCCACTGACCGCCGCCGCCGGGAACATCGCGTAGTGCTCGGTGAGGAACACCCCGCTGCGCCCGGCCTGCATTTCGCGGGCCTCGGGGTCGAGCAGTTGGAACAACTGCGCCTTCTCGGTGTGGTCCGGGCACGCCGGGTAGCCGGGGGCAGGGCGGATGCCGCTGTATTGCTCCTTGATCAGCGCCTCGTTGTCCAGTTGCTCATCCTTGGCGTAGCCCCAGTGTTCTTTACGCACCTGCTGGTGCAGCCATTCGGCGCAGGCTTCGGCCAGGCGGTCGGCGAGGGCCTTGACCATGATCGAGTTGTAATCGTCGCCAGCATCCTGGTACGCCTTGGCGACTTCCTCGGCACCGATGCCGGCGGTGGTGATAAAGCCACCGATGTAGTCGGTTACGCCGCTGTCTTTGGGCGCGACGAAGTCAGCCAGGGAGAAGTTCGGCTTGCCGTCGGTCTTGATGATCTGCTGGCGCAGGTGATGCAACCGGGCAATCGGCTGGCCGTCGTCGCCGTAGACTTCGAGGTCATCGTCCTGCACCTGGTTGGTCGGCCAGAAACCGAACACGGCGCGGGCGCTGATGAGTTTTTCGTCGATCAGCTTCTTGAGCATGGCCCGGGCGTCGGCGTACAGCGCGGTGGCGGCTTCACCCACCACTTCATCGGTAAGGATGCGCGGGAATTTGCCGGCAAGGTCCCAGGAGATAAAGAACGGTGTCCAGTCGATGTACTCGGCCAACACGTTGAGGTCGATATTGTCCAGCACCTTGGCGCCGGTAAAGGTCGGCACCACTGGCGTGTAGTCGCTCCAGTCAAACTGCGGCTTCTTGGCGATGGCGGCGGCGTAGCTCAAGCGCTCGGTACGTGCGCTGCGGTTGGAGGTGCGCTCACGCACGTCGATGTATTCCAGGCGGGTTTTCTCGACGAAACCGGCCTTCAGCTCCTTGGACAGCAACTGCGTGGCCACGCCCACGGCGCGGGAGGCGTCGGTGACGTAGATCACCGCGTCATTGCTGTACTTGGGCTCGATCTTCACCGCCGTGTGCGCCTTGGAGGTGGTGGCGCCACCGATCATCAAGGGCAGGTGGAAATCCTGGCGCTGCATCTCGCGGGCCACGTGCACCATTTCATCCAGGGACGGCGTGATCAGGCCGGACAGGCCAATGATGTCGCACTTCTGCTCCTTGGCCACTTGCAGGATTTTTTCCGCCGGCACCATCACGCCCAGGTCGACGATGTCATAGCCGTTGCAACCGAGTACCACGCCAACGATGTTCTTGCCGATGTCATGCACGTCGCCCTTGACCGTGGCCATCAGGATCTTGCCTTTGGCTTCGGGCTTGTCGCCTTTTTCCAGCTCGATGAACGGGATCAAGTGCGCCACCGCCTGCTTCATCACGCGGGCGGATTTCACCACCTGGGGCAGGAACATCTTACCGGCGCCAAACAGGTCGCCGACGATGTTCATGCCCGACATCAGCGGGCCTTCGATCACTTCGATCGGGCGCGCAAACGACAGGCGCGATTCCTCGGTGTCTTCAACGATGTGCGTGGTGATGCCCTTGACCAGTGCGTGTTCCAGGCGCTTGTTGACGTCCCAGCCACGCCATTCCTCGGTCTCGGCTTCCTTGACGCTGCCGTCGCCCTTGTACTTGTCGGCAATCGCCAGCAAGGCGTCGGTGCCGTCCGGCGTGCGGTTGAGCACCACGTCTTCCACGGCGTCACGCAGCTCGGCCGGGATCTGGTCGTAGATCTCCAGTTGGCCGGCGTTGACGATGCCCATGGTCAGGCCCGCGCG